>Ga0310345_10000415_pt1 | contig 66763 bp, 55 predicted proteins | sample HC15DNA20500_MG_FD_204667 | JGI IMG/M metagenome (GOLD analysis project Ga0310345, IMG submission 204667) | Marine microbial communities from station ALOHA, North Pacific Subtropical Gyre - HC15-DNA-20-500_MG | ecosystem: Environmental > Aquatic > Marine > Oceanic | place: Pacific Ocean: North...
GCGTCCGCGATCCGCAGGCCAGAAACCCCGCGCACTTTCAGTTGCGGATCGACGACGGCCATCTCGTCGGCTCCCATTCTGCAAGTCGAAGTCGGATGGAAATAGGTGTTGACCGACTTGGCAAGAAACTCATTCCATTCCGGCGAACCGACCTTGATGTCCTTTCCGGGCAATACCTCCCGGCTGCGCTGCGACCCGTAAGCCTTATGCAGGGCGATTTCCCGCGCAATTTCGGTTGCCTTCGAAAACACCTTCCGGTCATGCTCGGTCGCGAGATAATTGGGATCGATGATTGGCGCATCGCCGTATTTGGCCGATGCAAGTTTGAGACGGCCTCTCGACGTTGGCCGCGCAACACCCGAGAGCATGCACCAGCCGTTTTTGACGTCTTTCATCGGCAGGGCCGGCGTTGAGAACGGGATACTGACGTAAAGCGTAATCATGTCCGGGGCCGCCAGCTTCGCCTCGGATTTCCACCACATGTAGACTTCGGAATGATTATAGTTCGAAGCAGGCAGCGGCGTTGGTGACTCGTAGTTGGGTCCCGCTCCCAGAACGTGGTCTTGAAGATTTTCGCCCACGCCCTTGAGGTCGACGATGCTCTTGATTCCGAGCTTTCCGAGATCGCTCGCATTGCCGATACCAGACAGCATCAGGATACGCGGGGTATCGACCGCGCCCGCCGACACGATCACTTCACGCTCTGCCCTGATGGTGCGCGGCTTGCCGTTGTGCAGATACTCGACCCCGACGCAGCGCGTGCCCTCGAAAACCAGTTGCGTAACCGGCGCATCGGTCAGCACAGTCAGGTTCTTTCTCTCCATCGCGGGCTTCAGAAAAGCCACAGCAGTCGACTGACGCTGCTGATCCTTGATATTGAAATTCACCCACGCCGGTCCTTCCATCGTCGGACCGTTGAAATCCTTGGTTTCGGGATAGCCAAGGTCCACGGCTGCCTCGATAAACGCGGCAGCGCCCGGATGCGCTTTGTCTTTCTTGGGCTGAGAAATATACAGAGGCCCTGATGCGCCGCGTAAATCCGAGGCTCCGCCCTCGAATGTCTCCAGCTCCTTGAAATGCTTCAATACGCTCGCGTAATCCCAGCCCGTGCAACCCGCAGCGGCCCATCCGTCATAGTCGCTGCGATGACCACGTGCGAAAATCATCGCATTGAGACAACTCGTGCCGCCCAGTACATTACCTCGCGGCCAGCTATGAGTGCGTCCCGCCGTATGAGGTTGCGCGACCGTATCGAATGACTTCGTTGCCTTGGTGGCAAGAGCAGCGGCCCATAGTCGCGGATCGTGGAGTTCAGGAATATCGTCAACGCTACCAGCCTCGAGAACGAGAATGCGCGCATCCGTTTTGGTTGCCAAACGATAGGCTAGAGTGCCTCCGGACGAGCCGGAGCCGATTACAATATAATCGTAGCCGCCGTCGATAGACTCGATGTCCTTGGAACTCGCCGCGTAGGCGCGTGAACTGTAGATACTGGCCAAACTCCCGGCCATGCCAAGCGTAAGACCCGCAGCGACCGCATTGCCCACGAAAACGCGACGCGACATCTGGCCGAGACTCAGGCGCCGAATGGATTCGTCGATCGGAAGATGATGGCCTCGGTCCTTGGTTGAAGTCATTGGCTTGCTCCCATCCCTATGAGCATGTGTCGATAACGCATGGTGAACCGGTCGCGGTCGATACGACGCGCCAGACTTGTTCTGTTTTTATGCTGCGATCGCGTTGTACGCGGGCGGCCTGAGCGGCAACTTTATTTCCGGTAACCGCGCCTACAACCAGCAACAGCGCAGATGTTGCTCTTCTCGCACTCACTCAACAAATACTGTTTGCCGCTACGCGTTATCGGAAAAAACAATAACCCGGTGTGCGTTGCAGCCCACAGACCTCAATCGATGCGGGTTCAGGCGAGCGCCTGCACAACGTCGATGAGGCTCCCATCGCGGTACTCAATCAGGGCTGCGATGGCATCGCTCGTTTCAGGACGACTGCGAGGCGCGGCTTGACGCGCGGCACATTCTTTCAGTTGTCCGATCTCCACGACCGGCAAACCATGCGCCAACAGCCGATCACGCAGTTCGCCCCGCCTGGGATTGACGGCTATTCCTGCTTCGGTGACCAGCACATCGATGGACTCTCCCGGCGTAGAAACAGTATGCACGCGCTCAATAACCTTCGGATAGCCGCCAGCCACCAAACGCGTTGTGACAATCGCCATCTTGGCGCCCGCTGCCGTGTCGCTGTGCCCGCCGGAGCCGCCAATTATTGTTCCGCCCGATCCGGTCGTCACGTTGACGTTGAAATCCATGTCGATCTCGGCGGCGCCGAGTATCACGCTATCGAGCTTGTTCACCACCGCGCCGCGATTGTGGGGGTTGGCATACATCGACGCTGACATAGCCTGATGACCGGCGTTACGCCGGTACGATTCGACGGCGCGGAGATCAAAGCACTGGACATCGAACAGGCATCGGAACAGGCCCGCCTCGAACATATCGACCAGATAGCCCGTGATGCCGCCTGAGGCAAAGCTGCCTCGCACATTTCCATCGCGCATCAGGGTCGAGAGAGCCGCAGCCGTAGCCAGCGAGACGCCGCCGGCGCCCGTCTGGAAAGAGAATCCATCAACCAGTAGCCCAGATGCCTGGATCACACGGGCCGCGGTATCGGCGATTTTCAGACCGACGGGATCTGACGTCATACGAGTTGAGCCGGATACGATACCTTGAGCATCGCCAATGGTGTCGAGAGCAACAACGAAGTCGACCTGATCCTGGCTGATGTCGATGGGGCATGCGGGATACGGCACGAGGTTGTCGGTCAATGCAACAACCCGGTCGGCATATTGCACATCGACCATCGGATAACCCAAGGTGCCACAGGCTGATCGGCCTTCGGTGCCGTTGATGTTACCGTATGTATCAGCGGTTGGAGCGGCAACAAACGCCGCGTCGATATGCAAATCGCCCGCCTCGATGGCTCGCGCGCGGCCGCCGTGGGTGTACATCACGATCGGTTGGGCCAGCACCCTTCGCGAAACGGCCTCTCCAACCGGCCCTGCCAGATAGGTGGCGCTCAATCCACTCACCACGCCGTTGCGCATATACGTGACGAGCGGCGCATGCACGGGGAAAATCGAGCTTGCTGCAATCTTGATATCCAAGAAACCCATCGCGGCGATCTCGGCGAGCACCCGGTTGAGTACCGCATCGCCATTGCGCAAGTGATGATGAAACGAAATCGTGGCGCCATCCTTCAGGCCGCAGGCTTGGATCGCTGCGCGGATGCTAGGCAATACTTTACTGCCCCCGGCTACCGCGCTGCGCACATTCACCTGCGCCCGTCTGATAAATTTGATATCTCCGCGCGTACCATCGAAGAGGGGCCGTGACGTTTCGAGGATTTGCCGGCCAAGCACATTCTTCATGGGTGCACGTGGAAAAAATTTGCAAGCCCACCGTAGCGTTAATGTAGAGAAATGCAGACGCTTAGGGCTAACAACATAGTGCGACCGACCAAATGATATTCGCAAACACTGTTTGTCACTAGCCGTTAGCAGAAAAAACGATAGTCCGTAATTACAACTGTTCCATAACGCGTCATTATGCGAACGTGAACTATGGCCACCATTCACGCCAGATGCGCAGTGGCGCAGATGGACGATAATCATCATGTCCGCGGATTTGACCTGCTCGATGTTGAACAGCCTCTGCGCGAAGCCCACAACTGCTCAACACTGTCAGCCTACTTTTCCGGGAAATGAGCTAAGGTGTACGGAGTCGTCAACTTATCGCGGCGGCGTCAACAGCCTGGATCTCAGTTAGCTTGAGGCTCCAGTTACAAAGCGCAGGACGCCCTACCCGCCTTTGTCGCTCAACGCTTCGAGTTGCTTCACCGCAATTTCCAACGAGCGATCAGGGAGCCCGCGACCGAGCTCGCTCAACCGAGCCAGCGCCTCAAACCGACGGGCGGTCAATTTTGAGCGTCCGCGCGGGTTTTCGAAAAACTCGGCGATCGGAATTTCCAGCTTCGTGGCAATCGTCTCCAAGGTATCGAGGCTTGGCAGACCTTTGGCCCGCTCGATGTTGGAAACAGCATCCACGGATCGGCCAATCAGGCCGGCTAGATCCTCTTGGGTCAGCTGACGGGCTTTGCGGGATGTCTTGATCTTGATGGCAATGCGGCGTTTCAGGTCCATACCCGGAGTTTTCTCCGGGGAATGCCTCACATGAACCGAGCATAATCAGTCTTTCGACTTGTATTCCGTAGTTCTATACGGATTAGTGGCTAACCCATGGGATGTTTTCCGGGTTGGATATGAGACGTAAGAACGAAACGGGATTGTTCGCCGGCGTGAGGGAGGCCGTCGATCAAGCATTGGGCGTCAGCGACTTTGCAACTGTAAGGGATACGCTCGGCTTCAAAGAACACGGCTACGGCGCAAAGACCGCGACGCTCGTACCGGCGCTGTTTGGACTTATCAACTTGAATTGGGATGCCGCAGTTCAAAATGGCCGGCGCTCATATTCGCAGGACAACTTCCGATGGCATTTCCCGCAAACCAAAATCGTCGATCACAACACGAGCGCTGAGGTCACACTTGAACGCGCCCTCATCCGAGCGCTGCTAAAAGCCGGCCGAAACGATTGGTCGAACCAAGTCCCGCTGATCTCAGGAATCGCTGGACCTCATGCGTTCAAGAAGCGCGCAGTCGATCTCGTTCAGCGACGGAACGAAAAGGTTTTCGAGTTCGTCGAACTGAAGATGCAGAGTGATACACCCGTTTATGCAGCCGTTGAAATTCTGGTCTACGGGCTATTATGGCTACTATCCCGTCGGGATCGTGAAATCCTCCATTATCCCGCCGGTCCCATGCTTGGTGCCGGAGAACTCAGGCTGAGCGTGCTCGCACCACGGAACTACTATAGCCGATATTCCGTCGAACCTCTGGCACTAGCTATCAATGACGGCTTGCGCAAACTTGGCGAGCAACACGGCGTGACAATGTCGTTTCGCTTTACGGCCTTTCCAGAATCATTCTCCTGGCCGCGCCAGCCTGCGGAGCCTACAAAACCGTCTGACAGCGACCTCATCGCTTTTCTCGACGACCGCGAGACCATCTAGCGATGCGGATTCGGATCCATCGCGGTGCCCACGAGATCGGCGGCAACTGCGTCGAGATCGAATCTCAGGGCTATTCGATTCTACTCGATCTCGGATTGCCCCTTACAGCGGACGACGCCGTCCCGTCACTTCTGCCGGACATCGCAGGGCTCACCGACGGGTCGAATCCACACCTTCTGGGCATTATCCTGTCACACACCCATGGGGATCATTACGGTCTCACCGGCCTCGTGCATGCGAGCATCCCTATCTTTATGGGCGCGCAGGCACAAACCATCTTGCTCGCCAGCCGACACTTCGTCCCGCAGGGTCCTCTTCCGCAAACAATCGGACGCTATCGCAATCAAACGCCTTTCGATCTTGGTCCCTTTAGAATTACGCCATATCTGGCAGACCACTCCGCGTTCGACGCCTACAGCTTGCTGGTCGAGGCTCATGGCAAGCGGGCGTTTTATTCTGGCGACATCCGTGCGCATGGCCGCAAGGCTCGGCTGTTTGAGAACTTGGTGGAGCATCCGCCCCAGGCAATCGATGTCCTGCTGCTTGAAGGAACCACGTTAAGCCGCCCTGGCATGGCAAGCGCCCCAGAAACCGAGCAAGAGCTTGAACAACGCATCCTTGGGATGATCAACGGCTCTTCGGGTCTCGTGCTCGCGTCCTTTTCGCCGCAGAACATTGATCGCTTCGTTACCATCTTCCGCGCCACCAAACGCGCCGGCCGCACCTTCATCGCGGACGTTTATCTTGCGCACCTGCTGGACCAACTTGCGTTGCCGAGCCTTCCCAAGCCCTCCAACGGCGGTTTGCGCGTTTACCTGCCTGACAGCCAGAAGCGCAGGATCATTGCGGATCAGTTGTTCGACGTCGTGTCTCGCTATCGGTCCGCGCGGATCTATTCTGAGGAGATCGTAGCCAGTCCGGGCAAGTGGGTGATGCTGTTCCGGGATTCCATGACACGAGACATCGACCGGTTACCGCCTCGCATCACGACCGTGCTCATATACTCGATGTGGCCTGGCTATCTCGATCGAGACAGAAGCCAGTTAGCCTCATGGTGCCAAAAGCAAGCCGTTGCGCTGGAGATCGCTCACACCTCCGGTCATGCCGAGCCCGATAGTCTGGCACGGCTGGCCGAGGCGCTCAATCCGCGGATGGTCGTGCCGATACACACCGAAGCGCCACAGGTGATGGGGTCATTGATTCCAAACGTCCGGGCTCTGCGCGATGGAGATTGGCTTGATATCTGACATCCCATGGATATGAAAACTGGCTTCGAAATGCATTTGCTTGCCGATCTGTGATGATTTTGTCGCCTTTGCGTTACGCAATCGGCAGATGCGCGACCGTCTCGAAACAGAACTTGATCGAAACGCGAGTTTTCCGAGCCAGTGGGAGCTAGAGCAGTTTACTGATTGCAACAACGTTAGAAGCGTTCAGGTCCAGGGTTGACGCGCGCAATGGTAATTCTCTGTTCCCGCTCGCGTACGTTCAACGAATTCGGCTATGGCGGTTTATGAGATCACGCAAACGACGACACCGATCCAAGATTCAAATGCCAGTAGTGCCCGTCGATCGATGACTTTGGCTCACACGCCTTCGGCTTAAATGGCGCGCCCGAAGCATTTCCAGCATCGTTGCGCGCACGGTACGCCGACGCTCTGTTATCCAGCCTATATTTTTGCATATGTATAAGGGCGCGCATTGCGCTCTTCGAAGCCTTGCGGAAGCCAACGTGCGTCGCCCGCGGCGCACGCATGCTCAACCGCGCTCATTGGTTCGAGGAATAGTGTGATGAGTGATAAACAGGATTTAGTCGCCGTTGGCAGAAATTCAGTCTTTCTACAAATCAAAGAGGTGCTGATCAGCGATTTGAAGCCGCGGTCGCGCAATGCACGCATTCATCCCGATAAGCAGATTTTCATGCTGGCGCGCAATATCGATACGTTTGGCTTTCTGGTACCATGCGTAATCGACGAGAAAAATCAGCTTTTGACCGGTGCCGCACGGGTTATGGCGGCCGAGCGACTTGGCATGAAAACAGTCCCGGTGATCCGGGTCAGCCATCTCAGCGACGCTGAAAAACGCGGGTTTGTCATCGCGGACAACAAGCTTGCTGAAACAGCGATCTGGGATCCCGGCGTCCTGGGAAGCGAGCTTCAGTTCTTTAGCGATCTCGACATCAATTTCGACTTTTCGATTATTGGTTTCGAGACTGCCGAGATCGATGTCATCCTTCAAAGCCCCATGGATAGCACTGACGACCTACCACCCCACGCAGTTCGTGGTACTGCCATCTCTAGATCTGGGGACGTATGGAACGCCGGACCTCACCGTATTTTCTGCGGCGATGCTTTGGCCCCAGCGTCATATGACCCATTGCTGGGCGGCGAGCGCGCGCAATTGGTATTCACTGACGCACCCTACAACGTGTCAGTAAGTGACATTGGTGGCGCTGGCAGCGTCCAGCATCCTCAGTTCGCTATGGCTTCCGGAGAAATGACCCCCGAACAATTTACTTCGTTCCTTGCACAGGCCGCCCAAAATTTGGCGGCCCATACGGTTGACGGCTCTTTGCACTACATCTGCATGGATTGGCGGCATTGCCAGGAAATCCTCACCGCGGGCAATGCGGCTTATTCCGAACTCAAAAACATATGCGTTTGGCGCAAAACCAATGCCGGCATGGGATCGCTTTATCGCTCCCAGCACGAATTTGTCTTCGTTTTCAAAAACGGCTCCGCTGCACATATCAACAATATCAATCTCGGCGCTCACGGCCGCAATCGCTCAAATGTCTGGGACTACGCGGGCATCAATAGCTTCGGGCAACATCGGGATGAACTGCTCGCTATGCATCCGACCGTCAAACCCGTAGCAATGATAGCAGATATCATTAGGGACGCTTCCGCCCGCGGTGACATCGTGCTGGATATCTTCGGTGGATCAGGCAGCACGCTTATCGCAGCGGAGAAAACAAAGCGCCGTTCTGCTCTTATCGAGATCGATCCATTTTACGTCGATATTGCCATTCGACGGTGGCAGGCACTCACAGGCAAAGTTGCTGTTTGCGCCAATAGCGGCGCGACGTTCACCGAGCGGGAAGCTGCCGCGTTTGACTGTGATAGGATCGCTGACGTCGCCAAAAGCGACCAGAACGGCGCGCACTCATGACCGAGGAAAGCGGAGGCGGCTATAAGCAGCCACCCAAATCTACCAGATTCAAGCCCGGCCAATCGGGCAATAAGCGCGGCCGTCCCAAAGGCTCGCGCAACCTGAAAACCGATCTTAACAAGCTCATGACAAAACGCATTGCCGTCCGTGAAGACGGCGAGGTCCGCCATGTTACGGGCCAAGAGGCCATGCTCCTCAGTCTATTCGAGAAGGCGGTGCGCGGCGACTTAAAAGCATCTACTCAATTGTTCGCGATGCTGATGAAGCTAGAAGTACAAGACCCCGCCCCTCCAGCGCCCGCGAGCATCACAGAAAACGATCGCGCGATCGTCGAAGATTTCCTGCGTCGGAATATGGCCTCTCCCAGATGCGACGGTGAATCGTGATGCAGCTTTCACCAGCGCAACGCGACGCGATCCTTCGCGATGATTTTCTATCGTTCGCGCAAGCCGGATTTCACTTGCTCGAGCCGAACAAGACATTTGAACCCAATTGGCATCATGAAGCGATTGCGCAGATGCTATTGCTGTCCAATAGCGAAAAGACTCGCAAATACATCAATGCGCCACCCCGGTCTCTCAAATCCTTCCTGCTGTCCGTCGCGTGGGTCGCTTACAAATTGGGGCATGAGCCGAGTCACAAGTTCATCTGTTCCAGTTATTCACGCGATCTGGCGAACCATCTAGCCGCACAATGTCGCAAGCTGATGCAATCAGAACTGTACCAACGGCTCTTCTCAACACGCCTTGTGAAGATTTCCGAGGACGAACTAAGCACTACGCAGGGCGGTTTCCGGATTTCAACTTCTGTCGGCGCCACTCTCACAGGACTCGGCGGCGATACATTGATCATCGATGACCCCATGAATGCCAGCGAGGCGTTTTCAGAAACCAGCCGAAAAACTGCAAATAATTGGTTTACCGGCACCCTTATGTCGCGCCTGAACGATAAGCGACGTGGGTCTATCTTCGTCGTCAGTCAACGATTGCATCAAGAAGATCTGACCGGCTTTTTGATCGAGGCCGGATGGGACGGCTTGGTCTTTCCGGCAATTGCGCCACGCGACATTGTCATGGAAATCGGCAGTTGGAGGCATGAGTGGCGTGAAGGTGAGCCACTTCAGGCACGCGAACCACTGGACGTCCTTGAAGACCAGAAGCGTCAGTTGTCCGAGGTCGTCTTTGCCGCGCAATATATGCAAGATCCTGTACCTGAGGCAGGCAATCTCCTCAAGCGTGACTGGCTCAAGTGGGCTGAGTTGAGCCCGGTCCGTCAGCCCGTCGACCAGATAGTCCAATCATGGGACACCGCGGTGAAGGTCACGACCACGAGTGACTATTCAGTGTGCCTCACGTTCCTCGTGCGCAACAACAATGAGTACTACCTGATCGATATTTGGCGGCAGAAAGTTGCATTTCCCGATCTCTGCGCTGAGGTCGTCAATCAGGCCGCAAAGCACAAACCAAATGCAATTCTGATCGAAGACCAATCAAGTGGTTCCCCTTTGATTGACGAGTGCAATAGTCGCGGAATGACTGGCGTGATCGGCAGACGCTCGTCCTCAGATAAAGCCACACGCATGAACGGCGAAACAGCGAAGTTGCAAGGCGGCAGTTTGATCTTACCGAAAGCCGCGCCTTGGCTCGATGAATTCTTGATGGAGTATCTGGCATTCCCGGGGGGCAAGCACGATGACCAGATCGATGCGCTGTCGCAATTCTTGAACTGGCGCACGGGTGCTGAAACCAGTCCACCATTGATCTGGGATAACGGCGACGATTACAGGGACGGCAACAGCGGCGACGGCATGCCCGGGTTAAGCGCACCTTCGCCCGAACAGCTTCTCTGGCGTCTACGGCGGTAAAATCGCAATAACTTGGACTCTCGCGACCGTATTCAGCAAAATGCTCCTTTATGTCCCCTTCTCACGGCACACATCGGGAACACCAGCAACTGTTGGGTGCTGCCGCAATTACAGCAGCTTCCACGCGCTGGCGAAGGCGCCACTTCAGAGCATGCATGGACGGGTAACCAACGAGGTGCCAGTCCATGCAAAATCATATTTCCGCAGAGATAGAACAGGCTATTGATCGAGAACTCGAGCGGCTTCCACACGCGTTGATCAAGGATCTGCGAATTCGATGGAAGGATCTTTTTGCATCCGATCCACCGAAAGCATTCGGTCCCGATCTGTTACGACGTGCGATTGCTCAGAGAATTCAGGAACGAGCTTACGGCGGGCTGACCCCATCAACACAGCGCGAACTCAGCCAGATCATTAAACTACACAGCAATAAGACTGGCGATCAGCCGGAGTTCCGGAGGCGCATCAAGGCCGGCGCCATCGTCGTGCGGGAGTGGAAAGGCACGACCCATAGGGTCACGGTTTTAAGCAAAGGCTTCTACTACAACGAGCAAACCTACCAGAGCCTCTCGGAAGTCGCCCGCGCCATCACGGGGACGCGATGGAACGGCCCAAAGTTCTTTGGTTTGCGAAAGCCTGAACTGCGAAAAACCGCGAGCGTCTCCAGCAAAGCTGCGGCTAAACCGCGCCGCGACAGGGGGCCGGAGCCTGTCACCGTCGGCAGCGTCACGTCCGGAGGCCGGCCATGAGCGCTGAAAGCTCCAAACAAGTCCGCTGCGCGATCTACACCCGCAAATCGACCGAGCATGGCCTGGAACTGGAGTTCAATTCGCTGGATGCCCAGCGTGAGGCCTGCGAGGCCTATATCAAAAGCCAGGCCTCACAGGGCTGGAAGATCCTGCCCAATCGCTATGATGACCCTGCCTTCTCGGGCGGCAATCTGGATCGCCCTGCCCTGCAGCAGCTTTTAAAAGACATCGACGCTGGCAGGGTCGATGTGGTGGTGGTCTACAAGATTGACCGCCTCACGCGATCGCTGGCCGACTTCGCCAAGCTGGTAGAGGCGTTCGATGCCAAATCGATCTCGTTTGTGGCCGTTACCCAGCAGTTCAACACCACCACTTCCATGGGGCGGCTTACATTGAATGTCTTGCTGTCCTTCGCACAGTTCGAGCGCGAGCTGTCATCGGAGCGTGTCCGGGACAAGATTGCCGCCTCCCGTCGCAAGGGCAAGTGGACGGGCGGTACCGTGCCGCTTGGCTATAAGATCATCGACAAGAAACTCGTCGTCGATCCTCAGGAAGCGGAGACGGTCCGGTACATATTCAAGCGATATCTTGAACTAAAATCATTTGGCCATCTGGTCGAGGACCTCGACAACAAAAAGATCTTCACCAAGCGGCGCAAGACCGAGGTCGTCAAATCGCGGGGTGGCATCCCCTTCACCTATGGGCCGCTCGCCTACATCCTGAAGAGCCGCATTTACGCCGGCGAAATCGGACACAGCGGGAAATGGTTTGATGGTGAGCATGAAGCCATCATCGATTCGGCCACCTTTGAGCAGGTGCAGGCTCAACTCGCGACCAATGGGGTTGAGCGTAAATTCAGACGCTCAGAGAGCGGCGCGCTTCTGATGGGAAAGCTCTATGACGACCGCGGCAACCGCATGAGTCCGAGTTACTCGGTCAAGAATGGCGTGCGTTATCGCTTCTATGTCAGCGCAGCACTTTTGCGAGGTCGCAAGTCCGACGCAGGATCGCTCGCCCGTGTATCGGCAACGCTCATTGAAACAGCAGTTCTCGACACTGCACGTCAGAATGCACCAGCAGATTTTAAGGGCATCAATAGTGATCTGATCGATCGGACTATCGAGCGGATCAAAGTTGGCCACGAGCGACTGGCAATCACCTTCAAGGAAACCGCTTCGACGGAATGCGCAACGACGGTCGAGTTACCGTGGTCAGCTATTCCAAGCAGGAATCTGACGAGCATCGAGGAAGGCCATAACAGCGACCGCCAACCCGATCAGAAGCTCGTCGAGACTCTGGCACGGGGGTATTTGTGGGCAGGTTCGTTGTCGGACGGCACATACACATCCATCGAGCAACTGGCGAAATCTGTCCGTCTTCATCCGAATATCATCCGCCAGGGTCTAAGAGCCGCGTTCCTGGCACCAGACATCACCGAAGCGATCCTCAGCGGCGAACAGCCGGGCGGTCTCGCGTCCACGCGGCTGCTGAAAATCGGCGAACTGAGCTGGAAGAAGCAGCGCGAGGCGTTTGACGCCATCCGATCCGACTAGATCGGGGTTCCATCGAACGGCTCAATTTGTCGTCAAGTCATAAAATGCCACCTTTAGAACAACCGGCGTTGCTGTCTGGTGTTCGCCCCTGCCCCAGCAGGCCTGAGAAAAGTCTCGCGAACTGGGACACTGCTCGACCAGGAAGACATGATCGAACTTCGTCTCTGGGCGCAGATCTTCAAAAGTCACACTATTTGAAATTTGGACCGGAGAATTTTGCCGCCCACGGTGGATTGACTAAGGATTTGGGTAAGCGGAGCATGGCTCAACGTCAAGAAAACGCCCATTCCGCCGACATTACCGCGATTTCAGCCGCTATGTCTCTACTTCCGGGACTAGCTGGCTGGGGCGGGAGGATTCGAACCTCCGCATGGGGGAATCAAAATCCCCTGCCTTACCACTTGGCGACGCCCCAATAGCGCTGAACGGTTCGCGGCAGGACCCGGTCTCGCCGCCTCGCGCCGCTCATTGTCGGAAGGTGGCGGGCCGGCCTCCTTCCGGAAACCCTGAGCCGCACCGATTCACCGTGGCTGCGCAGGTCTTAGAGCATTTTCCGGCAAAGTGGAAACCCGCTTTTTTGGCGGGAAAATGCCGCCAGAAAAGGAAAATCCGCGCTGATTTCAGTGACCGGACCAGCCTCCGCCTCGCGGAGGTGTTGGGAACGGCGGACATCAGGGCAGGCCCCGGCCTTCCAGCCGGTCATCGGGCTGCGTGGCATACCTGAGATACGCCTGCGCCGCAGTTGAGGGCCGGCCTTTTTCGTGGGAAGACAAAGAAGCGCCGGGCGGACCCGCACAAGAAACCGCAAGCGCGAGGAAAGAGACCGTCAAACAACGACTTATGAGAGCAAGACTTGCGCACTCATCCGCCTCGGCCAAACGGCACGTTGCGGAAACGATTGCCGAGGCCAGCCGAACAGCGAGATCATGCCATGACCTACCGCGCGCCGATCAACGACATGCTCCTCTCCCTCAACCATGGCGCCGGCCTTTTGGCCGCCGTGGAAGCAGGACATTATAATGGCTACGATCCGGAGTTTTCCGCCGCGGTGATCGAGGAAGCCGGCAAATTCGCGACCGACGTGCTCGAGCCGCTCAACCAGACTGGCGACCGCGAAGGCATCAAGCTCACTGACAAAGGTGTCGTCACAGCGACGGGCTGGCCCGATGCCTACAAGCGCTGGTGCGAAGGCGGCTGGAATGCGGTGTCCGGCTCGGAGGAATTCGGCGGACAGGGTCTGCCGCTCGCGGTGCATTCCGCCGTCAATGAAATCTGGAGCGCCTCGAACCTCGCGTTCGGCCTCTGCCCGCTGCTGACCTTGAGCGCGATCGACGCGCTCGATGCCCACGGCAGCAAGGAACTGAAAGATATCTATCTCGGCAAGCTGATCTCCGGCGAATGGCCCGGCACCATGCAACTCACCGAGCCGCAGGCCGGCACCGACGTCGGCGCGCTGCGCACGCGCGCGGAAAAGCAGGCCGACGGCACCTATCGTCTGTTCGGCTCGAAAATCTTCATCACCTACGGCGACCACGACATGAGCGACAACATCGTTCATTTCATTCTGGCACGCCTGCCTGGCTCGCCTCCAGGCTCGAAAGGCATCACGCTGTTTCTGGCGCCGAAGTATCTCGTCAACGCCGACGGCTCGCGCGGCGCGCGCAACGACATTTACGCCAGCGGCGTCGAGCACAAGCTCGGCATCCACGCTTCGCCGACCTGCACCATGACGATGGGCGACAAGGGCGGAGCGATCGCCTACCTCGTCGGCAAGGAAAACGGCGGCATGGCTGCGATGTTCACCATGATGAATCAGGCGCGCCTTGGCGTCGGCTTGCAGGGCGTCGGCATCGCGGACCGCGCCTATCAGCGCGCGCTCGCCTATGCGCTGGAGCGCAAGCAGGGCAAGGCGCTCGGCAGCCAGAACACCGGCTCCGATCCGATCATCATGTATCCCGACGTAAAGCGTAACCTGATGCTGATGCGCGGCATGACGGCGGCGGCACGCACCATCTGCTACGCGACGGCGGTCGCCATCGACGTGTCGCATCGCGCCTCCGATCCGAAGGTGAAGGCGAAGGCCGCGGCACGCGGTGCGTTGCTGACGCCGATGGCGAAGGCTTTCTCCACCGACATCGGCAACGAGGTCGCGGCCATCGGCGTGCAGGTGCACGGCGGCATGGGCTTCATGGAAGAAACCGGCGCCGCGCAGTATGTCCGCGATGCGCGCATTCTCACCATCTATGAAGGCACCAACGGCGTGCAGGCCAACGACCTGCTGATGCGCAAGCTGCAGATGTCCGGCGGCGAAGCCGTGTGGGATCTGCTCGGCGAATTGTCAGCGATCGTCAAGAAGGTGGAAGCCTCCAACGATCCGGCCTTCGGCACCACCGGCGAAAAGCTGCGCGATGCGGTTGCGTCGGTGGAGCGCACCAGCAAGTGGCTTCTGGAAAAGATCGCAACCTCGCCGGCCGAAGCGCTCGCGGGCGCGACGCCGTATCTGCGCATGTTCTCGACCACGCTCGGCGGCTGCATGCTGGCGAACGAGGCGCTGGCCGCGCGCACCGACGAAGCCCTCCAGAATGACGCGCAGCGTTATGTCGCGCTGGCGCGTTTCTTCGCGGAGAACGTCACCGTGCAATCCGGCGCACTGGAGCGCACGATCATGGATGCGGCGACGGCAACCACCGGCGCGGACGTCGTGCTGGTGGCGTAGACGCCGGGAATTTCTAGCCGGACGCACACTGCCTAAGATGTCGTCCCCGCGAAAGCGGGGACCCATAACCGCCAACCTGACCAGCTCATAAGAACGCTGAAGCCATCGGCAAAACCCCGACAGCGAGTATGGGTCCCCGCTTTCGCGGGGACGACATTGCGCGTTGAGCAACCGTCTCGCATCAAGCGACCCGCATCACGCCAGCGGCTTCAGTCCCGCCTCGATCTCCCTGCGGCGGGTTTCGAGGAACGGCGGCAGCGCCAGTTTCTCCCCGAGTGTTTCCATCGGCTCATCGGTGGCGAAGCCCGGCCCGTCAGTCGCGATCTCGAACAGGATGCCGTTCGGTTCGCGGAAATAGAGACTGCGGAAATAGAAGCGATCGATCTCGCCGCTGGAGTGAACGCCGAACTCCGCGAGCCGCGCCGTCCAGGCGTGATACTGCTCGTCATTGGGCGTGCGGAATGCGACATGATGGACGCCGCCGGCGCCCTGACGCGCGGCGGGCAAATCCTTCTGCTCAAGCACATGAAGTTCCGCCGCCGGGCCGCCGTCGCCCATCCTGTAAACATTGATGCGATGCTCACCGTCTGGTGAGGCGTAATCGCGGACGCGCGTCATGTTCATCACATCCACAAGCACGCGTTCGGTGCGCGTCAGATCCGGCACGTTCAGCACGATCGGGCCGAGGCCGCGGATCTGGTGTTCTGCCGGCACCGGACTTTTCTCCCATGGATGGGCTTCGCCATGGCCGCCGTCGTCGACCAGCACCAGCCGCTGGCCTTCAGGGTCCTCAAGCGGCAGCGTCAGGCGGCCATCGACTTCGGTCACCTTGCCGACATGGACGCCGAGCTTGATCAGCCGGTCCTGCCAGAACCCCAGTGCTTTTTCGCCGTTGACCCGCAAGCCGGTGCGCGACACGCTGCGGGTGCCGCGGTGTTCCCGCGCCGCCGGCCAGTCGAAGAAGGTCAGGTCTGTTCCCGGGTTGGCCTTCCCGTCGGCATAAAACAAATGGTAGGCGCTGACATCGTCCTGATTGACGGTCTTTTTGACCAGCCGCATACCCAGCACACCGGTGTAAAACGCCAGGTTTCCCTTGGCATTCGCGGAAATCGCCGTCAGGTGATGGATGCCGGTGAGTTGCATGGCAGTATCCCTTTATAACGGAGGGGTGGAAATCGAATGGCCATTATTCCGTTTCTGGCCAATGATGTAGGATGAACCAACCGGCAGCGCCAGCCGCCCTCCATGTTGCAGTGCCTTCGCCATTTCAGGAAACGCCAATGATCGACCACGTAATTGTCACCGACGAAGACAACACGCGCATCATCACGATGCGCCGCCCGGACAAGAAGAACGCGCTGACGCAGGGCATGTACATCGCGATGGCCGACGCGATCAAATCCGCGCAGAACGATCCGGACATCCGCAGCATCGTGATCTCCGGCGGCTCCGGCGTCTTCACTGCGGGCAACGACCTCGAGGATTTCGCCAAGGCCAACACCGCGAACGACGACAGTTCTCGCCCGATGGCAGCGACCCAGTTTCTCAAGGCGCTCGCCTACAATGAGAAGCCGCTGATTGGCGCGGTCGACGGCATCGCGGTCGGTGTCGGCACCACCATGCTGTTTCATTGCGACTACGTTCTTGCCTCGACCACCGCGACGTTCTCGACGCCGTTCATTCACCTTGGTCTCGTTCCGGAAGCCGCCTCCAGCCTGCTGGCACCGCGCACCATGGGACATCATCGTGCGTTTTCGATGCTGGTGATGGGCCGCTCCGTGACCGCGGACGAAGCCCGCGAGGCCGGGTTCGTCAATGTGATTGTCGCTCCCGGACATACCGAAGTCGAGGCACGCAAGGTTGCGCGGGAAATCGGTTCGCTGCCGAAGGATGCCGTTGCGCTCACCCGCAAGCTGCTGAAGCCCGCGCGGGAGGATGTGTTGCGCAGGATGGATGAAGAATCGCATCATTTCGGCGAACGGCTGAAATCGGACGAGGCGCGGAACGCGTTCAGCGCCTTCTTTGCGCGCAAGAAGAAAGCCTGATTAGATAGGCCATCGCCGACAACGGAAAGATCGATCCGTCCATGCCGACACTCTATTATCACCATGCTGCGGGCCTCAATCACGTCACGGCCCCCGGCCATCCCGAGCGGCCGGATCGTCTGCGTGCGATCGAACAGGGACTGTCGGCGGAGCCCTTCACATCGCTGGTGCGGGTCGAAGCGCCGGAAGCCGATCTCGACGTCGTCGCGCTGTGCCACAGCAACGAGTACATCGACGAACTGCGCCATATCGCGCCGAAAGAGGGCATGGTCTATCTCGACGGCGACACCACGATGTCGCCGGGCACATGGGAAGCGGCATTGCGCGCCACCGGCGGCGCTGTTGCAGCCGTCGATGCGGTGATGAAGAACAAGCGGACCAACGCCTTCGTCGGCACCCGTCCGCCGGGACATCATGCCGAGACCTCGCGACCGATGGGCTTCTGCTTCTTCGACAGCGCTGCAATCGCGGCGCGTTATGCGCAGCGCAAGTACGGCATCGCGCGCGCCTGCGTGGTCGACTTCGATGTGCACCACGGCAACGGCAGCCAGGAAATCTTCTGGTCCGATCCGAGCGTGATGTATGCATCGACCCATCAGATGCCGCTGTTTCCAGGCACCGGCGCCACGCAGGAACGCGGCGATCAGGACACCGTGGTCAACGCGCCGCTGCGTCCCGGCAATGGCAGCCGCGAATTCCGCGAAGCTTTCGACATTGCGATCCTGCCGCGGCTGGAAGCGTTCGCACCCGAACTGATCGTGATTTCGGCGGGCTTCGACGCGCACTGGCGCGATCCGCTCGGCAGTCTCGAACTGCGAGAAGAGGATTTCGCCTGGGTCACGCGCAAGCTGATGGAGATCGCCGACAAGTCGGCCGAGGGGCGAATCGTCTCCGTGCTGGAAGGCGGCTACGACCTGCAAGGCTTGCGCGATTCGGTCGCCGTACACGTCGCCGCGCTGATGAACAACTAGCGCGAACAGCTTCCCTCGCTGCTGCAAATCGCGCTACATTGCCGCCATATTGCGCCCGCAAATCGTTCCTAGATTCAGCGGCGCTATCATCGATTGAGAACTCGGAAAACGACCATGGCCGACACTCCCCATGCGGACGTCAAGCAGCTCAGCTTCGAACGCGCGATCGAGGAATTGGAATCCATCGTCAAGCGCCTCGAGGACGGCAAGGTGCCGCTCGAGGAATCGGTAGCGATCTATGAGCGCGGCGAGAGTCTGAAGCGCCGCTGCGAAGAACTGCTGCGCCAGGCCGAAGCCCGTGTCGACAAGATCACCACCGACGCGTCAGGTCACGCTGTCGGCACCGAGCCGCTCGACGTTCAGTAAGTCGGTCAGACGACCGTACATACCCAGCCGTCGTCCCCGCGAAAGCGCGGATCCATGCTCCCTGTGGTCGGATTTTACTGACGATATCGAGCATCTGTTTTTGGGTCGCTAGCTCGGTGCTATAGGTCCCGCCTTCGCGGGGACGACATCGCAGATGTAACCACGTCAGCGCCAAATCAGCGGTTTTGCGCCCGGTTCCGGCACCGTCATGCCCAAAACGTGAGACCTATGGCCACCGCCCGGCGGATTGGCATGACTTTGGAATTGGTATAAGCCACGGGACCGTTTCGGACCTTTCCGGGCATCTTTCCATGCCGGGCCGAGCGCCCCCAAATAATTGCGGATATTCAAGTGTCAAATTCGAGCAAGACTCCCCTCCTCGACGCCGCGCCGACGCCGGACCTGCTGCGCAAGCTCAAGCCCGAGCAGTTGCGCCAGTTCGCCGATGAGCTGCGGCTGGAGACCATCGACACCGTATCGGTGACAGGCGGCCATTTCGGCGCAGGCCTCGGCGTGGTCGAACTGACCACTGCGCTTCACTACGTCTTCAATACACCGGACGACCGCATCATCTGGGACGTCGGCCATCAGGCCTATCCGCACAAGATTCTCACCGGCCGCCGCGACCGCATCCGCACGCTGCGCATGGGCAACGGCCTGTCAGGATTCACCAAGCGCGCCGAGAGCGAATACGATCCGTTCGGCGCGGCGCACTCCTCGACCTCGATTTCCGCCGGTCTCGGCATGGCCGTGGCGCGCGATCTTACCGGCGGCAAAAACAATGTCATCGCGGTGATCGGCGACGGCTCGATGTCCGCCGGCATGGCCTATGAGGCAATGAACAATGCCGGCGCGATGCACTCGCGCCTGATCGTTATTCTCAACGACAACGACATGTCGATCGCTCCGCCGGTCGGCGCGATGTCGGCCTATCTCGCGCGGCTGCTGTCCGGAAAGACCTATGCGTCGGCGCGCGAAGCGCTGAAAAATCTCGCGCACAAACTTCCGAAATTCTTCGAGGACCGCGCGCTGCGCGCCGAGGAATATGCGCGCGGCATGGTCACCGGCGGCACGCTGTTCGAAGAACTCGGCTTCTTCTATGTCGGGCCGATCGACGGCCACAACCTCGACCACCTGCTGCCGGTGCTGACCAATGTGCGCGATGCGCCAACCGGACCTATCCTGGTTCACGTCGTCACGCAGAAGGGCAAGGGCTACGCGCCCGCCGAAGCGTCCGACGACAAGTATCACGCCGTCGCCAAGTTCGACGTCGCAACCGGCGCGCAGGCCAAGGCAAAATCCAACGCGCCGTCCTATACGTCGGTGTTCGGCCAAAGCCTGGTCAAGGAAGCGCGCAAGGACGACAAGATCGTCGCCATCACCGCGGCGATGCCGGGCGGCACCGGCGTCGATATTTTCGGCAAAGCGTTCCCCGACCGCACCTTCGATGTCGGCATTGCCGAACAGCATGCCGTGACCTTCGCCGCCGGCCTCGCGACAGAAGGTTTCAAGCCGTTCTGCGCGATCTACTCGACCTTCCTGCAGCGCGGCTACGATCAGGTCGTGCACGACGTGGCGATCCAGCGTCTTCCGGTACGCTTCGCCATCGACCGCGCCGGTCTTGTCGGCCAGGACGGCCCGACCCACGCGGGTTCGTTCGACAACGTCTATCTCGGCTGCCTCCCCGGATTCGTCATCATGGCGGCTGCGGATGAAGCCGATCTCGTTCACATGGTCGCGACGCAGGTCGCGATCGACGATGCCCCGAGCGCGCTGCGTTATCCGCGCGGCGAAGGCCGCGGCGTCGAGATGCCCGAATTCGGCGTGCCGCTGCCGATCGGCAAGGGCCGCATCATGCGCGAAGCGAGCGGAAAATCGAAGGTCGCACTGCTCTCGTTCGGCGCACGTCTTGGCGAATGCCTCAAGGCCGCCGACGAACTCGAAACGCTGGGCCTGTCCGCCACCGTCGCCGATGCGCGCTTCATGAAGCCGCTCGATCTCGACATGATCCTGAAGCTCGCGCGCGAGCACGAAGTGCTGATCACCATCGAGGAAGGCTCCATCGGCGGCTTCGGCACTCACGTTTTGCAGGCCTTGGCCGATCACGGCGCGCTCGATCGCGGCCTTCGCGTGCGAACGCTGGTGCTGCCGGACACCTTCATCGATCACGATTCACCGGCAAAGATGTACGAACAGGCTGGCCTCGATGCCAAGGGCATCGTTGCGAAAGTGTTCGAGGCACTCGGCAGGGATCGACAGACTGTGAAGCTGGCCTGATCGCCGCCGGGCTTTATTACAGATACGTGCTATCACGCCGCATGCGATGCGCTCCCTCTCCCCAGCGGGGAAAGGGTTGGGGTGAGGGGCTCTGGATGTCTGAACAAGGTTATCGAGCCCCCTCACCCGCCGCGCTTCGCGCGCCGACCTCTCCCCCACGGGGAGAGGTGAAAGGATGTGGCACATGACCTCACGCAAGCGCGCAGACCTTCTGCTGGTTGAGCGCGGCCTGTTCGAGAGCCGCGCCCGCGCGCAGGCCGCCATCGAAGCCGGTGGCGTGACCGCGAATGGCAAACCTGTGCTGAAACCGTCGGAAACGATTCCGGCGGATGCCGACATCTCCGCCGAGCCCGCGCATCCCTGGGTGTCGCGCGGCGGCGTCAAGCTCAGCGGCGCTTTGGAGCAGTATACCATCGACATCGAGGATCACATCTGTGTCGATGTCGGCGCATCGACCGGCGGCTTTACGGAAGTGCTTCTGGCGAACGGCGCCAGCCTCGTCTACGCCATCGATGTCGGACGCGGACAGTTGCATCCGAGCCTGCAGGACAATCCGAAAATCGTCTCGATGGAAGAAACCGACATCCGTTCGCTCGCGGGCAAGCGGCTCGAAATCCGTCCCGATATCGTGGTGATCGATGTCAGCTTCATTTCGTTGAAGCTGGTGCTGCCCGCGGTGTTGCCGATTGCTGCCGCACCGACGCACCTCCTGGCGCTGATCAAGCCGCAGTTCGAGGCCGAGCGGAAGCATTCCAAGAAAGGCATCATTCGCGACGAGGCCGTGCACAAGGCGGTGTGCGACGACATCGCCGCCTTCGCGGAGTCCTTGGGCTGCACCGATATCAAGGTTTTCCCTTCGTCCATCGCCGGCGGCGACGGCAACACCGAATTCTTCATCGGCGCGCGGCGCGGCTAGAGATATGACCGAGCGCCTCATCATCGATCATGTCGGCCATTTCGGCGATGGCGTTGCTGTGTCCGGCGGCGAGACGCTTTACGTGCCTTATGCACTGGGCGGCGAGACGGTCGATGTGTTGCCCTCGTCCGGCCACCCGGACCGCCGCACGCTTGCGCATGTCGTCACGCCAAGCCCGCAACGCATCGATCCGTTCTGCCCGCATTTCGGCACCTGCGGCGGCTGCGCGATCCAGCACTGGCAGGACGATGCTTACCGGAACTGGAAGCGGCAGCTTGTGGTCGACACGCTCAACCATGCCGGCATCGGCTGCGAGGTCCTTGAGCTGATCGATGCCCATGGCACCGGCCGCCGCCGCATGACGCTGCATGCGCGGCAGAGCCAGCAGGGAATCCTGCGGGTCGGCTTTGCAGCGGCGGGCCGTCATGAGATCATCGCCATCGATCACTGTCCGATCCTCGATCCGGCCATGCACGGCGCAATCGAGGCCGCCAACGACATCGCCGAACTGCTGAGGCCGGTGAGCAAGCCGCTCGATATCCAGATCACCGCAGCCGATAACGGCCTCGACGTCGATGTGCGCGGCTCCGGTCCGCTCGGCACGGCGCTGTTGTCGGCACTCTCGAAGCTGGCTGAAAAACACAATCTCGCGCGGCTGACGCGTCATGGTGAACTGGTCATCATGCGCAAGCCGCCGGTGGTGCGCGTCGGCAAGGCGCAGGTGACCCTGCCGGCGGGCTCATTCATGCAGCCGACGGCGGTCGGCGAGGAAACCCTTGCGGCACTGGCATTCGAGCGCTGCAAAGGCGCAAAGCATATCGCCGATCTGTTTTGCGGTTTCGGTCCATTCGCATTTCGCCTCGCGGAAAAATTCAAGGTCGCGGCCTTCGACAGCGACGCGGCTGCGGTGACGGCGCTGCAAAATGCAGTGAAGCTCACGCAAGGCCTGAAGCCGATCAAGGCCGAAGCGCGCGACCTGTTCCGGCGTCCGCTGATGCCGCAGGAACTGCGCGATTACGATTGCGTGGTGTTCGATCCGCCGCGCCAGGGCGCGCAGGCGCAGTCGCAGCAACTGGCTGCCAGCAAGATCGCGCTCGCCGTCGCGGTCTCATGCAATCCGGCAACCTTCGCACGCGACGCGCGCATTCTGATCGATGGCGGTTTCAAGATCGACAGCGTCACGCCGGTCGACCAGTTCCGCCATACGCCGCATGTGGAGCTGGTCGCAAAGTTCAGAAGGTAAAGAGCAGAAGCCCCTCACCCGCTCGCTTTGCTCGCGACCTCTCCCCGTAAAAACGGGGAGAGGTAAAGAAATTCGTTAGCTCCCTCTCCCCGCGCGCGGGGAGAGGGTTGGGGTGAGGGGCCTATTGCTTTTGCGAAACACAGAAAGGACTCACCGTCCCCACCGCTCCTGCCAGATCTTCTCGCCGATGGTGCATGACACCCGCGGCTCGCGCGTGGCCGCCGGCACGACCCGCATTTCCGGCACACGATGCGCGACTTCGAGGATCAGCTTGGTGCGGATCGCTTCCTTGAATTTCTCTTTGGTCTTGATGGGCACCACGAACGATCCGGCGCCGCCGATCACGCAGTCCTCGTAATACCAGTCGAGATTCTCGATATCCATGGTCGCGTAGTTGGTTTCCTTCGACATGATCGGAAGGCCGTTGATGGTAATGCCCTTCGCGAGCGCCGCATCGCGCGCAATCGTCACGAGCTCCCCATTGTTGTTCGGCCCGTCGCCGGAAATATCGATGACGCGGCGCAGGCCCTGATATTCGTTGGCCTCGAACAGCGGCATCGCGAAGTTGATCGCGCCGGAGATGGAGGTGCGGGAGGCACGGCGCAGCGGCGCTTTCAGGATTTCCTCGGCCAGCGCACCGGCCGATTCCGGACCATCGATCACCCGCCATGGCACGATGATCTTCTGGTCGGTTGAGGCGGCCCATTCGAAATAGGTCACCGCGACCTTGCCCGTCGGGCCGGTCTTGAGCGCCTGCAAGAACTCCTTGGAGGTGACCGCGAGCGCGTAGCCTTCGCGCTGGAGCGCCAGTTCATCCATGTCCATGGAATAGGAGACGTCGACCGCAAGGACCAGTTCGACGTCGACCTTGGCCTCGGTAGCGGCCGGCGCAGGTGCCGTGGCCGGTGCAGCCAGTCCAGGAACATCGCCGCCGGCGACCACGCCCGCGACCAGCACCGCTCCGATCGAGACACACCAGCGCATTGGCGGGACCTCCCGTCGTTCACGTCAGGATGGTGACACGGCCTGCGCGACCCTGAAAGCAGGAAACTGGACCATCCCCATGCCCTATGAGGGCCGGAAATTCTGGCCCTTTTTCAGGCTGTTTGCCCGGTTGGCAGGCATTTACCAACATTTCACCGAATTTATTTACGTTCGCGAAGCGGACGCTCCGTCATTGAACGGGTCTCCGACTGGAAATTGCCAGCACCACCCACGCCCATTCAGGCGTCGAAGTCATTTTCGGCGGCTAAACCCCGCGTTTGGTGTCGCCCCGCCTTTCTTGAAAGGGGTCAGAAAGACCTCAAAGGACTGTTTCATGCTCTCCAGGCTCTCCATTCGCACCAAACTCGTCGCTCTCGTCACTCTCCTGCTGATTGCCCTCTCCGCCATGGGCGCCTTCGCCGTGGTGGAAATGCGCGCCATCAACGCCGCAGCGCAGGACATCAAGACAAGCTGGCTGCCCAGCGTCCGCCTGCTCGGTGAATTGCGCACCCAGTCGGCGCGCTACCGGGCGGTGCTGCGGGACTATCTGACGGAGCCGGACGACAAGTTCATGGCCGACATCCAGCGCAATCTCGATGCCCGGGCCAAGGATTACGACACCGCGAACAAGGCCTATGAGCCGCTGATCACCTCCCCTGAGGAAGCCGCGCTATATAAAGAATTGGCGGCAACCTGGAAAACCTTCCGCGAGGCCGCCGACGAAGTGATCGTCCATGCCCGCAAGCGCGAGGTCGCGCAGGCGCGCGCCGTCAACGCCCAGCGTGCGACGCCGGCAGGACGAAGCATGGATGCGGTACTGGCCAAGCTTGTCGAGTTGAACGACAAGGGCGCCGCCGCCGCCGGACACCATGCCGAAAGCACCTATGAACTCGCATTCCGCATCGTTCTGGCCGCGCTGGCTGCCATGGTGCTGGCCGGGCTTTGCGCCGCGGTCCTGATCGTGCGCGATGTCGCCCGGGGCATCGGTTCGGTCTTGGCCCCGATGCGGGCGCTGGCCACCGGCGATCTCGCCGCCAACGTTCCTCATCAGGGCGAAAACACCGAAATCGGCCAGATCGCCGGCGCCGTGCAGGTGTTCAAGGACGCCATGATCGCCAAGAAGACCGCCGACGAAGTTGCCGCAGCCGAAGCCAGCGCAAAGATGCGCCGCGCCGAAACCTTGGACCGGGCCACCAGCAGTTTCGAGGGCATGATCGGCGAACTGATCGGCTCGCTGTCATCGGCCTCCACCGAAATGGAAGCCACCGCCAGCACCCTGACCAACGCCGCCGACGTCACCCGGCAACTGTCGAACTCCGCCGCGAATACCTCACGCGAGGTCTCCGAAAGCATCCAGTCGACCGCCAGCGCCACCGAGGAAATCACGTCCTCGGTCAACGAAATCGGACGTCAGGTTCTGGAATCGAGCCGGGTCGCTCAACTCGCCGTCCAGCAGGCCGAGAAGACCGATTCCTGCATCAGCGAACTGTCGCAGGCCGCCGCCCGTATCGGCGATGTGGTGAAGCTGATTACCGCGATCGCCGAGCAGACCAACCTGCTCGCGCTCAATGCCACCATTGAGGCGGCGCGTGCGGGCGAAGCCGGCCGTGGCTTCGCCGTGGTCGCCTCCGAGGTCAAGGCGCTCGCCTCGCAGACCGCCAAGGCGACCGACGAGATCACGACCCAGATTTCCGGCATGCAGACGGCGACCAGCGCTTCCGTCACGACCATCAAGGAGATCAGCAGCACCATCAATCTGATCTCCGAGATCTCATCGACGATTGCCGCCGCTGTGGAAGAACAGGGCGCCGCGACCCAGGAGATTGCCCGCAACGTTCAGCAGGCGGCCGAACTGAGCGCGCGAGTCGCCGCCAACATCTCGGACGTCGACCGCGGCAACAGCGAAACCGGCGCCGCATCGGCTCAGGTTTTCACGGCCGCCCAGTCGCTCTCGAAGGAGAGCACGCATCTCCAGACCGAGGTGCACAACTTCCTCGCGACGATCCGCGCCGCCTGACGCGATTCGCCAAGCGAACATTTTGAGAGCCGGCGGCGCGAAAGCTCCGCCGGTTTTTTTCATGCCTTCGACACATGCATCGGGTGCATCGCGCATCGGCATAAACGCCGTACGTAAAAAAGCACATTTCTGCATCGGCCGCGGAATACCTTTACGAACATTTCACCTCACATAGTGAAATTGGAAACCACGAATCCGAAACGCCGAAGGGCGGATTGGCATTCCCAGTTTCGCTCTATTCCTGCCCTTGCCAACCCCGCCCATCAGCCACCGGTCAGAAAGACTCAAGGTCATGCTCTCCAGGATTTCCATTCGTTCCAAGATCACCGCCGTTCTCGTCATCCTGCTGGTCGCGATGACCGGCATGGGTCTCTTCGCCATCCGCCAGATGCAGGCCATCAACGCCAATGCCGTCGACATCCAGACCAACTGGATGCCCAGCGTTCGGGTGCTCGGCGATCTGCGCGCCGGTGTGATCACCTATCGCAACGTGATCCGCGAGCACATGCTGTCGGAGCTTCTCGAGGAAAAGCTGGCGCAGGAAAAGACGCTGGAAACGGTCGTCGAAACCAACATGAAGGCGCGGCAGGCTTATGAAAAGATGATTACGTCGCCGGAAGAACGCGCGCTGTACAACGAGTGGGTCGAGACGTGGGAGAGCTACAAGAAGGGCGCCCAGGAAGTCATGGCGCTGTCGCGCAAGGCCGCGGGCTCCTACCCGCGCGAGGCACATGAGCTGAACACGACGACCGTCAACCTCATCGGCATCAAGTCCGACAATATCCTGAAGAAGGACATCGACCTCAACAACAAAGGCGCCGATATCGCCGGCCAGGACGCAACGAACAACTACAACACCGCATTCATGCTGGTGGCGATCATGCTCGGGGCGGCCGTCCTGATCGGCTGTGTTGTCGGCTTCTATCTGGTGCGCGACGTATCCCGCGGCATCACGTCGATCGTGACGCCGATGAAGGCGCTCGGCGAAGGCGATCTCACCGCCGTCGTGCCGCATCAGGGCGAAAAGACCGAAATCGGCACCATGGCCGACACCTTGCAGGTCTTCAAGGAAGCCCTGATCGCCAAGAAGGCGGCGGACGAAGCCGCCGCCGCCGATGCCGATGCCAAGATCGCGCGCGGCCAGCGGGTCGATGCGATCACCCGCGACTTCGAAAAGCTGATCGGCGAACTGGTCGGCTCGCTGTCGTCGTCATCGACCGAACTCGAAGCCGCTGCCAACACCCTGACCTCCACCGCCGAAATCACCGGCAGGACCTCGGGCGAAGCCGCCGCCGCGTCGCAGGAAGTCTCGAGCAACGTGCAGTCGGTCGCGGTCGCCACCGAAGAGATCACCTCGTCGGTCGGCGAAATCAGCCGTCAGGTGCAGGAATCCAGCCGCGTCGCCGGCGAAGCCGTGCGTCAGGCGCAGAAGACCGACACCAGCATCACCGAGCTGTCGCAGGCCGCCGCCCGCATCGGCGACGTGGTGAAGCTGATCACGGCGGTCGCCGAACAGACCAACCTGCTCGCGCTCAACGCCACCATCGAGGCTGCCCGCGCCGGCGATGCCGGCCGCGGCTTCGCCGTGGTTGCTTCCGAAGTGAAGGCCCTCGCCGCGCAGACCGCCAAGGCCACCGACGAGATCAGCGCACAGGTCGCAGGCATGCAGACCGCGACGCAGGAATCGGTCGCGACCATCAAGGAGATCGGCAAGACCATCACCCTGATCTCGGAAATCTCCTCGACCATCGCCGCCGCGGTGGAAGAACAGGGTGCGGCGACACAGGAAATCGCCCGCAACGTGCAGCAGGCTGCATCGCTCAGCGGCGACGTCGCCACCAGCATCACCGATGTCAGCCGCGGCGCGGGTGAAACCGGGGCCGCATCCGGCCAGGTGCTGTCTGCCGCGCAGATGCTGTCCACCGACAGCAACCGCCTCAAGATCGAAGTCGAGAAATTCCTCACCAACGTCCGCGCGGCGTAAGCTCGCCGCAACATCGAACGGCAAACGGGCGGCTGAATTTCAGCCGCCCTTTTTGTTTCCTCCGCCGCCGCGTCAGAGCGACGCGGAGGATACTTCATTTACCAACAGTTCACGGGAATCCCTGATGATTCCGCCCGCGAATACGGCGTCAGAAGGCGTCGGCATTCGACTGGAAATTGCCACCCTCCTTTCGCCCGATCCGCATCCTGATCTGGCTTCTTCGGCATCCGGTTAGAAAAATCGATAACCAGGGATCACCCCGATGCTGTCCAAGCTCTCCATCCGCGCCAAACTGATCGGAATCGTGACGTTCTTTCTGCTGACTTTGGCCGCGACAAATCTTTTCGGCATGCTTCAGATGCGCTCGATCAACGCCTCGGCGCAGCAGATCCAGACGATCTGGCTGCCCAGCGTTCGCTGGCTCGGAGACATGCAAACCCAGGCCGCACGCTACCGCGCCATCCTCCGTGACCATTTCCTGACCTTCGACGACAACGCCAAGGCCAAGATCGACAAGAATCTCGCGGACCGCCTGCAAGCCTACGATCAGGCCAACCAGAAGTATCAGGCTCTGATCTCCTCGCCAGAAGAACGCGCGGTCTACGGCGAACTGGTCAAGGTCTGGAAGGAGTATCTCGCCGCCGCCAACGAGGTTCTCGAAACCTCCCGCAAGGGCGAAAGCTCGATGGCGCAGGATCTGAATTTCGAGAAGGCCTCCCCGATCGGAATCAAGGTGGACGACACGCTGACCAAGCTGGTCGAAATGAACAGCAAGGGCGCGGCCACCGAGGGCCAGCGCGCCAACGACAACTATTCCACGGCTGTCCAGCTTGGGCTCGTCATTCTCGGCCTCGCGCTGGTGGCCGGCCTTGTCTTCAGCTTCTATCTCGTCCGCGGCGTGACAACGGGCATCGCCTCGATTGTGACTCCGATGCGGGCGCTGGGCAGCGGCGACCTGAGCGCCGAGGTCCCGCATCAGGGCGAGAAGACCGAAATCGGAACCATGGCCGACACATTGCAGGTGTTCAAGGACGCGCTGATCGCCAAGAAGGCGGCGGACGAAGCCGCGGCCCTCGACGCAGACGCCAAGATCGCGCGCGGCCAGCGGGTCGATGCGATCACCCGCGACTTCGAATCCCTGATCGGTGAACTGGTCGGTTCACTGTCGTCGTCATCGACCGAACTGGAAGCGGCGGCGAATACGCTGACCACCACGGCAGACTCCACCGGCAAGATTTCCGACTCGGCGGCCAGCGCCTCGCAGGAAGTCTCCAGCAACGTGCAGTCGGTCGCGGTCGCCACCGAAGAGATCACCTCGTCGGTCGCCGAGATCGGACGGCAGGTGCAGGAATCCAGCCGCATTGCCGGTGAGGCTGTGCGTCAGGCGCAGAAAACCGATGCCAGCATCACCGAACTGTCTCAGGCGGCGGCGCGCATCGGCGACGTGGTGAAGCTGATTACGGCGGTCGCCGAACAGACCAATCTGCTCGCGCTCAATGCCACCATCGAGGCCGCCCGCGCCGGAGACGCCGGCCGCGGTTTCGCGGTGGTCGCCTCCGAAGTGAAGGCCCTCGCCGCGCAGACCGCGAAGGCCACCGACGAGATCAGCGCCCAGATCGCCGGTATGCAGTCGGCGACCCGGGAGTCGGTCTCCACGATCAAGGAGATCGGCGCGACAATCAATCTGATCTCGGAAATCTCCTCGAGCATCGCAGCAGCCGTCGAGGAACAGGGGGCGGCCACCCAGGAGATCGCGCGCAACGTGCAGTATGCCGCCCAGCGCAGCGGCGAGGTGGCGCAGAGCATCACCGAGGTCAGCCGCGGCGCCGGTGAAACCGGAGCGGCCTCCGGCCAGGTGCTGTCGTCCGCGCAGGTGCTGTCCAGCGACAGCAGCCGCCTCAAGATCGAGGTCGAGAAATTCCTGACGACTGTGCGCGCGGCTTAAACGCCGCCCCTATCTCATTCCGAAACGGCGGCTGGCCACAGCCGCCGTTTTCATGTGCGGTGTCAGCCGCAGACATAGACCCGGCGCCAGCGCCAGCCATAAGGCGTCGGCACCTGCGTTAGCTGGTAACAGCCCTCGTCGTACCCGTAATAATCATCGTAATAATAGTTGTCGTAATAGTACGGGAAACCAAACCCGACCGCGAACGGTGCGAAGCGGCGGTGATGATGCCAAAACCTGCCATGATGGAAACCGGCATTGGCGAAGCGGGCGCCTCCGCCCGGCATCGCGGCAAACCGGGCCATTCCCGGCGCAGCGGCAAATCGCGGTCCGCTGAATCCGCCGCCGTGCATGGCGGCGAAACTGCCGGCACCTCTAAAGCCGCCACCTGAGAAACCACCGCCGCGGAATCCGCCACCGCCAAATCCTCCGCCGCCGTGGAAACCCCCACCACCGCCGCCGCCATGACCACCGCGCGCGACGGCATCGAGCGGGGCAAACGCAACAATTGCCGCAACCGCAGCAACACCGATCATCAGTTTTCTGAACATGGCTCACTCCTACCCGAGCGCGCCCCTAACCGATAACGCTTCGCGAAGGATGTTATTTCCATGAACGGCGATAAAATTTTACGGAGATGAGGCGCTGGCCGGGGACGCCGATGAACCGTTCATCAATGAGGCATCATCCGGCAGGCCGTAGACACGTTCAGGCGCGGCAAAGCCCGCGACCGAAAACAGGCCAAGATCAGTCCATCCCGCATCGACATGGCTGGCGAATTCAGTGGACGCCAGCACGGTGCGGTTGAGGCGGCCTGTCATCTTCTCGATGCGCGCAGCAAGATTCACCGCCGGACCGATGCAGGTGAAATCGAGCCGGTCGCCGCCGCCGATATTGCCGTACAGAACCGTGCCGATATGCAGCGCGAGGCCGAACCGGAAGTCGCGCAGTATCTCGGACTCGTAGGCATACGTCATCGCCGCCACGTTGGCGCGGCACTCCCGCGCCGCTTCGAGCACGCGCTTGCAAACCGTTTCCGTGTCCCCCTCCTTGCCGGTGATGGGAAACACCGCGAGCAGGCCGTCGCCCATGAACTTCAGGACTTCGCCGCCGTGATTCAGGATCGCCGGCACCTGACAGTCGAAATAGGTGTTGAGAACATCCACCACGGCTTCGGACGACAGCCGGTCAGACAGCGGCGTGAAACCGCGCAGATCCGACAGCCAGATCGCGGCATGCATGGTCTCGGTATGGCCGCGGCGGATTTGTCCCGCAAGAATCCGCGCGCCGGCCCGTGCGCCGACATAATTGTTGAGCAATCCTGCTGCGGTCCGCCGCAGCAGCCAGACTTCGATCATGCGGGTCAGGGATGGCATCATCAGGCGCAGGTCGGCGAGTTGAGCCTCCGTGAAGCCATCTGGATGCTGCGTGATCCAGCTCACCGCATGGATTGTCCCATCGGACATCAGAAGCGGAAGTGCGATGTAGTCGGTCGCGCCCTCGCCGCGGATCTCGGCGAAAAACGGCACATTGCCAGCACCGTCATCCAGCAGCCGCTTGCGCACTTCCTGCCCCTGCTCGAACACGATGGCCAGAGGACTTGAGAGAAAATAATCCGACTCCTGCTCGCCGTGAGCCATGGCGCCCATGGCAACACCTTCACCCTTGCGCCAGACGAAGTTGCGGCCGAGCATATTGGGATGAAGTGTGCGGACGAAGACGCCGACGCGCCAGAGCGGCATGCCGCAAGCGACCATGCGCTCGCAGGTTTCCACGATAAACCGGTCCACGCGTGACGCCGACCGCGCTCCGTTGATCAACCAGTCGATGACGCTCTGAACGCTGTTGGCTTGCATAAGGTTCGTTTTGCGACGGCGGGCGGGCCCGGTCAAGCTCGTCAGCCACGCTCACCACATCTCCCGATAATTCGGGAATTTCTTCAGCGTGGCGTCGTAGCGCACCGGCGACAGCCACGGCAGCACGCGCTTCAGGACCACGTTCGCGAGCGGCGAGACATGACGCACATACAGATCGATCGGATCGAGCTGGTGCCGCAGGTGGAGTTTCGGGTCGTAGTTCAGGCCGCTGCTGCGAAACCATTTGTAGCCGCCCGCAATGGCCCAGTTGATCGTGTCACGAACCACGCAGAAATACAGATGCAGATTGAGCGCAACGGAATAGTCGAAGCCGACATACTCCGAGAAGAAATGTTCGCCCTGGACCATGCAGATGTTGAAGGCCACCAGCGTATTGCCGCGGTGCCATGTGAAGACACGGACCTTGTCCTTCATCCGTGTGCCGAGATCGCGGAAATAGTCCTCCGTCAGCTTCTCGAAGCGGAATTTGGATCGCTCGTAGACCTGAAGATAGAGCGGATAAATTTCTTTGGCCAGATTTTCAGTACCGTCGGTCACGGTCATGCGGATATCTTCGCCGGCTGATGCCTGAAGATTCCGGCGCACATTCTTCCGCGCCTTGCCGCTGAGCGCTTTCTCGATGAAGCGATCGAAGTTCTCGTATTCGATATTCAGTTTTGTCATCGGCATGCTCGGAGCGCGGCCAAAGCCGCGCCGCACGAAGCATTCGAACGTCTCGCGATAGCTGGCGGGAAATTCCTTGAGCACAATGAGCTGCGCGCCGAGACTTTTCGCCAGCTTGCGGATATGCCGCGAAAGCACGTCCGCAACGGTTGCGGCGGACAGGCCCTCACCGTCAGCGAGATGCCCCTCGCCTGCGGAACAGCCGACCATGAGTGTTCGCATCTTGAGGAAGCGCGGGTAGCGGCGCCGGATGGTTGAGATCAGCCGCCACTCCGATCCGACGCCTTCAAGAACGTCCTGATCGAGCAGAAAGAACGGCTGTATCGCCCGGATGCGCCCGGATGCATCGCGAATGGCAAAATACCTGTAGTCGAAGCCTTCGCGAAGCGTGTCCTCGATGATCTCGTAGTAGCGATAATCCTTCCGCTCATCGGCGAATGTCGAACTCCAGACCGGGCTGGAAGAGAGTTCGGCGCGGTCAATCACCGTCACCGAAAAGGGTTCACGCGCCGCGTCGGATACAACCGCGCCGTCATCGCCTGCCAAGGTAATCATTCAGGCCCCAACAAAAATCGACACGCAGAACACCGCGCCCCGTTCCCGTTAAACAGGCAGAGATTGAAAGGTAATATGTTAAGGGTCAAGTTGGAATTTTGGAGGCCGCATCGCCGGCGATAGGCGGTGCTGCGCCTGCGGATCACCCCGCTCGTCCTGACTTACGGATTGAAGCGATCGTTTTGACCCAGATCAAAACGTTCCCAGGAGCAAGTTGTATCAAACATCAACTTCAATCGAGACTGGTTCTGTGAATCGCTTCTTGCGGCGTCCCGCCGTTCACCTGGCGCGCTAATGCGCCACCAGACTCGTAAATCCCCAACGTCACACCGATCGCTTCCAGCAAGGGACGCAATGAGCAACGACTCCACCATCGTACATCGACTCAAATTTCACGGCATCGACAGCAACACAAGCGCGATTCTCAGGGAGCATAGGGATTTCCTGATGTCCGAGATGCCCACGATACTGGATCGTTTTTACGATCACATTTCGGCATTTGCGGAAACGAAAGCGTATTTCAAAAGCCGGGAGCATATGATGCATGCGAAGCAGAAGCAGCTTCAGCACTGGAGCATCATTGCAAGCGGCGAATTTGATGAGTCCTATGAAACCTCCGTCACGCGCATCGGCGAGGTTCACAATACCTTGGGGCTGGAGCCGCGCTGGTACATTGGCGGCTACAACGCACTTGTCGGCGGATTGGTCGAAGCCATCGCGCTGAGGCTGCCGTCGTCGGGGATCATCAGGAACAGCATATCCGGCAAAACCGCACTTCAACTGGCCGTCATCAAGGCCGCGATGCTGGATATGGATCTTGCCATTGCCGTCTATATCGAAGCGGGGCGGCGCGACCGGCATCGGACTCTTGAAACGCTTGCGACAAATTTCGAACATACGATCGGAGGGGTCGTCGGCATCGTCGCATCGGCAGCGACCGAATTGCAGGCATCGGCGCAAACAATGACAATGTCGGCGCGGGAAACCGCAATGCAGTCGGCCACCGTCGCGAGTGCGACGGAAGAAGCGACCGCCAATGTCCATTCTGTGGCAGCCGCCACCGAGCAATTGACCGGCTCGATCGGGGAGATCAACCGTCAGATCGGCGAATCGGCGCGGATCGCGGCTGAAGCTTCGCGGAACGCCGGGCACACCGCCGCGAAAATCGACACCCTGTCGGAAGCAGCCAGCAAGATCGGCGCAATCATCGGAATCATCACAAAGATTGCCGCGCAGACAAATCTGCTGGCCTTGAATGCAACGATCGAGGCAGCCCGTGCCGGCGATGCCGGGCGCGGCTTTGCCGTCGTCGCTCAGGAGGTCAAATCTCTGGCCGAGCAAACCGCCCGCGCGACGACCGAGATTTCCACGCAGGTCGGAGCCATCCAGCTATCGACAAGAGAGTCTGTCGAAGCCATCAGCGAGATCACAACCGTGATCGCCTCCATGAACCAGATTTCGTCGGCCGTTGCCGATGCCATGCGGCAACAGGGTCTGGCAACTGAGGAAATTGCACGCAATGTCGAGCAGGCCGCACAAGGCACCCACGCCGTTTCGGCCAGCATCGCCGGCGTGACAACGACCGCCGGAGGAACCGGCGCTGCAGCGGCACAGGTCCTGTCCGCGGCCTCCGAGTTGTCGCAGCAGTCCGAAATGCTCCGCGTCGAAGTCGATAAGTTTCTTGCAACCGTGAGAGCGGCGTAGCGGCGTTACCGGGTTGGTGGGAAACCGGATCCTAGCCGACCTGACCGCGATGGCGCAGCAGATGATCGGCGATCACGCAGGCCATCATCGCTTCGCCGACCGGCACCGCGCGAATGCCGACGCAGGGATCGTGACGGCCCTTGGTCATGATGTCGGTGTCGGCACCGGCCTTGTCGATGGTGCGGCGTGGGGTGAGGATCGACGACGTCGGCTTCACCGCGAAACGCGCCACCACCGGCTGCCCGGTCGAGATGCCGCCGAGAATGCCGCCGGCATGGTTCGACAGAAACACCGGACCGTTGTTGCCCATGCGCATCTCGTCCGCGTTCTCTTCGCCGTGCAGTTCGGCGGCGCCGAAGCCCGCGCCGATCTCCACGCCCTTCACCGCATTGATGCTCATCAGCGCCAGCGCAAGATCGCTGTCGAGCTTGCCGTAGATCGGCGCGCCCAATCCGGCCGGCACGCCTTCGGCGACGACCTCGATCACCGCGCCGATGGATGATCCCTTCTTGCGGATGTCGTCGAGATACTCCGCGAAGAAATCGGCCTTGGCCCTGTCGGGACAGAAGAACGGATTGCGCCCGACCTCATCCCAGTCCCAGGCCGCGCGATCGATCTTGTGCGGACCCATCTGCACCAGCGCGCCGCGCACCTTCACATCGGGAATGATCTTCCGCGCGACCGCGCCGGCGGCGACACGCGCCGCGGTCTCGCGCGCCGACGAGCGACCGCCGCCGCGATAGTCGCGCAGGCCGTACTTCGCCTCATAGGTGAAGTCGGCGTGACCTGGACGAAACTTGTCCTTGATCTCGGAATAGTCCTTCGAGCGCTGGTCGGTGTTCTCGATCATCAGCGCGATCGGCGTGCCGGTGGTGACCTGGCCCTTGTCGGTGTCCATCACGCCGGAGAGGATTTTGACCTGATCGGCTTCCTGCCGCTGGGTCGTGAACCGCGACTGGCCGGGACGGCGGCGATCAAGATCCAGTTGAATCTCCTCGACCGTCAGGGGGATCTGGGGCGGGCAGCCATCGACCACGCAGCCCAGCGCGGGCCCATGGCTTTCGCCAAAGGTCGTCACGCGAAACATGTGGCCGAAGGTGTTGAAGGACATAGGAAATTACCCGACGGGCCAAAGGGCCCCTATTCGCCAGAATTGACGTAAAGTCGTAACGCGCAGGCCTCTTAGGGTCAAATCTGAGGCGCTTAAAGTGCCGCGTTAACGAAGCATTAACTATGTTTCGTGACCTGTCCGTCGGCAAAGACGTAGACCACGCCCTGCTCCACCGTCAGGTCCGCAGCGCCGACCGGGGTTTCGACATCCAGCGCCACCAGCAGCGCACGCATCGCGCCGCCATGGGACACCGCCACCGTGTCCTGGATCAGCGATTCGTACCAGTCGCGCATGCGGATGGTCACCGAGGCGTAGCTCTCGCCGCCCGGCGGCGGCACGCCCCACTTGTCGACCTGACGCTCGGCGAAAATCTCCGGATGCGACTGCTCCATCTGCGGCAGGGTCGAGCCTTCCCAGTGGCCGTAACCGATCTCGCGCAGGCGGTCGTCGAGTTCGTAGTCATGCGGCGGCACGCCGAGCACGCCCCGCAGCAGCTCCATCGTGGAGCGTGCACGCCCGAGCGGCGACGACACGAACGGGATCTTCGCGGGATCATGGGAGTCGCGCGCAAGAATATCGGTCAGCAATTCGCCGGAGCGGATCGCCTGCTCCTTGCCGAGATCGTTGAGCGGAATGTCCTGCGTGCCCTGAAAGCGGCCCGCGGCATTCCATTCGGTCTGGCCATGACGGATGAAGTAAACGGTGGGAGATGGCATTGACGTTTCTTGCTCGAAAGATTTCCTCACTCGCCGAAGGCAAGGCGGCCCCTGATGACACAGGCCCCCTGGCCGTTCAACCCGGACAAGCGGCGCAAGTCCTGACCATAACGGGCAGAAACAGCGGAATACTCCCGCGTTTTCGGTGTTTTCAGAGTAGAACGGCCTGTGAGCCGCCGGACCGGACGAACTGAATGAGCAACGATTTCCGCCACAGCGTCGAGACCATGATTCCGGCCCTGCGGCGCTATGCGCGGGCGCTGGCGCGGGACACCGACATCGCCGACGATCTGGTGCAGGACACCCTGGTGCGGGCGCTGCGTTCGGAAAAGCTCTTCCTCGGCGGCGACCTGCGCGCCTGGCTCTACACGATCCTGACCAATCTGAACCGCAACCGCCGCCGTTCGCTGGCGCGGCAGCCGGCGATGATGGAACTGCACGACACCGCCGCCGACGCCTCCGGCACCGAGGCCGAAGGCCGCGACATTTCCCGCGCGCTCGCGACACTGGCGGAAGACCAGCGCGCGGTGCTGCTGCTGGTGGTGCTGGAAGGCCTGAGCTACCGCGACGTCGCCGACATTCAGGGTGTGCCGATCGGCACGGTGATGTCGCGGCTCGCCCGTGCGCGGGCGCATGTGAAAGCCGCACTGGAAGGAGAGCGGCCGGTGCTGCGGCGGGTGAAATGAAACCGAAGGGGACGATACGGGATGGAATCGATACGCGATCGGGGAGACTCGCTTCTTCTCCCTCTTCCTCGTGGAGAGGGTGGCGCGCCGAAAGCCACGCGATTGGCGCGCGGGGTGGAGGTCAACTCTGTATCATGCGTAACCTCCACCCCACTTTCTGCACAAACCTGATGCCATTGCTGCTGCAAGACTTCGAATTCGAGAGACAACGCTGATGACCGACCACAACATTCCGGTGACCGAGGACGAACTCCACGCCTACGTGGACAACGAACTCCCCGTGGAGCGCCGCGCGGCGGTCGAGGCCTGGCTCGCGGCGCATCCCGACGACGCCGAGCGGGTCACGTCATGGCGCGCAATGAGCGACGCGCTGCATGCGAAGTACGACTCCGTCGCGGACGAGCCGGTGCCACACAGCCTCTCGGTCGATCAGTTGTCGCGCACCCCGCGCCGCTGGATGATGGGCGCGATCGCCGCATCGCTGCTGGCATTCGCTGTCGGCGGCGGCATCGGTTGGGCCGCCCGCGGCGCGAACGCAACGCCGTCGGCGTTCGCGAGCTTCACCGGCGATGCGCTCGGCGCGCACAAACTCTATGTGGTCGAGGTGCGCCATCCCGTCGAAGTGGCGGGCAGCGACAAGGCGCATCTGCAACAGTGGCTGAGCAAGCGCTGCGGCTGGGAAGTCCGCGCGCCCGAACTCGACGCCACCGGGCTGAAGCTCGTCGGCGGACGGCTGCTACCCGGCCCCACCGGTCCCGCATCGTTCCTGATGTATGAGACGGCGTCGGGTGAGCGCTTCACGATCTTCGCCGCGCGCGCGGAAACCGAGACGACGCAGATGCGCTACGCCGTCAACGACGGCACCGGCGCGCTGTTCTGGGCCGATCGCGGCGTGGGTTACGTCGTCAGCGGCGGCACCGATCGCACCCGCCTCGAGCACGTCGCGCGGCTGGTCTATGACCAGAACGAGAAGGCGGGACTGTAATCAGCCTTTGGAGAACACGTCATTGCGAGGAGCGCTTGCGACGAAGCAATCCATTTTCTGTTTTAAAAGATGGATTGCTTCGTGGAGCCTGTGCTCGGACGGCGCAGAGCGCCGATCCGAGTGCTCGCAATGACGAGCCTACTCCCTGCTGGCCAGCACCTTGTCGATACGCCGCCCGTCGAGATCGACGATCTCGAATCTCCAGCCGTCGGCGCTGATGCTTTGCCCCACCGACGGAATCGCGCCGAATTTCTCCAGCAGATAACCGGCGCAGGTCTGATAGGACCGTGACGCCGGCAACGGAATGTCGAGCAGGCGCGCGAATTCGAGCGCAGGCATCCAGCCGGAAATGAGAAACGATCCATCGTCGCGCCGGACGAAGGCGGGTTCGGCTGGTCCTTCCTCGGTGTGAAAGCTCCCGACGATCGACTCAAGAATATCCGCGCTGGTGACGACGCCCTGAAACGTGCCGTACTCGTCGTGGACCAGTCCCATGTGCACCGGTGAATCGCGCAGGATGGCGACGACATCACGCGCATCGACCGTTTCGGGAATGATCGGCGCCTCGCGGATCAGCTTGCGGATGTCCGGTGTCTCGCCCGCAAGATACGCATCCAGCATGTCCTTGGATTGCAGGATACCGAGCGTCTCCTCGCCGTCGAACACCGGCAGGCGCGAATGCGTGCTGTTCCTAAAAGCAAAGCGAATCGCCTCATCCGGCTCCGACAGATTGATCATCGTGACCTCATGACGCGGCGTCATCACCGCACCGACCGGAAGATCGCCGAGCCGCATCACGCCTGCGATCATTTCCTTCTCGCCCGGCTCGAGCACGCCGGCATTCTCAGCTTCCACAACCAGCGTGTGGATTTCCTCTTCGCTCACCTTCTCCTCGGCCTCGCCGCGCTGGCCGAGCACCCACAGCAATGCCTTGCCCGAACGATCGAGGATCCACACCAGCGGCAGCGATATCCTCGCGAGCACGACCATCGCCGGCGCGACCTTCACCGCGACCGCTTCAGGATCGCGCAGCGCGATCTGCTTCGGCACCAGTTCACCGACAATGAGCGAGGCGTAGGTAATCAGCGTCACCACCGCGCCGACGCCAACGGCATCCGCGGCGCCCGGCGACAGTCCCACGCTCGCCAGCCATGCCGAGAGACGCGCGCCGAGTGTCGCGCCGGAAAATGCGCCGGACAGCACGCCGACCAGCGTGATCCCGATCTGAACCGTGGAGAGAAATTTTCCGGGGTCCGACGCCAGGGCGAGCGCACGGCGCGAACCGCTGACGCCTTTCTCAACCAGACCGGACAATCGGGCGGGACGGGATGAGACGATGGCAAGCTCCGACATCGCCAAAAGACCGTTGATGACGATGAGGACGGCGACAATTCCAAGTTCAAGTAACAAGCTGATCCTTTGCGGTATTATTTTCTGTCGCAACAGATAGCATGCCATTGCGTTGCGCACAGCATCGGCGTTGCCGCAGCGTCATCCGAATTTCGGTTAGGTCCGTTGCAGCGCCAATGTGACGCCGCCCAGCGTGAAGACCATCGCAAGAACCTCGCGCAGGCCGAGCGGTTCCCCGACCATCAACGCGGCGGACATCACGCCCACGATCGGAACCAGCAGCATGCCGGTCGATGCTGTCGCTGGCGGCAGGCGGCGCAAGGTTTCGAACCAGGTGAGATAACACACACCCATCGGAACGATTGTCATGTAAGCCATCAGCGCCCAGCCCTGGAGCGAGACGGCGGAAAAATCCGGCTTCTCGAACAACAGGCCGAAGACAATCATCGCCAGACAACCAAGTCCGACCTGCCACGCCACCAGCGCAACCGGCGGCACCGGTATCGGCGCGCGATTGAGAATGTTGCCGAGTGCAAAGAGAATTGCCGCAGACAGCGCCAGCGACGCACCCGCCAGCTTTTCCGGCGTGAATGAAAATCCGTCGCCGCCGAACAGGATCACGATTCCGATAATGCCGAGACACAGTGCGATGATATTACGGACCGTGGGACGCATGCCGAGCAGCGGCCATGCGAACAGCGTCGCCCAGATCGGCATTGTGTAAGCGAGCAGCGCGCCCTCGCCGACGGTGACCCATTTCATGGCAACAGTGCCAAATCCCATCCACGCGATGACATTGGTAAATGTCGCGAACAGCAGAGGCAGGATGGCCTCGCGCGGCACGCTTAATCGTTCGCGGCGGCTCCATGCCACGACCGCCAGAATGAGCGACGCCGTAACTCCCGCGAGGCCGCGCGCGGATAGCGGCGGCAGTTCACGCAACAGGAGTTTCATGAAAGGCCAGTTCAGGCCCCAGCCGAACGCTGTGATGCCGAGACAGGCGATGCCGATCCATCGCGCTTTAACCATCGAATGTGCCGGTGCCGGTCCTGCTGATTGTCATCAGGCCGACGTTACAGATTCAAAGCGCGACGGCAACAATCCGCCGAAAAATAAAGGGCCCGGCAAATTGCCGGGCCTCTTGGTCAGTCGGAAAAAAGATGTCAGTTGCAGGAAAATACAAATGGCGTCACTCGCCGACGGCTTCCGATTCACGTGCTGTGACGACGGCGAGCTTTTTCGGCGCGGCCTTTTTCTTTTTCGGCTCGACCGGCGGTGGGTTGGCGGCCTCTTCGGCTTCCTTCGCCAGGCGCAGCGCCTTCAGGCGATCCATATTCTTGCGGACGTCGACATACTCCTTGCCGACTTCTGCGAGGGCGATTTCGCCCTCGATCTTGGCCAGCCGCTGTTTTTCAAGGCGGGCCAGTTGTTCGGGAGTTCGCGGCTTGGTCTGTGATTTGCTGGTCATTACCAACATATGGGTATTCCGGCGCCGGATTGCCACCGGTTGTAAAATATCGTCCCGGCAGCGGAACTTTTCGGGCCCGGCGTGAAGGCCTGGCCGGCCGCAATTTCTCCGCCGTCATGCCTGGATGCGCGTCTTCGTGCGAGAATCCTCCCCGTCATTCCGGGATGCGCCGGTTGGCGCAGGCCCGGAATCCATGATGATGCGGGAATCCGGTGAGTGGCCATGGATTCCGGGTTCGCGCGAAGCCGCGCGCCCCGGAATGACAAGTGGGGAAATCCGACCTCGAAACATTTCGTGATGGGGATACGCATCCCCGTGTTCTGAAGCGCGCTTAAGTTCACTGCGTCCTGTTCGTGAGGGGCGCTTCTCGAGGGCGCTTTGAAGCGGAGCAGGATGCGGCGCCTGCGCGTGTGTCTCGCAAACACGCGTCCGGGAGGCTGGGGTCACCGTCCGGGCCAACTATGTGGCTCTGCCGTTCGCCGGCTGGACGCGGAGCGGACGAAGGCGGCGAAAGCCGTCCGGATCAGGGGTCGAGTACATCTCCCCCGTCCGCACCCGGAAGTGCGGTCCCCTCGCCCAAAGTCCCGCCATGGAGCGCCGCAAGGCGATGCGCTTCCGGAAGACCATCGCCTCGCACGCGATGCCGGAAGCGAGACAAAGATAAGGTGCGCCTTGCGGCGCTCCATGCCCCTCATATTGAGGGCGCGAACGAGGCAGGCCTCGCGCGCGCGGTGAGGGGCACAACGAAAAGCTCACCTCGCGCGATGCGCGGGAGGAATGCGCGTGCGCGCGCGGAATTTCAAAGTGGCTGTTTGAAAATTGAATCTGAAAATCGGGATCACCGGCACAAGGCCGGTGATGACATCTGTGAGTGTCGCGCGCGATGACTGCCACATCCACGCGGAGAGAGATCACGAACAACGCGAAAATCTGATTGCCGTCATCCTGAGGTGCGAGCGAAGCGAGCCTCAACGGATGACGGCAGGAAACGCAAGCCGCGCATCCTTCGAGGCTCGCCGCAAACGCAGCTCGCACCCTCAGGATGACGCAGCACGCCTCATTCGAAATCCTTGCGCGGATTCGTCGGATGCTCGGTGCGCCATTTTTCCATCAGCGCCTCAAGCTCCGCGTCATTGGCATCCGGCAACACGATGCGGGTGGTGACGTACAGATCGCCGAACCCGTCGGCACCCGATGCACCCTTGATCGGCATGCCCTTGCCCTTGAGGCGAAACGTCCGGCCCGATGATGTATTCTTCGGAATCGAAAGCTGCACCGCGCCGTCGAGCGTCGGCACGCGCACCTTCGCGCCGAGCACGGCTTCGTACAGCGTGACCGGCAGATCGAGACGCAGATCGTTGCCGTCGATCTTGAAGTAAGGATGCGGCGCGATGTTCACCGTGATCAGCACATCGCCGGGACGATGACCGGGCGCGGTTTCGCCCTGCCCCTTGAGGCGGATCTGCTGACCGGCGGCGACACCTGCCGGAATCTTGACATTGAGCTCCTTGCCGGTCGGCAGACGGACCCGCCGCGTCGCGCCGTTGATTGCTTCCTCAAGCGCGACCGTCATCGCGACGGCGACATCGAGATCGGTGGCAAACGGCGTGTCGTATTCGAAGGTGCTGGCGCCGCCGCGCGGACCGCCGCCCATTCCGGCGCCAGCCTGGCCGCCGAACATGCTTTTGAGAATGTCCTCGAATGCGCCGCCGCTGGCAAAGCCGCCGGCACCCGGTCCACCGCCGGTGCGGAAGGAATATTCGAAGCCGCCTGGGCCCGCGCGTCGTCCGCCGCCGCCTCCGGGGAAGCCGCCGTCGAAACCCTGAAACTTTGGTTTGCCTTCGGCATCGATCTCGCCGCGGTCGAACTGCTTGCGTTTGTCCTCGTCGCCGAGGATTTCGTTCGCCATGTTGAGTTCGGAAAAGCGTTCAGCCGCTTTGGGGTCGCCCTTGTTGGCATCGGGGTGGTGCTTCTTGGCGAGCTTGCGATAGGCGCTCTTGATCGCCGCAGCAGTGGCACCCCGCTGCACCCCCAGGACCTCATAGGGGTCGCGCATTCGTTCGGTCTCCTTGCAGGAATTCAGGTTCGGGCCGAGCGGCCCTTAGCCCTGATGTGGTGTTTTCGTGACAATCCCGCAACGGGTTTCACCCGGAACGGTGTCAAAACTACAAAGTTGGGCGGTTTTGGCGGCCTAGCTGCGCTTCCAGGGTTTCATGTGGCGGATTTCCCAGGGCCCCTTGCCCTGCTGGCAGGCCTCACCCTGCAGCCAGCCTTCATTGGCGCCGCGCACATAGCTGGCGAGGAAATCCCGGCAGGTCCGCCCCTCGGTCGTATAGGTGGAGGCCAGCGGCGTGACCGAGCCCCGCGCGCCGGTTTCCGGGTTTTCCCAGGGCTGGCTGACGTCCTTTTGCCCTCGGGTCAGCACATCGGACGCGGCGTTGCGGGCCAGTGCGAGATCGGCGTCGGTCAGATTGGTGTCGTCGTGGGAGCGGATCATCGGGCCGATCGAGCCGGTGACATCCGACATGTCGTCCTTTTTGGCGTCCTTTCCGAAGGGCCCCATGCTGCATCCCCCGGACGAGCAGCCGACGGCCACCAGCACAGCAGCCGTGACAAGCCCGATCGGCGATAGGCCGCGGCCCTCGCGTACCCTATATAAGGAACGCTCGAGAACACGCTTGGCACGAAGAGGCGCCAGGGTACGCAACCGGATACTCCAGACATGAACGGTCCACACTCCATCAAAACCCCAGGTGAGTTAATTTCCGGTGATTTCACCGCCGCGGACGAGCCTTTTGGGCTGTTTGCGGTGTGGTTTGCCGAGGCGGTGAAGTCCGAACCGAACGATCCCAACGCCATGGCGCTCGCGACCGTGGACCCGGAGGGGCTGCCGGACGTGCGGATGGTGCTGCTGAAGGGCTTCGATACCGCCGGTTTCGTGTTTTACAGCCACATCGACAGCGCCAAGGGCCGGGAGCTCGCCGCCACCCCCAAGGCTGCGCTGCTGTTTCACTGGAAATCGCTGCGCCGGCAGGTCCGCATTCGCGGGACCGCGAGCCGGGTCACCGACGCCGAGGCCGATGCCTATTTCGCGACCCGTCCGAAGCAGGCCCAGATCGGCGCCTGGGCCAGCAAGCAGTCGCAGCCGCTCGAAAGCCGGATGGCGTTCGAGAAGGCCATCGCGCTCAACGCCGCGAAGTATGCTATCGGCGAGGTCCCCCGCCCCCCCGGCTGGAGCGGCTGGCGCATCTCGCCGCAGGCCTTCGAATTCTGGCACGACCGCCCGTTCCGCCTGCATGACCGCATCGAATTCCGCCGCGCGGCCCCCGATGCCGAATGGAGCAAAACGCGGCTCTATCCGTAACTGATGTCCTGAACGCTAACGCCCGAAGGCGAGACCCTCATTCATGCCGACTTCAACTCCCGCGGATTCCAACGCGCCCAAGCGCACCTTGCTGCTGACCGGCGCCAGCCGCGGCATCGGCCACGCCACCGTGATCCGCTTTTCCAGCGCGGGCTGGCGCGTCATCACCTGCTCGCGCCATCCGTTTCCCGAGCAATGCCCCTGGGACGCCGGCCCTGAGGATCACATCCAGGTCGACCTTTCCGATCACAAGGACACGGCACGCGCCATCGATGAAATCCGCGAGCGGCTCGAGGGCGGCGTACTGCATGCGCTGGTCAACAACGCGGCGATCTCTCCCAAGGGAGAAGGCGGCGCGCGGATGGGCTCGATCGACACCGATGTCGATGTCTGGAGCCATGTGTTCCGCGTCAACTTCTTCGCACCTGTGATGCTGGCACGCGGGCTGATCGAAGAACTGAAGGCCGCGAAGGGATCGGTGGTGAACGTGACATCGATCGCGGGCTCGCGCGTGCATCCGTTCGCGGGTGCGGCCTATGCGACATCGAAAGCAGCGCTCGCCGCGCTGACGCGGGAGATGGCGTCCGACTTCGGCCGCGTCGGCGTGCGCGTCAATGCGATTGCGCCGGGCGAGATCGATACGTCGATCCTGTCGCCGGGCACCGACAAGATCGTTCACGAACAGATTCCGATGCACCGGCTCGGTACGCCGGATGAAGTCGCGAAGATCATCTACGTGCTGTGCACCGAAACCAGTTCGTACGTGAACGGAGCCGAGATTCATATCAACGGCGGTCAGCACGTGTAGGCGCAAACGAAAAGAGCGGAGCCGACGCCCCGCTCTTTTGTTTGTCTCGCCGCAAAATCAGACGATGTTGAGCTTCACGTCGAGGTTGTTGCGCGTGGCGTTGGAATACGGGCAAACCTGATGCGCGGTGGCGACCAGCTTCTCCGCGTCGGCGCGATCGAGGCCAGGCAGCGCCACGGTCAGCGCGACATCGAGACCGAAGCCGCCTTCCGAACGCGGGCCGATGCCCACATCAGCCGTCACAGTCGCATCCGCGGGCACCTTGACGCCGACCGTTCCCGAGACTGCCTTCATGGCGCCGATGAAACAGGCCGAATAGCCGGCTGCGAAAAGCTGCTCGGGATTGTTGCCCGGTCCGCCGCCGCCACCGAGTTCCTTCGGGGTCGCAAGATTGACCTGAAACGTGCCGTCCGTGGTCGAGGCTTTGCCATCGCGGCCGCCGGTTGCTGTGGCCTGGGTGCGATAGAGAACTTTGGTGGGCATGTATTTCTCCTTGGGGTTTCACTCGAGAGGCGGACCAACAACTTTCCGCTGCCTCCCGCCGGGGAACTGAACAAGGTCATTTATATCGTGCACGATATAATCGCGCAACATATATTTGGAATGACAGCCCTGCAAAAATGCGTTGCGCGATTCAATCGCGCGCGCCTTAAATAGGGGTGATCCCTTGCTGAAACACTTTGAGGACAGGCCATGGCCGCCCGACCAACTGCGGACGATCTGCTGAAGATCGATAATTTCGTCTGCTTCGCCCTGTATTCGGCAGGGCATGCTTTCACACGGCTGTACAAGCCCCTGCTCGACCCGCTGGGACTGACCTATCCGCAGTATCTGGTGATGGCGGTGCTCTGGGAAAAAGACGGCAGAACGGTCGGCGAGATCGGCGAGAAGCTCCTGCTGGAATCGAGCACGCTCACTCCGCTGCTCAAGCGGCTTGAAACGGCAGGCATGGTGCGCCGGACCCGCGATCAGGACGACGAACGGGTTGTAAGAATTCAACTCACGCCAAAGGGCGCAGAGCTGAAGCAGAAGGCAATCGAGATTCCGCGAGCGATCGGCTGCTCGACCAACCTCACAATTCCCGAGGTGATGAAACTGACCGACGATATCAAGGCGCTGCGCGAAAAGCTGCTTGCCGCGCAGGCGGCGTAAACTTAACCGGCCTTCCTTTGCCGCGCAGTCGAGCGGCCTGCTTTCTTTGCAGTCCGGGGCTCGGTACGGGATGCGCGCGCCGGACGCTGTGCGGGCGCCTTGCCCTTCAGGCTCTGCTTCAGCGCATCCATCAGGCTGATGACGTTGTCGGCCTTCGCGGGCTTCTCGACAGACTTGATGGTCTTGCCCGAAGCCTTCTGTTTGACCAAGGCCTTCAGCGCGTTTTCGTATTCGTCCTCGAACTTTGAGGCGTCGAAATTCGCCGCTTTGCTGTCGAGAATATGCGAAGCGAGTTCGACCATGTCCTTCGAGATTTTGGGTGTCTTGATGTCGGCGAAGAAATCTTCCTCGTTTCGCACTTCGTACGCATATCGCAGCGTGGTGGCGAGCAGACCCTTGCCGAGGGCCTCGATCGCCACAATACGTTCGCGATTTGATAAAACGACGCGCGCGAGCGCCACGCGATCCTGATCCTTCATCGCATCGCGGATCACCGCAAAGGCGTCGAGGCCGGCATTGCCGTCCGGAACCATGTAATAGGGACTGTCCAGATATCTGCGGTCGATCTCGTCGCGCGGAACGAAGTTGTCGATGTCGATGGTGTGGTTGCTCTCGAGCTGAACAGCTTCCAGCTCTTCCTTCTCGATCTGGACGTACTCGCCCTTGCTGACTTCGTAGCCGCGGCCCTTCTGTTCCTTCTCGACCACTTCACCGGTCTCGGAATCGACCATCTGCTGCTTCAGCCGGTTTCCTGTCTCGGTATTGATCATGTGAAACCGGGTTCGTTCGACCGTCGTCGAGGCGGGATAGAGCGCCACGGGGCAAGTGACCAGCGACAGCTTCAGCGAACCCTTCCAGTACGCACGCGGCAACATCGGCGACCTCCAACTCAAACGCATACCCGGGACGGAACCCCAACAGGAGCCGCAGGTTTTGGTTCCTGAACTCCCGCCTGATGGCGCATGATACAATTGTTCCGCGTTTATTGCACCGTTGGGAATGCCTCGCCGTGGCCCAAAAGAAACTTAAGGTTTACCGAACAAAACGTGATTTCACCAAGACGGCGGAGCCGAGCGGCCGTACCCCTGTGGCGCCGGCCAAGGCGCGACGTTTTGTCATTCAAAAGCACGATGCGACGCGGCTGCACTACGACTTGCGGCTGGAGTTTGGCGGCGTGTTCAGGTCATGGGCGGTAACCCGGGGCCCGTCCCTCGACCCGAAAGACAAGCGCCTGGCCGTCGAAGTGGAAGATCATCCGCTCGACTATGGCGATTTCGAAGGCACCATTCCCAAGGGGCAGTATGGCGGCGGCACCGTAATGATTTGGGATCGCGGCTACTGGCTGTCGGACGATCCCGAGCATGGTTTCAAGAAAGGCGATCTCAAGTTCGCGCTGGAGGGGGGCAAGCTCCACGGCGAGTGGGTGCTGGTGCGGATGAAGCACGACCGCAACGGCGGCAAACGCACCAACTGGCTGTTGATCAAGCACCGGGATGAATACGTTCGCGAAGGCAAGGCGAACAACATTCTCGACGACGACACGTCCGTCGCATCAGGCCGCACGATGGCAGAGATCGCGGCGGGCAAGGGCCCCGCGCCGACGCCATTCATGACAGGCAAATCGAAGCGCGCGGGGGCAGATGCCGTATGGGATTCAAACAAAGGTCTCGCGGCTGACGAGCGCAGCAGGAAGGGCCACGTCAAGACCTCGGCCGCAAAGGAAAAGCCCGTTGCCAAACACGCAAAATCAAGAGCCGCCGTAAAGCGCGTTACGAAGCTGCCTGATTTCGTCGAGCCGCAGTTGTGTGCATCCGTCGAGAACCCGCCCTCCGGCAGCAACTGGGTGCACGAGATCAAGTTCGACGGCTATCGGGTCCAGATGCGGATCGAGAACGGCGACGTCACGTTGAGTACGCGTAAAGGTCTCGACTGGACCGGAAAATTCTCGGCGATCGCCAAACAGGCAGCGAAGCTTCCTGATGCCATCATCGACGGCGAGGTTGTCGCCCTCGATCACGAAGGCCATCCGAGTTTTGCCTCGTTACAGGCAGCACTGTCGGACGAAAAGACCAGCGATTTGATTTTCTTCGCGTTCGACCTCCTGTTCGCGGAAGGTGAAGATTTGCGGCCGCTTCCACTGTCAGAGCGAAAGAAACGGCTCAAGCTTCTGCTCGACGGCAAGAGAAAGCGAGATGAAGGAACCATCCGTTACGTCGAGCATTTCGAGTCCAACGGCAACGCCATCATGGAATCCGCGCGCGCGTTGTCGCTTGAGGGCATCGTGTCGAAGAAGGTCACCGCACCCTATCGTTCAGGACGCTCGGATAGCTGGACCAAGGCGAAGGTCCGCGCCGGGCATGAAGTCGTGATCGGCGGATGGAAGAGCAACGGCGGCAAATTCCGCTCGCTGATGGTCGGCGTGCCGCGCAACGGTCACCTCGCCTATGTCGGCGTCGTCGGAACAGGCTACGGACAGGCCACCGTCAAGCAGATCATGCCTGAACTGAAGGCCAACGCAGCGTCGAAGAGTCCTTTCGGCGGCGAAGGCGCGCCAAAAAAGACATCTGACATGCACTGGCTGAAACCGGAGCTCGTGGCCGAGATCGAGTTCGCCGGCTGGACCGGGGACAACATGGTCCGGCAGGCTGCGTTCAAGGGATTACGCAAGGACAAATTGGCAAGCGAGGTAACCGCAGACAAGCCCGCCAGGACTCATGTCGCGACACTGTCCGCGAAGACGAACGGCAAGACTCCTTCCCCACGGGGCGCCGCCTCGCGCGGTGGCGACAACATCGTCATGGGCGTGACGATCTCCAATCCCGACAAGGCGATGTGGCCAGATGGTGGCGATGGCGAGCCCGTCACCAAACTCGATCTTGCTCACTACATGGAGCAGGTCGGCGACTGGCTGATCGCGCATATCAAGGGCCGGCCCTGCTCCATCATCAGGGCCCCCGACGGAATCGGCGGCGAGACTTTCTTTCAACGTCACGCCATGACCGGCATGTCGAAATTGCTCGATCTGGTGAAGGTGTCCGGCGACAAGAAGCCGTATGTGCAGATCGATCGCGTCGAGGGACTGGTCGCGGTGGCACAGATCGGCGGACTCGAACTGCATCCCTGGAACTGTGCGCCGAACGAGCCCGATGTTCCTGGACGGCTTGTCTTCGATCTCGATCCTTCGCCCGACGTCGCGTTCTCTGCTGTCGTCGATGCGGCACGCGAGATGCGCGAGCGATTGACGGATCTCGGGCTGGAAAGCTTCTGCAAGACCACAGGCGGCAAGGGGTTGCATGTCGTCACGCCGCTGAAGGATGCGAGGAAAGACAAGATTGACTGGAAAACCGCCAAGGCGTTCGCGCAGGCCGTCTGCCAGCAGATGGCGGCGGACAGCCCCGAACACTATCTGCTCAACATGTCGAAGAAGCAGCGCGAGGGCAAAATCTTCCTCGACTATCTGCGCAACGACCGGACATCGACGGCGGTGGCCCCGCTGTCGCCGCGCGCCCGCGACGGCGCACCGGTGTCGATGCCGATGACATGGGCGCAGGTGCGCAGCGATCTCGATCCGATGAAGTATACGTTGCGCACCGTGCCGGCGCTGCTCGCGAAGACCAAGGCATGGGCCGACTACGACAGCGCCGCGCGGCCTATTAAGGCGGCGATTGCGAAACTTGCGAAATAGCTACCTGGCCGGAATTACAGCCACCGCTTCCACTTGAAGAACAGATACGGCCCGATCGCCGCGACAAGCATTGCGATCAGCGCCGATGGATAACCCCAGGGATGCTCCAGTTCCGGCATCACCTTGAAATTCATGCCATAGATTGATGCGATCAGCGTTGGCGGCATCAGCACCACCGCCATCACCGAGAACAGCTTGATGATGTTGTTCTGCTCGAGATTGACAACACCCAGCATGGCGTCGAGCACGAAGGTGATCTTGTTCGACAGATAGGAAGCGTGATCCGTCAATGATGACACGTCGCGCTGCAAGGTCTTGAATTGCGCCTTCTGCTCCTTGCTCCAGCGTCCGGCATCGGTCTCGACAGTGACGAAAGATATCAACCTGCCGATTGAGACAAGGCTCTCGCGAACCTTCGAGGTCAGGTCGCCCTTCTTGCCGATGGTCAGAAGAATCTGCGAATAGGTGCGCGCGTGGCCCCGCTCGGCGGAAGGTTCGAAAATCTGCGAAGAAACCGCATCCACATCCGCGCCGGCGCGCTCCAGAATATCGGCGCAGCGATCGATGACACCATCAAGCAATTCGAGAAGAACGCCATCGCCGGTAATGCTCGGGGAACAGCTCCGCGCGAGCTTCGCCGCAATCAGCGCGAAAGGCTTTGGCTCGTCGTAACGCACAGTGACAAGGCGGTGATCGGTCAGGATGAACGTCACTGGCGTTGTCCGCGGTGCCTGCGAATCCGCCGCGCACATCAGCGTCGCGGTCATGTAGCGCGCGCCGTTCTCTACATAGAGGCGGCTGGAAATCTCGATCTCCTGCATGTCTTCGCGGGTCGGGATTTCGATCCCGACCAGTTTTTCGACCGCCTTGTCTTCACCAGGAGATGGCGACTTCATGTCGATCCAGATCGCGTTCGGCGGCAGCGCGTCGGCCTCGACGTTGTCGAATTTCTTCAACGACGATGCAGTGGGAACGAAGACCGACAACATATGCGACTCCCGGAATCTCTCTTTCGCGAACAACGTGTCGTCTATCTGCTCTCAAAGCGCAATCTCTTCGATTCCTGCACGAACGGCGACGAGACATACAATTGTCATGCGGGACGAGGCAGCCGGAGCGATCGACGTCAGGCCGGTCCGGTCGATCCGATGGGAGACGGACGAATCCGACCGGCGGCTGCCGCATCGATTCTCCGGCGATGAATAACGAGGACGTGATCATTTTCCTAACCGGAGCAACATCCAAAAAGGAGATCGATTCGCCGGGACGACGGCAGAATGACGTCCTCCCGGACGTCCTGATTGGCCTGAAGGGCCCGAAATCCGGGCCTTTGCCGGGCCTTTAAGCACCCTCCGGTTTAACCGCCCCTTCTCCTGAGGCGCAAATGCCACAGGTGGCGTGCTGCATGGCAAAACCGTCCTGGAAGCGCTGGAAAATCGGCGCGTTTCGGCGCAAATAAGGGTAACGAAATCGGAAGCTTCTTCCGGCTAGATTTGGCGTGAAGACACACCCCGCGCCCTCTTTTGGAACTTCGGAATGTCCTCGTTCGGCTCAAAAATTATCGTTCTTCTCGCAGGTCTTTCGCTCGCCGGCTGCATGCAGGCGACGTCGGCCACTTACGAGAAATCACCGGAAGCTACCCTCAAGCCGCGCGACAAGGAGCTTCTGGCCAAGGCGCGCTATGAGAAGGTGGAAGTGGCGGCGCCGTTCCGGCGCGCGATCGTCAACTATCATCGCAAGGAATCGCCGGGCTCCATCGTGGTGGATTCCGACAATCACTATCTCTACTACGTGCTGGAGGGCGGCAAGGCGATCCGCTACGGCATCACCGTCGGCGAAGAGGCGCTCGCGTTCTCCGGCATCGCTCGCGTCGGAAACATGCAGGAATGGCCGAAGTGGACCCCCACAGCGGACATTCACAAGCGCATCGAAGGTCTGCCGCAGTCGGTCCCCGGCGGCCCGGACAATCCGCTCGGCGCGCGTGCGCTGTATCTTTATCAGGGCAATCGCGACACGCTGTTCCGCATTCACGGCACCAACCAGCCGGAATATATCGGCGCGTCGATTTCCTCAGGCTGTATCCGCATGACCAACGAGGACGTGATCGATCTTTACAGCCGCGCCAAGCAGGGCACGGTCGTGGTGGTGCTCGACCCGAAGCAGGGTGACTCGCCCTACAACTCGAAGATGGCGCTGCAAGGCGCCGGCGGCGGAACGGGTCCGTTCTAAGCTTCGCTGAACTGAACCAGATCAAAAGCGCCGGTCAGTCCGGCGCTTTTTTATTGAGCGCCGCTCCGCCGGGACAACTTGCCACGCGGCTTCGCAGGCGCCGCCGGCTTGCCGTCATCGTCCTCTGAAGCGGCCTCCGGTGCGGCCTCGGATGGCTTCCCGGATGCGGCCTTCTCTTCCGCTGTCGGACGCGGCGGAGCTTCCTCAGGCCGCTCGGCCGGGAGGAGCGGCGCGACTGCCGGCAGCGGATCGTGGACGCCCCACTGGCAAAGTTTGTAGTTGCCGCGCCGCTGCGCGAGGTCGAGATGAATATGGTCCTCGTGGTACCAGTCCGAGCTTGGTCCAAGCACCGTGGTAAAGCGCGTGCAGACCGAGGCCAGCACCTTCTCGCGGATCTCGCGTGACGCCGTGCGATCGGTCAACGACAGCTTATTGCCGTTCGCAAACGTCATGCCCCTCACGTCGAGCGCGTTGGCAAGCCCGTGTTCGGAGAGTTTTGCTCCGCGGACGCGATTGCGGCCACGGCATTCAAACGAATCGAAATTATCGAGTTCACTGATGGTGGTGCCGAGCTTCGCCGCCAGCGGCGCCATGTCGGTGCGAATCCAGTCGGCCACCGCAGCGGCCATGGTGCAGCGGAGGATCGCCGCAGGCTTCAGCGCCACCCGCTGGGTCGGCGACAACACGATCGCCTCAAGGCGCACCAGGTCCTCGCCGCCGCACCCGCCGGGCCCCTTGATGGGCGGGATCGAGGGCGCGATTGCGATATCTTCGGTCAGCGCCTTCCTGCACGCCGAAAGCTCGGGAGGCCTGGCCTCCGCAGGCTCTTGCACGGGCGGCGCCTGATCGGGCGGACCGCCTTCCGGCTCGGCCGCAGCGGGCGCGTCAGCAGGCCGTGGCCGCGGCAGCGGCACATTGGCACTTGCCTCCATCGACGCAGCACATGTAAGGACCGCCGCCAACGCCAAAAAAAAGAGCACCGGCAGCCGACCCGTGGCATGCCAGTCACAAGGCCATTTGCGGGCCGCGTGGTCCGCGCTAAAGTTCATTCCAATCCCTTCGGGGAGCAACGATCACACCAACAAAAAGAATGTCTTGAGGAGGGAATACCGAATGCTTGGATTGATGCAAAATTGGCCCTTGTTGTGTCATCGGATTATCGATCACGCGGCGGCGATTCATGGCAAGCAGGAAGTCGTGACGCGATCGGTCGAAGGGCCTATTCATCGCACCAACTACGCCGAAATTCGTGCCCGCGCGCTGAAGGTCGGCCAGCAGCTCGACAAGCACGGCATCAAGATCGGGGACCGCGTCGCCACCATTGCATGGAACACCTGGCGTCATCTCGAAGCATGGTACGGCATCATGGGCATCGGCGCCATTTGCCATACCGTCAATCCACGGCTGTTCCCTGACCAGATCGTCTGGATCGTCAATCATGCGCAAGACCGCATCATGATGACAGACCTGACTTTCGTTCCGCTGCTGGAAAAGATCGCCGACAAGATGCCTTCCGTTGAACGCTTCATCGTGTTCACCGACAAGGCTCATATGCCGCAGACCACGCTTAAGAATGTGATCTCCTATGAAGAGTGGATCGCCGAGGTCGATGGCAATTTTCAGTGGAAGGAGTTCGACGAGAACACCGCAGCCGCGATGTGCTACACTTCAGGCACCACGGGCGATCCGAAGGGGGTGCTCTATTCGCACCGCTCGAACGTTCTCCACGCCCTGATGGCAAACAACACGGACGCGCTCGGCACCCGCGCCAGCGACACCATGTTGCCGGTGGTGCCGCTGTTCCACGCCAACAGCTGGGGCATCGCATTCTCCGCACCCACCATGGGCACCAAGCTGGTGATGCCGGGCGCCAAGCTCGACGGCGCATCGGTCTATGAACTGCTTTCTACCGAGAAGGTGACCTATACCGCCGGCGTGCCGACGGTCTGGCTGATGCTGCTGCAATACATGGCCGCGGAAAAGAAGACCCTGCCCGACCTCAAGGTCGTGATCTGCGGCGGATCGGCGATGCCGCGCTCCATGATCAAGGCGTTCGTCGATATGGGATGCGAAGTGCGTCACGCCTGGGGCATGACCGAGATGAGCCCGATCGGCACCGTGGGCGCCCTCAAGCCTCCGTTCGAAAACCTGACGGGCGAGGCCCGACTCGATATCCTGCAGACGCAAGGTTATCCGCCGTTCGGCGTGCAGATGAAAATCACCGACGACGCCGGCAAGGAACTGCCGTGGGACGGCAAGACCTTCGGCCGCCTCAAGGTCAGCGGGCCGGCGGTTTCGAAAGGCTACTACCGCGTCGAGACAAATATCCTCGACGACAGGGGCTTCTTCGACACCGGCGACGTAGCGACCATTGACGGCCACGGTTATATGCGGATCACCGACCGCTCCAAGGACGTGATCAAGTCGGGCGGTGAATGGATTTCGTCGATCGATCTCGAAAACCTCGCGGTCGGCCATCCAAAGGTGCTGGAGGCTGCGGTCATCGGCGTGCATCATCCGAAGTGGGACGAGCGTCCCCTTTTGATCGTGCAGCTTAAGCCGGAGCAGAAGGCGAACCGCGAGGAGATCCTGCAATACATGGACGGCAAGATCGCCAAATGGTGGATGCCGGACGACGTTCAGTTCGTGGACGCCATTCCGCACACCGCCACCGGCAAGATCCTGAAGACCGCGCTTCGGGATCAGTTCAAGGACTACCAATTCCCGACGGCGGCGGCCTGATCGCCGGATATCGAAAGGTTCCAAATGCCCGGCCTCGCGCCGGGCATTTTCCTATCCGGTTCCCAAACCTGCTTCCCACCAGCCCTCAAAATGGGCTAGGTCACCGGCGCACCCTTTCAGACCACGCAGACACGGATTCGAGGCATGGCCCGCCGGATTGCCGCCGCTTACCAGATGGAGCCGATCTCCGCCCTCGCGTCGTGGTCGCGGCGCCTCGCGGTGTTTTCGCTGCTCGCATCAGTCGTTGCTGTGGTTATCGTCAGGTTCGGTGTCCTCGATTTCAAACCGGCGCTAACGACCCTTTTCGGCGCGCTCGCCTGTGCTGGCCTCTCAATCCTGGTTGGTCTCGCCGCCTTCGCGGCGATCTGGCAGAACGGCTCGCGCGGCATGAGCCGCATTCTGCTGGCTTTTCTGATCGACGCCGCGATCCTCGCCTACCCGGCCTATCTCGCATTCCAGTACCGAACGCTGCCTGCGATTCACGACATCACCACCGATCCGATCGATCCGCCCCGGTTCGAGGCACTGGCGCGGCTGCGCGCCGGCGATGGCGCGAACCCCGCCGTCTATGCAGGCCTCTATTCAGCCGAACAGCAGCGTGCCGCCTACCCCGATGTCGAGCCTATCAGCATCGATGTCCCGGCCCAGAAGGCTTACGAGATGGCCCTGCGCCTGGTGAACCGGCACAAGTGGCTGATCATCGACGAACGCCCGCCACTGCCGCCACAGCGGATCGGCCGGATCGAGGCGGTCGCGCGTACGCCGATCATGGGTTTCCGCGAGGATGTCGCGATCCGCATCACACCGGACGGCGACAGTGCCCGGGTCGATATGCGCTCATCGTCGCGCTATTTCGAGCACGATCTCGGCTCCAACGCGGCGCGCATCACCAAGTTCGCAGAAGAATTGAATGATGCCGTCGACACCGCCCAACCGGTGAAGAAGCTGATCACGCCGGCCAAGCCTCAAGCCAAGGGCGCGACCAAGCGATAGGTGCCGTCGATGGTGGGATCACCGTCGGTCGCAACCACATTGCGCGCAACCAGATCCTCAAGGTGCGCCAGCACCGAATAACCCGCCGCGCCGATCAGCCGCGGATCGATACCGATATAGCTCGCGCGAACAATGGTCGGGATATCCGCTTCGCCCTTGGCCAGCCGATACAGGATCGAGTCTTCACGCGCCTTGCGGTGGCGGATCAGAAACTTCACATACCGTACCGCGTCGGGGATTTCCGGGCCGTGGCCGGAGAAATAGAGCTGCTCGCCGCGGCGGGTCAGCCGTTCGAGCGAGGCCATGTAATCCACCATGGATCCGTCGGGCGGCGCGACGATCGAGGTCGACCAGCCCATGACGTGATCGCCGACAAACATCAGTTTGCGCTCGGCCCACGCGAAAGCCATGTGGTTGGCCGTGTGTCCCGGCGTGGCAACAGCCTCAAGCTGCCAGCCGTCACCGGTGACGCTCTCTCCGTCCTTCAGGATCACGTCGGGGCGAAACTCATAGTCCGCGCCGGATTCGGTCGGCGCAAGTTCGCTGCCATGACGCGGACGCGAAGCACGATGCGGCCCTTCGGCATAAACCGTCGCGCCCGTCGCGGCCTTGAGGCGCGGTGTGCCCGGCGAATGATCCTTGTGGGTATGGGTAAGAAAAATATGAGTCACGGTCTCGCCGCGCACCGCGTCGAGCAACGCCTGGATGTGGGCTTCATCGGCGGGGCCCGGATCGATGATGGCGACGTTGCCCTTGCCGACGATGTAGCTCACCGTTCCGGTGAACGTGAACGGGCTCGGATTGTTGCACAACACCCGCCGCACGCCGGGGACGACCTCGTCCACGACGCCGGGCGCAAGCGGGAAATCCCGATTGAACGGAATGTCTTCGTTATCGCTCAAGTTCAGCCCTCGCCTGGCAAGGCGTTACGAAAACGCCTGAATGCCGGTGATGGCGCGGCCGAGAATGAGGGCGTGAACGTCGTGGGTGCCCTCATAGGTGTTCACGGTCTCGAGGTTCTGCGCGTGACGCATCACATGGTATTCGCTCGAAATGCCATTGCCGCCATGCATGTCACGGGCAACGCGGGCGATGTCGAGCGCCTTGCCGCAGTTGTTGCGCTTCATGATCGAGATCATCTCGGGCGCCATCTTGCCTTCATCCATCAGGCGGCCGACCCGCAGCGAACCCTGAAGGCCGAGCGCGATTTCAGTTTCCATGTCGGCAAGCTTCTTCTGCACAAGCTGCGTCGCCGCGAGCGGCCGGCCGAACTGCTTGCGGTCGAGCGTGTACTGGCGCGCGCGCTGGAAGCAGTCTTCTGCAGCGCCCATGGCGCCCCACGAAATGCCGTAGCGGGCGCGGTTGAGGCAACCGAACGGACCTGCCAGACCCGTAACGTTCGGCAGCAGCGCGCTTTCCGGAACCACGACGCCGTCCATCACGATTTCGCCGGTGATCGAGGCGCGCAAGCTCAGCTTGCCGCCGATCTTCGGCGCTGACAGACCTTTCATGCCCTTCTCGAGAATGAAGCCGCGGACTTTATTGTCGTGCGCGGCGGATTTCGCCCACACCACGAACACGTCGGCGATCGGCGCGTTGGATATCCACATCTTCGATCCGGTCAGGCGATAGCCGTCCGCGACCTTTTCGGCCCGGGTCTTCATGCCGTCGGGATCGGAACCGGCATCGGGCTCGGTGAGGCCGAAGCAGCCAACCCACTCGCCGGTGGCAAGCTTGGGCAGGTATTTCTTGCGCTGGGTCTCGTCGCCATAGGCGTAGATCGGATACATCACCAGCGACGACTGCACGCTGTTCATGGAGCGGTAGCCGGAATCGACCCGCTCGATCTCGCGCGCGACCAGGCCATAAGCCACGTAGCTCGCATTGGCGCAGCCGTATTCTTCCGGCAGCGTGACGCCGATCAGGCCGAGCTCACCCATCTCGTTGAAGATTTCGCGATCGGTCTTCTCTTCGGCATACGCCTGCGTGACGCGCGGCAACAGCTTGTCCTGGGCGTAAGCGCGCGCGGTGTCGCGGATCATGCGCTCGTCCTCGGTCAACTGCTCGTCGAGCAGGAACGGATCGTCCCACTGGAATGTCGCCTTGGCTGGCTTGTCCTTGGTCTGCGGGCGGGCACTCATGACAAAATCCTTTCAGCTTTAGACTGCTGCTGTGAAATCACGATAAATCGTCGGCGTCAGGTTGCAAGCTCAAAACCTGTTCCCGCGCGCGAGCACCTAGCTCTCGAATGGCTCATTGGCGATGATTTCGATGCCAAATCCCGAAAGACCTTTGTAGTCGTGCGCCGATGAGGTGAGATGCCGGATCGACGTTACGCCGAGATCGCGCAGGATTTGCGCGCCGACGCCGACTTCACGCCACTGCCGATGACGGTCAGCCTCCGCCGAATGATCGTCAGCGATCGGAGCAACAGGCACGCCCGCTGCACCATCGCGCAGATAGACCAATACGCCGCTGCCGTTCTTCTTGAAGTGCTCCAGTGCCGCGAGAATCCGGCCCGACCCGAAGAAGATGTCCTTCACGATATTAGGCTTGTGGAAACGCGCCAGCACGTTCTGGCCGTTGCCGACACCCTTGTAGACGAAAGCGACATGATAGACCGGATCGAACGGCGAACGGTACGCATAGCCATCCAATTGCCCGATCGGGCTGTCGACGGTGAAGGTCGACACCCGCTCGATCAGCTTCTCGCGCGCCTGCCGGTACGAGATCATGTCAGCGATGGTGACATGCTTGAGGTTGTGCTGGGCCGCGAACTTCACGACCTGCTCGCCCTTCATCACCGTGCCGTCGTCGTTCATCAGTTCGCTGATGACGCCGACCGGCGGCAGATCGCACAACTTGCAGAGATCGACCGCCGCTTCGGTATGACCCGAGCGCAGCAGGACGCCGCCATCGCGCGCGATCAGCGGGAAGATATGGCCGGGGCGCGCGAAATCGCTGGCGCCCGCATTGGGATTGGCGAGTGCCCGGCAGCAGACCGTGCGCTCTTCCGCCGAAATGCCGGTGGTCATGCCGGGCTTGTAGTCAATCGACACCGTGAACGCGGTGGTGTGGTTGGAGTCGTTATGGGCGACCATCGGATCGAGCCGAAGCCGGCGGGCGTTATCGGCCGTGATCGGGGCGCAGACGATGCCCGAGGTGTGGCGGATGATGAAGGCCATCTTCTCCGCCGTGCAAAGCGTGGCGGCGACGATCAGATCGCCCTCGCCTTCACGGTCATCGTCGTCGGTCACCACAACGATTTCGCCCGCGGCAAACGCCTTCAAAACTTCAGGGATAGGATGGGCCATAACGCGCTCTTGCTCTCAAAAGGGGTGCAGATCGTATGGCGCAGGGCGCGGGCCCGCGCAACTGTCCCGTCCACATGGCCGTCATCCACTGGCCTTTGACGGCTTCAAACAAGAGATATGCCCCTGCCAAATCCGGGCAAGAGGTCCAGAGGGAACGGATTTCGCGGTTTTAAACGCGCGAAGCTTCCGCACGGCGGAACGCGCTCCGGAGAACTGCCGCCGAAGCCTCAGGGCAGGACTTCGCGGCGCTCGCTCAGAAGGTCGTCCATCTCGGCGCGCTTTTCCTCCAGCAGGCCCTGATCGGCGGCATCAATGACCCTGTAGAGTTCCGCTGCATCGGTGAGGCGGGTCACGGTGACGTAGTCCGCGCCCGCTGCATAAATATCGGACACGTCCGCCAGAAGGTCCGCCGTCGAAATGATCTTTGCATTGGGATTCATCGAGCGGACGTGGCGGACCAGCTTCTCGTTATTGGCGCCCTTCAGCAGCGAGTCCGGCACGCTGAGAATGATGATCTCGGCCTTGCCGACACCGGCATGCAGCAGCGTGTCGATGTTGCTGATGTCGCCGTAGATGACATGAATGCCGCGCGCCGTGAGCGTGCGAAACACGTTCGGATTGAAGTCGACGACGCTGATCTGCTCAAGCAGGGAGGCATTCTTCCGCTCGATTTCGCTGAGCAGCGCGCTCGCCGCCCGGAAGAAACCGAGAATGACGATGCGCCGCGCCGTGCCGTGTCCGCCCTCGTGATCGGCATCGGCGATATGGGCCTGGTCGAGATCCCGAAATCCAATTCTTTTCAACGCACCGATGGCCCACCGGGTGATCGGGTCGCTGCGCATAATCACAAAGGTCGAAAGCACCGCGAGGATCACGAACGCGAACGACGCGGCACTGGATGTTTGGGCTGTGATGTGTCCCGCCACAATACCGGTCTGGATAATCACGAGCGAGAATTCGCTGATCTGCGCAAGATTGAGTGCCGGCAAAAGACTGGCGCGCAACCCTTGCTTCATGAAGTAGAGCGGCAGGAATGTCGTGAGGATGCGGCTGACCACCGTGAACGCCGCAATGACCAGCGCCAGCCAGATGGTGGACGAATTCGGAATCGGAATTGTCATGCCGAGCGCCACGAAGAACAGCGTGATGAAGAAGTCCCGCAGCGTGGTGACCTTCGCCGTGACATCGAGCGCATAGGGAAACGTCGAGAGCGACACGCCCGCCACGAGCGATCCCATCTCGCGCGACAGATGCAGGCGTTCGGCGACTTCGCCGATCAGAAAGCACCATGCCAGCGCACCGAGCATGACCAGTTCGGGGCTGCGCGCGATCTGGTGAAAGATCTTCGGCAGGACGAACCGGCTGAGGATCATCGCGGTCGCCACCAGCAGCCCGACGCGGCCGATCGAGAGCAGGACAATACTGATCTGCAAATCGGCGAGGCTGGGCTGCACCGCGAGAAACAGGATCGCGAAAATGTCCTGGAGCACCAGGACGCCGAGCGTGATGCGGCCCGGCAGCGTATCCAGTTCCCGCTTCTCGTAGAGCACCTTGACGATGATGACGGTGCTCGACAGCGCACAGGCGACTGTCAGGTAAAGCGCGTCGAACTTGCCCCCGCCCAGCGACAGGCCGATGGCGAGGAAAAACGCCACGCCGAGCACACAGGCGCCGATCAACTGACCGCCGGCGGCGAACAGGATAACGCGACCGGCCCTGATGATCTTCTTCAGATCGATTTCCAGCCCGATCATGAACAGCATGAAGATCAGGCCGAGTTCGGAGATCGTGCTGATCGATTCCTGCGACTTGACCCAGCCCATGCCGTAAGGGCCGATAACGAATCCGGCGACCAGATACGCGAGAATCAGGGGTTGCCGGAAAAAATGACCGGCAAGGCCCAGCACCCAGGCAAACAGGATCGAAAAGGTAATATCGCGAATAAGTTCGTGCATGCCCTCAACCGGCTGGCAGCAATAATAAAAGCCTGAATCAGGCTTCTGTATAAGGACCAAAGACCGCCGTGAAAGCAATATCCATGGCGCGATTTACGCCATCTCGGACGCATCAATGACGACAGTTCGCCGCAGCCCGGCGCGAAAACTGACGGATGGTGTCTGCGATGTGACAATCGCCAAAAACACGCCGGTCAGAATGGTTCCGCGGCTTGAATAACGGATCGGCCTGTATAGGTTCGCTCCGCGCCGGGGGCTTCGGAGCAGTACAGGTTGGTCATGAATTCGAAATTGAATCTCATTTTGGCGCTGGTTGTTTTGTTGGGTGGCTTGAGCGCCGCCAGAGCCGACGAAGGATCTCCGCTGGGTCTTTGGCTTACGGAAAAGGGCGACGCACGGATTCAGGTCACCCAGTGTGGACGGGCTCTGTGCGGAAAGGTCGCCTGGCTGCGCGAGGCAATCGATCCTGCAACGGGGAAACCGCAGACCGACGACAAAAATCCCGACCCTGATTTGGCATCGCGGCCCATGGTCGGCGTGCAGCTCTTCATCGGAATGACACCCAGCGGCCCCGGCACGTGGGCCGGTCGCATCTACAATGGCGATGACGGCAAGGTATACGACAGCAAGGTCTTGTTGATGGGGCCTAGAACCTTGCGCGTCGAGGGTTGCGTCGGCGCCATCTGCGGCGGCGAAAACTGGACCCGGGTCAGCGGACGCTGACGGCGCGGGCGATCTTCGACCGCCGAGGGCCTCACAGGGGAAAATAGCTGATTTTTCTGAGAGTTATGGTCGGAGTGGCAGGATTTGAACCTGCGACCCCTGCGTCCCGAACGCAGTGCTCTACCGGGCTGAGCCACACTCCGACATGGGCGCCGGTATAGCGTCGGCTCTCGCGGACCGCAAGAAGCTGTATAAGGGATCAAATCCCTCAACAAACGCCACGATGGCGCGGCTCATGCGATGAAACTTGGTTTGAAAACGGCAATTCTTCCCGCTTCCGGCGCAGCGGACGCTGCTGCGCGCTGCCTTGAGGGCGGTGGACTTGTCGCGTTTCCGACCGAGACAGTCTACGGACTGGGCGCGGACGCCACCAATGCCCGCGCCGTCGCCCGGCTTTACGAGGCGAAGGGACGCCCCTCGTTCAATCCTCTCATCGCCCATGTCGGTGATTTGCAGGCCGCCAAGCGCATTGCACGCTTCGATGACAGGAGTTTGCGTCTCGCGGAAGCCTTCTGGCCGGGACCGCTGACACTGGTGCTTCCGAAAGCTCGGGGATGTCCGGTGTCCGATCTCGCCACCGCCGGGCTTGAGACGATTGCGGTTCGGGTCCCCGCCCATCCGGTCGCTCATGAGATTTTGCGGGCTTTCGGCAAGCCCATCGTTGCGCCGTCTGCCAATATCTCCGGACACATCTCGCCGACGACGGCGGAGCATGTCTTCGGAGATCTTTCCGGCCGCATCGATCTCATCGTCGACGGAGGACCTGTCTCGGTCGGCGTCGAATCTACCATCGTCGGCTGCTTCGAGACGCCCCTGCTGCTGCGGCCCGGCGGGCTTCCCCGTGAGGACATCGAACGCGTCCTGGGCGAAAAGCTCGCGCGCGTGCCGGAGGACCATAATTCAGCCGAGGCGCTTCCGCTGGCGCCGGGCATGCTGGCTTCGCACTACGCGCCGCACACCCCCGTGCGGCTCAATGCGCACCAGCTGGAAGCTGGAGAAGCACTGCTGGCATTCGGGCCGCGCATGATTCCCGGCTCCGAACGGGCCAGCGTCATGAATTTGTCGGAAGCCGGCGATCTGGTGGAGGCCGCCGCGAATCTTTTCGGTTATCTTCGCGAACTCGATGCGCGCGGGTCCCGTGCCATCGCGGTCATGGCAGTGCCCAATGAGGGTCTCGGCGAAGCCATCAACGATCGCCTGCAACGCGCCGCCGTTCCAAGAAGCTGACAGATCAGGACTTTGATAACGACATGAATATCGTGCAGCCACCGCCCACCGTTCTGTCGCCCGAGTTGCTGGCGCGCTTTGCCGCGATCGTTGGCGAGAAGTATGCGGTGACCGATCCGCACGACGCCGCCCCTTATCTCACCGAAGAACGAGGTCTGTTTCAGGGCCACTCACCGCTGGTACTTCGTCCGGGCTCGACCGCGGAAGTCTCCGCGATCTGCAAGCTCGCCACCGAGACGAGAACCGCGCTGGTGCCGCAGGGCGGCAATACGGGTCTCGTCGGCGGCCAGACGCCGCACAACGGCGAAGTGGTGATCTCGACACGGCGTCTCGACAAGATCCGTGCCGTCGATACGCAATCCAACGCCATGACTGTCGAAGCCGGTGTGATCCTCGCCAATGCGCAGCAGCGCGCCACCGATGCCGACCGGCTGTTTCCGCTGTCGCTCGGCGCGGAGGGAAGCTGCACCATCGGCGGCAATCTCTCCACCAATGCCGGCGGCATCGCCGCACTGGCTTACGGGGTTGCGCGCGATCTCGTGCTCGGGCTTGAAGTCGTGCTCGCCGATGGCCGCATCATGCATGGTCTGTCGAGCCTGAAGAAGGACAACACCGGCTACGACCTCCGCGATCTCTTCATCGGCGCGGAAGGCACGCTCGGCATCATTACCGCCGCGACGCTGAAGATGTTTCCGAAGCCGCGCTCCGTCGAAACGGCCTTCGCTGCCATCGCATCCCCGGAGGATGCGCTCACATTGCTCGACATGTCGCGCAACATCGCGGCAGGAAGCCTGACCAGCTTCGAACTGATCCCGCAGATCGCCATCGACTTCACCGTGAAGCACGGCCCATCGATCCGCGCGCCGCTCTCCGGCCGTCACCCCTGGTACGTGCTGATGGAAATCTCCTCGCCGCGGGACGACGCCCGCGACACCATCGAGGCGATCCTGGGCAAAGGCATGGAGGACGGCATCGTCAACGACGCCGTGATCGCCGCCAATCTCGACCAGCGCGCGGCTTTCTGGAAACTGCGCGAAGTCATTTCACCGGCGCAGAAGCCCGAAGGCGGTTCGATCAAGCACGATATTTCCGTCCCCGTCGCCGCCGTGCCGGATTTTCTGCGCGAAGCCGACGCCGCCGTGACCAAACTCATTCCCGGCGCCCGGCCGTTTGCATTCGGTCATCTTGGCGACGGCAACATCCACTATAATGTCAGCCAGCCGATCGGAGCTGACATGGCGGACTATCTCGCGCGCTGGCATGACATGAACGACGTGGTGCATGCGGTCGTCGCAAAGCATGGCGGATCGATTTCCGCCGAGCACGGCATCGGCGTGCTGAAGCGCGACGAACTCCCGAATGTCAAAGACCCCGTTGCCCTCGACATTATGCGGTCGATCAAGCATCTGCTCGATCCGCTCAATATTCTCAACCCGGGCAAGGTGCTGTGACCGACGCATCGGCAACCACAACAAGCAACCTCGCCATCAGCGCTATCGCCGACGCCGATATTCCCGATGTCGTTGCGCTGTGGAAGCGCTGCGAATTGACGCGACCATGGAACGAACCGCAGGCGGACATTGCACGTGCGCGCGGCAAGACCAATTCGGAGGTACTCGTCGGCCGCGATGGCAACACCATCGTTGCAACCGTCATGGTCGGACACGATGGACATCGCGGCTGGGTGTATTATGTCGCCGTGGACCCCGATCACCACAACAAGGGATACGGGCGCGCGATCATGGCGGCGGCAGAAGACTGGTTGCGCGATCGTGGCATCGAGAAACTCCAACTGCTGGTTCGTGCAGACAACACCCGTGTACAAGCATTTTACGAGACGCTTGATTACGATCAGCAGGAGCGCGTCGTCTATGCAAAGTGGCTCGATGGCCGCCCGATGACGCCCTGACAGCAACTTCCGACATGTCCTGAAGGTAACTGCATGAGCGTGAGCGACCGCATTCGCATCAAAGACGTCCGCGTGCTCTCGGACAACAAATACAAACTACGTTCGACAACCTTCGACTGGCGGCGCTCCAGCGGCGAATGGCAAACACAGCATCGCGAAACCTTCGATCGCGGCGACGGCGTGACAATACTCCCTTACAACCGTGCGCAGCGCACCGTGATCCTGATCCGACAGTTCCGCTATCCAACCTATGCCAACGGATACGATGGCCTGCTGGTCGAAGCGCCGGCCGGTTCGCTGGACGACGCCGAGCCCGAAGCACGCATCCGCTCCGAAGCGGAAGAAGAGATCGGCTATCGCCTTGGCCCCATCAAGAAAATCTTCGAAGCCTTCACCAGTCCGGGCGCGGTCACCGAAAAACTCCATTTCTTCATCGCCGAATATCAGCCCGACATGAAGATCGGAAGCGGCGGCGGCCTTGCCCACGAAGGCGAAGATATAGAGACGCTGGAACTACCGATCGCCGAGGCGCTCGCGATGATCGCGGACGGCCGCATTGTCGACGCCAAGACCATCATGCTGCTGCAATACGCGGCGCTGAACATTTTCCCCGACGTGACAGTCGCGAAACAGCCCTAGAACAGCGAGCCTCTAAAACAAAGAGCCCTGCCCGTTGTCCTCTTCGGGCGCAGAGACCTTAATCTTTCTTTGCGGCTCTTTGGGTTGCTTGCGGCTCGCAGCCTCGGCGATGGCGATGTCCTCTTCGCTGCACGGCAGGATCAGGTCCGCGCTGTCATTGTCGACGCGGTTCACTGCGGTTGACACCTCGTGCCAGACGAAAGTCCCCGCCCGCGGCGCCACCAGCAATTCCAGCGCGGGTTCAAGATCGATCTCGCCGCCGTCGAGCCAGCGATCGAAATCCCGCGGCTCGATCGTCACCGGAACGCGATCATGCAGCGCCGCCATCTCCGGCGCCGCGGGAGCCGTCACGATAGCGACGGTATCGACCTCCTCGCCGTTCGGACCCATCCATGTTTCGGCCACGCCGGCAAAACCGATCGGCGCGCCGTCACGGCGGCGGATGAGATGCGGCCGCTTGCGCGTGGGGGATGTCTTCCACTCGTAATAGCCATCCGCCGGAAGAATGCACCGCCGCCGCCGGATGGCATTGCGGAACGACGGCTTCTCCAAAACGGTTTCGGCGCGCGCATTGATGACGAGCGCGAACTTGCGCGGGTCCTTGACCCATGACGGCAGAAAACCCCAGCGCATCAGCCGGAACTGGCGGACACCGTTTTCGAGGATCACCACCGGCACCGGCTGGGTCGGAGCAACGTTATACCGAGGCGGAAAATTCGGCTGCTCGCCATAGCCGAACAGCCGGCGCAGCGCCTCGGGGGATGATGTAATCAGGTATCGCCCGCACATAAATAAAAAGACTCGAAAATAAAGCCTCAGCGGTGGAAAATGACACATAAGCGAAACTTGTTCAGCCACCTTTAACCTGCGATGCCCAAACATCCATCACGATGTCGAATTCCGCCCTGCACGCAATGTCCCCCGCTGACGACGAGTGCGGCCCCTCAGACGCCCAGTTGGCCGATGAC
>Ga0310345_10000416_pt1 | contig 66734 bp, 63 predicted proteins | sample HC15DNA20500_MG_FD_204667 | JGI IMG/M metagenome (GOLD analysis project Ga0310345, IMG submission 204667) | Marine microbial communities from station ALOHA, North Pacific Subtropical Gyre - HC15-DNA-20-500_MG | ecosystem: Environmental > Aquatic > Marine > Oceanic | place: Pacific Ocean: North...
TTCGAATTTCAATGCTTTTATTCGATCCCTTATTTTGCCAAGATTTCAATGAGGTCACACCTTCGGTCCCTGATGGAGAATCTGGATGGCTCGCTCCCGGCTCGTCTCACGTGGTTTGAATTCATTCTTGGTTGTTGCTGCCTTGGGATTGTCCGCCTCGGCGGTGTCGGCACAGGACGTCATCCGCTTCGGCGCGCCGCTTCCGCTCACTGGGCCCCTCGCGCCCGAGGCCATCAAGCAGCAGCAGGGCTATGACTTGTGGGCCGAGCAGGCCAACAAGGCAGGTGGAATTTCGGTGGGTGGCAAGAAGTACAAGGTCGAGATCGTCTACGCCGACTACCAGTCGAATACGCCGCGTGCGGTGCAGACCACCGAGCAGATGATCACTCAGAACAACGTCAACTTCCTGTTTGGGCCATTCGGATCTGGTGCGGCAAAGGCCGGCAGCAGCGTTTCCGAGAAGTACAAGGTGCCGACCATCGCAGCGACCGCATCGTCGTCTCAGGTCTACGACCAGGGTTACAAGTACCTGTTCGGGACTTTCACGCCGAACGATACGCTGACTACGCCACTCACGCAGATGGTCAAGGCGAAGGCGCCGGATGTGAAGAAGGTCGCGATTCTGGCGCGAAATGATCTGTTCCCGCTCGCCATTGCGCAGGAGATGGAGAAGTCTGCAAAGGGCAATGGTCTCGAAGTCGTGTATTTCGAGAAGTATGCGATCGGAACGCTCGATCACTCAGCGACGCTGTCGCAGATCAAGTCGCTGGCGCCACAGTGGATTTTCGTGACCGGCTACATCAATGACCTGTTGCTGGTGAAGAAGCAGATGGCTGACCAGCAGATCAAGGCCACGGTGGTTTCGATGATCGCGGGCCCGGCCTACCAGGAGTTCATTGATGCCGCGGGTGCAGGCGGCGAAAACATCACCAGCGCTGCCTGGTGGCATCCTGCGGCGCAGTATGCTGGCAAGGACATTTTCGGCACCACCGCGAACTACGTGAAGCTGTTCAAGGACAAGTACAAATCCGAACCTGATTACGCGCAGGCTTCGGCTTCCGTGTCGGGTGCGTTGTTTCAGATGGCGATCGAGAAAGCCGGATCGCTGGACAAGGACAAGGTGCGCGATGAACTCGCCAACATGGACGTGATGACGTTCTTCGGGCCGGTGAAGTTCGGGCCGACCGGGCAAATCAATTCACTGGAGCCGCCAGTATTCCAGCTTCAGGGCGGCAAGCCCGTCGTCCTCTCTCCCGCGCTGATCAGGCAGGGCGAATTCAAGCTCGGCGTTAACTGATCGACCGCGGGGAGGCGAGGACACCACATGCTGGCGGCCCAGGTTCTGATCAATGCTTTAGTGCTGGGCTGCCTTTACGCATGTATTGCGATTGGCTTCTCGCTGGTTTGGGGCGTTCTGAACGTCATCAACCTCATCCATGGCTCGTTTATCGTTCTCGGCGCTTATCTGGCCTGGGGGCTTTATCAGTCGCTTCACATCTCGCCGTGGTACGCACTGGCGATCGCGGCGCCGTTATTCTTCGCGTTCGGCTACGTCATTCAGCGTCTTATTCTCAACCGTGTCATCACCGCTCCGGTGCTGGTGACGCTGACGCTGACCTTCGGTCTCGATCTGATTCTCAACAATGCGATGATCTACTATTTCAAGGCTGATTACCGGAAGCTGACGCTGACGCCGCCAATGGGATCTATCTCGCTGTTCGACGTCGTCGTTCCGGTCGATCGGCTGATTGCAACGGCGTCCGCGCTGGCACTGACCGGCGTGCTCTATCTCATCCTGCGCCGGCTGCGGGTGGGGCGAGCCATTGTTGCGGTGAGACTAGATCGCGACGCAGCGACGCTGATGGGCGTCGATGTCAATTCGATCTATGCAATAGCGTTCGGTCTGGGTGCAGCGCTGGCCGGGTGTGCCGGCGTGCTTATGGCGCTGATTTTCCCGATCTCACCGCTGACCTCAACGGCCTATCTCGGAAAGGCGTTCGTTGTCTGCGTGCTCGGTGGCCTCGGCAGTGTGTCAGGCGCGCTGGCAGGAGGGATTCTGCTGGCGCTGATCGAAGGCATCGGCTCCACCCTAATTGGCCCGGCGCATGCGACGACGCTGTCGTTTGTGCTGCTCATCATTTTCCTGATCGTCCGCCCTCAGGGTCTGCTTGGCCGAAAGGGCTTCGAATGACCCGATCGAATCTGATTCTGCTTGTACTGGTGGCTTGCATCGCCGCGCTGCCGCTGTTCGGCGGGGCGTATGCGCTGAGGCTTGGCACGATCGCATGCATGTATGCGATCCTTGCGTTGTCATGGAATATTGTCGGCGGGTTCGCGGGCTATCCTTCGTTTGCGACAGCGGCATTCTTTGGGCTCGGCGCGTACACAACTGGTGTGCTTATGTCACGTGGCGTGCCTCTTGGCGTCGCCGTCGCTGCCGCATGGGTCGCGTCATTCGTTCTTGCGGGTTTGCTTGGGGCTGCGCTGTTGCGCTTGCGCGGGCATTACTTCGCCATCGCCAGCCTCTCGCTGATCGAAGTGTTTCGCGAACTCGTCAACAACGCCACCGATCTGACGGGCGGGGGCATGGGCCTGAACATTCCGCTGACGTCTGCCGCTGGCGTGCTGTCGGATGCGACATTCTTCTTTTATGCGATGTGGGCGCTGCTGCTCGGGACGGCTGTTATGGTCATGGTTGTTGCCGGATCGAAGCTCGGTTTCGGGCTGGCCTGCATCCGCCAGAATGAGACCGCCGCAAACATGATCGGGCTCAATGCCACGCTCTACAAGAGCATCGCATTCGGCCTGTCGGCATGTTTTGTCAGCGCGGCGGGTGGCATCTACGCCGCGTGGGTTCACTACATCGATCCATCCGATGTGTTCGACATTCTTTACTCGGTCAAGCCAATCGTGATGGCGCTGATTGGCGGGCTTGGCTCGCCGCTTGGAGTGGTTGTCGGCGCGCTGGTCTATCTCGGACTGGAAGAGGTGGTCTGGCGCAACTACATCCAGATCCATAGCGGTGTGCTGGGCGTTCTCATTGTGGCGCTTCTGCTGTTCCTGCCACATGGCTTGATGTCGTTGCGCGATCGACTTCTTGCTTGGAGGCCGAAGCGTGTCTGAAATCCTCAAGCTAAAATCTGTTTCCCGTCACTTCAGTGGCCTGAAGGCGCTCAGCGACGTATCGCTCAGTATCGCCAAGGGTGAAGTTCTTGGTCTGATCGGGCCGAACGGTGCCGGGAAGACCACACTCGTCAATGTGGTGACCGGCGTCACGCCGGCCAGTTCGGGCACGGTGACGTTCGCAGGTCAGGACATCACACGCGTAAAGACCTATCAGTCTGCACGCCTTGGACTGTCCCGTACCTTTCAAATCGTGCAGCCGTTCGCCGAGCTCTCGGCCCTCGACAATGTGGCCGCCGCGGCGCTGTTTTCGCAGCCGAATGAGAGCCTGAAGTCTGCGCGGGAGTCAGCCCGGGAACGTCTGGCTTTCGTTGGTCTCGAAGCACAGTCCGATCAGCCGGCGGCAACACTTACACTGGCGATGCGCAAACGCCTGGAACTGGCAAAGGCGCTTGCGATGCGTCCGAAACTGTTGTTTCTCGATGAGGTCAACGCCGGGTTGAACAGCGCTGAAGTCGAGCGTGCGACCCGGCTTATTCACGAACTCGCGGCCAGCGGGATCACGATCGTGATGATCGAACATCTCATGAAGGTCGTGCTTAATGTGTGCACGCGGATCGTTGTTCTGCACAATGGGCGATTGATTGCCGATGGTTTGCCGCGCGATGTAATCAAAAACCCTGCTGTCGTGGAGGCTTATCTCGGTCAGCAATATGCCCAGAGAGCTGGCGCCCATGGCTGATATTGCTTCCATTCTCGAATTGCAGGGGCTTCGCGCTGGCTACGGTGAGGTTCAGGTGCTGTGGGGCATCGACCTTTCGGTACGCAGAGGTGAAATCACCGCGCTGATCGGTTCCAACGGCGCGGGCAAGACCACGCTGATGCGTGCCCTATCGGGCCTGATTCCTGTTCAGTCGGGTATCTATCGCTCCGATGGCGAAGATCTCGCAGGCGCGACCGCGGCAAAAATTCTTTCCCGCGGCATCGTCCATGTGCCCGAGGGGCGTCGGTTGTTCGGCGCGATGAGCATCGAAGACAATCTCTTGATGGGGGCCTATTCGCGAACAGCTTCGCGTGCCGAAATCAGCCGCGACATTGACAGGGTCTACACGACGTTCCCGAAATTGTCCGAACGCCGCAATCAAGCCGCCGCAACGCTCTCCGGCGGAGAGCAGCAGATGTGTGCCATCGGGCGTGGCCTCATGAGCGCGCCGAAGCTGCTAATGATCGACGAGCTATCACTCGGCCTTTCGCCTCTGCTGGTCGAACAGCTTGTTGCCGCGCTGCGTGCGCTTAATGCTGAAGGCATGTCGATCCTGTTGGTGGAGCAGGATGTTACGACAGCCCTGGACTTATGCGATGCCGCGTTCGTCATGGATATGGGCCGGATTGTCAGATCTGGATCTGGCACGGAATTGCTCGCAGATCCGATTATTCGCGACGCCTATCTCGGCGTTCTTGAAGAATAGCTTTCATCAACCGACCAAAATTCCGTTCTCGAAAAGCAAGAAGAGGCAATATGATCAAGACTGTTGAAGCGCCGAATGGTGGCTATCGTTTCATGGCGGGTGTCAGTCAGTATTCCGCCGGCGTTGCTGCGCTTCCTGGCTTTGCCCTCGAGCGAGTGCGGTTCGCGAATCCCGTGCCGCTGCGGCAGGGATTTGAGAAGATCGCGCAAATTCTTAAGGAAGCGGGCCGCCCATTGTCGGCTTTCGCGGCATGTGAATTGCGTTCACCTGCGCCTTTTACGGAAAGCGGATTCGTCAAGTTCAACGAGGAATACACCGGCACCTTGAAGGCATGGGGGCTGATGCAGGATGGCACCGCAAATCCCGTGGCGCGCAGCAACGTATGTCCAAAGATAACTCCTCCGTCGGAACCGGGCTTTCACGCTTTTTCATATACGGTGGTTGCGGCGGGAGCGCCGACGTCGTTTGTGATCGCGGGTAGTGGTGAAGCGCCGGAAGGAAAAGGGAGTTATCGCGATCATGCCGTCCGGCTTGGCGATACTTCACCAGCAGCAATGCTGGAAAAGGCAAAGTGGGTTCTGGGAGAGATGGAGCGGCGCATGAGTGCGTTCAGCGGGGACTGGAGTCAGGTGACTGCAACGCAACTCTATACCGTTCACGACATCTTTCCGTTCATTGAAAGTGAACTCGGAAAGCGCGGCATTTTCCGGCAGGGGCTCACCTGGCATCTGAATCGGCCGCCGGTGCAGGATCTCGAATACGAAATGGATTGCCGCCGCGTGCACACGGAGCGTGTGATCGAAGTCTGAGTCTGTCGTCGCTCACCCACCGACCTTGACGAATGCGTTCGGATACCGTCAAACTCTTCGAGAGTGGCGGCTCATGCGCATGAGTCATGCCGGAATCCAGCGATCAGATTTAGGCTCGGGATAGAATTATGCGGCTGGCGGCTGCGACAAAGCAGGGTAGGCGACCCAAAGCCGGTAAAGACACGCCATCTGTTCGTATTATTCAGAAGCCGCCGGTGTTGACCGAACGGAACTGTTCCGTCGCCCGGACGGTCGGTATTCTTTCGGATGCGTGGGCGTTTCTCGTTATCCGTGAGGGGTTTTTCGGAGCTCGGCGGTTTGAGGAATTTCGCTCGGCTCTCGAAATTTCCAGAGCAACTCTGACGGATCGTCTACGCCGCTTGACCCGCGAGGGAATATTTCGGGAGATCAGCTATTCCGAAACATCGAGCCGCGTTGAATACAAGCTGACGAAGTCGGGTATCGATCTCTACCCCACCTTCATGGCTCTTATGCAATTCGGTGACCGGTGGCTGGCTGATCCGAAGGGAGCGCCGCTTCAGCTTATTCACGAGGGCTGCAATTGCGTCAGCAAGCCGTTCGTCTCGTGCTCGTGCTGCCATCAGCATGTAGTCGCGCGAAAGGTCAGCTACCGCGACGGGCCGGGGGCGGGGAAAACACCGATCGAGCCGTCGCGGCGCTCGCGCCGAACCGCCGATGATTTCATGCGCGGACGCCCAAGCTCGGTGTCGCGGGCGCTTGAAGTCATCGGCGACAGATGGAGTTTTCTGGTTATTCGAGAAGCGTTCTTTGGCGCCAGACGTTTCGACAAGCTCCAGGTGGAGCTAAACATTGCCTCAAATATCCTCACCGACCGTCTCGCGCGGCTTGTCGAACGCGGGGTTTTCAAGAAGCGGAAGTATCAGTCGTTACCCGAGAGATTCGAGTATCTGCTGACTCCGATGGGGATGGACCTGTATGGGCCATTGATCATGATGATGGCCTGGGGCGACAAATGGCGCGCGGAAGGGAAGCCTCCGCTCATCCTCAGGCACCTGGATTGCGGGAATGATTTTACGCCGACGGTAATCTGCAATCGCTGCGGTGAACCAATTCACGCGACGTCGATGAAGTATCGCATGCGCTACAATCCCGACAAGTTCGGCGGCACAAAAAGCGGCCGGGCGGTGCCCGGCCGCGTCTGATCGGTGTTTCAGCTTACTTCTTGATCAGCGGGCACTTGCTTTCCGACAGCGGGCGGAACGCCTCATCGCCCGGAACGACCGCGTGAAGTTTGTAGTAGTCCCACGCATATTTGGATTCCGAGGGTTTCTTTACCTCGTAAACGTACATGTCATGTACGAACCGGCCGTCCTCGCGAACACGGCCATTCTTGGCGAAGAAGTCATTCACGGGCATCTCGCGCATTTTTGCCATCACGGTTTTGGCGTCGTCGGTGCCGGCGGCCTTGATTGCATTCAGGTAGTGCATTGTGGACGAGTAATCGCCGGCATCGCCCATGTGCGGCATGCGCTTCATCTTCGCGAAGAATCGCTTGGAGAATGCACGGGTTTCCTCGTCCCGATCCCAATAGAACGCATTCGTCAAGAGGAGACCTTGTGCCGTCGATAGACCCATTGAGTCGATATCGGTGATCCAGACCAGCAACCCGGCAATGGTTTGCTTTCCTCCGTCGGTAAGACCGAAATCTTTGGCCGACTTGACAGCGTTGATGAACGTTGTTCCGGAGCCGGCAACAGCAACAACCTTGGATTTTGAGGCCTGTGCCTGAAGCAAAAAGGACGAGTGATCGGCAGTATCGATGGGGTAGCGGATCGATCCAACGACCGTGCCGCCATTCGCCTTCACCACGTTCGCCGTGTCGCTCTCAAGCGCATGTCCAAACGCATAGTCCGCTGTGAGGAAATACCAAGTATTCAAGCCTTCCTTGATAAGTGCCTTTCCGGTGCCTTGGGCCAGCGCATAGGTATCGTAAGCATAATGGATGCTGTTTGGGGTGCAGGAATCGTTTGTCAGTCGTGATGAGCCGGACCCGTTGACGATGGCGATTCGGTTTTTCTCCTGTGCGACGTTGGTGACTGCCAATGCGATTGATGAGTTGATCAGGTTGGCAATCAGGTCGACTTTGGTGACGTCGTACCACTCACGCGCCTTGGCAATCGCCACCTCGTTGCGGTTCTGGTGATCGGCGACGATCACCTCAATGGGCTTGCCGAGTACTGATCCGCCAAAATCCTCGACGGCCATCTTGACCGCGGTGACCGATCCTTCGCCGGACTCGTGAGAAAATTGCCCCGACATATCGGTCATTACACCGATCTTGACCACGTCGTCCGAGATCTTTGCCGTCTGCGCATATGCCGGACTCGCCAGTCCAATGCCGACAGCGAGTATCATTGCCACTCTATTCATTTTGCTCCTCCCTTAATTTCTTACCTGATCGACAGGCTTGCATAACTAGACTAATTTGATATGACGCTGTCAACGGGCTCGCAAGGCTCATTGTCATTGCGACGCACAAAAATTCTCGGAGGAGATGATCCCGATGGAGGAAGCGTCGCATCATGCGGATTCCGATGTGGTGCTGGAAGCGCGCGGGCTGCGGAAGGAATTCCGCGGCTATGTTGCGGTAAATGGCGTCGATCTCGACATTCGGCGCGGCACGATTCACGCGCTGATCGGTCCCAACGGTGCCGGCAAGACAACAGTCTTCAATCTATTGACGAAATTTCTGGTGCCGACATCGGGCCGAATACGGCTGGAGGGCGCCGACGTGACGATGGAGCAGCCGGCGGCGCTCGCTCGTCTTGGTCTGGTGCGATCGTTTCAGATATCTGCAGTCTTTCCGCATCTTTCGGTGAGCGAGAATATTGCGATCGCGCTTCAGCGGAGATTTGTATCGCCCGCGACATTCTGGCGCGGTGGACTGCGGCCCGGCGATATGTCCGAGCGCATTTGCGGCCTGCTCGAGCAGGTTGATCTGGGAACCTTCGCGCACGCCCGCGCCGGAGATCTGGCGTATGGCCGCAAGCGAGCACTCGAGCTCGCAACAACACTGGCGACGGAACCAAGGGTCATGCTTCTCGATGAGCCCACCCAAGGGCTCGGTCATGAGGACGTTGATCGCGTCACCGCTCTCATCAAACAGGCTGCGATTGGCCGCACCGTGGTCATGGTTGAGCACAACATGAAAATGGTGGCGCGGATCGCCGATCGGATCAGCGTGTTGCGGCGTGGTGAAATCATAGCGGAAGGGCCGTACGACGAGGTATCCCGCAATCCGCAGGTGATCGAATCCTACCTCGGCTCACGTTCGCGCGCGATGGGGAAAGCATCATGATTGCAAGCGGTCCGGGCGCTATCGATGTGTTGAACGTCGACCGTCTGCACGCCTGGTATGGCGAGTCGCATATCCTCCATGGCATGTCGTTTTCTCTGCGGCGGGGAGAGGTGGTTGCCCTTCTCGGCCGCAATGGTAGCGGCCGCACGACTACGCTGCGTGCAATTGTCGGATTGATCGACAAACGGCAAGGCTCGATTCAGATCGGCGGCAAGGACACGATCCGCCTCTCGCCCCATGTCATCGCGCGCATGGGGGTAGGCTATTGTCCCGAGGAACGCGGCATATTCGCCAGCTTGTCGTGTGAGGAGAACTTGCTGCTGCCACCGCAGCAATCCGGCGGTGGGATGTCTGTCGACGAAATCTATTCATTGCTCCCCAATCTTGCCGAGCGGCGCAGTACGCCCGGAACCAGACTGTCCGGCGGCGAGCAACAGATGCTGGCGATCGCACGGATTTTGCGTACCGGCGCGCGGTTGCTGTTGCTCGATGAGATATCCGAGGGGCTTGCGCCCGTAATTGTTGATCGTCTGTTCGATCTTATCACCGAGTTGAAGTCGCGCGGCTACACGATCCTTCTCGTGGAGCAGAACAAGTATTTCGCCGCGCCGCTCGCGGACCGGTTTCTGGTCGTCGAGCACGGGGACATCACGATGCGGCTGTCTGCGGCGGAGCTAGAAGCGAAGGCGGATCTCGTTGACCGAAGCCTGGGAGTTTGAGGGGCGCAATGTTTGATATTCCCGCACAGGTGCTGCTTGGCCAGATTACGATCGGTCTCGTGAACGGTTGTTTCTATGCAATCTTGAGCCTCGGCCTTGCTCTGATTTTCGGCTTGCTCAACGTGATCAATTTCGCCCACGGAGCGCTCTATATGCTCGGCGCATTCGGTGTTTATCTCGCCATGCATAAGCTTGGTGTGAATTACTGGTGGTCTCTGCTGCTTGTGCCTCTCGTGATAGGTGCATTCGGTGCTTTGATCGAGCGGGTTCTGCTGCGCCGGCTGTCCGGTCTCGATCATCTCTATGGCCTGTTGTTTACGTTCGGGCTTGCGCTGGTGCTGGAGGGCATTTTCCGCGACATCTATGGATCTGCGGGCCTGCCTTACCAGACACCATCGGCTCTGCGCGGGCTGGTCGATCTCGGCTTCATGAGAATGCCGATTTACCGGGTGTGGATCGTCGGCGTGTCGCTGCTCGTTTGCCTCGCGATCTGGTTTCTGATCGAGAAAACGCGTCTTGGATCGTATCTGCGCGCCGGTACCGAGAATGCGAGGCTGGTGCAGGCCCTCGGAATTAATGTCCCGCTGATGGTCACCTTCGTTTACGCGCTTGGCGCGGCACTGGCGGCCTTTGCCGGTGTGCTGGCTGCACCGATCTATCAAGTTCAGCCGCTGATGGGGTCGAACATTCTGATCGTCACTTTTGCGGTCGTGGTGATTGGCGGATTGGGGTCGACGGCGGGTGCGATCGCGACTGGTCTTGCGCTTGGCGTCATCGAGGGTCTCTCCAAGGTCTTTTATCCTGAAGTGTCATCGACCATCGTTTTCATCGTCATGGCGCTTGTTCTGCTTGTCAGGCCCGCCGGGTTGTTTGGACGTGAGACATGAGCACCATGAACATGAAAACGTCGACCGCTCTTTTGCTTGGATTGGCTGTGGTCGGTATCCTTGCTCCATTTGCCGGGCTTTATGCACAGTTCCTGATGAAGTGCGTGGCATTCGCGCTGTTCGCGGTGGCGTTCAACTTTTTCACCGGAAATGTGGGACTTCTATCGATCGGGCATGCGGCCTTCTTTGGTGTCGGTGCGTATGCAGCAGGCTACGCCACCAAGTCGTGGGGCTTCACGCCGGAGCTTGCGTTGGGAGTCAGTCTTTTCATTGGTGCCGCGCTTGGTGCCGTCATGGGCGGAATGGCGATCCGGCGGCAGGGTATCTACTTCGCCATGATCACGCTGGCGCTTGCGCAAATGGTGTACTTCATTTGCGTGCAAGCGCCTTTCACCGGCGCAGAAGATGGCCTCCAGCGCATTCCGCGGCGCGCCCTGTTCGGACTGTTCGATCTTTCGAGCGACCACGCGATGTACGCTTTCGCGCTGGTCGTGATGCTTGTCGCGGTTTGGGGATTTCAACGTGTGATGGAAGCGCCCTTTGGACAGGTGCTTCTCGCCATTCGTGACAACGAGCCGCGAGCCATCTCGTTGGGATACGATGTTCAGAAATACAAGCTCTCAGCATTCACGATGTCCGCCGCGATTGCAGGTCTTGCAGGCGGCCTGAAGGCCCTGACGCTTGGATTTGCCGGCTTGCCCGATGCGCACTGGACCCAATCAGGTAACGTTATCCTGATGTGCCTGCTCGGAGGGCTGGGGACACCGCTCGGTCCGATCATTGGGGCCATTCTTGTTGTGACACTTGAGAGCAAGCTCTCCAGCGTAGGTGTTGTCCAGATTGGTTCTTTTGCTATCGACTTGTCGAGCAAGGTTCCAATTATCATCGGTCTGATTTTCATGGTTTGCGTCATGCTTTTCCGCAGGGGAATCGTCGGAGAAATCAGTGCTGCCCTTGCAGCCGCAAAACCAACAGAAGCTCGCGGAACCGCAGAAAAAGGTATTCGACCGAGTTGACATCGGTCATGGAAATTAGTCTAGTTATGAAAGTCACTATTTCGCGCTGATGCTGAACGGGGCTTGCGGTGCAGGGGTTTGTTTTTCAGTCAACTAAATCAATCCTGGTCGAGCCGGGATGCTCATCGCGCATCGGTGAACTTGTCAAAGATCTTGGCTGCAAGTCTGTACTTTTGGTCAGCGATCCCGGTGTTAAATCCGCCGGCCTGCTGCAGGCGGGATTGCATGGGCTGGAGCAGCAGGGTGTTTCGGTCACGTTGTTTACCGGCGTGGAAGCAGATCCTCCGGTTCATGTGATTGATGCCGCGGTCAGGTTGGCGACGGACGCAAAAGTCGACGGCGTGGTCTCAGTCGGCGGCGGAAGTTCGATGGATGTCGCCAAGTTGGTCGCGCTGCTCGCGGTGGGCCGGGAAAAGCTCGCGGATATCTACGGCGTCGGCTTCGCCAAGGGACCGCGTTTGCCATTGGTGCTCGCGCCCACCACCGCCGGCACGGGCTCGGAGGTGACGCCGATCTCAATCGTAACCACCGCCGAGGGGGAAAAGAAAGGCGTCGTGTCACCCGTCCTGCTGCCTGATTGGGCTGTGCTGGACGCCGAGTTAACGCTCGGGTTGCCGCCAGCGGTGACGGCAGCCACCGGCATTGACGCGATGGTCCACGCCATCGAAGCTTATACCAGCAAGCGTCTGAAGAACCCGCTGTCCGATGCATTGGCACGCGAAGCTCTCAGGCTTCTCGGTGGCAACATCCACGAGGTCTGCCGTAACGGAACCAATCGTGAGGCGCGTCACAATATGCTGCTCGGCTCCATGCTCGCTGGAATGGCGTTTGCAAATGCGCCGGTCGCAGCCGTGCATGCGCTGGCCTATCCGGTCGGTGCGCGATTCCATGTTCCTCACGGGCTGTCGAATTCTCTTGTGCTTCCGCAGGTCATTCAGTTCAACGCAGGTTCAGCGGAAAGTCACTACAGCGAACTAGCGTCTATTCTGACTCCGCAAGCGACCGGCGGCGCAGCCGATCGCACCAAGGCGCTTGTGCAGATGCTGTCGAATCTTCCCGTCGAACTTGGGCTGCCGACGCGCCTGCGCGACGTGGGAATTGCGCCGCAGGATGTGGCAATGCTTGCTGAAGATGCAATGAAACAGACGCGGCTTCTCGTCAATAACCCACGCGAAGTCACCCATTCCGATGCACTTGCGATCTACGAGGCATCGCTATGACGGATCGGCCGAAACCTGAATTCCGCAGCAACTATATGCACTTTCAAACCATGACGACGCGTTGGATGGACAACGACGTCTACCGTCACATGAACAATACGACGTACTATTCATTCTTCGATACGCTCGTATGTCAGTATCTTATTGAGAGAGGAGCGCTCGATGTTGAGAAGAGCCCGGTGATCGGTCTTGTTGCCGAAACCACCTGCCGCTTCTTCAAATCGATTGCGTTTCCTTCGAAGGTCAATGCGGGTCTCCGCATCGGCCATCAGGGCAACAGTAGCATCCGCTATGACATCGGCCTCTTTAAGGATGACGAGAACATCGCATCTGCCCAAGGGCATTTCGTGCATGTCTATGTCGATCGCGCGAACGGCAGGCCTGTAACCTTGCCGGACGCAGTGAAACTGGCAGTCGCACCGTTGCACATGATGGCGGTAAAGTCGGCGGCTGCTGAATAACTGCGGTTGGAGGAGTATTTGTATGGAAATGTCGGGACAAACCACGTTGAATGCCTCGCAGGCCGATGTCTGGGCGGCGTTAAACGACCCCGTGATCCTTCGTCAGGCCATCCCCGGCTGCGAAACGCTTGATATGACGTCGGAGACGGAATTCGCGGCTTCGGTTGTTCTGAAAGTCGGGCCCATCAAGGCCAAGTTTCTTGGACGCGTTACACTATCCGATATCGCCCCTCCGGAAGGCTATACCATCACTGGCCAGGGGCAAGGTGGCATCGCCGGGTTTGCCGAGGGCGGCGCGACTGTCAGGCTGGAAGCGCTGGATTCTGCGCATACGGTCCTCCACTATGACGTCCAGGCAAAGGTCGGCGGTAAGATTGCGCAGCTTGGCGCGCGGCTGATCGATTCAACGGCGAAAAAGCTCGCCGGGCAATTCTTCGACCGGTTTGGAGAACTGGTCAGCGGCAATCCGAAACAATCCGAGAATGACAAAGCATTGAAGCGGGCGTCGATCTAGTCGTCTGCGGGAGGAAGTCTTGGCTGATATCGAAGTCACGGTTGACGACAAGATTGCGGTCGTCAGGCTGAACAGGCCCGCCGAGCGCAACGCCATGACGCTTGCGATGTGGCAGGAGATGGCTCGACTCTTCGGAAAACTCGGCGCAGACCCGGACGTCCGAGTGATTATTCTGACTGGAACTGGCGGCAACTTCAGCGTCGGTGCTGACGTCTCGGAGTTCGGCACGGTTCGGTCGAACGTCGAAGAAAGCGCTGCCTATGAGGCGGCGGTGGATGCTTCATCCGACGCTATCGCGGGTGTGCCGAAGCCGGTTATTGCGGTGATCGAGGGGTATTGCCTTGGCGGCGGATGTCACCTGTCGATGGCGTGCGATTTTCGCTTCACGCATATGAATGCGTCGATCGGTATTCCGGCCGCAAAGCTTTCGATCGTTTATGGTATTCGCAGCACGCAGCGGCTGTTGTCGCTGGTCGGCCTCACCAGCGCAAAGCGTATCCTTTACGGCGCCGAGCGATTTGACGCGCGTGAAGCCGAAAAGATGGGCTTTGCCGATCGCGTATCGAGCGATCCGATGGGTGATGCCAAGGGCTTCGCGGCGAATATCGCAACGGTCGCACCATTGTCGATAGCCGGAGCGAAGCTGATTTTGACGGGTCTTGCGATGGGGGCCGGTGACCTCGACGCGAGGGCGGCACAAAGTTTCATCGACCGCGTTTCCGCAAGCGATGATTATAAAGAGGGCCGCAAAGCTTTCGCCGAGAAACGTCCACCCGCATTCAAGGGATGCTGAGCAGATGAAGCCCGCTGCCTTCGATTATGTCGTCGCCGATAGCGTGGAATCCGCTGTGGCCTCGCTTGCAGCCGCGGGCGGCGATGGCAAGATCATTGCCGGCGGTCAAAGTCTCGTGCCGATGCTCAACTTTCGCCTGCTTCGGCCCTCTGTGCTGGTGGACATTAATCGTATTCCGGGTCTGGCAGGCATAGAGGATTGCGGGAAGTCGATCAGGATCGGCGCTTTGACGCGTCACGTCTCTCTTGAAACGTCGGGCATCGTTTCTGAGTATTTTCCGGTGTTGCACGAAGCGATGACCTTCGTTGCGCACCTGGCCATCCGTAATCGCGGCACCATTGGCGGTAGCCTGTCTCATGCTGATCCAGCCGCTGAGCTGCCGATGATGTCCCTGCTTCTCAATGCGAAGCTAGGAATCGCGTCGAGTGCTGGCCGGCGGACTGTTGATCCCGCGGAATTCTTCCTTGGCGCGCTTACCACGGATCTTGGTGATGACGATCTTCTGACCGACATCGAATTTCCCAAATTGCCCCCGCAAACCGGATGGGGCTTCGAGGAAGTTGCGCGGCGATCCGGCGATTTTGCGCTCGCATGTGTTGCTGCCACCGTCTCCATAGCCGATGGCGTGATCGGAGAAGTGCGGATTGGGATGATGGGGGTCGGCGAGACCGCATTGCGGGCAACTGATGCCGAGCATCTCCTTGCCGGTCAGAAATTGTCCGATGAATTGCTGGATGAAGCCGTCGCATCGATTAGGGTAGCGGTTGAGCCGAATTCTGATTTGCATGCATCGTCGGATTATCGCCGTCATCTCGTCGGCGTTCTGGCGCGTCGCGCACTCACTGCCGCGTGGCAGCGCGCCGGGGGAATGGCCACATGACCATCTCTCGCGATGTCAAGGTGACGGTGAATGGCGTTGTGCACGAGGAAAGCGTGGAGCCTCGGTTGCTCTTGGCGGATTTCCTGCGGAACACGCTTGGATTGACCGGAACTCACATCGGCTGCGAGCACGGAGTTTGCGGCGCATGCACCATCATTGTGAACGGCGACAGCGTGCGCTCATGCCTGTTGTTGGCAGTGCAGATGGATGGTTGTGAAATCGAGACAGTCGAAGGACTCGGGACCATCCACAATATGGGTGTAATCCAGGAGGCTTTCCGGGAGCATCACGCCTTGCAGTGCGGATTTTGTACGCCAGGGATGCTGATCACAGCAAAAGATCTGATCGCCAAGCATCCGCTCGCAACGGATGACGATATCCGCGAAGGACTATCGGGAAACCTTTGTCGCTGTACCGGATATGAAAATATCGTGCGCGCCGTGCGATCCGCATCGGATGCGTTGAAGGAGAAGATGCCATGAAGATGCATGTTCTGTCCGGTGGCCGTCTTCGTATGAAGAAGAGTACTTACTTTCCGGACGCGGACCGATCCGAAATGATCGATCTGCCAGTGTCCTGCATGCTGATGCGGCATGTCCAAGGCAATGTGCTGTTTGATACGGGCTGTCATCCGCAAGTGGCTGAAAACCCCGAGGCGCGGCTGGGTGGGCTTGCAAAATTCATGACCCCCATTATGCCGCCCGGCGAACATGTTCTTAGCGGTCTCAAAGCCGTCGGGCTCGGCCCCGACGATGTGGATGTTGTGGTTTGTTCGCATTTCCATACGGACCACTGCGGCTGCAATGAGTTCTTCAAGAAGGCGACGATCTTTGTTCATGCGCTTGAGCTTGAGGCGGCGAAAGCGCCGGATGCGATAAGCAGCGGCTACCTCGCGATCGACTGGGATCATCCGATCCCCATGAATGTCATTGCCGGGCAAACGGATATTTTCGGGGACGGAAAGATCACCTTGATCCCTCTGCCGGGCCATACGCCAGGAACGATAGGTGCGCTGGTCAAGCTGGATCGCAGCGGCGAATTCCTTTTGACCTCCGACGCGGTAAGTCTTCGCGCCAATCTCGATAACAATACCGTTCCGCGCAATACGAAAAATGCCGAACTATTTTTGAAGTCGTTCGCAGAAGTCCGCAAGATCGAATCCGGCGGCGCGACCGTTATATGCAGTCATGACAGCGCGCAGTGGGATCAATTGCGCAAAGGTCCGCACGCATATGACTGAGAAAGTCCGACCAGGAAAGGACATGCATAACGTCGGAGATGATCTCGCAACGCGTCCAAAGATGGTCGGCGCGCGTGTGAGACGTACTGAAGATCCGCGCCTTTTGACGGGAAACGGCAATTACGTTGATGATCGACAGTCCGCGGGAATGCTTCATGTCGCGTTCCGGCGAAGCGATCATTCACACGCTCGCATCGTTTCGATCAACTGTGAGGCAGCCCGCCGGTCTCCGGGTGTGATCGGAATATTCACCGGCGCGGACCTGGAAGGCCGAATCAAGCCGCTTCTCGCAACGTCGCGGATGGCGAACTATCACGCGACCCCGCTGGTCGCGCTCGCTCAGGGCAAGGTTCGCTATGTCGGGGAACCCGTCGTCGCGGTCGTCGCGGAAAGCCGGTATCTTGCAGAAGATGCGATTGAGCTGATCGAGATCGATTTTGAGGCTCTGCCCGTTGTCATAGATCCTGAAGCCGCCGTGCAGCCGGATGCTCCGCTGTTGCATAAAGAAATTGGGACAAATGTTTTGCTCTCGCGCGAATTCAAGCGCGGCGACGTCGATGCCGAGATGGAGAATGCCGTTGTTCGGGTCTCGGGCCGCTTCCGGATGCGGCGCAAGACGCCGCTTGCAATGGAGAATCGCTCCTACGTCGCCGAATACTCGGCGGGGCAGGATGCACTTACGTTGTATTCGGCGACACAGATTCCCGGGATCATCCGTGACGCGCTCTCGGAAGCCCTCGACATGCCAGGTAACCGGCTGCGTGTGATCGCGCCGGATGTTGGCGGTGGTTTCGGCGGAAAAGCTTCGCTTTATCCAGAGGAACTCTTTGTGACATTTGCCGCGCGTCATCTTGGCCGAGCGGTGAAGTGGACAAGCGATCGTCTTGAAGACCTTGCTTCGACCAGCCAGGGGTTCGACGAGATTATCGATGCCGAACTCGGTTTTGACAAAGCCGGCCTTGCGGTTGCGCTTCGGGCGGATGTCATCGGCGACGTCGGAGCGTATTCGATTTATCCATGGACGGCCGTACTCGAGCCCGTTCAGGTGGTCAGCTTCCTACCGGGGCCATACAAAATCCAGCATTATCGCGGCCGCGTGCGTGGGGTCGCGACCTCAAAGCCGCCGATGGGGCCGTATCGTGGTGTCGGGCGCCCGGCATCGACGTTCGTGACCGAGCGCCTGATGGACATGGCGGCGCGCAAGTTCAATGTCGATCCAAAACTGCTTCGGCTGAAAAACATGATTCAGCCGGATGAGTTTCCGCACAAGATCGGGTCGGGAATCGTATGGGATCAGTGCAGCTTTACCGAGTGCCTTGAAGCGGCGTGCGAGAGAATTGGCTACGCCACGTTGCGAGAGCGTCAGGTCAAGGCCCGGGCCGAGGGGCGCTGGTTCGGCATCGGTATGGCATGCTACGCGGAGCTCACCGGAATTGGGTCGCGTATTTCCGTTGCGCCTGGCATGCCGATCAATACAGGAACTGAAACCGCCAAGATACTGATCGATTCTACCGGTGCTGTGACGGTTGCTGTCGGCACGGCGGCGCACGGACAGGGACACGAAACCACGTTTGCCCAGGTCGTTGCAGAGCATCTTGGCGCGCGGTTACAGGACATCCGCGTCATTCACGGAGATAGCGCCGCGGTTCCGAATGCTACGGGCTCCTACGCGAGCCGGAGCGCGGTGCTTGCCGGCGGCGCTGCGACGCTCGCGGCCCAAGACGTCAAAGAGAAGGTGCTACGTGCCGCATCTCATTTGCTGGAAGCGTCGGTTGCGGATCTGACGATCGAGGATGGCAGGATCGCAGTCGCGGGTACCGACCGGGCGATGACATTTCGAGAGCTTGCACGCGCGGTTTATTCGGAGATGGGACGCATTCCCAGCGACCAACGTGAGGAATTGTCGTCGACAAAGACCTATGATCCGGTGTTTGGAACGGCGGCTACGGCGGCTCACGTCGCGGTATTGGAGATCGATCCGGAAACCTATCAGGTGAAGCTGGAGCGATTCCTCGTCGCTGAGGACTGCGGCAAGCTTATCAATCCGATGATCGTCGATGGCCAGGTTCATGGCGGTGTGGCGCAGGGCATCGGTGCCGCGCTCTATGAGGAAGTCATCTACAACGATGAAGGCCAGAACGTAACGGCTAGTCTCGTTGACTACGTGGTTCCCTCGGCAAGCGAGGTTCCTTCGATCGACGTCGTGCATATCGAGGCCGCTTCAAAAACCACGCTGGGTGGTTTCCGCGGGATGGGCGAGGGGGGCACAATCGGAGCCCCGGCGGCTGTCGCTAATGCCATTTCAGATGCATTGGCTTCGCTCAATATCGATGTCTTTGAACTTCCGGTGACGCCGGAAAGATTGTTTCGCCTGATCGAAAATGCAAAAGCACACTCTTGAGGAGCAAGAAAAATGGATATGCAGTTGAAGGGGAAGGTGGCTCTGGTCACTGGCGGCGCGCGCGACGTGGGGCGCGAGATAGCGCTCAGCCTTGCTGCGGAAGGCGCTATGGTCGCCGTCAACTATAATGGATCGCGTAGCAGCGCCGAGGCTGTGGTGGCCGAGATCGAGAAGTCTGGCGGCAAGGCCAAGGCTTACAAGGCCGATGTCGCCAATTTCGATGAAGTGAACACCATGGTTACCTCGATTGCCTCGGATTTTGGCGGCCTCAATATTGTCGTGAATAACGCAGGCGTTGCGCTTCGGAATCGTTTCGTCGAAACGACTCCCGAGGAGTGGCAGAAGCAGATCAACATCTGTCTTTATGGCGCGATCCATATCTCGAAAGCGGCGGCACCTTATCTCGAGAGAGCTGGTGACGGCCGGATCATTGCACTGGTTGGCGATTCGTCTCGGGTCGGAGAATCCGGACTTGCGATCGTTGCCGCCGCACGTGCCGGTGTCATCGCGTTGATGAAGTCGCTGGCTCGTGAATTCGGACGTTTTGGAACTACCGCAAACACTATCTCGCTCGGTTTGATCGAAACCCCTCATGATCTTGAATGGGTCAATGCCAATCGCGACAAACTGACCAAGCTTTATCCGTTGCGCCGTCTTGGCTTTCCGTCCGACATCGCGCCCATGGTGACTCTGCTGTCGTCGAAGCACGGCGGATGGATAACCGGGCAGACTGTCAGCATCAGCGGCGGGTTCAGTATGGTTTGACGGAAAGCGACACGGGAGAGCAAATATGCTGCACACCGATTTGATAGCGCCGATTCCGGTGTTGCTCCAACGCCATGCAAAGGCTCGCGGATCGAAAATCGCCTATCGTGATTCGTCATCGAAGGTGACTTACGCGGAGCTCGCAACGCGAACAGGTAATCTTGCCGGACACCTTGCGGACAACGGAATTCAGGCTGGCGATAAAGTCGCGATCTTTCTTCCGAATTCGGTGGCATGGATTGAGAGCTGCCTGGCGATCAATCGCGCGGGCGCGATTAGCGTGCCGATCAGCTATGAAGCTACCGAATCGGAGATTCTGTATCGATTGCAGGATGCAGATTGCTCTGGCGTCATCACCACGGACCAGCAAGCGTCGTTAATTGCAAGATTGCAGCAGCAACTGCCGGCTCTCGGTGTCAATGTCTTTGTTAGCCAGGGTGCGCAGCAGGGTGAGGGATTGCGTTACGAGGACCTCGCGGCATCAGCACCAAGGTCGCAGCCGAAGGATCCGATCGAGATCGAGCAACCCGCATTCATTATCTATACATCCGGCACTACCGGCCGGGCCAAGGGCGTTGTTCTCTCGGTCCATAGTATGCTGTGGGTGACCGCAGCGTGCTGGGTACCGATCGCGGGGCTTTCGGAAAAGGACGTCGTGCTTTCGCCGCTGCCGTTGTTTCACTCATATGCGCTGAATCTGTCGGTTCTCAGCATTCTTGCTGCGGGAGCGACCGAATACATCATGGATAAGTATTCGACGACCGAGGCGGTGCGTCTGTTAAGGACGGGCGAGTTCACCCTCTTTCCCGGCGTGCCGACGATGTTTCACTATTTTCTGGAAGCGACCAAGGCGGAGTCAGATCTGAGAATTCCGGGTTTGCGGCTCAGCGTGTCAGCCGGTGCCATCATGCCCGCTACGCTCAATCGGGAGTTTGAATCTCGTTTCGGGATCAAACTGCTGGACGGTTATGGGATTACCGAAACATCAACAATGGTGACGATGAATTGGCAAACCGGGACGCGGGTGATGGGGTCTTGCGGCCTGCCGCTTGGAGGTCTCGCCGTCCGGATTGTTTCGCCGGCAACCGGTGACGATGTCGCGATCGGCGAGGAAGGCGAACTGATCGTACGCGGACCCAACCTTATGAGCGGCTATCACAACAAGCCGCAGGAGACCGCGTCCGCGCTCCGCAAGGGCTGGTATCACACAGGCGACCTTGCCAAGAGCGATCGCGATGGATTTCTCACCATCACCGGACGCTTGAAGGAATTGATCATTCGTGGCGGCCAGAACATCGCGCCGGCTGAAATTGAGGAAGTCGTCAATACGATCGAGAATGTGGTCGACAGCGCGGTGGTTGGAATTCCCCATGAGCATTTAGGCGAGGTGCCGGCATTGTTCGTTGTTGCCAGGACGGGCACGAACGTAGGAACCAAGGACATCCTCGATCATTGCCGCGGGCATCTGTCGTCCTACAAGGTTCCGTTCTCGGTTCATTTCGTGGACGAGATTCCGCGCACGGGATCGGGTAAGATTATCCGGTTTAAATTGCGCGAAACGCTCGTCACACCCGTTAACAAGGCATCATAAAATGGCTTCGAAACTGACCCTGAAAGACGCTTCTCTTCTGCGAGACGCCTGCTTTATCGGTGGCGAGTGGGTTGCCGCGGACGGCGGCGGCACGATCAAGGTCGACAATCCGGCGAATGGCGATCTAGTTGGCAGCGTCCCCAACATGGGCGCCGGCGAAACCAGGCGCGCGATTGAACTGGCAAATGCCGCGCTTCCAGCGTGGCGGGCAAAGACCGCTAAGGAGCGTTCAGCAATTCTGCGCAAGTGGTTCGACCTGATGATTGCCAATCAGGATGATCTTGCAGCCATCATGACGGCCGAACAGGGCAAGCCGTTGGCGGAGAGCAAGGGCGAGATCGCCTATGCGGCGAGTTTTATCGAGTGGTTCGCAGAGGAGGGTAAGCGCATTTACGGTGATACGATTCCGCCTTTCACTTCGGATCGACGCATCGTTGTGCTGAAGCAGCCTATCGGTGTATGCGCTGCGATTACGCCGTGGAATTTCCCAGCTGCAATGATCACTCGCAAGGCGGGACCGGCGCTTTCGGCAGGCTGCACGATGGTAGTGAAACCGGCCAGCCAGACGCCGCTCTCCGCACTGGCTCTGGCCGTACTTGCCGAAAGGGCGGGCGTGCCGAAGGGCGTGTTCTCCGTGGTGACGGGATCGGCCTCTGCGATCGGCAGCGAGATGACGTCCAATCCGATCGTGCGCAAGGTCACCTTCACGGGCTCGACCGAGATTGGCAAGAAACTGATGGAGCAGAGCGCGTCCACCGTGAAACGAACGTCGATGGAACTCGGCGGCAATGCGCCGTTCATTGTGTTCGACGACGCGGACATCGATGCTGCCGTAAAGGGGGCGATGGCGTCAAAGTATCGCAATGCCGGGCAGACCTGCGTCTGCGTGAATCGTATTTTCGCGCAGGACAAGATTTACGACGCATTCGTTGAAAAGTTATCGCAGGCGGTTCGTGATCTGAAGGTCGGAGACGGGTTTGGTGAGGGTGTCACCATTGGACCGCTGATCAACATGGCTGCGGTCGAGAAGGTCGAAGAGCATATTTCCGACGCGACCGGCAAGGGTGCCAAGGTGGCGGTGGGCGGTAAGCGTCATGCTCTCGGGCGGACCTTTTACGAGCCGACAGTGCTGACCGGCACGACGCCGGATATGCTGATCTTTCGTGAGGAGACGTTCGGTCCGGTCGCACCTGTGTTCAGGTTCAAGACTGAAGAAGAGGCTATCCGCCTCGCCAACGACACGGAGTTCGGGTTGGCCGCCTATTTCTACGGCCGCGATATCGGCCGGGTATGGCGCGTCGCCGAGGCGCTTGAGTACGGCATGGTCGGCATCAACGAAGGCATCATTTCAACCGAGGTCGCCCCCTTCGGCGGTGTCAAGGAAAGCGGCAATGGCCGCGAGGGCTCCAGGTACGGCATCGAGGATTATCTCGAAATCAAGTACCTCTGTATGGGCGGAATCTGACAGTCGCTCATTTCAAACGCGACACTTCAAGAGGGGCAGCATCGACAGCGGAAAGGCCGCAGGTTAACAATTCCCGCAAGTAAAGATCACTGCCTGTCCTAGCCTACGGGGAGTTGTATGCCAGTTGTTCTTGATCCGGATGCAGCCGCTGTTCTTGACGCTTTCCGTGAAGCTCGCCGCCCGCCGTATGAAACGCTTTCTCCGGCTGAAGCCCGCCAGATGTATCTGGCGAGTCGCGTTGTTTCCAATCCCGAACCGCCCCGTATTGCATCGGCGGAATCGATAACGATACCTGGGCCGGGTGGAGCGATTCCCGCGCGCCTCTACAAGCCCCTGACCTTGAGACAGGCAGAGGGGCTGTCACCGTGCCTTATTTTTTTTCACGGTGGGGGCTGGGTCATCGGCAATCTCGATTCCCATGATGTGGTCTGCCGCACGCTTGCCGATGAGGGGCAGCTCATTGTGATGTCGATCGACTATCGGCTCGCACCAGAGCACAAATTTCCCGCGGCGGTCGATGATGCCATTGCCGCGACGGAGTGGATTTCTGCTAACGCCCGTAAGTTGAAGATAGACCAGACCCGGCTGATGGTGGGCGGCGACAGTGCCGGCGGTAACCTCGCTGCAATCGTAGCCATCAATGCGCGGGTTGCAGGACCGAAAATCGCCGGTCAGGTTCTGATCTACCCTGCGACCGATTTTTCAATGAGCCATCCCTCTCACACGGAGCCTGAGACCGACGCCTTGCTGACGCATTCCGTGGTCCGCTGGTTTCGCGGGCACTATCTGAGCAATGAAGCCGACTCCGGAGATTGGCGGGCTTCTCCGGCGGTCGTGGAGCAGCTTGAAGGTTTGCCTCCTGCAATTGTGCTGACGGCCGGAGCTGATCCGTTGCGCGACGAAGGCGATGAGTTCGCCAGGCGGCTCAGCGATGCGGGCGTGCCGGTCGCGCACCAGACATATCCCGGTCAATTCCACGGCTTTATCACCATGGGCAAACTCCTTCCCAAGGCGAATGACGCGCTGCGCGAAATCGGCAACTGGCTGAAGGCCCTGGGATAACCCACGCCGGTTTTGCGCCGGCCTCTGCATGGCTGCCCTGCCGCAGGACTTTGCTGACGATCTCGCTGCGGAGACTACGAATGGTCTCAAGCAGATGCGCGCGGTACGTCGGCTGCGATTCTGGCTTTAAAGACATCGGCTGCTCTCCAATGCGCGGTTCGCGGAGATAATGACTTGCAAAATGCAAGTCATTATCTATTCTGGGCGAAACGGAGCGGAAATTTCGGCTCCTGCCAAAAAATCACGGAGGAATGGGCTGGTGAAGCTTTCAACATGCCGTCTGAATGACAAGGAACGCGTCGCGATTGTGCATCACGGCGACACGAGTTTGTTCGATATCGCTGCGGCCTCTTCACGCGCCGGAAATGCCAACCCGGCATTCAATTCCATGATCGCGCTGATTGACGGCGGCGAGGCTGCCCTCGATCAGGCGAGAGAATTGTTCGAGCGTTATGGCCACGACGCGGATTTGTCGACGGCTGTCTCCGGTGCCGAAATCCTGGCGCCTCTTCCGGAGCCGCGTCAGATGCGGGACGGCATGTCGTTTCCGCTGCACATCCGCCAGTCGCCTCGCGGCCAACTGAAGCTTAAGGCCCGCGCGGAAGGCAACAAAGCCGAATTGGCCCGCCTCGAAGCAGAGCCATTGCCTGAACTTCCTGAAATCTACCGCAAGCAGCCGATTTACTACATCACCAATCGATTCAGTGTGAAGGGCACCAACACGACCGTCAAATGGCCGCGCTACAGCAAGGTCATGGACTATGAGCTTGAATTCGGCGTCGTCACCAAGGGCAAGGGTGCGAACATCTCGGCTGCAAAGGCACGGGATCATATTTTCGGCTATACGATCTTCAACGACTTTTCTGCTCGCGATGCCCAGCGTGTCGAGATGGAAGGCCGGCTTGGCCCTGCAAAGGGCAAAAGCTTCGATGGTGGCAATGTGCTCGGGCCGTGGATCGTTACGCCCGATGAAATCGGCGATCCCTACAAGCTGAATATGGAAGTTCGCGTCAATGGAGAGGTTCGCTCCAAAGGTGTGAGCGATGGCATGCTCTTCTCGTTTGAGGAGATCATCCAGCATGTCACCCAGGACGAGACCTTGATGCCCGGGGAGTTCATCGGCTCCGGTACGGTCGGCAATGGCTGCGGCCTCGAACTTGGCTGGTTCCTTGAGCATGGGGACGAGATAGAGCTCGAGGTTCAGAACATCGGCGTGCTGAAGAACCGCGTCGAGCGGCAGGATGGCTGACCTGCGTCAATCTAAACTTGCAAACTAAAAGTCGTTAGCTAGGCTTGATTTATAATAGGCATCGGCGCGGATGAATGCGCCTGCGAAAAACGGGAGAGTCGTCTTGTCTGAGGATGCACTGGTTACGCGCGAACAGCGCGGTAATATCTCAATACTGACCATGGTCTATCGGCCCTATAATTTGCTGGGCCCCAAGCTTATCAATGCCATTGTTGAAAAAGTTGAAGAAGCGCAGAAAGACGGCAGCCGTGCGATCGTGATCCGCAGCGGCTTGCGGCATTTTTCCGCGGGCGCCGATCTCGACATCTTCGACAAGCGTGTTTCGGAAGGCAGCGGCGATCAGACCAACGAGAATCGTCGGCTCACCGGTGTTGAATTCCTTCGGTTCATGGAATTACTGCCGATCCCGCTGATCGCCAGCGTTCACGGTGTCTGCCTTGGCGGCGGGCTCGAACTCGCATTGAGCTGCGACTACATCATTGCGGCTTCGTCGGCGAAGATTGGTTCGGTGGAGGCGACGCTTGGGCTTCATCCGCTGCTCGGTGGAATCCAGCGTCAGGTCCAGCGCATCGGCGCACAGCGCGCAAAGGAAATGTCCATGCTGGCGCGGCGCTACGATGCGCCGACCTTGGAGAAATGGGGCTTGATCAATCTCACCGTGCCTGAGGAGTCGCTGGAAAGCGCGACGATGTCGGTTGCGGAAGAGTTCGCGCAGGGGCCGACATTGGCTCACGCGGCCACCAAGCAGCTCGTGCATGTTGCAGTCAATGAAGGCGTTGACGCTGCTGACGAGGCCATGGCCCGTATTCAGGCGCCGATCTGGTCATCCGAGGATCTCAAGGCCGGTCTTGCATCCTTCCGCAAGAACGGTCCGGGTCTCGCCAAATTCGCGGGGCGCTGACATGAGTGGCCCTCTTAGCGGAATCCGCATCGTCGATTTCTCCCGCGTGCTGGCGGGTCCCTTGTGTGCACGTACGTTGCAGGACCTCGGTGCCGAGGTCATCAAGATCGAACCGCCGAGCCCCGATGTGTCGCGCTTTGCGTTTCCATCGACGGATGGCATGTCGGGCTATTACGCCCAGCAGAACGCCGGAAAACGCAACGTCAGCATCAATCTGAATCTGCCGGGCGCGTATGAGCTGGTGCTTAAGCTGTGTGACACGGCGGACATTGTGGTCGAAAACTTTCGCGCGGGAACGCTCGGCTTCTTCGGCCTCGATTACGAAACGTTGTCGAAGCGCAATCCGCGCTTGATCTATGCGTCCATCACAGGCTATGGCCAGAGTGGCCCGTGGCGCAGCCGCATGGCCTACGCACCGACGGTGCAGGCCGAGGCGGGTTTCACGCACAACAGCGTGCGGCACTACGGCGAAGCGCTTGCGGAGCCGCGCACCGACAGCCTGTCGCATGCCGACGTCTACACCGGGCTCCAAGCGGTCATCGCCATTCTCGCCGCGCTCAACAGCCGTCAGAAGTCGGGTAAGGGCCAATACATCGATGTGGCCATGGCGGCAACGCTGCTGGCGATCAATGAGCGTGCCCATCTCGATATGTCCGATGACGATATCGGCGCGGAGCCCGCGATCCTTGGCGCAACGGATTGCTCGTTTTTCACCGGGCCGAACGGTGAGCATTTCACGGTGGCGACCAGCATCGTCGGAAGCCGCACGTTTCCGTCATGGCTGCGCGCTATGCGGAGGGTCGATCTGATGGACGATCCGCGGTTCTCGTCGGCCGCGGCCCGCCGTCTGAATTTCGGTGCGTTGCATCAAATCATCCAGTCGTGGATGCTGACGTTCCCCGACATGGCGACCCTCGATGCACAATTCGATGAAGCCAAGATCGCGATGGGCGAGATCCGCTCGACCAAGGATCTCATCAAATCGGAGTGGAGCGAATACTGGGGTGCAGTCCAACATGTGTCGGATCGTAACGGTGGCGAATATCGTCTGCCGGGCCGGCCGTGGCATTTCTCCGGCGATGAGCTGACGCCGATCGGAACACCGGCTTTCCAGGGTGAGCACAACTATGCGGTGTTCAGCGAACTCGGCATCCCCGAGTCGGAATTGAAGCGTCTGGCAGAGGCAGGTGTGCTCGTTTCGCATCCTCGCGCATCGCAGCCGGAGCCGTCTGTAAAGGCGAAGGAATCCGGCCAGGCGGCCTGATTAATCCTGTTTCACGGATCGAGATCGTCGGCCGCGCGTCATGCGCGGCCGAAACGGGAAATTGTGTCTGGAGGACGCCGAGATGCGCGCAATCACATCCATGGCCTGTGCAATGGCGATTGCCATACTCGCCTGCGGCGATGCCAGCGCCGCGGAGAAGAAATACGATACCGGCGCAACCGACAGTGAGATCAAGATCGGCAACACCATGCCTTATAGCGGGCAGGGTTCCGCGTGGAGCCTGATTGGGAAGGCCGAGGCCGCATACTTTGACAAGGTGAATGCCGAGGGCGGCGTGAACGGTCGCAAGATCAAATTCATCAGTTACGACGATGCCTACAGCCCACCCAAGACAGTGGAACAAACCCGCAGACTGGTCGAGAACGACGAAGTCTTGCTGCTGTTCAGCATGTTTGGTGTTCCGACCAACACGGCCATCCATAAGTATGTGAATACCAGGAAGGTGCCGCATCTCTTTGTCGGTGGTGGCGGGTCGAAATGGAACGATCCAAAGAATTTCCCATGGACCACCGGATTCCAGCCGTCGTTTCTAACCGAGGGTAGGGTTTACGGCCAATACATTGCGGCTAATCACCCAGGCGGGAAGATCGCCGTGCTTTACCAGCACGACGATTACGGCAAGGACATTCTGAACGGTCTGAAGCAGGGTCTTGGTGCGAAAGCTTCGATGATCGTGGCGGAAGCGAGTTATGAAGTTTCGGTCCCGACGGTCGACTCCCAGGTCGTCGCGCTGAAGGCCAGTGGCGCCGATATCTTCATGAATTTCACCGGTCCGAAATTCGCAGCCCAGGCGATCCGGAAAATTGCAGAACTGGGATGGAAGCCGGTCCATATTCTCAACATTCCTTCGGCTTCGATCGGCAGCGTTATCAAACCTGCAGGATTCGATGTTTCGCAAGGTATTATCAGTGGCGGCTTTCTCAAGGACGCGACCGATCCGGCGATGGCCGGCGATCCGGGCGTCAGAGCCTACCTGGCCTTTCTGGAAAAATACTATGCCGGCGCCGATGTGACCGCGACAGGCAATGCGCAGGGCTATGTCATGGCGCAGACGATGGTGCAGGTTCTGAAGCAGGCCGGCGACGACCTCACCCGCGACAATGTCATGCGTCAGGCCTCTAACATCCGGAATTTTGAGGTCGATATGCTGATGCCGGGCATCAAGGTCAGTACCAGCCCGGATGATCTTGCCCCCATAAAATCCATGCAACTCCGCCGCTTGGTGGGAGAACGGTGGCAGCCGTTCGGCACTGTCATCGACGCTACTTCCGGTCCTTGACAGTGCGGGGCAGCAAGACATCGAGGCGGTTCAAAACCCTACTAAATGCGGGCAGGAGGGTGCTGGACAGACGAACATAGGCCTCCGATATTGTGCGGCGGCAAGATTCGAGGATTGAAAGACCTGCAATGGCCGATGTGAAGCGAAGCCGTAATGCCAATAAGGAGTGTTCGGTGGCTCGCGCCATGGAAGCTGTGGGAGACCGGTGGTCGATCCTGCTGCTGCGCGAGGCCTATTACGGCGTCAAGCGCTTCGATGAATTCCAATACTATATCGGAATAGCTCCGAACATTCTCAGTACCCGCCTGAAGAAACTCGTCGACGCCGGGATCATGACCCGTGTTCCTCTGCCTGAGCATGCCGGCCGATATGAGTATGTATTGACCGAAAAGGGCCGGGATTTCTTTCCGACCTATCTGGCGCTTAAAAAATGGGGTGACGACTGGCTAGCCGAGCCTGCGGGACCGCAGGTCGTTTTCCACGACCGGTCCAATGGGCAGGAGGTCCAGTATCCCCAATTGCTGACTGCGCGCGGTAAACCGCTCCATCTTGAAGATATCGAGATTGTTGCCGGCTCCGGTGCCGTCCCGTTTAACCGGAAGAGATTTGGTGCGGCCGCTGCTAGCCCCGCGGCTGACCGGGGCAGGACAGCCGCAAAGCCCCGTGGCTCATCTTCGAGACGGAAGAGCAAATAGACCGCGGGCGACCCCATTGCGGGTCGCGCACAGCTGCGATCATGCGGTCCCGACCAGCGACGTCAGCGCCCTTGCGACCTCCGTCTTGACGAGGTGTTGGCGATACTCTGCTGATGCATAGTGATCGGACAGACATGGGGCTTGCTCACTCGCAAGCCGCGCGGCTGCTTCGATCGTTTCTCGCCCAAGGGCTTTACCGGCCAGATACCCAGTTGCCGTATCGGCCGCGAAGGCGTGACCAGTCGCGCCGGTGATCCCGATGGCGATGTTCGAGACGACGCCATCATTCAGGGATGCGGCGACCGCAATTCCGACCACGGCATAGCCGCTCGCAGGGTGCCGGATCTTGCGGTACCTGAACTGAGTTCCGGTTTCAGGATGCGGAATATGGACCGCCACCAGAACTTCGTCAGTTTCAAGCGTAGTTGTGAATATGTCGACGAAGAAATCCGCTGCGCCGATGCGCCGGGAGCCGCTGGGACCTGCGATCTCCAGTTCTGCCTTCAGCGCGATAACGACGGCTGGCCAGTCGGCCGCGGGATCAGCGTTGGCCAGCGAACCGCCGATGGTGCCGCGATTGCGCACCTGGGGGTCGGCGATGATGTCCGCGGCCTGACGGAAGATCGGCAGTACGTCGTGCAACTCCCGAGATGCCAGAAGTTCAGCATGCTTGGTCAGCGCCCCGATTCTGATCCCGTCACCAACCTCGATTCCTTTCAGTTCTGCGATGCTTCCGATATCGATCAGCAACGCCGGCGATGCCAGCCGCAGCTTCAATGTCGGGATCAGCGTATGGCCCCCGGCAACGAGCTTCGTGCCATCGGGGTCCTTCTGCAACAGGCCGATCACCTCAGAGAGCGAAGTCGCGCGGACGTAGTCGAACGATGCCGGGATCATTGAGTTACTCCTGCGCGTGCCTGCTGAACCGCGGACCAGATACGCGGTGGCGTCATCGGCATATCCAAATGCAAGATTTCGAACGGCGACAGTGCGTCGAGCACCGCGTGAACCATGCATGGCGGGGCTGCGATGGATCCGCTTTCGCCAACACCCTTGACGCCGATAGGGTTGGTTGGAGACGGCGTCTCCTGAAACGATGAGCGTATATTGGGAACATGCTCTGCGCGCGGAACTGCATAGTCCAGCAATGAGCCGGTCATCAACTGCCCGGTGTCCGGATCGTAACTGACCTCTTCGTACAGAGCCTGAGCGATGCCCTGCACAACGCTACCATGAATTTGTCCAGCTGCAAGCAGGGGATTGATGATCGTGCCGACATCGTCCACCGCGACATAGTCGAGGATATCGACCATGCCGGTTTCAGGATCGACTTCGATATAAGCCATATGGATTCCAGAAGGCGATCCCATACCAGCCGGATCGTAAAACGTCGTTTCGTCAAGACCCGGCTCCATCCCGTCAGGCAGCTTGTGACCGACATAGGCCATGCGGGCGATCTTGCCGAAGCTGAGTGGTGCGATGTCTGTACCCGGCACGCTGAATTCTCCGGCCCGGTACGAAACGTCCTTTTCGTCTACCTCCAGCATGCTTGCTGCGATCTTCCGGGCTTTGGCGACGATGCGTTGCGATGTGACGTGAACGCTCGATCCGCCGACTGCCATGGAGCGGGAATTGAAAGTGCCGTGGCCGGCCTGAACCTGCCGCGTATCGCCCTGCACGATGTCGATGCTTTCGATCGGAATCTGAAGAACGTCTGCCGCGATCTGGGCAAGTGACGTGTTGTGGCCGTGGCCCTGGCTCATGGAGCCGGAGAAGATCGTGGCGCGCCCGCTCGAGTCGATGCTTACACGGGCGCTTTCCCAGCCTCCGCGATTGAATCCCATCAATGACAAGCGGCGCGATGGGGCCATGCCGCACATATGAGTGTAAGCGGCGACGCCAATGCCGCGATAACGGCCTTGACTGCGCAACTGATCGCGTTCGGCGATCCTCTCATCGTACTTGAAAACCTCCAGAGCTTTTGTCAGCAAGCCCTGGTAGTTGCCGCTGTCGTAGATAACAGCCGGTCCATTATAAGGCCGATGAGGGAAGTCGGCGCGCTGAATGAAATTCCGATTGCGCACTTCGACCTGATCGAGCTTCAGATGACGTGCGACCGCGTCGATGGCACGCTCCGCGATGTATCCGCCTTCGGGGCGGCCATAACCGCGGTAGGCATCGACCGGCACGGTATTGGTGACAACGACCCGGGAGAATGCCTCGTAGTTGTCGATCTTATACGTACCCGTGCCGAAGTTGACCGTGTTTACCGTGGGGCCGCCGGACGCCATATTCGATAGATAGGCACCGACGTTGCCGAGCGTTTCAACTCTCAGTCCGAGTATCTTTCCATCGTTGCGGAATGCAACCTCGATGGTCTCGGTATGGGCGCGCCCGTGGTTGGTGGATTGATGGCTCTCCGAGCGGGACTCCCACCATTTCACCGGCACGCCGAGCTGACGCGCAAGATAAGGGCAGAGCAGTTCCTCGGGATAAAGATGCATCTTTGCGCCGAACCCGCCGCCGATATCCGGCGCGACGATCCGGAGCTGGTGCTCAGGAATGCGGACGGTATCGGCGATCCAGCGCCTGTGCATGTGAGGGACCTGACTCTGGATGTTGACGGTCAGCGTTCCGTCGACGTTCGGTTCCGCAAGGATGGAGCGCGTCTCCATACAGGTGGGTATCAGGCGGTTGTTGATTACACGAAGCTTGATCACGTGGTCCGCTTCGCTGGCGGCCTTCTTGTAGTCACCACCGCCAATCTTATAGAGCGTCGTAATGTTCTTCGGTACGTTGTCATGAAGCTGCGGCGCACCCTCGCGGATGGCGGCCTCTTCATCGATGACGGCAGGGAGCGTCTCGTAATCAACTTCGATCAATCCGACAGCGTCGTGAGCCAGGGCCTGCGTTTCGGCGACGACGACCGCAACGCATTCACCGACGAAGCGGACGCGATCCACCGCAACAACCGGACGATCTGGGACCTTGGTCCCCGGAATGACCCAGTTGGGTTCTATCGGGCCCATTTTTCCGACGAGGTCAGCACCGGACAAAACAAGATGAACACCTGGCGCGCTCTGAGCCGTAGAAAGATCAACATGCTTGATGACGGCATGGGCATGCGGCGAGCGGAGAATCGCCATGTGGAGCATGCCTGGCGACTTCATATCGTCCGTATAGCGCCCCTTACCGGTAATGAACTTGAAGTCTTCGCGTCGCCGCAACGGCTGACCCATGTACCTGATGGCGGCTGCTTCAGTCATGATGATGTGCTCCCGCTGCAAGCGATTCAACCGCCCGCACGATGTTGTGGTAGCCGGTGCAGCGGCAAATGTTGCCTGTGAGGTTGTGGCGGATTTCGTCTTCCGTCGGATTCGGGTGTTGCTTGAGCAACTGGCGAACGCTCATGATCATTCCCGGCGTGCAGAAACCGCATTGCAGGGCGTGATGTTCGTGAAACGCTGCTTGAATGGGATGCAGAGCGCCGCCAGTCGGTGCTAGGCCCTCGATCGTCGTGATGGACGACCCATCGGCCATCACCGCGAGAACGGTGCAGGATTTGACCGCTTGTCCATCGATATCGACGGTGCATGCGCCGCACTGCGAGGTGTCACAGCCGACATGTGTGCCGGTCAGATTCAGATCGTCCCGAAGCAGATGGACCAGCAGCTTGCGCGCCTCCACCAAGGCGGTGTGGCGTATGCCGTTGACGGTCAACGTCACCGTGTGTTGTTTTTCGTTGGTCTCTGGCACTTGTTCCTCCGATATACGCGTTGCCGTTCGACGGCTGTTTGATTGGGCGGATACCGCCGCTGCCTCAGGAGAAGCTGATGTTCGCTATATCGATAGCGACGGCGACAGGTGCAGGGACCGCAGTGCCATCCGGGTTGCGGCGCAGCGCGCGCCGAAGCTTGCTCATGGTTGCCGTCCCTAGACCGCTTTTGCGATGTCGTTGTTTTCGCGCCGTCTCAGTCCGGTCCCGAGAAGACTGGACGGTCAGTTACTCTAATGATAAGAGTTACTAGGAGGCAAGTACTTTTATGAAGTCAAAAGGCTTTGAGGGAATGGCGTGCTCGATCGCCGGCGTATTGGCCGCGATCGGCGATCGATGGGCCGTGCTGATTTTGCGCGACCTCTCATTCGGTCTGAGCAAGTATGAGGATTTGCGCCGCTCGACCGGAGTGACCAACGCGACGCTGTCCGATCGGCTCAAGCACCTCGAAGAAAACGCGTTGATTGAGCGCCGCCGCTATCAGGTGAACCCAGAGCGCTACGAATACATTCTGACTCGAAAGGGCAGGGACACGATCCTGCTGACCCAGGCGCTGGTTCAGGTGGGGGACAAGTGGGAGGTGTCCGGAAGGGCTGGGCCGCCGCTCAAGTTTACCAATCGAAAGACCGGCGGGACCGTGAAGCTTGCGATGGTTGATCAGGACACCGGCGAAATCGTTCAACTGAACGACTTGCAGCCGCAACCGGGTCCCGGGGCTGACGATCTCGTCCGGTGGCGCTTGACCTATCTGCGCAGCTAAGCAGGTGCGTTACGCGCCGAGATCGCTGATTGAAATTGCTCACATTGGACCGCGATAATGCTGTGCGTTAGCTCGTACAAAATCTATGCATTGCAAAAACGAGCACAAAAAATATGCATTTGATCATCTCTGTATGCAATTTGAGTGAGTTGCAAATAGGGGGCTGTCACTTCTTGATCCTTGAAATCCATCAATAATACAGCATCTTAGTCGGGTTTTAGTATCTTCTTAAGATTTGGCATGAAGCTTGCGAAGTCATCTCCAGCGAAGTCTCAACGCGTTGGAGAACATCATGAAGCGTCGCGATTTTCTGAAGACGGTCACCGGAGCAGCGGCGGGTGCAGCGATACCGGGACCGGCGATCTGGTCTGCCGCAAAGGCGGACGCGCGGTCTGAAACGCTGCTGATCGTATCCGAAAGCGGCCCCAACAATCTGGATATCCACGGTGTCGGCACCAATGTGCCCGGATACGAAGTATCCTGGAATTGCTACGACCGCCTCATCACCCATGAGATGAAGACCGGCGCCAACGGCGTTCCGTATTACGACCGCGACAAGTTCAAGCCTGAACTGGCTGAGGACATGAACGTCGGCGATATGTCGGTGACGTTCAAACTGAAGAAAAAGGCAACCTTTCACGACGGCGCGCCGGTGACGGCAAAGGATGTGAAATGGTCGCTTGACCGTGCCGTGAGCGTCGGTGGCTTCCCGACTTTTCAGATGAGCGCAGGCTCGCTCACCAAGCCCGAGCAGTTCGTTGTCGTCGACGACAATACGGTGCGCGTGGATTTCGCGAAGAAGGATCGCCTCACGATTCCTGATCTCGCGGTGATCGTTCCCTGCATCGTCAATTCCGAACTGGTGAAGAAAAGCGCGACCGAGAAAGATCCGTGGGGCCTCGAATACACCAAACAGAACACCGCGGGCTCCGGCGCCTATCAAGTCAAGAGCTGGACCGCCGGCACCGAAGTGGTGATGGAGCGCAACGAAAACTGGGTCGGCGGACCGATGCCGAAGATCAAGCGCGTTATATGGCGCATGGTGCCGCAGTCCGGCAACCGGCGGGCACTGCTGGAACGCGGCGATGCCGACATTTCCTATGATCTGCCCAACAAGGACTTCGTCGAGCTGAAGGATTCCGGCAAGCTCAACATTGTATCGACGCCATACTCAAACGGCGTTCAGTACATCGGCATGAACGTCACCCAGCCGCCGTTCGACAATCCGAAGGTGCGCCAGGCCGTCGCCTATGCGCTGCCTTACCAGAAGATTATGGATGCAGTGTTGTTCGGGCTCGCGAAGCCAATGTTCGGCGGCACCGGCGGGACGGAAGTCGCTTGGCCCCAGCCGCACAAGTTCAACACCGACATCGCAAAGGCCAAAGCTCTCCTCGCGGAGGCTGGTTACCCGAACGGCTTTGAAACCACGCTGTCGTTCGATCTCGGTTTTGCCGGTGTCAACGAGCCGCTTTGCATTCTGGTTCAGGAAAGCCTCGGCCAGATCGGCATCAAGACTACCATCAACAAGATCCCCGGCGCCAACTGGCGTACAGAGCTAAACAAGAAGGTGCTGCCGCTTTATACCAACGTATTCTCCGGATGGCTCGACTATCCCGAATACTTCTTCATCTGGTGCTACAGCGGCAAGAATTCGATCTTCAACACGATGAGTTACAAATCGCCGGAGATGGACAAGTTCATCAACGGCGCAGTCGATGCCGCCGCGGTCGGCGACACGCCAACCTACGAAAAAGACGTAAGGGGCTTTGTCGATCTCGCCTACACGGACATTCCGCGCATTCCGCTGTATCAGCCCTACGTCAACGTCGCGATGCAGAAGAATGTCTCGGGCTATCAGCACTGGTTCCATCGCCGTCTCGATTATCGCGCACTGGTGAAGGCGTAACGGTCAGGGCGGGGACGTTCCATGCTCGGCATGATCGGAAAAAGGCTGGCGTTTGCGATCCCGAGTTTGATCGGGGTCATAATTGTTACGTTTCTTCTGACCCGCGCGTTGCCGGGAGATCCGGCGGCTTATTTCGCAGGACCTGCGGCGACCAAGGAGGCCATTGAGCAAATTCGCAAGAAGCTCGGTCTCGACAAGCCGCTGATCGAGCAGTTTGTGCGCTACACTGTAGATTTGTCGAAAGGTGACTTCGGGAATTCGCTCACCACCGGCCAGCCGGTCGCAACGGAAATCCGCAATCGGCTGCCCGCGTCAGCAGAATTGACCCTGACCGGGTTGCTGATTGCCGTGTCGATTGCGATTCCGCTGGGTATTTTGGCTGCGACGCGGCCGGGCTCATGGATCGATCATCTCTGTCGCGTCCTGACAACGGCCGGCGTATCGCTACCGGTGTTTTTCACGGGTCTGGTGCTTGTCTATGTGTTCTATTTCAAGCTTGGCTGGTCACCGGCGCCACTCGGGCGTTTGGATGTGTTTGCCAGCGCGCCGCCTGCGGTTACCGGATTTTACCTGATAGACAGCTTGCTCTCACGAAACTTTGAGACGTTTCGTTCGGCGCTGAGTCAGTTGATCCTGCCCGCGGCTACGCTCGCTATCTTCTCACTCGCGCCGATTGCACGCATGACCCGCGCCTCGATGCTGGCCGTTCTGGCGTCGGACTTTGTCCGAACCGCGCGGGCAAGCGGATTATCTCCGTCCAAGGTCATCGTCACTTACGCGTTTCGCAATGCGATGCTGCCGGTGATTACCACGCTGAGCATGGTGTTCTCATTCCTCCTCGGTGCCAACGTGCTGGTGGAGAAAGTTTTCGCGTGGCCCGGTATCGGCTCCTACGCGGTTGAGGCGTTGATCTCGTCTGATTTCGCGCCGGTACAGGGTTTCGTTCTGACGATGGCGGTCATGTATGTGCTGCTTAACCTGGTCATCGACATTCTTTATGGCGTCATCGATCCGCGCGTGAGGTTGGAAGGATGAGCACTGTCGCACCCGTTGCCGAAATCGCATCAACCACCCAGGCCTCCGGCTTTAAGGCGACGCTCCAGCACGCACGATACATCCTCGGTGAGAACCTCGTCACGGCGTTCGCCTTCGGACTTCTTGTTCTGATTGTTTTTGCGGCGGTGTTCGGTCCCTCGATCGTGCCTTACGATCCGCTGGCCAGTAATACTGCCCAGGCGTTGAAACCGCCCTCGGCGGCACACTGGTTCGGCACCGACCAGCTCGGGCGTGACATCCTGAGCCGGGTGATTGTTGCGACCCGGCTCGACTTCTTCATCGCAGCCGCTTCAGTTGTGCTTGTGTTCTTCATGGGCGGCATTGCGGGAATTGCTGCAGGCTATTTCGGTGGATGGACCGATCGCATTGTGGGACGTATCGCCGACACCATCATGGCGTTTCCGCTATTCGTGCTTGCGATGGGCATCGTCGCTGCACTCGGCAACACAGTGCAGAATATCATTATTGCCACGGCGATCGTGAACTTCCCGCTCTACGTGCGCGTGGCGCGTGCCGAAGCCAACGTCCGCCGTGATGCGGGTTTCGTGCAAGCGGCCAGATTGTCCGGCAATGGCGAGTATCGAATCCTGCTCGGGCACATTTTGCCCAACATCATGCCGATCATGATCGTCCAGATGTCGCTGACTATGGGATACGCGATCCTCAACGCCGCGGGCCTATCCTTTATCGGGCTTGGTGTGCGTCCGCCGACGGCGGAGTGGGGGATCATGGTTGCTGAAGGCGCGACTTTCATGGTCTCGGGGGAATGGTGGATCGCATTCTTTCCCGGTCTCGCGCTGATGATCGCGGTGTTCTGCTTCAATCTGCTCGGCGACGGACTGCGCGACATCGTCGATCCGCAGCGGAGGACATAACGAATGACCGCGATGCCGTTGCTCGACGTCAATGACCTCACGGTCGAGTTTGCGACCCGGCGCGGCATCGTTCGCGCCATTCAGAAGGTCAATGTCAGTGTCGCCAAGGGCGAGACGCTGGGCATTGTCGGGGAATCCGGCTCCGGAAAATCGGTGACGTCTTATGCGGTGATGCGGATTCTCGACCGCGCCGGCAAGATTGCCGACGGTTCCATCATGTTTTCCGGGATCGACGTCAAGAATGCGTCCGAGACGGAGATGCGCGATTTGCGCGGGCGCGAGATGTCGATGATTTTCCAGAATCCGCGAGCCGCGCTCAATCCGATCCGAAAGGTCGGCGACCAGATCGAGGATGTGCTGCGCCAGCACGTTCAGGCGACATCCAATGACCGTGGCGAGAAGGCAATTGAAGCACTGGAACAGGTGAAAATCGCACGCCCGCGCGAACGCTACCATGCCTATCCATTTGAGTTGTCCGGCGGCATGTGCCAGCGCGTCGTCATTGCTCTCGCATTGGCATGCAATCCCCAGCTTCTGATCGCGGACGAGCCGACCACTGGTCTTGATGTTACCACCCAAAAGGCGGTGATGGACCTGATCGTGGAATTGACCAAAAGCCGCGGAATGTCCACCATCCTCATCACACACGATCTCGGGCTTGCGGCGGCTTATTGCGACCGCGTCATGGTGATGGAAAAAGGAAACGTCGTCGAGACCGCGCTTTCAAAGGATATTTTCGCCAAACCCGAGCATCCCTATACGCGCAAGCTGATGCGGGCGACCCCGAGACTCGGCGTTTCGCTGCGGGATTTGCTGTCCGATGAGGACAGGGCTGCGTTGCCCGTTCCACGGGAAGGAATCGAGTCGGCGCAAGTGGATGCCGATCCGCTTCTGGTTGTCGACAAACTCGTCAAGGAATATCCACGTCAGGGTGTGTCAAAAACCCTGTCTTCGCTGTTCGGCCGCAAGCCGCCAGTCGAGCCGGAACAGTTTCGGGCCGTTGATGGCATCAGTTTCTCGGTCAATCGCGGGGAAAGCGTCGGCCTCGTCGGTGAATCCGGTTGCGGGAAATCCACCACATCCATGATGGTCATGCGCCTGCTCGACCAGACCTCGGGGCGGATCGTGTTTGGCGGCGAAGACATCAGCGCTATTGCGCCCAATGCCTTTGCGCGATTGCCGCTGCGAAAGCGCATCCAGATGGTGTTTCAGGATCCCACCGACAGTCTCAATCCGCGGTTCACGGCAGCGCGGGCCATTGCCGATCCGATCATCCAACTGGGTGACATCAAGGGGGGCGCTGCGTTGCGTGCCCGCTGCGAGGAATTGGCGTGTCAGGTCGGTCTACCGCTATCGCTGCTCGATCGCTTTCCGCATCAGATGTCTGGAGGTCAGAAGGCGCGTGTCGGCATCGCCCGCGCGATTGCGTTGAAGCCCGACCTGATCATACTCGATGAACCCACCGCCGCGCTCGACGTGTCGGTGCAGGCGGTGGTCTTGAATCTTTTGCAGGATCTCAAGCAGTCGATGGGTATGAGTTACCTGTTCGTCTCACACGATCTGAATGTGGTGCGGCTCCTGTGTGATCGGGTCATCGTGATGCGCAGCGGGCGCATCGTCGAGCAAGGACAAACCGAGACAGTGCTTGGCGCACCCCAGGATGCCTATACACGCGAGTTGTTATCGGCGATTCCACATCCACCGCTTCCCGTGCATTGAAGGTTGCCGAGACAGACATGTCATCTGATCCGCTTGAAACTTACATCGATGCCGCCGCGGCAGTCCTTGGCCTGCCCATTGAGCCGGTCTGGAAGCCTGCTGTTCGTGCGAATCTGGACGTCTCGCTGAAGATGGCGCGCATGATTCAGGAGTTTCCGCTGCCTGACGAAATCGAGCCGGCGAGCGTCTATGAAGCCTGATGCCGTCTTACCCGTCGAAATGGACTGGTCATCGGCATCGGAGATTGCCGATGCGGTTTCGTCTCGCCGGGTGTCCGCCATCGATGTAACCAATGGAGCGCTGAGGCGGATTGCGGCGCACGACTCCAGGCTGAATTCATTCACCGATCTCGTTGCCGCGCGCGCACGGGAGACAGCGAGCAGGGTCGACGCGACAATTGCTGCCGGCGGTGAAGCTGGCCCGCTTGCGGGCGTGCCGTTCGCGGTGAAGAATCTCTTTGACATCGAAGGCCTGCCGACCCGTGCCGGATCGAAGATCAATCGCGACCGTGCTGTTTCAAGCCGCGATGCGACTCTGATCGAACGTCTGGAGGCCGCGGGTGCGGTTCTGGTTGGCGCGCTAAACATGGGCGAGTATGCCTACGACTTCACTGGCGAGAATGTTCACGACGGTCCTTCGCGCAATCCGCATGATCTCACGCGGATGTCTGGAGGTTCATCCGGTGGTTCAGGCAGCGCGGTGGGCGGTGGCCTCGTCCCGTTGGCGCTCGGCTCAGACACCAATGGATCGATCCGTGTGCCGTCATCATTTTGCGGGATCTTCGGCTTAAAACCGACTTACGGCAGATTGTCGCGCGCCCGGTCGTTTCCGTTTGTCGCAAGTTTTGATCATCTCGGGCCATTTGCGCGAACGACCAGGGATCTGGCGATCGCTTACGATGCAATGCAGGGACCCGATGCGGACGATGCGGCGTGCGTGGATCGTCCGATCGAGCCTGTGACCCAGTTGCTAGGGCAGGGCATTGGTAACTTGCGGATCGCTGTCGCAGGAGGTTACTTCAAGAGCTCTCTTTCACCCGAAGCGCGGGAAGCCGTGGCTCGTGTCGCAAACGCATTGTCGGTGACGCGGGAGGTTGAACTTCCGGAAGCCGCGCGGGCTCGCGCTGCGGCCTTCGTGATCACCACAAGCGAAGGAGCGTCACTGCATCTCGACCGGTTGCGGAGCCGCCCGAGCGATTTCGATCCAGCGGTCCGGGACAGGCTTTTCGCGGGGGCAATGATTCCGTCAGCATACGTGGATCGCGCGCAGAAATTTCGCCGTTGGTACCGGACAAAAGTCATGGAATTGTTCGAGATGGTCGATGTGATTCTGGCGCCGTCGACGCCGTGCGTTGCGCCAAAGCTTGGTCAAACGACTTTCGTTCTGGATGGAGTCGAGATGCTGGTTCGGCCTAACATTGGCATTCACACCCAGCCAATTTCGTTCATCGGGCTCCCGGTCGCCGCCGTGCCGGTCCCACTCAACCCGATGCCGATCGGTGTCCAGATCATTGCTGCGCCCTGGCGAGAGGATGTGGTCCTGCGCGTATCATATGCCCTCGAACAGGCCGGGGTGGTCCGTGCGCCACGTCCAAAGGAATTTTGAGAATGGCAATCGAGGTCAACTTGCCGGACGTCGTTGCCGAGGTGACAGAGGCCTTCGCGCGCTACGAGAAAGCGCTGACGTCCAACGATGTTACAACGCTCGACGCGCTATTCCGCAAGGACCCAAATACCATTCGCTACGGCATTGGCGAGAATCTCTACGGCTATGAGGCAATCGCCGCATTTCGTGCGGCGCGCAATCCGGCAGGTCTGATGCGAGAGCTGTCGAAAACAGTCATCACCGCCTATGGCCGCGATACTGCGGTCGCTTCCACGCTATTCAGTCGGACATCTGCGCCTGGCAGAGTGGGGCGGCAGATGCAGACATGGGTGCGTTTCGCGGACGGCTGGCGGATCGTGGCTGCCCATGTAAGCCTGATCGACACACCGAATGAAAAGCCATGATCGTTGAACCGGAAATGTCGGCAGGTGAAGCACGGGCAGCACGCGGAACTGCGGCTACAGGCAAACGCACGCTCGCGGAAGAATTACGGTTGCAACTGGCCGACGATATTGTCCGCGGGGCACTGGAGCCGGGATCCTCGCTTGACGAATCCGAGATTGCGAGGCGTTTCAATGTTTCGCGCACACCGGTTCGTGAAGCGCTTCGGCAGTTGGTGGCTAGTGGTCTGGTAAATTCGCGCGCCCACCGCGGCGCGGTGGTGGCGAGACCGACCATCGAGCAGCTCAATAGCATGTTCGAGGCGATGGCTGAACTTGAAGCTTTATGTGCGGGCCTTGCCGCCGAACGGATGCCAATTGTTCAACGGAGCGAACTGGAGGTGCTCCATGAGCGGCTGCGGTTCTTGAGTTATGATGGCAATCCGCAGTTATTTCATGAAGCCAACGAGGCATTCCATAACGCAATCTATGCCGGCTCCCAGAATGGGTATGTCGCTGAAATGGCTTTAGCAACACGGGTTCGTGTGCAGCCGTTCAGGCGAGCGCAGTTCCGTAATCTCGGCCGTCTTGCAAAATCCTACGTTGAGCACGACAGGGTCGTTGTGGCCATCATGCGCGGCGACAAGACGGGAGCTGCGAATGCCATGCGCGATCACATTGAAACCGTTCGCGAGGAATACGAAGTTTACGCGGTGTCGCTGTAGAGTGCGGATCGCGGTACGTTCTACTTTTTGGTCCCGCCGCCGGCCAGTCCGCCGAATATCTTGAACATGTCGCCGATCTGTTCGGGGTTGAACGACATCCAGTTGCGCAGGATCGCGTCGGGCGACATGCTGGCAACACCGGCAAGAAGCCTTTCCTCGATCTGTTTCATGGCTTTTTCCTGCATCGGCTGGATGTTCGGAAGACCAAGGAACTCGCGGGCTTCCTGCGGTGTGCAGTCAATGTTGACCGTTATTTTCATGAGTTCGCCCCTCAACGGTGACCACGTGTCATAGGATCGTGGCCTTGTGCGTAAACTATACGCAATGAATCTCAAATGGAAATTGGTCGCGAATCGCGCAGCTACACATGAACCGCGCTTCGGACGCGGCCTGCGTTGCCGAACACGCGCAAATAGCGGGCAATCTCGGAAGGATTGCCGGTCGCCTTTTCAGGATTGTCAGAAAGCTTGACAGCCGGCCGTCCGTTGACGGCAGTCACCTTGCAGACCAGCGAAATCGGATCGAGATCGGCAGTGCCGTCCGGCGCGCATCCGACGAAGTCGTTGGTGAGGTTTGTGCCCCAGCCGAAGCTCGTTCTGACGCGCCCGGCAAAATATCGATGCGTTTCCTCGATCGATCCGACATCCATCCCGTCGGAGAAGATCAGAAGTTTTTCTTTCGGATCGCGGCCCTTCTCCTTCCACCATTTGATGATCTCTTCGCCCGCCGCAATCGGCGGGGCGCTGTCTGGCCGAAAGCCGGTCCAGTCCGCCACCCAATCCGGAGCGTCGCGCAGAAATGCTTTTGTGCCGAACGCATCGGGCAAGGCGATAAGAAGGTTTCCATCGTAGGTGTGGCGCCATTGATCGAGGATAAGATAGGGCGCCCAGCGAAGTTCGTCGTCGTCCTTCGCCAGGGCAGCCGCTACCATCGGTAGTTCATGTGCGTTCGTGCCGATAGCTTCGAGGTCATTGTCCATCGCGAGCAATACATTCGATGTGCCGGTGAACGCCGGCCCCAATCCTTCCTTGACGGCTTCCACACACCAGCGCTGCCAGAGAAAGCCGTGCCGCCGCCGCGTTCCGAAATCCGAGAGCCGCAAGCCTTCCAGTTTGCGCAGCCGCTCGACCTTGGACCAGAGTTTCGCCTTGGCGCGTGCATAGAGCACGTCGAGAACGAAGCGCCCCTGGCCCTTCATCGCTTGCCGCGACCGCAGTTCATTGATGATCGCAAGAGCGGGAATTTCCCACATCGTGGTGTGGGTCCACGGTCCGTGGAAATGCAGTTCGTATTGGCCGTCGACTGTACGGAGCTCGTATTCCGGAAGCTGGAAGGTCGCGAGCCAGTTGATGAAATCCGGTGAGAACATCTGGGTCTTGCCGTAGAAGGTGTTACCCGCGAGCCAGATCAGTTCTTTCTTGGCGAAGCGTACTGTACGGGCATGATCCAACTGCGCGCGAAGTTCTCCCTCGTCGATCACCTCGCCAAGGCGGACGTGATGGGTGCGGTTGATCACCGAAAACGTCACATGCTCGTCCGGATAGAATTCCCGGATCATCTGAAGCATCAGGAGCTTATAGAAATCGGTGTCGAGCAGGCTGCGGACGATCGGATCCAGCCGCCAGCCGTGATTGTAGGTTCGTGAAGCGATATCTGTAATAGCCATGCGGGGATCATATCCGGCTCCCTCGCGGGCAGCCAGTCACCGGGGGCTATTTTATGGCCTGCCTGCACGGCGTGCCCGGCCTATCGCCGCGGCCACGTCGGTCCACGGCGCCTTATCGGGGGCGAACTGCTGTCTCAGGTATGAGACGAGCTCCATGATCTGCTGGTCATTAAGACTGTTTTTGAATGCGGGCATGTAGCCGAGATCGCTGGAGACCGGCTGTTCGATGCCGTGCAGAATAACCTGAACGAGATTGTCGGGGGAGGCACTGTGAACGTTGCTGTTCAGCGCCAGTGAGGGTTTGCTGCCGAACAGCACGGGACCACCCACTTGATGGCACACGGCGCAGGCGCCGTCATAGATGCGCGCGCCGGCTGACGATGCGGAAGCTGATTTCACGCCTGTCGACGCTTCCAGCCGTGCTGCCAAGGCTTCCTGAGCCGACGGGGTGAGCGCCGTGTCGTTGAAGGAGGCAAGATAGACCGCCATGGCGCGGATATCGCTATCGGGCACGGATGAAAGATCCCTGACGATCGGCGCCATCGGCCCGGTCGCAACGCCGTGGAAACGGGATATCCCTGTTCGCAAATAGGCAAAGAGCTCGTCCTCGCTCCAGGGGATCGGCGCATGCGACAGGCCGGTGAGTGGCGGCGCTTCCCAGCCTTCCGCCATTCCACCGGCCAGATAGGCCTTGGCGGTTCTCTCTGCGCCCAATGCGTTGCGCGGGGTATGGCAGGCGCCGCAATGACCCAGGCTTTCGACCAGATAGGCTCCGCGATTCCAGACCGGCGATTGCTTCGGGTCGGGCTCGAAGACGACTGGCTTGTGAAACAGTGCATTCCAGCCCGCCAGCAGAGGGCGGAGGTTAAAGGGGAACGTCAGCGCGTTTTCCCGGTTGGTCGCGCGCACCGGCGTCTGCGCCATCAGATAGGCGTAGAGCGCTTGCAAATCGGCATCAGTCGTTTTTGCAAAGTGATTGTAGGGAAACGCGGGATAGAGCTGTCGGCCATCGCGATGGATGCCTTCGCGCATCGACCGTTCGAAGGCTGGATAAGACCATGCGCCGATTCCGGTTTCGGGATCGGGGGTGATGTTGGTGCTGTAGATGACGCCGAATGGCGTCTCGAGCGCGCGGCCCCCTGCATTGACGACGCCGTTGGCCTCGGTGTGGCATACCGCGCAATTGCCGAGTGCGGCGAGCTGCCGTCCCCGAGCGATGGTCGCCACCGAATAGGTCGATGCGTCCGGCCGTGCAATTGGTGCGATTGAACGCCACGGCAGCACCGTAGCGGCGACGCCGACAACAGCGGCGCATGCTGCGAGGGCACCTGCAAATACGCTGCGGCGTTTGAGAAACGGGTTTCTTTGAGGTCGCGTTGCCCGTTCTTGCTGCTTCAGCCGCGGTTCAGGCAAGGCACTTGGTTGTGCAGGCCCTTGACCGCGCAATCCGGCGAGGATGCGATCGGAAGTGAACGGCGGTTCGCGAAACCGCACACCGGTTGCGTCGAAGATGGCGTTGGCAATGGCTGCTGCACTGGGGACGGAGGCCGACTCACCGACACCAAGAGGGGGCTGGTCTTGACGCGGCAGCATCAGCACGTCGATCTTCGGGACGTCCGGGAACTTGATGATCGGATAGGCGCCCCATTCCCGGCTCGCCACCGTGGTCCGGTCAAACGAGACCTCCTCCATTAGCGCGCGGCTGGTGGACTGAATAACGTTGCCGTGGATTTGGTGGCGCACACCGTCCGGATTGATCATCAGCCCGGAATCCTGCCCTGCAACCACGCGTGTCACACTCACGTCGCCGGTCGATTTGTTGACCGCGACATCGGCGACCCAGGCCGACCATGCCGCGCCATATCCAGGGAACTTGCTGTGGACGTAAAGAGCATAGGCAAAGCCGCGTCCGCGGACCACGTCGCCTTCGGACTCGGGTTCTTTCCAGATCGGGCGGGGAGTCCAGCCGGCGCGTTCCGCGACGGCATGAACCAGATCGACTGCGCGCGGGTCCTTCAGATAGCGCAACCGATACTCGATAGGATCGACACCGGCTTCGGTGGCAAGTTCGTCAATGTAGGATTCGTGCGCGAAAGTATTCGGCAATGCCGATACGCCGCGAAACCATGATGCGCGCACGATTGGCGGCATGTCGTGCGCGACAACGCGGATGGCATCATAATCGTAGGGCGGGATCGCGGTCCTGTCACCCATCTCAAAGACAGCGGGCACCGGAGGAATTGTCCCGGTCAGCAACAGCGCCAGCGTCGGCGCGCCGTTCGATGGATAACGCGTGGTGAAGTCGTAAGCCGCAACGCTGCCGTCCGCACGCAGGCCGCCGTTGACGTCCATTAGTTGCGCGGTGCCCTTCGGCTCCCAGGCATGCTCCTGCTCGCGTGTCAGTTGCACGCGCACCGGGCGGCCCACGGCCCGCGACAGCAGGACGGCGTCAGCGGACACGTCATCCGCGCAGTTGCGGCCGTAACAACCCGCAGCTTCCATCCGGATCACATCGATCTGCGATTCGGGCAGCGACAGGAGCAATGCGAGATCGGACCGGAGAATGTGAGGATTTTGCGTGCCGGACCACACCCGCACCATGCCGTCCTGTACGTCTGCGACCGAGCAGGACGGCCCGATCGACCCGTGCATCTGGTACGGCCAGACATAGGTTCGTTTGATGGGTTTGTCAGCGGATGCAATGGCGGCATCGACGTCGCCTTTATCGATCAATGTGCGCGGCGTGCCGGGATTGGCACGGAGCGCGGTTTCAATGTCCTGAAGATCGGGCAGCGTTGGTGTCGGCTTCCAGGTGACCTTGAGCTGGGCTGCCGCCTTGATCGCATTTTCTTCGCGCTCGGCAATGACCCCGACGAAATCACCGATCTGCACCACCGACACCAAGCCGGGGATATCGCGGACTGACGATTCATCGACGGCGATGAGGCTGGTGCCGACAAAGTTTCCGGCATCGACCCCGGCATAGGGCGGGCGGACCACACGGCCATGCAGCATTCCCGGCACGCGCACGTCATGCACATAGACCAGTTCACCGGTTGCCTTGGCCGGAAGGTCTACTCGCGGTGTCGATTGCCCGACAATCCTGTAGGCATCCACCGGCTTGACCGGGACATCGTCGGCGAGTTCAAGCCGGATGCTTTCGTCCGCGATGAGTTCACCGTAGCTGACACTGCGGTTGTCGTGACCGCGAACCAAGCCGTCCTCTATCGACAAATCGCTGACCGGAAGATCGAGTTTCTCCGCTGCCCGCGCCATCAGAAAATGGCGTGCCTGCGCGGCCGCTTTGCGCAGCGGGACGGCCGTGATCTGAATGGTTTCGCTGGCGATGGTGGCGCCCTGATTGGGCACAACCGAGGTATCGCCCAGCACAACGACCACGCGCGCAAAAGAGACGTCGAGTTCTTCCGCGACGATTTGACCTAGGGCAGTCCGGATGCCGGTTCCGAGATCGACGTGACCGTTGAAGGCCGTAACGGTCCCATTCGCTGTGATCTTGATAAAAGTCTCGAAGGCCGGTTCATCCGCACCCGAAAAAGCCGGGCGAACAACGGACAGCGTTCCCGAAAGCGGGGGCTGGCGGTCCATCTCCGAATCGACCGCCATTACTTGTGTCCCTCAGCAACGTGGCCGGCAGCGCGCATCACCGCGCGCAGGATTTCGACGTGCGCACCGCAACGGCACAGGTTGTACTGCAATGTACTGAGCACTTCAGATTCGGAAGGATGTGGGTTCTGCATCAGCAGCGCCTTCGTCGTCATGATCATGCCGTTGAGGCAGTAGCCGCATTGCGCGGCCTGCTCCTCGATGAACGCCTGTTGTACCGGATCGAGGTGATCGCGCGATCCAAGACCTTCGAGTGTGATGACGTCTCGGTGCACGCAGGCGCTGATTGGAATGACGCATGAACGCGCCGCCACACCGTCGATGATGACTGTGCACGCGCCGCATTCCCCAAGTCCGCAGCCGAACTTCGGCCCGTTCAATTCGAGATCGTTGCGCAGCACGTAGAGCAGGGCGGTGTCCGGCGCGGCATCGACATCATGAATTCTGCCGTTGACGGTCAGGCGGATCGTTGTTTGCGTTGTGCTCATCGTCGCGGCCCGATCTGCTGCGCTGCAAACACCAGCAACGCGTTGTCCGACGATACCGTTTGTATACAAACGTGCAAGCCAAGCGATGGAACGGAAACGCTGCACTCCCTGCGGCATGATGCATTGCACGATTTGTGAACACGAACGGTAGGCAATTGAGTTTTTATTCGGCAGTCCAGAATTTCGCGCGCGGCGGCGCTTGACAGGTTTCGGGTCTGCGCGCAACATCGTTCGTGTACGAACAAAATGCCGGATGTGGACGGACGGAATTTTATCCTCGCGGCATTGGTGCCGCTCGTCAGTTCAGTTTGGCTCGGACTCGAGTTTGGTCATGCTGACTGAAACAAACGTCGCCACTGCCGGCAACTCGGACAAGATCCGCTGCGATGCATGTCCGGTGATGTGTTACATCAAGCCGGGCGCCGCGGGCGCTTGTGACCGCTACGCCAACAAAGATGGTGAACTTGTCCGTGTCGACCCGCATGTCGTGCTGGAGCGTACGGTCTCCCATGGCGGGCGGCTCGTTCCGTTTCAGGCCGGTGGCGATTGGGATGGCAAGATTGTTCACGAGCCGAGCGTCTTCGTGACCGCTATCGGCGCCGGCACGACCTATCCAGATTACAAGCCAGCGCCATTTATCGTTTCTTCCGAGGTCGACGGCGTCGATATGGTCACGGTGGTGACCGAGGGCATCTTCAGCTATTGCGGCGTCAAGGTGAAGATCGACACCGACCGCTATCTCGGTCCTGAGACCGCGACTGTACGTGTGCAGGGTGAAGCGGTCGGTCATGTCACCACCGGCGAATATGGCTCGCAGATGCTGTCGCTCGGCGGCGTTCACCACCTGACAGGCGGCTCCAAGAAGGAGGGCCGTGTAACATGTGACTCACTGATGGATCTGTCCAACGGCAAGCCTGTTGAAATGACGGTCGATGGCGGGGTGACAGTCGTTGTGCAGGCCGGTCATCCGCCCATCGTCAACGGCGTGCTTGAAGAGCGGATGCGTGTCGGCTGCGGTTCGGCGACCATCGGTATGTTCGCCAAGCAATGGCATGGCAAGATAGATGAAGTCGTGGTGGTGGACGATCACATCACCGGTGTTCTCTCCGAACATCAGGCAGGCAAGCTGCTCGATATTCCGGACACCGGCATCAAGCTGAAGGGCCGGCGCTCAACACCTGGCCGATACTTTCAGGTCGCCGAGCCTGGCATTGGCTGGGGCGGCACGAATATCTCCGATCCGTTGTCGGTGCTCGGTCCGTTCGATCCCAAGACAGCGCGGCCCGGTCTGCGGATGATGATGGTGAGTACGACCGGCGAGCATGCAGCGTATTTCGAGCTCGACGAGGCGCTGAAGCCGGTCGAGAAGGAAATGCCGGCCGATCTTAGGAAATCCGTCGAACGCATTCAGGAGAATTGCGAGCCCGCGCTCTGCACCGTACTGTTTATGGGCGGCGCTGGCGGATCGCTTCGAGCTGGCGTCACCGATAACCCGGTGCGATTGACACGTTCGGTCAAGGAGGCATTGACGTCTGTAACCTGCGGGGGTGCGCCGGTTTATGTGTGGCCGGGTGGCGGTATCACCTTCATGGTCGACGTGACGCAGGTGCCGGAAGGAGCCTTTGGTTATGTGCCGACGCCGGCGCTGGTCGCGCCAATCGAGTTTACCTTGCGGCTATCGGACTATGCAGCGCTGGGCGGGCACATGGATCACGTGCGTCCATTGGCGTCATTGAAGAACAACACAGAAATCCGTCAGTTGCCGAAACAACTTTTCGAGCCGAGATCGCGCAAATGAAACGCCTCCCGCAAATCGGATGGCTCGCGGACGGCAGGCGGATTCACCTGCATGACGGTCCGATCGATCTGATTGTGGAGGCGCGTGGATCTGCAGCGAATGTCCGTGCGGCATACGCTGCTGCCGTGGAGCGTTTCACCGGTCTACTCGATGAACTCTGCGTCGAATTGCCGGAACTGCGCAAACCGGCGCGGCCTGCCGTCTGTGTTCTGCAGGGGGGTGTCGCCCGCCGGATGCATGATGCGGTCGCTCCATTTGCCGCAAATCATTTCATCACACCGATGGCGGCCGTCGCCGGTGCCGTTGCCGAAGAAATTCTCGGCACGATGGTGCGGGCGGCCGATCTCAGGCGTGCTTACGTGAACAACGGTGGTGATATCGCCCTGCATCTTGCCGATGGTGAGTGTTTTACCGTGGGCCTGGTCGATCGTCCCGACAGGCCTGAGCTGATCGGAAAGACCGTGGTCGAATCGAACGATCTCACCCGCGGCATCGCAACCAGCGGATGGCGTGGCCGCAGCTTTTCGCTCGGGATAGCTGACGCAGTGACGGTTCTGGCGCGAACCGCCGCGCAGGCTGACGCCGCGGCGACCATTATCGCCAATGCGGTCGATTTGCCGGATCATCCTTCGGTAGTTCGCCGCCCGGCAAACGAAATTCAGCCGGATAACGATCTTGGCGCACGCCTGGTAACGCGCGAGGTCCGCGAATTGCCATTGAGCGACATCAAAATCGCGCTTGATTCAGGGGCTGACGTGGCGCGTTTGCTTCTTAGGTTCGGCTTGATCGACGGCGCAGCATTGCATCTGCAAGGCGAAACCCGCGTTGTCGCGTTGAAGAGCATCGATAGTGTTATGCTGCGGCCCCTGCCGCACGTCGTCGCCAGAATCGGTACCGAAAGTCTGTCGCATGTCTGAAATCGTGATCCGGAAACGCGTCACCCTGATTGAGGAGATTTTTCACGAAGGTGGAAAGCCGGCAGCGCAGCCGCTGCGCCGTGGCGCGATCCTGTGCGCGATCCGCAATCCATTCGCCGGACGTTATGTCGAGGATATTGCGGGATTCATGGACGATCTGAAGCCGCTCGGAGTGGCCATGGCGGGCGCGTTGCTGAAGGCTCTTGGCGGCGATCCGGGAGCAATACAGGGTTATGGCAAAGGCGCCGTGATCGGCGCGTCCGGTGAACTCGAGCACGGTGCGTTGTGGCATGTGCCCGGCGGCTACGCGATGCGCGAAATTCTCGGCGAGGCCAAAGCCATTGTGCCGTCCGCCAAAAAGGTCGGCGGACCGGGCGCGCGGCTGGATGTTCCAGTGACGCATATCAACGCGTCGTATGTACGGTCACATTTCGATGCCATGGAAGTCGGTATCCCCGACGCGCCACGTGCCGACGAGTTGCTTCTCGCGCTAGTCATGACCACGGGTTCGCGGATTCACGCCCGGGTTGGCGGCCTGAAGGCCAGCGAGATCAAGGGGGAGGATGGATTGCGATGAGTGCGGTCATTCGCAAGATCGTAGTGGTCGTCGAGGAGACGCTCATGGAGGGCGGGCGGAATGTTTCACCGCCGACCCGCCGCGCGGCGGCCATCGCTGTGATCGACAATCCGTTTGCCGGCAGGTTCGTCGACGATCTGTCGCCGCTGATTGCAATTGGCGAGGAGCTCGGTGAACTGCTTGCTTCGAAGGCGATTGCGGCGCTCGGCATCGAAGGCAGCAAGGCGCAGAGTTACGGGAAGGCGGCGGCGGTCGGTGAGAACGGCGAACTCGAGCACGCGGCAGCAATCCTGCATCCGAAAATGGGTGCGCCGGTGCGCAAGGTGCTGAGCAAGGGCGCGGCGCTGATCCCGTCTTCAAAAAAGCGCGGCGGATTGGGAACCGTGCTCGATATTCCGCTTGGCCACAAGGATGCGGCATTCGTGCGGAGTCATTTCGACGGAATGGAAGTGCAGATCAATGACGCACCGCGCGCGAACGAAATCATGGTAGCTGTTGCCGTGACTGACAGCGGGCGGCCACTCCCGCGCGTCGGCGGTCTGACAGTTGACGAGATCAAAGGAGAGGACGGACTGCGCTAGCGATCCGTTTGCGCTTGATGCGAAAGAAGAGCCGAACCGCTCCACCGGGATAAGGAACGGACGGGAATTGAACGGGGACGTGGGTCTCCCGATACAAATGGAGGTTGGGATGCAACGAAGGATACATCTTTTCGGCAGTCTATCCGGGCTTGCGCTTGCCGCGGGTTTTAGTCTGGCTGGCGCGGCCCTGGCGACAACTGCCACAGCGCAGGGTGGCGAAATCAAGATTGGTGAGATCAACAGCTATTCGTTGTTGCCGGCATTCACCGAGCCATATCGCAAGGGATGGCAACTGGCGGTCGAAGAGATCAACGCCGCAGGCGGCATCAACGGCAAGAAGCTGGTTGTTGTATCCAAGGACGACAGCGGCAAGCCTGCCGACGCGCAGACCGCGGCGAATGAATTGGTATCGAACGAGAACGTGGTCATGCTGACCGGCACGTTCCTGTCGAACATCGGTCTCGCGGTGAGCGACTTCGCAAAACAGAAAAAGGTGTTCTTCCTCGCGGCGGAGCCCCTGACCGACGCGATTACCTGGTCGAAGGGCAATCGCTACACATTCCGCCTGCGCCCGTCGAACTACATGCAGGCTGCGATGCTGGTGGAAGAAGCAGCGAAGCTGCCCGCCAAGCGCTGGGCGACCATCGCACCGAACTACGAGTATGGCCAGTCGGCGGTCGCGGTTTTCAAGAAGCTGCTGTCCGAGAAGCGGCCCGACATCCAGTGGGTGGATGAGCAATGGCCGCCGCAGGGCAAGATCGATGCAGGCCCGATCGTGCAGGCGCTCGCGAATTCCAATCCGGAAGCCATCCTCAATGTGACCTTCGGCGCGGATCTCGTGAAGTTCGTGCGTGAGGGTAACACACGCGGCCTGTTCAAGGATCGTGCGGTGGTGAGCTTCCTCACCGGTGAGCCAGAGTATCTCGATCCCCTGAAGGAAGAAACACCGTCGGGCTGGATCGTCACCGGCTATCCCTGGTACAGCATCAAGACACCCGAGCACGATGCGTTCCTGAAAGCCTATCAGGGCAAGTTCAATGACTATCCGCGGCTGGGCTCCATCGTTGGCTATCAGACGATCAAGGCGGCGGCCGAAATTCTCAAGAAGGCCAATTCCACCGATCCGGAAAAGATGATTGTCGCGGCGGAGGGCTTGTCGATGTCGTCTCCGTTCGGGCAGATCACGTTCCGCAAGAACGATCATCAATCGACGCTGGGCGCATTCGTCGGCAAGACCGCGCTCAAGGACGGCAAGGGCGTGATGGTCGACTCCGCCTATCGCAAGGGTGAGGACTTCCTTCCAAGCGATGCGGAAGTCGAGAAACTGCGTCCGAAAGACTGAGTTTGACGACCGCGGGCGCGCCATGCGCCCGCGGCATTCTCAAGCCGTGGATCGCATATGAGCTTCTACTTTGTTCAGTTCCTGACCGGTCTTGCGAGCGCGGCGTCGCTGTTTCTGGTTGCCTCGGGTTTGTCGATTATCTTTGGCGTCACCCGGATTGTGAATTTTGCGCACGGCGCGTTCTACATGCTGGGCGCTTACGTTGCGTTCACGCTGACAGAGCGCCTGTCCGGCGCGCTTGGCTTCTGGGGCGGCATTGTCGCTGCGGCGCTTATTGTTGCCGTTCTTGGCGTGCTGGTCGAAATGGTGTTGCTGCGGCGGATCTATAAGTCGCCGGAACTGTTTCAGCTCTTGGCCACCTTCGGCCTGACGCTGATGGTTGAAGATCTCGTCGTCTTGATCTGGGGTCCGGACGATTTGGTCGGCCGGCGCGCTCCAGGATTTCGCGGCGCGGTCGACTTCTTCGGCCAGAATATTCCGTCCTATGATCTTTTTCTGATCGTGCTCGGTCCTGCGGTGCTCGGAGCGCTGTGGTTGCTGTTCCGCCGCACCCGTTGGGGCGTTCTGGTTCGCGCAGCGACGCAGGACCGGGATATGGTCGCGGCGCTGGGCGTCAATCAGAAGTGGCTTTTCACCAGTGTGTTCGCGGTCGGCGTGTTTCTCGCCGCGCTCGGCGGCGCGCTGCAAATTCCGCGTGATGCCGTTCATCACGCGATGGACCTTCGCATCATCGTCGACGTCTTTGTCGTGGTCGTGATTGGCGGTCTCGGCAGCATCACCGGCGCATTCGTCGCTGCCGTGCTGGTCTCCGAACTCAACGCTTTCGGCATTCTGATATTTCCGAAAATCTCGATCATTCTTGTATTCCTCGTCATGGCCGCCGTGCTGATCGTTCGCCCGTGGGGGCTGTTCGGAAAGCCGGAGGCGGTCGCGCGGAAAACGCCAGGGCTGACCGTCCGTCCGTGGCGGCCGCTGACCCTGAACGAGCGCTTCGCGATGCTCGCTGTCGTGATCGTGGCGTCGACGCTACCGCTGTTCGGCGGCAATTACGCGCTTACCGTCGGTGCGGAGATCGCGATCTTCGTAATCTTCGCGGCAAGCCTGCACTTCCTGATGTCGGTCGGCGGGCTCGCATCATTCGGGCATGCAGCTTATTTCGGTCTCGGCGCCTATGGAGTCGCATTCTTCGCCAAGGCTGCGGGCCTGCCGATGATTGCGTGCCTGTTGCTGGGGCCGCTGCTTGGTTTGGTCGGCGCGGCCATTTTCGGATTTTTCGCTGTTCAGCTATCAGGCGTCTACTTCGCCATGCTGACGCTGGCTTTCGCCCAGATCGTCTGGTCGATCGCATTCCAGTGGGTCGGCGTGACAGGTGGCGATAACGGCATTCTTGGCGTATGGCCCGACGCGTGGGCAGCGGGGCCGGCTCATTTTTACTGGCTATCGCTCGGTATCGCGACGATCGCGGTGCTGCTGCTTCGCGTTATTGTGTTCTCGCCGTTCGGCTACGCGTTGCGCGCGACACGAGATTCTGCATTGCGAAGCGAAGCGATCGGCATTGACGGCAAGTGGATTCAATGGACCGCATTCGTGATCGCGGGCACCGTTGCGGGTGTGGCCGGGGCGCTGTTTGCGTATCTGAAGGGCAGTGTGTTTCCCGATAGCCTGGGCATCTCGCTGTCCGTCGATGCGCTGGTGATGGTGCTGCTGGGCGGTGTCGAGACGGTATCCGGCGCTGTTGTCGGTGCGATTGTCTTCAAGGCACTGAATATCTGGCTGGTCAGTCAGACGGATTGGTCCAAGCTGGTGCTCGGCGCGGTTATCGTACTGATCGTGGTCGCGTTTCCGAAGGGCATCGTCGGCATGCTGGAAACAATTCGTACCCGGCGTCATCCGGATACATCGAAACCTGCCATGCTGGCGTCACGGATCGAGAGCGCGGAATGAGTAGCGCACCCACACTTCTTTCAGTCGAAGGCTTGACCAAATCCTATGGCGGCGTCCACGCCGTGCGCGGCGTATCGTTCTCCCTGGTGGCCGGTGAAATTCTTGCGCTGATCGGTCCAAACGGCGCCGGCAAGAGCACATGTTTTGACATGCTCAATGGCCAGAATGTCCCGGACAGTGGCAGTATCAACCTGCTGGGCAAAGACACCGCCGGAAAGAAACCGCGCGCGATCTGGCGGCTCGGCGTCGGCCGCACATTCCAGATCACTGCGACATTTCCCACAATGACTGTGCGCGAGAACGTGCAGGTTCCATTGATTTCCTATAACGCGCAGCTTTTCAACATGTGGCGCTCGACACCAGGATTCGAGCGGGACGAAGCGAACCGGCTGCTCGATCTTGTCGGCATGAGCGGTTATGCCGAGCGCCCATGCGGCGAGCTTGCCTATGGCGATCTCAAGCGCCTCGAACTTGCGATAGCGCTGGCCAATCAGCCAAAACTTCTTTTGATGGATGAGCCGACCGCGGGCATGGCGCCGCGCGAGCGTGTCGAACTGATGCGCCTGACCGCGCGCATTGCCCGGGAAAAATCCATAGGTGTTCTTTTCACCGAACACGACATGGACGTAGTGTTCGAGCATGCTGATCGTATCCTCGTGCTCAATCGCGGCACGCTGATCGCTGAAGGAACACCCGATGAGGTTCGGCGAAATCCCCAGGTCCGCGCGATCTATCTCGGCGAAGGACTGGTTTATGATGCGCGTCACCGCGACGGAGCCCCGGCATGAAGCTCTCGGTTCAGGGACTCAACAGCTACTATGGTCCGGCTCACATCCTGTTCGATGTCGCACTTGAGGTCGGTGATGGAGAAGTCGTTGCGCTTCTCGGCCGTAACGGGGCGGGCAAGTCGACCACGTTCCGATCGATCGTGGGCCTGGTCGAACAGCGGGAAGGCCAGATCATATTCGAGGGGAAGGACGTTTCCGCTCAGCCGACCCATGCCATTGTGCGCGGTGGGCTCGGTTACGTGCCGGAGGAGCGGCGCATCTTTACCGATCTCACGGTGGAAGAGAATCTCGAAGTCGGCCGTCAGCCGCCGCGCCAAAACGCTCCGCAGTGGACACGCGAGAAGCTGTTCACCCTGTTTCCGAATCTCGGCGAAATGCGTGGCCGCATGGGCGGGCGCATGAGCGGTGGAGAGCAGCAGATGCTGACCATCGCCCGGACCTTGATGGGCAATCCCTCTCTGGTCTTGCTCGACGAACCCTCGGAAGGACTGTCGCCGAAAATTGTCGAGCAGATGGTGGGTGCCATTCTGGCGATGAAGAAGGAAGGCGTCAGCATCGTTGTGTCCGAGCAGAATCTTCACTTCGCGAATCTGATTTCGGACCGGGCCTATATCATCGAGCGCGGCCGCATCTGTTTCAGCGGCACGATGAGCGAGCTTGAGGCGCGTCCCGACATTCGCGACGCTCATCTGGCGGTGTGACGATCGCATCGATTACGAAGTCCACCAGATGAAGGCAAGATATTAGGGGATTGGGAATGGCCAAGGTCGCTCAGAACAAGATCGCCGCGCTGACCAAGGGTGCTCCTCCGAGGAAAAGTCCGAAGAAGCAGCCCTATGTGCTTGAGGACCAGATCGGTTTCGTGTTGCGTCAGGTCTGGCAGCGTCACGCGGCGATCTTCGCAAGGGAAATCGGCATCAACCTTACGCCGACGCAATGGGCGGCTTTGGCGAAGTTGACCGAAACCGGGCCGTGTTCGCAGAACCAGCTCGGCCGCCTTACCGCAATGGACGTTGCAACCATCAAGGGTGTGATCGATCGGCTGACTGCCCGGGGGCTAACGGAAACCAGCTCGGACCCGCAGGATGGCCGCCGGCTTCTTGTCAGCCTGACGCGGGCAGGACAGGCGATGGCGGAGAAAGCTGCTCCAAGCGCACTGGCGATCTCGAAAGAAACGCTCGCGCCGCTCGATGCCAAGGAGCGCGAAATCTTTGTCACGCTGCTGAACAAGCTGCGCTGATGTCCCGCTGACTAGTGCGCGACGATCTCCGGCACTTTTGTTGCAGGCGGTGTGTTGCGGCTGCGATGCGTGCGGACAATGCCGTCAATGATCGTCATGCCGATGCCGGGCAGATCGCCGAGCTGGACGCTGTCCAGAATGTTCTTGCCAGCCGAATGCTGCGCCTTGTCCATAATCACGAAGTCCGCGGCGCGCCCCACTTCAATCAGGCCGCAGTCGAGCGCGCGCATCCTTGCGGTGTTTCCGCTAGCGAAGCAGAACGCGATTTCCGCCGGAACATCGCCGAGTGACGACAGCAGCGATACCATCCGCAGAATGCCGAGCGGCTGAACGCCTGATCCTGCCGGCGCATCAGTGCCGAGAATGACGCGGTTCAGCTCTTTCATCTCGCGGGCTATCCGAAGCGTATAGAGGGCCGAGCGTTCGTTACCGTTGTGAACCAGCTCCAGGCCGCGCTTGCAGCCTTCGCAGATGCAGCGGATCTGTCCATCGGGCAGGGCGGTATGGCCACCGTTGATGTGGCCGACGACGTCGGTGTCGGCTTCGAGCACCACGTCCGCGTCAATCAGGCCGGATCCGGGGATCGACGGACCACCGGTGTGGATCGTGCTTTGAATGCCGTATTTGCGTGCCCATGCCACCATCTTGCGCGCGGTCGGGCCATCCTTGACGCCACCAAGACCTACCTCGCCAAGCAGCCTGACGCCGGCTGCCGCCAGTTCCTTGAAATCCTCTTCTGTCATCCCGGGTTCGATCACCGGTGCACCGGCATGAACCTTGACGCCGCCGGGGCGCAGATTATCGAACGCACGCTGAGCGAAAATCGCCATTGCCTTGACGCCGACTACGTCGCGCGGACGGCCGGGCATGTGAACCTCGCCGGCCGAAATCATGGTGGTGACGCCACCATTCAGAAAGCTGTCGATCCACCCGATCTGGTTCTGCCGCGGGGTCCAGTCGCCGGCGACCGGGTGGACGTGGCTGTCGATCAGGCCGGGGGTGACCGTCGTTCCGTTGGCGTCGATGACCGTGGTCGCGCCCTCGGCGTCGATGTCCTTGACCCGCCCGATAGCGGTGATCTTGCCGTTCTCCGCGACAATGGTGTCAGCATCCAGGATCGGCTGCTCCATAGCCCCGCTCAGGATCAGACCGATATTCCGGATCACCAGCTTGGTCGGACCGGTGGTGCCCTGGGGCGCATCGTGGGCCATGGATTTTTCCTTCCGTGCAATGCCTTTTCAGCGGGTCGGCTCCAACTTGAGCGCGGGTTGACCGCCGTATCAAGCTGGATTATTCATTAGTACACAAATGAATTGGCGAGGCAATCTGTCTCCGCGCTTCTGATTTTGCCCCGCGTTGGCCCTGCACACGGATCGAGCGAAATGAGCAATTTCAATCAGGAAAGCGTCCTCAGCGTTCATCACTGGACCGACACCCTGTTCAGTTTCACGACCACGCGCGATCCGTCATTCCGCTTCCGCAACGGCGAATTTACAATGATCGGCCTGAAGGTCGGCGAGAAGCCGCTGCTGCGCGCCTACAGCGTCGCGAGCGCCAATTACGAAGACCGGCTTGAATTCTTCTCGATCAAGGTCCCGGACGGTCCACTGACCTCGCGGCTTCAGCATTTGAAGGAAGGCGACGAGATCATCGTCGGGCGCAAGGCCACCGGCACTCTTGTCATCGACAATCTGAAGAACGGCCGGAATCTCTATCTGATCGGCACCGGGACCGGACTCGCGCCGTTCCTCAGCGTGATCAAGGACCCGGAAACCTATGACCGCTTCGAAAAGGTGGTGCTGCTGCACGGCTGCCGGCATGTCGCCGAACTCGCCTATGGCGAGATGATCAACGATCGCCTTCCGAAGGATGACCTGATCGGCGAATTGGTCCGCAACCAGTTGATCTACTATCCCACAGTGACGCGCGATCCGTTCCGCAATCGCGGCCGGATCACCGACCTCATGACGTCGGGCAAGCTGTTCAGCGATACGGATCTCGCTCCGCTGGAGGCCGCACACGACCGCGTCATGATCTGTGGTAGTCCGGCGTTGCTTCAGGACACGCGGACGCTGCTGTTCGACAAGGGATTTACCGAAGGTAACCACGGCGAACCAGGCGAGTTTGTCGTCGAAAAGGCGTTCGTCGAACGCTAGCAAACGGCCACTTTTTGCGCCGTTTAGACGAGCATTGGCCTCGCCACGGATGCCGATTTGTCGGATTATCCGGTCCCAGGACGCGTAGCGTAGGGACGTTGGCATGGCGATTTCCGACAACGACAGGCACGATGCGTACCTGTCCCGGATTCAGGCACCTGCCCTGGATGTGGAAGGTGTTGCAGCGGTATTGCGCCGCCGGGCGAGATTTATTGCTGCGGTCACCGTTATTTGCGTCGCGCTCAGCCTTGTCTGGATATTGTTGTGGGCTCCCAAGCATGTTGCATCCGGCCAGATTGTGCTCGATCTGCCCGCCCAGGCCGCAACCGATGCCGGCAAATCCGCCAATTCGGAAACAGTAGCGGTTGGCATCGACAACCCGATCAACGCCCTGACATCGCGCAGTGTCCTCGACAAGGTGATCGCAAGAGAAAAGCTCGGTACCGATCCGCTTTTTGGCGGCAAGTCGAAGGGGCTCCTCTTCACGCTTCTTGCAGGTGTCGGGCTTGTTCCGGCGTCCGAGCCACATGCCATGGCGTTGCGGCAACTGAACCGTGCGATCAGCATCGTTGGCAATCCCGGCTCCGACACCGTGAACGTCAATGTCGTCACGCCCGACAGAGAAACGTCGGTGCGCGTCGCCAACGCGGTGATGGACAGCTACGTGGAGGAGCAGAGGCTCGCTGGCGCTGGCGCGGCACCGGGTGCTGCGGCGCCTCTCGGGGAACGGCTGGGAATACTCCAGGCGCGGGTGCGGGAAGCCGAACAGCGATATGAGAAATATCGCACTGACAGCCTGGCGATGATGGCTGGTGGTCAATCCAGCGCCGAAAAACAAGCCAGTGAAATATCCGAACAGATCGCCGCTGCCGAGGCCAGAGCCGGCGGTTTGCGTTCGACGTTGAATCAAATCCAGCGTGCCCGGAAAATCCTGGATGGCGGCGGAATTCCGGACCCTGTCCGGGGAGGAGCAATCGGGACATTCAGAAGCCGTTACGCCGCCGCACGGGAACTGGAAATTGATCTTTCCGAAACGCTCGGACCGCGTCACCCCGACCTCGTGATCGCCAGGATGCGGGCGACCGAAGCCAGACGGCTGCTGGAACAGGCGATTCAGGATGGGGTTCAGTCGGCTGCAGCCGATCTGGAACGTACCCGCGCAGTGGTGACGCAACTCAAGAACCGCCTTGAAGCGTCAAGGCAAAATTCCGTCAAAACCAGCGAAGCGAGTGCGCGGCTCAAGGAACTGGAGCGGGACGTCGAAGCACACCGTGCTGCATACCAAGCTGTCCTCGCGCGATCTCAGCAACAGCGGCCGGACAACCCGGGTGCCCGGGTCTTGAGCCGTGCAGTGGTCCCGCCGGAAACCGGCCGAATGTTCCCCATCGGGACCTTGTTCATCAGCTTGTTGCTCGGTCTTGGTCTGGGTGTCAGCCTGGCCTGGCTGCTTGAACTGATGGATGAGAAAGAAAGAGCGGAAGTACTGCGTTAGGTCGCAGTGTTTCTCGAACAATTCCAAGATCTTGTCCCGGCGTTTTGTCCGCAGGCTTCAAAAGCTGCGGAACCCATGAATATTCGCGGACACAGCTCATCTGAAACCGAAACGCGTCGTTGGGCCGATATGAAAGGTGTCATCCAACCTTCAAGTTAAAAGGTCAAAAAGAACCCCTGAGTTTCATAAGGGGTATGAGATGAGCGACATTACATTGAATTCCGGGGTTGCCGACGGGCAAACCATCGAGCCGGCTTCAAGGCCCAATCTCGATAAAGGTTTTAACCCACTGACCATGATCATGTTTTTTGGCATCCTCGCCGCGGGTGCAATATTTGTTGCCTACAGCATTTACGTCGATATCGACGCCACCGGCACCAAGGTCACGACCTATCTTCCCTACATCCTGCTGTTTGTTGCGCTGCTGATTGCGCTCGGCTTCGAATTCGTCAACGGCTTCCACGACACCGCAAACGCCGTTGCGACGGTGATCTACACCCATTCGCTTCCGGCGGAATTTGCCGTGATGTGGTCGGGCTTCTTCAACTTTCTTGGCGTGTTGCTGTCGAGCGGCGCGGTTGCTTTCGGCATCGTCTCGCTGCTGCCGGTTGAGCTCATTCTTCAGGTCGGAAGCAGCGCCGGTTTCGCCATGGTGTTCGCGCTCTTGATCGCAGCCATCATCTGGAATCTCGGCACCTGGTACTTCGGTCTTCCGGCGTCCAGCTCCCACACGCTGATCGGCTCGATCATCGGCGTCGGCATCGCCAACGCGGTCATGCGCGGACGCGATGGTACCTCGGGCGTTGACTGGACCAAGGCCACGGAAATCGGCTACGCGTTGTTGCTCTCGCCGTTGTTCGGCTTCTGCATGGCGGCACTTCTGCTGCTGGTGTTGAAGTTCGTTGTTCGCAATCCGGAGCTTTACGCTGCTCCGGAAGGCAACAAGCCACCGCCGCTGTGGATTCGCGGTATCCTGATCGCGACCTGCACCGGCGTCAGCTTCGCGCACGGATCAAACGACGGCCAGAAGGGCATGGGCCTGATCATGCTGATCCTAATCGGCACTGTGCCGACTGCCTACGCGCTGAACCGCGCCTTGCCGGAATCGCAGGTCATCAAGTTCCAGCAGACGTCAGAAGCGGCGTCAAAGGTGATCGCTGCAAAGGGCGCCGGCCATAGCATCATCGGCGATCCCCGTCCGGCAGTGACTCAGTATGTCTCGCTGCACAAGATCAACGAAGGCACCTATCCTTCGCTGGCGGTTCTCGTGAAGGACGTCGGCGATCAGGTGCAGAAGTATGGCACGCTGAGCAAGGTTCCTGCCGAAGCGGTGGGTAACACCCGCAACGATATGTACCTGACTTCGGAGGCGATCCGCTTCCTGATGAAGGACAAGGAAAACGACCTCAGTAAGGAAGATGTCGCGACGCTCAACGCTTACAAGGGTTCGCTCGACAGTGCCACGAAGTTCATCCCGACCTGGGTGAAAATCGCGGTCGCGATCGCGCTGGGTCTTGGCACCATGATCGGCTGGAAGCGCATTGTCATCACCGTCGGCGAGAAGATCGGAAAAACACACCTGACCTACGCGCAGGGTGCATCCGCCGAACTCGTGGCGGCAGGGACGATCGGAGCGGCTGACATCTTCGGCCTTCCAGTCTCGACCACCCACGTGCTGTCGTCCGGCGTCGCCGGGACTATGGCAGCCAACGGCTCGGGATTGCAGATGGCCACCATCCGCAACCTGCTGATGGCCTGGGTGCTGACCTTGCCGGCAGCGATCTGCCTCTCCGCGGGCCTCTACGTGCTGTTCTCGCACCTGTTCTGATCGACTGCCGCTACAGCGGCAATGACAACGAAGGGCCCGCGTTAAGAGCGCGGGCCCTTTCTGTTTCAACGCATCCGACCAACAGAGCGAGACGGGGCCGAGAGGCTCAGTAATCCTTCTCGCGGTGCACGTCATGAACGACGATGCCCATACCGGCTTCCGGCATGGCCAGCCATTCCCGCCGCTTCAGCGTGCGGCGGGTGTCTTCAAGGCCGCTCAGCCAGTGCTCGCGCATCGAGGTGGCGGAGAACTCGTGGTCCTTGGAATCGCCCTCATAGGCCTTTTGCTGATAGATCATCTGCAGGATGGTGATTTCGGGCAGGTCCGCGAAGCGGTCGCGCAGTGCGCGCTCGTGATCGGTCAGCTTGTCTTCCGGAACCTTCAGCAGCGCCTTGTAGAAGTCGGTCTTCAGGTTGTTCATACGCTTGTAGACGTCGGTGTTGTAGCGCGTACGTGACGAATACATGATGTCCTTATGCCGGGCCATCACCTCCTGGATGTCACGCGGCAGGACACCCCGCGCGTTGAACAGGTCGACCTGGAACACCAGCGAGTTCATCTTGTCTTCCTGATCAAGCAGATGTTGCAGCGGCGTATTGGAAACGATGCCGCCGTCCCAGAAATGGTCGGTGCCGATCTTCACCATGGGCAGGGCAGGCGGCAGAGCGCCGCTGGCCATGACATGCTCGGGCTCGATGACTTCCTTCTTGTTGTCGAAATACAAGAAATTGCCGGTGAGGACGTTCACCGCGCCGACGGCGAAATGCATCTTGCGGGAATTGATCAAATCGAAATCGACAAGTTCCAGCAGCGACGCGCGCAGCGGCGCGGTGTCATAATAGCTGGTTGCCGTTCTGGCTCCGGCCGGGCTGAACCATGGATTGATGTCATGCGGCTTGAAGAAGCCTGGCTGACCCATGGTGGTCGTCAGGAATGAACTCGTCAGGTTGCGGGCCTTGCGGTAAATGTCGCCGTCCGGCGTGTAGTGCCAGACCTTGCGGCTGGTGATGCGGTCCCAAAAGGTCCGCAGCCGTTCGAGCCGCCGCTCCGGCGGGTTACCCGCGATGATGGCAGAATTGATCGCGCCGATCGAAACGCCGCAAACCCAGTCGGGCTCCATACCGCTTTCGTGAAGGGCCTGATAGACGCCTGCCTGATAGGCACCCAGCGCCCCGCCACCCTGGAGAACCAGCGCCACGCGGTCGCAGCGATCGGGCCGCCAGTGTTGAGACCCAAGCGTTTCGGATTTCGGCGTACGCGCGTCCATGACTTTGCCCCGTTGATTTTCTTGCCTCGAAGTCCAGTGCGCAGATTTCAGATGAGCGGTGACGCTGTCGTGACAGGCTGCTCGTCTGATTGTGGAATCTGCTTCGTGGTTAGCAGATCGAAGCGGGCAAAGACGGGTGTCACCGGACTGAAGAAATTTCCTCACATCGATGTCAAGGACCGCCGTTAGCTATTGTGCATTGCAATTCCTACCGCACTTTAACCGTACTGCCGGTAACGACGCGGGCCTTTGTTTCGGCAGTTCAGATTGGCCACAGCATGCTGTCCGGAAAATCCGCCATCGTAACAGGCTCCACCAGCGGCATCGGCCTCGGCATCGCACGCGGTCTAGCCGCCAGCGGCGCCAACATCATGCTTAACGGCTTCGGTGACCCCGCGGCGATCGAAACAATCCGTCAGGACATCGCAGGCGAACACAACATCAAGGTGTTGTTCAGTCCGGCGAACATGACGATCCCTCAGGAAATCGAGGAAATGATCGCGTTCGCCGAGGAAGAGTTCGGCAGCGTCGACATCATCGTTAACAATGCGGGCATTCAGCACGTCGCGCCGGTCGAGGACTTTCCGATCGAGAAGTGGGACGCCATCCTGGCGATCAATCTATCCAGCGCTTTCCACACAACGCGGCTGGCGGTTCCGGCGATGAAGAAGCAGTCGTGGGGCCGGATCGTCAACATTGCATCTGCACATGCGCTGGTGGCTTCGCCGTTCAAGTCGGCTTACGTCTCCGCCAAGCACGGCATTGCCGGTCTTACCAAGACGGTTGCACTCGAGGTTGCGGAGCACGGCATTACCGTGAATGCCGTCTGCCCCGGCTACGTCATGACGCCGCTGGTCGAAAAACAAATCCCCGAACAGGCCAAGGCGCGCGGCATCACTGAACAGCAAGTTATTTCCGACGTGCTGCTGGCCGCACAGCCAACCAAGCGCTTCGTCACGGTGGAAGAGTTAGCCGCGCTGGTGACATTTCTCTGCACCGACAATGCGAAATCGATCACCGGAACGACATTGCCTGTTGATGGCGGCTGGACCGCGCACTGAAAAGGAACGCTTCCATGCGCAGAGCGGATATTCTTAGATTGCCTTCGATGCCTGCCGCCGGTCCGAGTTATCCGGCAGGCCCATATCGCTTTATCGATCGCGAATTTCTCGTCATCACCTATGAAACCGATCCCGATCTGATCCGTGCCGGGCTTCCTGAACCACTCGAGCCGATCGACACTCCAATCGTCCACTATGAGTGGATCAAAATGCCGGATTCTTCCGGCTTCGGCAGCTATACCGAGTCAGGCCTGGTCATTCCTGCGCGTCTGAACGGTGAAGAGGTCAACTTCGTCTCGCAGATGTATCTCGATGACGATCCGCCGATTGCAGCGGGGCGCGAGATCTGGGGATTTCCAAAGAAGTATGCGCACCCCAAGCTCGAGGTCGTGAAGGATACGCTGACCGGCACGCTGGAATATTCCGGTCAGCAGGTGGCCATGGGCACCATGGGCTACAAGCACGAATCCATGGCCGGCAACGGCGAAATCACGCGCGCGACGCTGTCCAAGACCCAGATCAATCTCAAACTGATCCCCGGAGTCGATGGCCGCGCCGAGGTCTGCCAGCTCGTTGCGATCAACCTGATCGACATCAATGTCAAAGGTTCATGGATTGGACCCGGACGGCTGCATCTCATCCCGCACGTCAATGCACCGGTAGCCGATTTCCCGGTCAGGCGCGTGATTGGGGCGCATCATTTTCTGGCCGATCTGACGCTGCCGTATGGTCGCGTCGTGCACGACTACAACAAGGAAGCGGACGATCTGGCGGAGGCGGCGGAGTAAACGGCGCTGCCATGCGCTTGTAACAAACCTGTCGTCATATCGGATCGGTATCCAGGTGGCTCGCTTTGGAGCCTCCGGTAGTGTTGTGAGCTTTGGGCGGTTGGGGCTTATCGTGCAAGCAGAAGCGTTGACGGCTGAGGGTATCGCGGCCAGGCATTCACCGCATGCGGCGCAGATTCCGGGTCTGGTATGGGCGTTCCGGATTCATGCCAATGGAAGTGCCGAACCGCTGAACGTAGATGAGCCGGTCGACCTGCGCGGTGACGGGTTGCTCTGGCTGCATTTCAACCTTGGCGATTTGCGCGCCGATCAATGGATCGCATCGGCCGACCTCGACATTCCGGAGGCAGGCAAGGCGCTGCTGCTGTCACGAGATAATTTCCAGCAGATCCACGCTGCTGACGACAGTATCTATGGCGTCTTTTCCGATCTGGTGCGCGCCATTGACCGTGTCACCGAAGAAACCGGCTACCTTCATTTTGTCATGACCGAACGGTTGCTGGTCAGCGGCCGTCATCACGCACTATGTGCCGTCGATGCGACGCGGCGCGTTCTCGAAAGCGGCCAGCAGCGCATCAGCAGCGCAGCTGCTCTGCTCGAAACCATCGTCGAATACGTGGCGGAGACGATGGAGCGCGTTGCCGAGGAGGTCGGAGCAAAACTCGACAGCATCGAGGAGAAGATCCTGTCCGACGACTCGACCGATCTTCGCAGGGATCTGGGCCGGCTGCGTCGTACCTGTGTCCGCCTGCATCGCCAGTTGTCGGGTCTTCTGCTGATGTTCCGCCGCCTTGATCAGCAAGGGCCGGAGGCGCTCAAGCCGGCATTGCGGCTGCGCGCAGGCAAGCTCGCGCAGAGATTGGATGCGCTCGACCACGTGGTCGTGGAAATGCGCGAGCGGAGCCGGCTGCTTCAGGAAGAGCTGCACCTCAAGATCGAGGAGCAGACAAACAAAAGCATCCATCTGCTGTCGGTTCTGACGGCGCTGCTGCTGCCGCCGACGCTGGTGACCGGCGTTTTCGGCATGAACACTAAGGGATTGCCGCTGACCGACGTGGAGACCGGATTTCTGACGGCCAGCGTTCTGATCGTCTCGTCATCCGCGCTCGCCTATTTCATCATGAAGCGCTTCGGCATCCTGAGATAACTCGAGATCGCCGTGCAACATTCGTTGAAAACGCTGCGGACCGTCGCGACCGCGAGCATCATATG
>Ga0310345_10000417_pt1 | contig 66628 bp, 57 predicted proteins | sample HC15DNA20500_MG_FD_204667 | JGI IMG/M metagenome (GOLD analysis project Ga0310345, IMG submission 204667) | Marine microbial communities from station ALOHA, North Pacific Subtropical Gyre - HC15-DNA-20-500_MG | ecosystem: Environmental > Aquatic > Marine > Oceanic | place: Pacific Ocean: North...
GTCTCCTACCGTCTGTACCCTTAGGTCAGATGCGTCATTGGTCCCTCCACCCCGGCAAGTCCTGCATCGTTGCAGGAGGGACATTCAAACATACAAGCGTCGCTCGCGGCGCGATTCCCAACGCTCAAAATCGCGCCGCCAGCGACGCTCCTACAAAGAAACCGATCCGCGCTCTGTACCTTGGTGATGCCACCTGTGGGAGCTTGCCTGCAAGCGATTCTCTCCCCCCATCGCCACACACAAATAGAAAGCACCCTGCAAGGAGAGTCGGTTCTTCGCTCGCTCACCCTGCGGGCGTTCCTTCGCTACGCTCGGTGGCGGCGCGATCCCGGACCAGGATCAAAAGCATTTTTACCGCAGAGGGCACAAAGGGTGCTGAGGAAAGACGGCTTTTCTCTGTGGGCGATTCCCGTTAATCCGCGATGTGCCTTTTGTTTTGGGGCGTGTTTTCCTGGGGTTGAGTTTAGGCTCGATCCCAGGGGAAGCTGATGACCTGATCGATGCGGCCGGCCTTTTGTTGTGCCATCAGCAATCTTTCTACCCCCATGGCCACGCCGCTGCAGTCTGGGAGGCCGTGATTCATGGCCGCGAGCAGGTGAGTGTCCGGAGTCATGGGGGGTAATCCCTGCTGTTTTCGCAGGGCGTTGTCCTGGTGAAAGCGGCGCGATTGCTCCTGCGGGTCGGTGAGCTCCTGGTAGCCGTTGGCCAGCTCCAGCCCGCGGTAATAGATCTCGAAGCGTCTTGCGACCAGGGCGCCGTCACTGTCCTCATGGGTTTGTGCCAGCGCGGCGGCCCAGCCGGGGAAGTCACTGACCACCGAGAGCTGGTCGACAGGCAGGGTGGTTTCGACCTGTGTCGCCATCAAGTAATCCACTGCCGCGGTTTTTTCCAGACCTGCCGGGGCGCCATGGTGCTCGGCGCATTTTCTCAAGGCTTCGTCTGTGGCGGTCAGGGGGTCCAGGCCGGTGGCCTGCAGGAAGAGGGAGCGGAAGCGATAGTGCTGACGGCAGGCATCCGGAAACAGCTCGGCCAGCAGCGCCAGGCACTCGTCGATCAGCTCCTTGAGCGCAAAGCCAGGGCGGTACCACTCCAGCATGGTGAATTCCGGGTTGTGTCTCCCTCCGGCTTCGCCATCTCTGAATGCCTTGCAGGTCTGGTAGATCGGCCCACTGCCGGCGGCCAGCAGGCGCTTCATGTGATACTCGGGGGAGCTCTGCAAATAGCCGTAGCCGGGTACCGGTATGCACTGGATGTGGGGGTCGCTGACGCCGTAGTGCGCCAGTTGTGGGGTGTCCACTTCCAGCACTTTGCGGGCATCAAAAAAGGCGCGCACCGTGCCTAGCAGCTCGGCGCGCGCCTTGATGGCCTCGAGGGAGGCGGTGGGGAGCCAGTCGCTCACGCCTAGCTCTTGATGCGGCCCACGTAGTCACCGGTACGGGTATCGACCTTGACGATTTCACCGGTCTGAACAAACAGCGGAACGCGGACAACTGCACCGGTGGTCAGGGTGGCAGGCTTGCCGCCAGTGCCCGCGGTGTCGCCCTTCAGGCCGGGGTCGGTTTCCACGATTTCCAGTTCCACGAAATTGGGGGGGGAAACGGACAGCGGCTCGCCGTTGTAGAGGGTGATCTCGCACACGTCCTCTTCTTTGAGCCACAGCTTGGCATCGCCCACGGCGGCTTCATCGGCGGCTTTCTGTTCGAAGGTGGTCTGGTCCATGAAGTGCCAGAACTCGCCATCGGCATACAGATACTGCATGGACACGTCCATGACATCGGCACCTTCCAGAGAGTCGCCAGACTTGAAGGTGCGCTCCCAGACCTTGCCGGATTTCAGGTTGCGCAGCTTGACGCGATTGAAGGCCTGGCCCTTGCCTGGCTTCACAAATTCGTTCTCGATGATGGCGCAGGGGTCGCCGTCGAGCATGACTTTCAAGCCAGACTTGAATTCACTGGTAGAATAGTTGGCCATAAATAATGTTCCAAAGGTTGATGTATGGCATTGGAAAGGCTGGCAATGATAACGCAGGACGCGCCCGGTTGGGAGTTACCCGACTGGCAGCGTCAGCAGGCCGATCTGATCACGGATCCGGCGGAGCTATTGTCAATGCTGGGATTGGCCGCGGATGCATTGCCCGAGCAGTTGGCGGCGGCCCGGGATTTCCCGCTGCGGGTGCCCCGTGCCTATGCGGCGTTGATGACGCCCGGTGATCCGGATGATCCCTTGTTGCGGCAGGTCATGAGCGTGCCGGAAGAGCTGCTGGAGCAGCCGGGGTACACCGCCGACCCGCTGGACGAGTCCGATCACACCCCGGTGCCAGGCCTGTTGCACAAGTATCACGGTCGCGCCCTGCTGGTGGTGACGGGTGCCTGTGCGGTGCACTGCCGCTACTGCTTCCGCCGTCATTTCCCTTACCAGACCCATCTGAGCGGCAAGCGCTGGGAGCAGGCTCTGGCATGGTTGTCAGAACGGCCGGATATCAACGAGGTGATTCTCAGCGGCGGCGACCCGCTGACGCTCAATAACCGTCGCCTTGGGCAGTTGCTGGAGGGGCTCGCCGCACTCCCGCATCTGGTGAGGTTGCGGGTTCACAGTCGTACCCCGGTGGTGATTCCGGAGCGCCTGGACGACGGATTGCTGGCGCAGCTGGCCGACCCGCGTTGGCGATCGGTGCTGGTGCTGCACGCCAATCATCCCCGAGAGCTGTCGCCGTCGCTTCTGGAGCGTACTCGCCAATGGCAGCGGGCCGGCATCACGCTGCTGAATCAGAGCGTGTTGCTGGCGGGGGTCAACGACGACCTTGAGACGCTGGTGAGACTGTCTGAGCGTCTCCACGACGGGGGGATCATGCCGTATTACCTTCACCTTCTGGACAAGGTTCAGGGGGCGGCCCATTTTGCCGTGCCAGATGATCAGGCAATGGCCCTGCATCACCAGTTGCGCGGTCGTTTGCCGGGCTTTCTGGTTCCGCGGTTGTCCAGGGAAGAGCCGGGTGAGGCGGCCAAAACGGTGCTCGCTGGCTGAAAGCCTGAAATAGCAAGAACTTGCGACATTTACAGTCATGTAACTGTGTCGTAAAGTCATGTGACACAGGACTCATAATAAGGAACCCGGTTTGGCGCCTCGCATGCGCTGGCTTATGGCCCGCAGGGGGTGAGGCGCTTCGCAGAGGGTTTCTCAACAAGAACCCGCAGGTAGCCTGGATGCCGCCGAGATAAGGACTATCTTCATGGAGCAACCAGCCCAGACGGTACGGTTGAAACTGCCCGAGCAGGACTTGCCGCACCTTACGCTAGGCGCTGACCAGCCAAAAAAATTGCAGCAGTGGGTAGACGCTCTGCCGGTAATGAACATGGGGGAAACGGCCAAGCAGCTGTACCAGTTCATTCAGGAGCTGAACCGCCTGCCGCTGGATTCCAAGGTGCGCTTCCAGTTACTGGAGATCGTTCGCCCTTCGATTCTGCATGTCTGCCAGTCTCTCCAGAAGCATTACCTGAACCAGGCGCTGGTGTTGCCAGAAAAGGCTCGACGTGTGGCGAGTCTGGCCCAGGCGCTGCAAGGGCATCTTGCCAATGGCTACAAGCTGGTTTCGGTACGGGCGGTGCGCCGTTTCCGCGACAAGGCAGCTCGCAAGTCCATTACCATTGCCATTCACCGGGCCATTACGGCGCTGGGTGACACCCTGCTGCGCTGCTATCAACTGTATTTCCCCAGCCCCCGTAACCTGTGGTTGGAGCTGCACCAGCTGTATCTGCTCGCGGAGCTCCACGGCATTGCCAGCACCCCAGTCGAAGATGAGGGGGGCGAGTCCACGATCCAGTCTGCCTATGCCCGTTGCCTGCTGTTGGCAACCAGCAAGCCGAACCAGTTACGTCAGCAGGAGCTGGCGCTGGTCTATCAGGGGGCCTATAGCTGGGCCTCGCTGGTGTCCATTCGTGAGGCCAGCAGCGAAGATGACCTGTTCGTGTTTGATCTGCAGGCAGACCGGCCGCCGGTCTACCGGACCCATGCTTCCCAGGCATCTGAAAGTTGGCGTTATATCGACTCCTCCCGTCTGACCGAAGCGATGTGCGCCTGGCGGGATAATCCCGACGAGGCGACCCTGAAGGTGCCCCGGGGGCTGGATGACGGCCTGCTCGACCACTTGCAACAAGTGTGGGGTGCGCTCACTGAGCGGGCGTTTAAACGAATGCCCGAAAATGGCGAAGTTGAGCTGTGTTTCGGGTTGGTGGGTGTTCACTATTTTCTTTCCGGCAAGGTGCCGTTCGAGGCCATGGTCGAGCGCGGTAGTCTGTCGGTGTTGGGGGAGGAAGAGGAGAACAATCCCTTCCTGCTCAACATCAAGATGTCTTCCAAGGAAAAGCAGCACAAGTCTGATCCCTGGGCGTCGGCTTACCAGTCCGACTATGCCGGCGAAACCATCGAGATGGACAGCGCGACGGGCGGGAATAGCGCCGAAGTGCGTTTGCCAGAGAGCTATCATTGCCAGAAGGTCAATGCCAGCCCTGGCGGCTATTGCCTGTCCTGGCAGGGCAATACCCCGAGCTTGCTGCGCACCGGTGAGTTGCTGGCCCTGCGCGATAGCACCCATAGCCAGTGGATGCTCGCGGTGATTCGCTGGGTGACTCAGTTGCCAAGCCATGGTGCCCGTTTCGGCGTGGAATTGCTGGCACCCGGTGGCCGCCCGGTGGCGGCGCGGGCCTTGCGCAAGCAGGGGCAAGACAGCGATTACATGCGTGCCATCCTGCTGCCGGAGTTGTCTGCTGTAGGGCAACCGGCGTCGCTGCTGTTGCCTACTGTCGGATTTAATGAAGGCGTAAAGGTGGAACTGGTTGAGCAAGGCGAGCCTGGTCGCGTACAGTTGCTGCGGCGTGTTCAGGGGGCATCGGGCTTCAGTCAGTATCCGTTCCGGGATCTGGCCGCCCCGGCTGCTCCCCCTGTGAAACCGCCCTCCGGTGATGGAGAAGATGACGATGAGCTGGATTCTATCTGGTCCAGCCTATAATAATAAAAAGTGGGTGCTAATCTATCTGCACCCGGGATACACATTTGCCGTGAGGATGCGGCAGCTGAAGTTGTTCTGCCATGGGTCAGGCGCTTCCCCGTACACTGACTGGCATGCCTGACAGCATGCGAGCCCAGTCGTCGCTGGAGGTGGCCAGAACAGGATTGTTGGACGGTATGGCAGACGAGAGCGGTGACTGACCCATGAGCTATGCCCTGGACAACCTGCGTTTGCTGATCGCCCATGATTCCCAGGACGAGGCGGAGCAGCTGATGAATATGCTCCGTAATGCGGGCAGGGCAACCCGGGCGCAGCTTGCTCTCGGCGAAGACGATCTGCTGCGAGCCCTCAAGGGCGGTGCCTGGGAGCTGATGCTGTGCCGCCCTACCTTTGGCGACGGCACCTTCGAGAGCGCTATGGCCCACCTCAATCGTCTGGGTAAGGCGATTCCCGTTATCCTGCTCGAAGATGATTTTTCCGCGAAGACCCTCAAAGCCGGCCTGGAAATGGGGGCTCGCAGTGTCGCCCCTGCGGGTGATCGTGAGCTTCTGGCCCTGATGGTCGATCGTGTTATCGAATATGTGCGTGTTCGCAAAGAGCTGCAGCACTCTGAAATTGCCCTGCACGATGCCGAGAAGCGTCTCTCCCTGCTGATGGATCAAAGCCGCGACGCTATTGCGTATGTGCTTGATGGCATGCATATCCATGCCAACGACAACTATGTCGAGATGTTCGGCTATGAAAGCCCGGACGATCTGGCTGGTGTGCCGATCATGGACATGGTCTCTGCCGCCGACCACGACAAGCTGAAAAAACTGTTGCGCAGCCGAGCACAGGACGAAAACCAGACCCAGGAGCTGGAGTGCAAGGGCGTTAATACCGAGGGCGAAGAGTTCGATGCCACCTTCACCTTCTCGCCAAGCACCTACGACGGTGAAGCCTGTACCCAGATTGTGATTCGTACCTCGGCGGTAGACCAGAGTGATCTGGAAGAGCGGCTGCAGGAAATGAGTCAGAAAGATCAGGTAACCGGGCTGTTTAGCCGGTCCTGGTTTGTGGATCAACTGGATGATGCCGTTGCCGCAGCGGCACGCGACAGCCAGCTGGCGGCGGTTTTGTATCTGCGCCTGGATGATTTTGAGCATCACCAGTCGTCGTTGGGCATTGATGGCGCTGATGACATCCTGCGGGCTGTGGCCCAGTGGTTGCCCACTGACGTTGGCGATGCCCGTCTGGCACGGGTAGATGGCGAAGATTTTGCTGTTCTCTTGCCGGTGGAAGACATCGACGAGGCGTCTGAGCTGGCCGAGCGGCTGCGCGCTGGTATCGAAACGCTGATGCCGGAAGTGTCTGCCCGCACGGTTCAGATTACTGCCAGTGTAGGGGTGTCATTCGTGCGTGAGGATGCCCGCAGCAGCCAGGATATCCTGACCACCGCACTTAAATGCTGTAACCAGGCCCAGCGCAATAACGACGGCAAGGGCAACAGCGTCAAGGTCCATGACCCCATGGACGAAGTGACGGCAGGTTCGTCCGAGGCCATTGGCATGCAGCTTCGTCAGGCCCTGGAGCAGGGGAGTTTCAAGCTGCACTACCAGCCGTTAATGAGCCTGGAAGACGATGGTGAGCACATGTTCGAAGTGTTTGTCAGCCTGCCCCAGAAGCAGGGTGACGTGCTCGAAGCCAAGGACTTCATGCCAGTGGCAGCCGAACTGGGATTGGCGGGCAAGGTCGACCGTTGGGTTGTGCTTAACGCCATGCGGGCAGCCTCTGCCATGACGGATCCGGTGAAACTGGTGCTCAACATTAACGGTAGTTCCCTGGCGGATGCGACGTTGGTGGACTGGCTCCTCAAGGCAATGAAAGCGGCCAAAATGGAAGGTTCAGCCCTTGTCTTCCAGCTCAGCGAAGGCGATGCGACCACTTATCTGAAGCAGGCCGGTGTGTTCGCCGAAAAGGTGAAGGGTGTCGGTTGCGGTGTTTCCATCAGCCGGTTTGGCGGCGGTCTGGACCCGTTCAAACTGTTCCAGCACATCCCGGCTACGATGGTGAAATTCGAAGGCTCCTTCACGCAGGAGTTATCCAAGGCCGAAGGCCGCCAGCGCCTCTCCGAGATCGTCAAACAGGTCAAAGAGGAGCAGCGCAAAACCGTCATCGGGTTCGTGGAATCCGCAGCCCAGATGCAGACCCTGTGGACCTTGGGTGGGGTGGATTACCTGCAAGGGTTCTATCTGCAAGCGCCGATGGATAGCTTGCAGATTCCGGAAACAGCGTAAAGGCAGTTAACAGTTAACAGTGAATAGTTAACAGCGACGCGGGCGAGGTTGTCTGTTTGTAGAAGCAAAGAGGCCGTGCCCAAACCATGGGCGCGGCCTCTTTCGTTTCAGGCTAATGCCACGTCTCGTCGCGCAGCTATCAACTGTCAACTGCTCTTGAGTAGTTCAGCCTGGTCCTTGTCCCGCACGCCGATCAAATACAGGATGCCGTCCAGTCCCAGGGTGGAGATGGCTTGTTCGGCGTTTTGTTTGACCAGGGGTTTGGCGCGGAAGGCGATGCCGAGGCCGGCTTCGCCGAGCATGGGCAGGTCGTTGGCGCCGTCGCCGACGGCGATCGCCTGTTCCAGGCTGATGCCTTCCTGGGCGGCGATTTCCCGCAGCAGCTCCGCTTTGCGTTGGCCGTTGACGATCTGTCCGACCACCCGGCCGGTAACCTTGCCGTCTTCGATTTCCAGTTCGTTGGCGTGGACATAATCAATGCCCAGCAAATCCTGTAGCCAGTGCCCGAACCAGGTAAAGCCGCCAGAGAGGATGGCAGTGCGATAACCCAGCGCGCGCAGGGTGCTCACCAGGCGTTGGGCGCCTTCGGTGAGCTGGATGCGCTCGCGCACCCGTTCCAGGGCGCCTTCATCCAGACCTTTAAGCAGGGCGACGCGGGCAGAGAAGCTCTCATTGAAATCCAGTTCTCCGCGCATGGCCCGCTCAGTAATTTCTGCCACCTGATCTCCCACTCCCGCTTCCACGGCAAGCTCATCAATCACTTCAGAGCGAATCAGGGTGGAGTCCATGTCGAAGACCACCAGTCGGCGATTGCGGCGGTAGGCGTTGTCGCGCTGGAAGGCGATATCCATGTTCTGATCGTTGGCGATACCCAGGAAGGCAGCACGCATGGCAGCGGCGTCTTTGGGTTCGCCACGCACGGAAATTTCGATGCAGGCCCGGTTGTCTTCGTGCTGGGATTCGCCTTCCAGATGCACCCGCCCGGACAGACGGGCAATGCTGTCGATATTCAGATCGTTATCCGCCACGGAGGCGGTCACCGCGGCCAGCTGCTCGGCAGTAATCTTGCGGGCCAGCAGCGTGATGATATGGCGATCTTTACCCTGTCCGGCCACCCACTCTTCGTAGCGGTCTTCGTCAATGGGGCGGAAGCGAACATTGATGTTCAGTTTGTGAGCTTCGAACAGCACATCCTTGAGTACCGCCGAGGAATCAGCATCCTTGGGGGTTTCCACCAGCATGCCCAGCGACAGGGTGTCGTGGATCACGGCCTGGCCTATATCAAGAATGTTGAGCCGGTAACGGGCCAGAATCCGGGTAAAAGCCGCAGTCAGGCCGGGGCGGTCACTGCCGGATACCTGAATCAGAATGATCTCGCGCACGCAGGGGCTCCAGGGGCTGAAGTCAAACGAAGGGAAGCAGACCGCTCCCGGTAAAAACCGCGTAAGAGTAGCAGATATCTGCCGCCTGACATACGCCAACACCCGCAAAGACACTGCCGGCGGTTACCGGGAAGTCATCGATACAGGTCGCCAGCAGGCTGCTTCTCACGGCGCTTCCCATGCCGAGCGAGGAGCGCTCTCCCCGGTGGGGCGAGCAACTTGAGGGAGCTTGCCTGCAAGCGATGCCCGGTTCAGACAGGGAAGACGGTGTCAGCCCGGTCAACGCAAATGGGCCCGGTCAGGGTATACTCCGGGCCAGACAAAATCGGATGGAAACCCCCTATGTCCCTTTGGGAGCAATGGCGATCATGGATCGGTCGTCAACACACGCTATTGCGCGAATTGATTCTGATGCTGCTGGCCATGCTGGTAGTCGGAATCTACTTTCTCGAGCACTTTTCCGCACGTTTGGAAGAAGAGCGTGAGGTGCAGCTGCAGGCACTGGCGGAACAAACCGCCATGCGCGCCGCCGAAGCGTTGGCCAGCGAAGATTCCATCAGCATTAATCTTATTGGGCGGGAAACCGTAGCCCTTCCCCCGGTGGCGGGGATCCGCTTCCAGAACCCGGCAGAAGTGCAGGTGGGGTTGGCCGGGGTGAGCGAGTCCACCTTGCGGGTGTCAGTACCGGTGGCGCTGCCGGATGGTGAGCTGGCAGGCAGTCTGACCTTGCTGGGCGAAGACAGTCTCGTGCCGCGCCAGCAAATTGAGGCAGGCTTTGTTCTGGCCGTGCTGTGTGTGTTGCTGTTGCGCCTGGCATTCACGGTGGTGCGCGAGCGTTTGTTGCCGCCAGAAGTGCAGGAGCCGGTACCCGAGCCATCCCCCGGGTTTGTTGCTGCGCCTGCGGTGCTGCCCGACCCTGTGGTGCCAGAGCCACTTGGGCCGCAGGGGCTGGAGCAGGAGCAGCCCCTGCCCGACCCGGACAGCATCACCGCCCAACTGCGTATCAGCATTGTGAACTTTGAATCCATTCGCCAGCGTTTTGCCCAGGATGCGCTGGAAGAGGTGCTCGCGGAATACCAGCAAATGCTGCAGCGAGCGGCGGCGGTCTATGGGGGGCAGGTCAGCGCCCCGGTAGGCCAGCAGGCCGGGGTGGTTTTCACTCAGGCGGCGTCTTCGCAGGCGGGGTTCGCGGCCCTGTGTACAGGCCTGCTGTTTCTGCGTGTGGTGCGGTTGCTCGCGCCACTGCGTAAAGAGAAGGGCAGGGTGACGCTGGAGTTCAAGGCGTTAATGACCACCGACCGTGATGAAAATGAAGCCTGGTCGTTGTGTGTGGCCGGCGTGCCCGGGCGCTTGCATGTGCCGGAGGCGCAGCTTTCCAGTACCGAGCTGGACGTGAAGGCACTCTATCAGCCAGAGAAAGCGCAGGTGGTCGTGGCAGGGGATCACCGTGTGCGGCTACAGCCCGTCGAGCAGCTGGCGCACCGCTATCAGACGCTGCTGCGGACTCAGGCAGAAACGCTGGTGTCCGAGGTCGGTGGCTCGGCCGGGCCCAGCAGGTAGCGGTTCATGGCCGCGGAGATCTGCTGTGGCAGCCCCGGCACGCCGGTGTTCCCGAATAACCGGTTGAACTCCAGAATGTATGGATGGTCATCCACCATGGCCACGTCGAACCCGGCGTGGTCGATATCCAGATAACGGGCCAGACCGGACACCAGTGAAATCGCCTGTTCCGGCACGGGTAGATCAGTGCGGACCCGCCCGCCCTGGCTGACGTTATTCAGGAAACCCGACCCCTCGCGCCAATAGCTGGCGACCACTTCGCTGCCGACAATGACGATGCGCAGGTCCCGGACTATGGGCAGCAGCTTCTGTACGTAAAGCACGCTTTCCCGTTCCGCGTAGTCGAGCAGTTGCTGGCGATTTTCTATCAGCCATACCCCCATGCCCTGGCTGGACCGCACAGACTTGGCCACGAACGGAAAGCGCCACTGATCCAGAATTTGCTGGATGCCATGGGGAGCCGAAGCGCAGATCAGGGTTTCCGGTACATGGTCCGGGCAGGCCGTTTGCAAGGCGCGGGTCATCTCGACCTTGTCATGGCCAAGGTGGTAACTGCTCAGGCTCGGAAAGATGCGCCGCTTGAGTACATAGTGCAGGCTGTTGATTTGCCAGTACCCGGGAAACAACAGCCAGTCTGCCGCCGCCAGCTCCTCTCGGTGCTGTTGCATGTGCTCAGGCTTGATATAGCGTACGCCGGGTAGTCCCAGGGTGCGAAAAGGATCGAAAGTGATCAGCTTCACGGTGGTGATCTCAGAGAAGGTGCGCTTTTTTAATCAGCTTTGACTGGCGGGTCAATCATTATCTGTCGTGATTCGCCCTTGGCAGGGGCAGGCGCTGCGGCTAGCCTTGCTCGACAAAATACTTTGGGAGAGCCGTCGTGACCATGCCGACATTGGAAAGTGATCTGATTCTGGTGAAAAACACCGAATCTGTAATGGAAATTACCCTGAACCGCCCGGACAAGCTCAATGCCCTGAGCAGTGTCATGTACTGGGATCTGGTCAAGCTGCTCAAGGCAGCGGAAGAGAGCGATGATATCCGTGTGGTGTTGTTCAGTGGTGAGGGGAAGTCCTTCAGTGCCGGTAACGACCTGGTGGATTTCCTCAATGCTGCGCCCGGCGAAGCCCCGGCTGCCGCTGCGTTTATCGAAGCGATCCATGATTTCCCCAAGGTGGTAGTGGCCGCTGTGCAGGGGAATGCAGTCGGCGTGGGGACCACCATGCTGCTGCACATGGATCTGGTGGTGGCCTCCGAAGACGCCAAGTTCATCACCCCGTTCGCGGATCTGGGCGCGGTGCCGGAAGCCGGCTCTGCCAAGCTGATTCCTGCCTGGCTGGGTTACCAGCGGGCCGCTCGCCTGTTGCTGTTGTGTGAGCCGATGCTGGCACAGGAAGCCTACGAAACCGGGCTGGTGGCCAAGGTGGTGAAACGTGAAGAGCTGGAGGCCACCGCACGCAACTGGGCCGTGGCACTGGCGAAGAAACCGCCCCGCGCCCTGCGCGAGAGCAAGCGCCTGATGCGCGAATCCATCAACAAGCCCCTGTACGAAGTGGTCAAGGAAGATCTGGCCTTGTTCGGTGACCTGCTGCAGGGCGACGAAGCCAAGGCCGTTATCGCGGCGATGCTGAGTAAGAGCAAGTAAAAGCAGCTGTGAGCGATCAGCTTTGAGCTGCGAGGCGCGGGATAGGCAGGTGCGGACGGAATCGCCTTGCCCCGCGGGCCAAGGTGTTTGTGTAGGGCGGAAACGGGCGTTATCGGCGGAGATGGGCATTCCCCCCATTTCCGCCCTACGAGACAGTGCTAGCACTATGGTTGTGCGCGGGCAGTGCACATCTGCTTCTACACACCCTCCCCGCGCCTCACAGCTCAAAGCTATAACACCCCCGCATCCAACCCCGCGGCCAGATACATCCCCAACTCCTCCACCTGGGCTTCAAACGCATCTTGCCAGTCGCCGCGTAGCACCAGTGGATCCTGCACCCAGTTCCAGCGTAATCCTGTGACAATGGTCTCCACTGCCCGCCGGGTGCCGGTGCCGTCGTGGCCGGCGCGGATGTAGATTGCGCAGGGCAACCCCTGTTTTTCTTCCAGCACTGGATAGTAGCTGCGGTCAAACTCACCTTATACGAATATAGAATAATCAGTATTTGTTGCCGGGGCACGGTAACGCATTGAAAATAATGAATATTTGTAGTCGGTTCGGCAACATTTTCTCGTGAACACTTTTAGGGATGTTAGATAGAGGTCCTAATTGTCCAATATGTCGATCAGATCGGAGGGCTTTGTAGAGAGGGCTGACGCTATCATTAACAGCTTCAAGATGGTGATATTTTTTTCGCCGCGTTCGATGTGGCCCATGTAACTTCTATCAAGCCCAGCCCTACTGGCGAGTTCTTCTTGTGAATAGCGCTTTTCTTTGCGGATCTCGCGTATGCGGTTGCCCAAAAGTTTCAGTGCGACGGTTTCGTCCATTTTACTTGCCTAAAAGCAAGTAATATCAATTTTTGATGTCTATTGATCCACGGACTATAATGCTCATTTTGGCTGGGATGGGTTATGAAAATTGGTCGAAACGAAGCATGTTTCTGTGGAAGCGGAAAGAAGTTCAAGCGCTGCTGCATGACCAAGAGCAAGGAGGTTCAGGAGGCTAATGCTGAAGCCTGTAGAGAAAAGGACAGGAAAAATATAAATAAGATTTTCTTCGATATAATTGATCAGGATACTGACGGGGATGTGGTTGAAGCGCTTCATGCAAAAATCAAGCACTTCAACAACAGCTACTCTTGGGATGTATATCCAGGTCACCCCCTCTATGAGCTGATGTATGATTTTGATGCACCTCTATCAAGTATCATTGAGGAAGCGAAGAAAAACGAACTTCGTGATTACTATGAAGTTGTTGAGCCTTTGTATAACTCATGGAGAAATCTAAAGGGTGAAATGAAAAAAATGTAGTGATTTATATTCTACATGGAATGACATTAATCAATGGATGATTAACTAAATGCGACTTTTGAAATCTGCTTTATTTGTTGTGATAGTCTCTGCTTTTTTTGTTTCTGGATGTAAGAGTTCGGCATCTATTGCTTATCAAATCGATCATGCAACAGAAAGATCAAAATATGTAAGGGAAACGTATCTTGATACGGGTGAAATGGAGGCACTAAAAAAATATTCGTCGGAGCTGGAAAGTAAAGTCTTAGATGTAGACTTTAATGATGCGAGCTTGACCTATGGCATAGGTGTGGCAACAGACAATGTCACAGGTTTGGCTGTGGCTGGTAGCGCAAGTGGTCTTTTGGCACCTATGTCTGATTTGAGTATGGGGGTCTTCGCATTTTCGGCAATTTTTGATAGTTCGCACTTAGAAAGAGCGAGGCTTTACAGGCCTGGCCTTTTTGTTGTTAGGGAGCGGTCTGAAAAGAACGACAATATAAAGAGGAAAAGCTTGTTTGTGAAAGGCTTCGTCGAAGATATTCAGTCTACTTACTCAGAGTTGAATGATGCAATAGTTGCTCTTGCAGAAAAGAATGGCTGGGAAAAAGCGACGGAGTGGGCAAAGTTGAAAAAGGGAGCTTCGGATGGGTATAAAAATACAGGGATCTGCCCAGAAGATGAGGTTCTCTATTTTTGGAGTCATTACTACAGAAAGTCAGGCTTTGAACGAGGTCACTCGGTTTATAACGGGGTTCTGAAAGGGGAGAAAATAGGAAATCCAGGTCACGAATATAACGTGCTATCAATCGGTTGGTCGCCTTTCTGTGCTCCTGCAGAGAAGGAAGATGGATCTGATCTAATCAAAGGAACGGCTGTGGCTATGGATGTGAGCACAGTCTTGGCCATCAAGCTGTCAAAAATGACAAGTGAAGATAGCGCTTTATATTTTTACATCCCTCCATCCAAGCAAAAGGGAGGCTTTCCTATTCCCGCTCTGGCAAACAATGGGGAAATCTACTGGATGGCTTCCATAAAGTAGCACTGTTATAGGAGGCGTGAGGCCTTATCGCAGTGTCGCTGGCTCATAGTCACTGGTTGGCAATTGCTAACCAGTGACGGGGATGTCAGATATTGGTAGAGAGTTGTTTGGTGTATGCAGGACATATCTCAAAGCAGAATAGGAAATGTGTCAGATTTGGTCTGACTAATACACATCATTTGCAAACCGTGAAGGTCGTCATGCCGCAAATATCACCTCGGCCCGCCCTGATTTTATCAGCTCATCAAGTTCAGAAATCACCCTGTCGGCCTCAGCCTTTGAGATGGAATTATAATTTGCCATGTCAGCGTGAACGCCCTTCTTCAGCATAGGCATAAACCCTTGACCGGATCTGATTGCCCCTACCTCGGTTATAACATAGTGGTCGCGAAAGAGCTTTTCAGGGAGATTGCCCTCCACTCCAGCTCCATCCTGGCCGAGCCAATAGGGTGTCTTCGTACCCGGAGCCGAAGCGCTATCTTGGCGTGTAAACCTCCAGCTGCTGAACAGTCTGCCTCTGCTCATCTATCCCTCCGGCATCAATCAGGCAGCCATATTCATCGCCAATGATGCAAAAAATAGGTTGCACCCGCTCAAAAAATGACCCACAATAATTTGCATCATCGACGATGAAGAGATTTTTAGGTGCAACTATCCGAAATCGCCCGGATATACCCAGGGCACCCCTTCAGGGGAAAAATCGAGGAATTTGAAGACAGCGGCGTGCTTGTCGTTCAGATGCGGGACGTTTCCCCACAGGGCCGAATTAACTGGTCGTCCTGCATCCAGACAGCACTCCCGGGCAGGAAATCTCCGAAATACCTCTCGGTCGGCGACATACTCGTGGCCGCGCGGGGCAGCCATAATTACGCTGTTGAGGTAGTAGAGGAAGATGACTTCCCCTACGAAACGGAGATAGTTGTAGCCCCCCAGTTCTATGTCTTGAGTCCAAAATACGGCGCCATAAACACATCCTTTTTAAGCTGGCAGCTCAACCAAGCCCATTGCCAGCGCTACTTCCAGCAAAATGCCGAAGGCACGCTCACCAAAAGCATTCGGCGCAACATCCTGGAGAGCACACCCATTGCTGTTCCTGACATGGCAATACAGACGGCTATCGCCAATCTCGCCAGAGCCATCAGGCAAGAACAGCAAGTCATGAGTGAGATACTTGATAAAAATCAGACTCTTATGGACGCTATAGCAGGTGACCTCCTGAACAAAGCCCAAAGGACAGCGTAAATGAGCACCACACCCAAGATCAGCCAAGATGCCATCAACAAAGCCCTCTGGGCTGCCTGCGACACCTTTCGCGGCACCATCAGCGCCGACACCTACAAGGACTTCATCCTCACTATGCTGTTCCTCAAGTACATCTCTGATGTCTGGCAGGATCACTACGATGGATATAAGAGGGAATACGGTGACGAGCCGGAGCTGATCGAAGAGATGATGAAAAATGAGCGCTTCGTGCTGCCCAAAGAAGCCAGCTTCTGCGCCCTGTGGGAGCGCCGCCATGAGCCCGGCAACGGCGAGCGCATCGACCAGGCCCTGCATGCAATTGAAGAAGCCAACGGCACCAAGCTCAAGGATGCCGGCAAAAGCGTGTTCCAGGACATTTCCTTCAACACCGACAAACTCGGCGAAGAAAAGCAGAAGAACACCATCCTGCGCCACCTGCTGGAAGACTTCGCCAAGCCAGACCTCAACCTCAAGCCTAGCCGCGTCGGCACCCTGGATGTGATCGGCAACGCCTACGAATACCTGATCAAGAATTTCGCCGCCAGTGGTGGTCAGAAGGCCGGTGAGTTTTACACCCCCCCGGAGGTTAGTGACCTGATTTCCGAACTGCTCGATCCGCAAACCGGCGACAGCATCTGCGACCCGGCCTGTGGCTCCGGCTCCCTGCTGATGAAGTGTGGCCGCAAAGTCGTCACCAACCATGACAGCAAGCAATATGCCCTCTACGGCCAGGAAGCCATCGGCTCCACCTGGTCGCTGTCCAAAATGAACATGTTTCTGCACGGCGAAGACAACCACAAAATCGAATGGGGCGACACCATCCGCAACCCCAAGCTGCTGGATAAAAACGGCGACCTGATGCTGTTCGATATCGTTACCGCCAACCCTCCGTTCAGCCTGGATAAATGGGGCCACGACGAAGCTGAACACGACAAATTCAGCCGCTTCCGCCGGGGCATCCCGCCGAAAACCAAAGGCGACTACGCCTTTATCCTGCACATGATCGAAACCCTGAAACCAAAAACAGGGCGCATGGGCGTAGTCGTACCCCACGGCGTCCTGTTCCGTGGCTCCAGCGAAGGCAAGATCCGCCAACAGCTGATCGACGAGAACCTGCTCGATGCTGTTATTGGCCTACCGGAAAAACTCTTCTACGGCACCGGCATTCCCGCCGCCATCCTGATCTTTAAAAAGGCGAAGAGCGACAACAAGGTGCTTTTTATCGATGCCAGCCGCGAATTCAAAGCCGGCAAAAACCAGAACCTGCTCACAGAAGAGAACATCCGCAAGATCGTTGACACCTACCGCAACGGCGCAAGCGTAGAAAAATATTCCTATATCGCCAGCCTCGAAGAGATTCAAGAGAACGACTACAACCTCAATATCCCGCGCTATGTGGATACCTTTGAGCAAGAGGAAGAGATTGATTTGATGGCGGTGCGGGCCGAGCGGGAGAAATTGAAAACGCAGCTTGCCGAGCTGGAAGGCGAGATGGCCAAGTATCTATCGGAGCTGGGTTATGGTGCATAAGACGGTGGCTGGAGTTCTGCCTGATGAGTGGGGAGGTGCTTTGATTAAAAATGTCAGCAAGGTTGTTCGTGGCAGCTCGCCCAGACCAGCTGGCAGCCCCTTGTATTTTGACGGGGATTTTTTACCTTGGGCTACGGTCGCCGACCTAACAAATTCAGACGACATGTATCTCACATCAACCAAATCTATGCTTACGGAAGAAGGTTCAGAGAGAACTCGGATAACCGATCCCGGCACTTTGATGCTAACCAACAGCGGAGCGACGCTGGGTGTCCCCAAAATTTCCAAGATAAGATGTGGCGCAAACGATGGGATTGCGATGCTGTTAGACCTTAATGGCATCGCGACTGAGTATGCTTATTACTATCTATCTTCAAAAACTCAGTATTTCAGGGATGTTGTTGCGCCAGGCGTGGGTCAGCCCAACCTTAACACAGACTTAATTGGCGACTTCCCAATACCAGTTCCCCCTCTCTCAGAACAAAAGAAAATCGCCCAAATCCTATCCGCCTGGGACAAGGCCATCACCACCACCGAACAGCTGCTCGCCAACAGCCAGCAACAGAAAAAATCCCTAATGCAACAACTCCTCACCGGCAAAAAACGCCTGCTGGATAAGAATGGGGTTAGGTTTAGCGGAGAGTGGAAGAAACCTAAACTTTCAAAACTATTCGAACGCGTAACGAAGAAAAATAATGGCCAAAGCACTAACGTAGTTACCATCTCTGGACAGCATGGCTTGATTCGTCAGGATGAATTTTTCAAAAAAACAGTGGCATCTGAAAAACTTGATGGTTACTTCCTTATAAGAAGAGGCCAGTTTGCATACAACAAAAGCTATTCAAATGGCTATCCGATGGGTGCAATCAAACGATTGAATCGCTATGAGGATGGAGTGGTAACAACGCTCTACATATGCTTTGAAATAACGGATTCGACAAAAACCGATAGCGATTATTGGGAGCATTACTTTGAGTCAGGACTACTGAATAAGGGGTTGTCTCAAATTGCACACGAAGGTGGTCGTGCTCATGGCTTGCTAAATGTAAAGCCTTCGGATTTTCTGTCGCTGGTAGTATCTGTCCCTTGTCTTGAGGAACAGAAAAAAATCGCCGAAGCTCTATCTGCTTCTGCTAAAGAAGTTGCTACGCTGCAGAAAAAGATTGATACCTTGAAGAAAGAGAAGAAAGCCCTAATGCAGAATCTGCTAACGGGGAAGGTTAGAGTGAGAACCATCGGGGACAAAAAATGAGTGAGATATCGTACTATTCTTCTGAATCCACCTTTCTCGATGCGCAGGGATTGCCGCGAAAAATTGACCTAGATAGCAGCGAGGGCCATGAAGGACTGCAACCCTTTCAGAATTTCATTAATCGACTAGTTGATGCTGAAAACTTGATCGTGCTCGCCGGTTCCGGCTCATCGCTCACCTTTAACAAACCCGGATGTAGCAGTATGGCTCCAAGTATGATGGATCTCTGGGAGAGCTGCAAAAGCCTAGATGAAAAGAGATTTAATGAAATACTAAAGATTGTCAGTTATCACGAAGTAGCCGGAAAATGGCCAAATGGAGACCCGAAGAAAGATATCGAGCTATTACTATCCTTGTGTGACTCCTACTTGCCATTAAAGAATTTAAGCGCTAGGCGACAGCAGTGGGTTTCTGATTTTTTAAAATCAGCCAAGGAGAAAATCCTTGAAGAGACTAGCTTTGTTGACAAAGTGGCGGAGGGCGATTGGGTCTCGCACAACATGTTTTTAAGTAAACTCGGCAAGAGAACCCCGAAACAGAAGAGATTAAAGATTTTCACGACAAATTATGATCTGGCTTTTGAAGTGGCCGCCTCCAACACCGGCATTATAGTGATAGATGGTTTTGAATTCTCAAAGCCTTATAGATTTAACCCCGCTTGGTATCAGTATGACATTATCAATAGATCTCAGGCCTCTGAGAAGGGGGGCGCCTATCTGCCAAACATCATTCATTTATATAAAATTCATGGATCTGTAGACTGGGTTAGCACGGACCAAGGCATATGCAAGCAAGGCGGAAAAACAAGCGTTAAAGGTAATCCGGTATTCATCTATCCAAGTAGCACGAAGTATCAGAACTCATACGAGCCACCCTATCTAGATATGATGGCGGCATTCCTTGACGCATTGCAGAAACCAAGAACAGCGCTGCTTTGTGTTGGCTTCGGTTTCAATGATAGACATATCAATAATGCCATTACTATGGCGTTGCGCACCAATTCTGAGTTCATGGTAATGGCCGCAACCAAGGATCCGTTCTCTGAAGGCTCCTCATTCAACGCTGAAATCAAGACGCAGATGATGCAAGCCGCCGCCGCAGGCGATTCAAGAATATCCATTGTCGACTGCTCATTCGAAGCACTATCAAAACTTATCCCCAATCGACACAAGCCAAGCCCTGAAGAGACTTTGCTAAGCATGTTCGAAAGCGTCATTGGCAAAGGTCGCATGTGATGACAGAAAGGAAATGGTTCTCCCCTCACGATGGCAAGCGCCGGATTGGCAGCCTTCTAGATGTATCTGCTACGGAGGCGAAGATAAACTTGAGCATTGCAGGAGCCGGAGATCACGCATGGATTCTCGGCAACCGACTACCTGCAGGAGAGGTGAATGAGTTTGTATTTCTTGACTGCGGTCAACTTTCCGTCCTCGCACGCGTTGTCAAGGTTTGGCTTGAAAGCGGCGAGCGCCTAAGTGTTGACGGGCTGGATGATAGCAAGCCCAAAAACAATCCCATCGGACTAGTTCAACTCTTGGTAAGCGTAGATGTTGAAACAGGCTACAACCACAAAGGGATCAAACAACACCCCAAACTAGGGGCCCAAGTCTATGCGGCCCATCCGGAATTGGTTTCGATGCTTGCCGAAGGCGGTCTAAGCGAGGACCAGGCTAGTTTGCAGCTCCCTGTTGCAGAAATGCCGCATGATTCATCCGTATCCATACATATAACCCCAGAGAAGCTATTCGCGAGGCATTGCGCTGTTCTTGGGTCTACGGGCGGCGGAAAAAGCTACACTATGGCAAACCTAATAGAAAACGTATACAGGTTCGGCGGAAAGGTCTTCCTGCTAGATGCGACCGGAGAGTTCGCGGGGCTACCCTGCACCAGCTATTACGTTGGTGATCACCCTAATGCCGATGCGACAAACAAAGTCACATACCCTCATTGGATGTTCACAGACTCAGATATGAGGGCACTATTGAGGCCGTCTGCTCAGAGCCAGGCCCCAAAGTTGGAATCGGCCATTCAGAGCCTGCGAGTGGTGACGCAGTTTTATCAGAATCCAAATCATGGCCTACCAATAAGCCCTTCTTATACGCTCATCAAGCAGGGGAATAGTAAGGCCCCTTTTGAAGCAGCCGTTGGGTCAATAAGCACCTCTTTTCAGAGCACTCCTTGGTCCTTTTCAGCATTGTCATCCCAGATCATTGAGGAGTGCGTTTGGCCTAATGGAGGCTCCGCCAGTTCACCACGCCCTGAAATTTGGGGCGGAAGGGCAGACAATGACGTCGGACATTGCCTGAATCTCGTTTCTCGAATCCAGGCGATGGCCGGAAATCCACATTTAGAGTGGATGATAGATTGTGATCATCAGCTTCTTACAATCCCAAAGCTGATTGAGGACTTAAGCTCATCCGTCAAGCCGGAAATCGTTCGCCTGGACCTTTCAGCCATTCCATTTGAGGCGAGTGCTAGAGAAATTCTCGTGAATGCAATTGGCAGGAAGCTATTGTCATGCGCTCGCCACAGCGAAATAAGCTATAAAAACCCCCTGCTTGTCTTTATTGATGAGGCGCACCAGTTCTTAAACAAGCATGTTGGCGATGAAGGCTCTAGGTTCTCCTTGGATGCATTCGGCAATATCGCCAAAGAGGGCCGTAAGTACGGCCTTAATGTGGTCATAGCTACCCAGCGTCCTCGCGACGTGCCTGAGGATGTGTTAAGCCAGATAGGAACCTTGATTGTTCATAGGCTCACAAATGAGAAGGATCAAGAGGTCGTAAAGAAAGCTGTCGGCTCGATAGATCAGCGATCGGCTTCGTTTCTACCAGTCCTTGGACAGGGAGAGGCCCTTCTACTCGGAGTTGACTTTCCCTTTCCGATGACAGTGAGAATTAAGGCCCCTGATAACAAGCCAGTATCACGGAGTGCTTCTTTTTCCTCCGTTTGGAGACAAATGCAGGGGCCATAGTTTTGCCTAGCATGCTTCAATACGCACCGGATTCCGTGACGAACACCAAATCATCCAGAAAGATCGCTAAAATTTACGAAACACCAATGGGGCGATGGGAATGAGCGCTTATAAATTCAAAATATTGCATGAAAGAGCGTCTGATAATGACGACTTTGAAGATAAGACCCACGAGAAGGTTGCGTCCAATATCCATAGGGTCATTGAATCTTCTACTCCGGCCATCACCATTGGGCTTGAGGGCGGATGGGGTTCAGGTAAATCCACTGTGGTCAACCTTCTGACTAAAAAGTTATCTGACAGCAAAGACAAGACTTTGATCTACCTGTTTGATGCCTGGGCTCACGATGGCGATCCCTTACGCCGAATATTCCTAGAGGGGCTCATTGCTAAGATTGATCCAAAAGCGGAAGACGCTTCGCTGCAGAATATTAAGCAAGAGATATCAGGGCGAAAAAAGACTGTTGAAGTCAAAACAAAAAAATCAGCAAGCAAACTTGGCGGATTCCTATCACTGTCTGCCATATTTGTTCCATTTGGAGCAGCGCTTTTATCCGCAATTGATTACTCAACAGTAAATTGGCTCTCTGCTTCCCAGAATATTCATTGGCCCTTTATACTTGGCGCAATCCTGACCCTTTCCCCGTTGTGGACTTTATGTTTATGGGGGATTTTCTCAGACAATGACCCCCAGAAAGAGGGAAAGAAATTTTTTTTGAAGAAGAAATGGGATGTATTTGAGTCTTCATCTGAAGAGAGCTATACGCAGGACATAACGGAAGACGGTGAAAGGACATCTATCGAGTTTGAACATTTCTTCGGTCGAATAATGAGTCATGTTGTTGGAGAAGGGAAAGCATATCACCGCGCTCTTATCGTGGTTGACAATCTTGACAGGATAGAACCACAACAGACACTATCCATTTGGTCTATATTGCAGACATTCTTCCAATACCGGAGCCATGGGAGTTTCCATGCTGATGAATGGAGGGAGCATCTCTGGTTTCTAGTCCCTTATGATAGGGAGGGGCTCTCGAAAGTCTGGGAAAGGAATTCAGACTCTAATGATCAGGATGAGCCGAACTACTGCATAGCTAACTCCTTCCTTGAGAAATGCTTTCAGATTGTAGAGGAGGTTCCCGAACCTGTACTCTCCTCGTGGGCCGAATACTGTGAGGCATGTGTAAATAAAGCTTTATCGGACTGGCCTGACGATGTCAGAAAGGCCGTAATCGATACATACAAGCGTCACGAAAGCAGTCTCTCCCAAAGCCCCACACCACGCCAAATTCAAGGTTTTGTCAATAAGGTTGGCATGCTCGGCATGCGGTGGGGTGACGCTGTATCAGGAGAGGCAATGGCTTTGTATGCTTTGGCTCGAAGCAAGCGATCGGAGCGCCAGATGCGAGCCGAGCTACTGAGCCCTGTACTTCCCGACGACTATAAGTCAAACGATGCGGCAAACCTTAAGGCAGAGCTTTCAGGAATGCTTTTCGGTGTAGATAAGAATAAAGGCATTCAGCTGCTTCTCGATCCTGAAATTGCTAAAGCCCTGGGTGACGGGGACGCTGATAGAATTGCCGATTTGGCGTCAAAGCATGGCGAAGCCTTTTGGATTGCTTGGCATGCTATTCGCGAGAGATTGCTGCCCAATGGACATATTGAGGAATATCGGATTGCCGTTACCACCGCACTCTGCAACGGCCTTAAAGACCATGTAGATCGCGTACAGCATGATATTGAGCACCTGGCTGCAGAGTGGAAGTCAAGGGAAGAAAAGTGGGAATTGGGTGAACACCACTATATCGAATCCATCGAAGCACTCTCATCAGCCCTCGGCGAGCGCCGGGGAGACTTCACCACATGGTTGAATGCTAGGGTAAAAAAGGAGCTTTCCGCATGTATCCAGAAAATGGGCAAAGAGCAGCCTAGCATTGAGGCCCTAAAGGAAATCAGGGCGCTTTTGAATTTTCTCCAAATAGAAGGCCTGCCACTCAAAAAAGTCCCATATGATTCCCTCAATAAAGAGAATTGGCTTTCATGGCTTGACGCCTTGAAAGCCGGAAGTATTTCTTTTCCCGAAGTTTTGCCCAACAAGACTACAATTCCATCCATGATAGAGGCCATTGATTCAGTCAATGCTGGCGACGACATGGTCAACAAGATCATTATGACAATGAAGATTCACGGCCAGAATTCCTACTACAAAGGAATAGCCGAAAAACTTTATCAGTGGCTACTAAATCCCGAGCGCAGTTTAGGAAAAGATGCCCCATACGCACTTCTTATTATGTGCCGATCTCATCTTGGAGACGATCTCGATGGCAAGATAAAGGAGGTCCTTGCAGACCAAAACTTTATTCAACGTTCTGATCAAGAAGATATAGATAAGACTCCATCTTTGTTGGCGCTTCATGCAATTATGCATAAGTCTGATCTCCTCGAAACGGCTTTGCCAACCAAAATAAAGGCGTTTTTCGAAAGTGAACCCAATCATGACTTCATGGAGGAATTAATCAAGATCATGGATGATGGCAAATCACTTTCTACGATTTGGCTCCTTGCGCGATCTACAGGAAACAAATTCGCCATAGCCGCGATCAAGAACTCAAATAACCATAGACTTTTCGACCTCACCACTGGCGCCAAATACTTCGATGAATATGAATGGGCAAATGATTCTGATCTAAAAGATATCTTCGAAAAGCTGGCTTCAAATGATGTTTTCTCCCGCGTTAAAGAGACATACATAGAGCATCCAGAAACTTACTTTAACTGCATGAAGATCCTCATAAGCCACGGCGGAGATAAGGGAAGAAGTATTGTCAATGAAATTCTTCCCAGTGTATCAGCGAAAAGCTGGGAATCCTCATTTAAGGGCGGCGTGAAAATATTCGAGCTTCTTGATGGAAAAGGAAATCATGAGTTCAAGGATGCCGTTGCGAGCTTTGCAATATCCGACATAGTCAAGGCGGAAGTATCCCCTGATTTTTGGAATAGCTTGAGCACGATATATGAGAGCCTTCCCGATAAAGAAGACGTTATAGAAAACATTGTGAGGAAGTACTTCGACCTTGAAGTCGACCCATTTGACGACAGCACCTTCAGCGAATTGGGAAAAGTAGCCTCTTCATCCATCCTATCCAAAATTCCAGCCACCCGGATTATGGCAAGAGTCGAGTTGTGGCTCCGTAAAAACTCCTGGCACAAGCTAGAGTGGCTGCTCAGTCATGACTTCCCTTTGAGCAAGGCCAGCGAATCGCTGACCTCAAGGCTTAATGCTGCCAAGGACGATGGTGATGACGCGCATCCCGAAATAATCGACAAGCTAGCCTCTCTCTATGAAGTGGAAATTGGTATAGCTGATTCTGAGAATGATACTCAGCCGAAATAATTTGCAAGGCTTTCTCTTTGCTCGGGATGATTTCATGAAATTTGACACGACTGCGCACCGTAAGGATCATTTGCACTACAACTCCCCCCTCGCAGGGTCATTCAGTTGGCTGCTGCTTGGGGCGGGAAAACCGCCTTATTGGCGGCTTTCTCATTTCTGGAGTTTCTCCCAATGACATCGCCAGCGCCAAAATTCCAGGAAGATTACAGCGCCAAGATCCCAGCGCTGACACTGCTGACCAACCTGGGCTGGGATTTTCTCTCCCCTGAGCAGGCCCTGCTAGCTCGTGGCGGCAAGGTCGATGAAGTGGTATTGCGCGAGTTGTTGCGCGCCGAGCTGAAAAAGCGCACCTTTAGCTTCGCTGGTAAGAACCTCCCGCTGTCGGATAAGTCCATCGACAACCTGATTGCCGAGCTATGCAGCCCTGCCTTGAACGAGGGGCTGCTCACCGCAAATGAACGCCTCTATAACCACCTGCTCTACGGCATTTCTGTTACCGAGTTTGTGGACGGCAAGAAAGCCAACCCGACCATTGCGCTGATTGATTGGCAGAACCCGTCCAACAACAGCTTTGTGTTAACCGAGGAATTTACTGTTACCCGCGCCGGTGGCATAGAGTCGCGCCGGCCAGATATTGTCTGTTTTGTAAATGGTATTCCGTTGGTAGTGATCGAGGCCAAGCGCCCGGATGGCAACGCCAAGAAGGGGCCAACCATCGACGAGGGCATTTCGCAAAGCCTGCGCAACCAGCGCCATGATGAGATCCCGCTGCTGTTCACCTATAGCCAGTTACTGCTATCCATTAACGGTAATGAGGGTCGCTATGGCACCTGCGGCACGCCGATGAAGTTCTGGGCGGCTTGGCGCGAGGAAGATATTTCTGATGCGGAAATGTATGCCATCAAGAATAAATCGCTCTCGAACGAACAGCTTGCCAACCTGTTCAATCATCGCCCCGTTGCCGATATGGAATGGTATCGGAGTTTGATCGGCGGAGGCGAGCTTGCTGTTACCGGGCAGGATCAACTGCTGATCAGTCTTCTCAGCCCCGCACGCTTGCTGGAGATGACACGCTTTTTCACCCTTTTCGATAAGAAGTCCGGCAAGATTGTCGCCCGCTATCAGCAGGTGTTTGGCATCAAGCGGCTGATCGAGCGCATCAATACCCGTAACCCTGCGGGAGGTCGCGAGGGCGGCGTAATCTGGCATACCACGGGGTCTGGCAAATCATTCACTATGGTGTTCCTGAGTAAGGCGCTGATTTTGCACGATAGCCTGAAACAGTGCCGCATTGTGGTGGTAACGGACCGGGTGGATCTGGAAAACCAACTGAGCAAAACCTTTGCTTCGGGTGGCGAGCTGGCTGGCAAGAAAGACAAAGAAGCTGCCATGGCGACCTCCGGCAAGCGCCTGGCCGAACAGATTGGTAAAGGAACGGAGCGGATCATCTTTTCGCTGATCCAGAAGTTCAACATCGCCACCAAGCTCCCGGAGTGCGTTAACAACAGCCCAGACATTATTGTGCTGATCGACGAGGGCCATCGCAGCCAGGGCGGTGAAAACCATATTCGCATGAAGCAGGCCCTGCCTAATGCCTCCTTTGTGGCCTTTACGGGCACGCCCCTGCTCAAGGATGACAAGACTACTAACAAGTTCGGCCCCATCGTGCATGCCTATACCATGCAGCGCGCGGTGGAAGATCGAACGGTAACACCGCTGCTGTACGAAGAGCGCATTCCCGACCTGGATGTCAACGAGCGCGCGATTGATAGCTGGTTTGAACGCATTACCGAGGGACTATCTAACGAGCAGAAGGCAGACCTGAAGCGGAAGTTTGCCCGGAAGGGCCAGGTGTACGGTGCCGATGATCGCATCAGGTTGATCGCCCTGGATATCGCTAATCATTTCGTCAAGAACATTGATGACGGCCTGAAAGGGCAGCTCGCCTGTGACAGCAAGGCAGCCGCCATCAAGTATAAAAAATATCTCGATGAAGCCGACCTGTTTGAGTCCGCCGTGGTAATGAGCCCGCCGGATACCCGCGAGGGCAATACGGCCGTAGACGAAGGCGCTATGCCAGAAGTTACCCAGTGGTGGAAGGATAATGTGGGCAGCCCGGATGAGCAGACTTACACGAAACATCTGATTGAGCGATTTGATAAGGACGATTCGCTCAAGATGCTCATCGTTGTTGACAAGCTACTGACGGGGTTCGACGAACCCAGGAACACAGTGCTCTATATCGACAAGCCACTAAAGGAGCATAACCTCATTCAAGCTATAGCACGGGTCAATCGACTCCACCCAAAGAAGAAGTTTGGCTTGCTGATTGATTATCGCGGCATTCTTGCTGAGCTGGATACCACCATCCAGAAGTATCAAGACCTCGCCTCACGGACGCAGGGCGGCTACGACATCAATGATATTGCCGGTCTCTATAACCAGATGAGCACCGAGTACAAACGCCTGCCGCAGCTCTACAAGCAGCTCTGGGTCATTTTCGATGGTGTAAAGAACAAGCGCGATATCGAGCAACTTCGCCAAGTGTTGGTGCCAAAGATTGAAGAGAGGGGGGGGGATCCCTCGGCGGGTATTTCAGGAGAACTTGTCGATGTGAACCTCAAGGTACGCGAAGACTTCTATGAAGCCCTTGCCGCCTTCGCTAGCTGCCTGAAAGTTGCTCTGCAGTCGGCGACCTTCTTCGAGGACAAGAGCTTTAGCGATGATGACCGGCGCCATTACAAGGAAACGGTGAAGCAGTTCTCCAGTCTTCGCCAACTTGTACAGCGGGACGCCGGCGAGAAAGTAGATTACGACGAGTATGCGGAGCAGGTGAAGAAGCTGCTTGATAAACATGTCGTCGGGGTAGACGTGAAAGAGCCCGGCGGCGTGTATGAGGTCGGCAAGATGGGCCAGAAGCAGGAGCCCGAGAACTGGAGCGAGGAAAAGACCCGCAACGAGACTGACATAATTAAAACCCGCGTTACACGAATGATCGAGCAGGAGCTGCGAGATGACCCCTATGCACAGGAGGCCTTTTCAAAGCTTCTACGTCAAGCTATTGAAGAAGCCGAGAAACTATTCGATCACCCCCTGAAGCAGTACATGCTGTTCCGGGAATTTGAGGAACAGGTTCAGGAACGCAAGCTGAATGATATTCCCGATGTATTCAGCAGCAATCGCCACGCCCAGGCGTACTTTGGTGTGTTCAAGAAATTGCTGCCCGAAGCATTGGCAGTCATGGACCAGCAAGTGCAGGACAAATGGATAAAGCTGGCTTTCGAGATCGATCAGTCCGTTGAAACCTCCGTGGCAGAACACTCCATCAACCCGCAGAACATAGAGGCTGATATTCGCAAGAAGCTACTGCCGCGCATGTTCCAGGAATGCAAAGCGGTTGGGGCCGGCATGGACCAGGCAAAGAAGATTGTGGAAATGGTGGTTCAAATCACCCGTATTGGTATTAACAGAGGCTGACTTGATGGCCGTACCCATTACCCCCAAAGGTCATCGCCTTAGCTTCTTCTATGGGAATGAGGAAATTACCTTTGAGCGAACAGAGCGACCCAAAGCTTTAGGAAAAGTCCATATTAAGGTTCATTCAGACTGCCGCGTAATCGCAGCTGCGCCTCTTGAGGTGAGCGATGAAGCAGTTTTAGCTGCGGTGAAAAAGCGCGGGCGCTGGATCTATGAGAAACTCCGGAACTTCCGGAAGCAGATGGAGCATGCAACCCCACGTAAGTTTATTAGTGGAGAAAGCCACTACTACTTAGGAAAACAGTATCTCCTGAAAATACAAGAAGCACCCCATCAACCACAAAGTGTCAAGTTGTTGCGTGGAAAACTTGAAGTTTCTGTAATGCAGAAAAATCCGAGGGCTGTGAGCGAACTTCTCATGGCGTGGTACAAATCTCGCGCCAAAGAGATATTTGAATCACGACTCGATGCACTGTTGGATCAAACGCTCTGGGTAACTGACCGCCCTCCTCTTCGTCTCCTCACCATGCAAACTCAGTGGGGCAGCTGCTCCCCCAATGGCAGGATCACCCTAAACCCCCATCTGGTAAAGGCTCCTAGGGAATGTATTGATTACGTCATCCTCCACGAGCTTTGCCATATCGCCGAGCACAATCATAGCAGTCGATTCTATCGACTTATGGATCAGGTAATGCCGAGCTGGGAAGACACCAAGGGCCGGTTAGACGGGATGGCTAATCGGATTATAGGTTGTTAGACTGATAGATCAAAATAGGCAATCTCGACTTAATCGGGCTGTGCTTCATTTTACTACTACCAATAATTTTCCCCACTCTGTAGTGGTTTGGCTTTTTTGAAGAATCGTGAGAGGAAGGAGAGGGGAGTAGCCCAGCCATTCGATATCAAGGGCATTCCTCTGGCCGACTTTGGACTTAGCCAAACCCATCAGCCACACTCCATGATCATGCCAGGGCAAGAGAATTTGTCTGGCAGCCAATAGATAAAACTAAGGTAGTGCCAAGGCAGTCTGAATAATTTTTTAGTGACCTGAAAAAACATCATCGATTGTGATATTTAAAGACTTAAAGAGTCGAGGTGTCACTTTGATATCGCTGGATACAGGAATAGTGAAGCCCCCCCCCGCAATAAATTCTGTAAGCCTTTTCTTACATAAAATTAATCTTATGTGCATACAGCCGGCATCAAAAAGGCGCCATGCTTAGCCCTTAGGCTAGCTTAGCCCTAATCCCCCCCCCCTCCCAAACGCACAAGTCAATTAATATATATAAGCATTTATGCATATGCTATGCTCATAATGTTCCGCGCACGGGAGCGCAATCGCTCCATAATCCCGCGCTCGAACATGCCTAAATTTTATTAAAAAATGGAAAGCATCATGATGGAACTGCATTACAGATTAATATATCCACTACTTTCAACGGTAATACTTACCTTATGTTCAGCTGCAGCATATTCCTCGCCTTCTACAAAAGTAGAGTGGTCAATTGGTCAACTTGAGGTTGATGCTCCCAGGGGGATGCAGGAAATTCAGACCGTAACATTCTCTGTTTCTGAAGAAACAGGCCCTGTAGCTTTAGAAGCGACTCCATCACTACAAGGAATCATTTCTTTTAATCCAAAATACTTTGAAAGTCTTGAGCCTGGGAAGGCTTATAGTACGCACATATCAGCGCACGCGCCCTCTGAAACTGGAGCGAAAGTATACGGCGGAACAATACACCTACGAGAAGGATCATCAACTCTAGCAAAACCCCTAAACACCAAAGTTAACGTCACTGAAAGTGATGAGGAAAGCTACATTTCAAGAGGAACACTAATCCTAAGTGGTGTGAGTGAAGATACTTTTAATAGCACATACTCAACTCTTACTTTTAAGCTTGAAGGGGTCGATTTTTCCAGCAATGCAAAAGAAATAAAATTATACCATCAAGGGAAGCCTGTCCCTGACTCATCATTGAACCTATCTTCAAGCACAATCACGGTTAACCCTATTCTTGGATCTGGAAAGAATGAAATCACGATTGTTGCAAACGATGCGGAAGGTAATCTTGTCTATAGAGATTACACTCTATGGGCGGGAAGCAATACCCTACGCGGAACAACCGGAACTATTCTGGGGCAAAGAGTTGATACTGCGGAAGTAACAGTTTCTCTTGGGGACGATTCAAATGTAAAGGCTTCCGGAAAAACTGTGGATGGTCAATTTTCATTCACAAATTTACCAGGAAGAACCTTGATACTCACAGGTGATGACGGCAACGGATTGTCTGGTTCAGCAGCTGCAAACGGGTCGGAAGGATGGGTTTTCCTTCCACTGATAGGCTTCTATGCTCCTAGCAATATAAGCAATAACGACTTCAGCCTGGGGCTTTCGGGTTGGAGCATTGGGGATGCCCCCGTTAGTCTTCAGCCTCATAGTCCTGAAGTAAATACTGCATTCCTGTCAGTCAAATCATCATTTCAACAAGCGGAGAGCAAGAGAGCTCAGTATGCGATCAATGGCAGAAAGGAAGCTCATGAAATAATCAATCAAGAGCTAACTTATTCGACCAAAGCTGCCGCAATAACCCCGACAAATTTTACCCCCGATGACATGGACTTGGTATTATCAACGTCTGGCGAAGGGCCACAAACAATATCCAGAACATTTAATACCACACCAGGTGTAAGAAGCGTTCTCGTCCGCTATCGATTTATCACCACAGAAGTCCCAGGGGGATATTATGGGACTCGTTACAATGACTATTACAGCATCAATGTACGCAGTGCATCAGGTGGCGCTGTTAGCGAAAATAACAGCATGAATGGGATGGGGCTTGGTGCTTTCGATTCATCCGGAGCTACTGACTGGAGAGAAAAATCATTGTCGGTTGATCCTGAAGGAGAGACTGTACAAGTAGACATCACCGTTGCCAATGTCTTCGATGGATGGCTGAATTCAAAAATCGTAGTTGATTTCATTGAGGAAAGAAGTCTCGCCATTTCATCAGTTCAACTGAATGACATCGATAATTCACAGCTTCAGTTTTTAAGTGCCTCGCCACATAACTATTTTAATGGTCAAACACGTGTTCACGGAACAATCACTCTTGAAGGCGAACAAGATGATTCTCTAAACTCAGTTTTGCTAGAAGTGGTTCAAGGCGGTACGGTAGTTGCAACAGGCAATCTTGATCAGGGTGCGCAAGGCACACTTCTTCAACCGTTTGGCGATGACAATCAAATATCAATCGATAGTTCACAATTACTATTTAATCTTGATCCTGCAGGTATTAACTCAACCGTAAACGGCACCCTGTCGCTTCGAGTCAAGGCGCAAACGGAATCTGGTGATGAAGTGACTGAAGAAGCCGGGACTGTAAATATCCTTAGGCAAATAGAAGATGTGCTTAGATATGGGCAAAGGGATGAAACAGAAGGCGGTGACGATTGGGTAATACCATCAGTTGCCAACTTGATAGAAGGGTATGATGGGTTAACTTGGGGCGATTTCAGTAATATGAATGCTGGCCGGTTTGCCCCTCACGCCTCGCACAGAAATGGTAATGATGGGGATGGATGGTTTAATGGCTATAACGCAAGGGATGCAGCAACCGCATCAACAATCATAGATCATCTGAATGAAGAAAATGGCGATAGAATCACATTCGTTTTTGTGACTTTCGTGGCAGAAGAAGGAAATGCCTTCTATGATGCAATCAGCGACATCACGCTCAATGATGGCAGATTAGCCACTGACGTTATTCGCCCAGTGAGAGGACACAGCACGCATTACCACTGGCGAGTTGCTGAATAGCGTGAACGGGCGGCAGCTCGCTGCCGCCATTTCTCAAAAGCAGAGATTGATTATGAAAGAATTAATTTTAAGAATAATCCCTTCAATCTGCATTCTTCTATTTGGAACCTCATCACTATTTGCATGCGAAAAATCAATAAAGTTTGAAACCATAGCACCGATAGACGAGTCGTCATCCTCTACTGAATTGCAGAATCTTATAGAGCGGCTCAGAATCGCTGTCAGCAATAATGATCACAAGTTCGTTGAATCAAAAATTGACGAATCATTTATTTCAGGATTTGGACCAATTGAAGAAAAAGGGAATAGTCAGATATTAGATGGCGAAGCCTGGTTAACCTTGGAAAGCTCTATCTCATTCGGTGGAGCATTCACTGGCAATGGAGATAATCAGCAGTATTGCATGCCATATTTCTATGCAAAATTCCCGGGCCATCTTGACCCTTATGAATATCAAGTGGTCATTAAGTCAGGAAGTAAAATTTTGCTTTCTAAGACGCAAAAAGTGATAGACATCCCAGACTATTCCTTGCTGAAGTCCGACTTTGGGGCACCAAAAATAATTCGAGATGACAATGATAGAAAGTGGTCTAGAGTCTACATAGGAACAAGGGAGGCCTATATTCCTTCAGGCTCTATCAGGAGTCCTATTGGAGGTAGGGTTTGCCTTAAACAGTTCGATGATGAGTGGAGAATTACATCCATTATTTCGGGAGATTAGTCGTATAGAAATCTCAAAGACATTACAATCATTGATCAACCCACTGAAGGTGTCCATTCTTGGAAATTAAATGTAAATATAAGAATAACTATAGCCTTGTAGAAAAAATATTGGGTGCTAATCCTGACGATAGCACCAAAATAATTAGTGCAATTAAATCGGGCCTTCCTTACTCAGTAATTGAAATATTGACAAGGGAGCTAAAAATTTCAAACAGCCTGGCTGGGGATGTGCTTCTCATCTCTGCAAGAGAAATGAATGAAATATCAAAATTAGGAAATTTCAAAATCGACCAGTCAGATAGGATTATTCGTCTGGCAAGAGCTTTTGACTGTGCATTAGGAATGATGAGCGGAGACGCGGATGCTGCAGCCACATGGATGCTCTCACCTAGAGATGTCCTCGGCGGGGAAAGCCCTCTCCAGCATTTGCAAACCGAGATTGGTGCTAGAGAGGTTGAGGATCTGATTGGTCGTATCCAGCATGGTGTTTTTAGCTAGCGACCTGATCATCCCTTATGCGAAAAATCAACAAAACTTTTAAAGTGGGAACGCTGTCTCGATATCCATCCGATCTTCAATATGCTTAAAAATTCTAGGAATGACATATATCGAATGTCTTGTTGCAGGCGTCTAAGCCTTATCAAGAAATGAGGCTTTCTGTATTTTTTGTACTGTATTCGATACAAAAAATACAATCATGTGAGGTATTTCTCTGTGACAAGAATTTTAAAACACTGCCTGTGGCGGTTATTTAGAATAGTCGTAATTATATTATCCCTATGTCCAATGAGGCAGCCATCGAGAGCCCAAGCTCTTCGCATTGATTGATGAAGCTCTCATTAAAGTCTCCTTTGCATATTAACGGCTCTCTGACAAGTCTCCACTTCAAGCCAGTTGTTATTGTTGTGATTGCGCGCAGTGTGCCGGTGCCGTCATGACCTGCTCTTATATAATATGCAAAAGGCAAGCCTTGCGTTTTTTCCAGGCAAGGGTAGTAGCAGCGATCAAATATATCTTTGATGGTTCCGGCCATATACCCTAGGTTTTCAGTTGTCCCAAGTATTAATCCGTTACTTGAAATTAGATCTTCAGGTTGTAACACATCTGGAGCGATGACTTGCAGGTCTATGGATTCAATGTTGGCGCCTCGTGCAACTGCATCTAGCATTCGGGAAGTATTCGCAGACGGGGTGTTGGCTGTTACAATGAGTTTCTTTGCGTGTGACATGTGGCGACCTGTGGGGGGTGGGTTGGAGTTAACTGAGACCAAATTTTTTTCTGATGGGTAGAGGTAAAGAATCATAAGCATGCTCTACCGCTTTCTCAATTTTCATCAATTCAAGATCCTTCAATTCCTTTTTGAGGCGTTTGTTTTCGCTTAACAGGTCTTTTTTGCTGCTTTTTATTGGGCCTCTAGATGCATTCCTGTCCAACTGGGCTTTTTTCGCACATTCAAGATCATGATTCACCTTGTCAAGATAGGCTCTGAAATGGGGAGAAAATCGAGAGGTGTTCATCAATGAGCACCTGCTTGTTTCTATAGCTCTAGCCACCATCGCCCCATTGATCTGGTAGTGGCTCTTTAAATTATAGTCGGTCTTTTTAATGTGTTTTTTTATATATTCAGCCTTCTCCCTTTTCATCTCTTCTACGCAGATCCATGCTGCTAGACTTTTGTTTTTATCAGAGGTCCATGATGGAGCCGAAGATTTGATTGTGTTTCGGCTTTTTCTCTTCGTTTTGTAATAATCCAAAACCATGTTATTGGCACTCCTCAATATAATCATCCATGGCTTTTTTTATTTCGGGAAGTGCCTCATTGTTTTTGTCTAAGCTGGAGATTTGAATAAATGCCTTTCTAATCAATTCAAATGATGACTTCTTAAATATATGCGGAACATCTTTGTTCTTTAATGTTTCTACATGTGGAGAAATATGAAATATTAGCCACTCTGCATTGCCTGACTTGAGTAGATTGTGTTGGCATCCAAGACATAACTCAGGTGAGGCAATATGGGGCCTGGCTTCACCTGATTGCGCGCATCTGGCATTCCTCACTGATCTCTTACGGATCAAACAATATCCCCAGGGGTTTGCGTTTATCGACGCTATTTCGGGTAGAACGACCTGTTCAGTAAAACGCTTCTTTTCCTCTGTCGTCAAAATTAAAGTTTTCCGTAGAAGTCTGCGTAGCCACCGAGCCATTAATCCTGCATAGCCTGAACCCTTCTGGTTAATGTAGTTGTTGACAAGTGAGTTAGCGACGGATTGCTTGATATGTTCAATGTTTTGCCTGTTATCCTTGTCCCTGACGTAAGCCAGCCACATACGGTTTGATACGTGTTTGAATTGACTTCTAATCATCCAGCCAACATCTCCATCAAATCGCCGGTATACGGCTTCGGCCCACATGTGCCTTAATCCGTGTGTTGTCGGATAAATGGCCCCACTAATTAGATCCTGGCTTGCATGCCGAGTCGTTGATTTTAGTGATAAGTTTTCAGCGGGGAGGGTGTCAATCCATGCTTTCATTTCGAGAGAGAGGTTGTCATCAATTAATTGATGGATTTCTGGGTCTAGGTCTCCCGTCTTGTATCGAGATACCCAGTTCTTTTTAACGTGACGTTTATTGTCTAGAAGTGCAAACCTTACGAGGTGTTTTTCGCTCTTGACTCTGTTTCTGGCTTCAATAAGGGGTATGTAATTGTTTCTAGTCTTCATTGAGAAAATGGGCTTTTGGTAAAAATCAAGCCTTTTGAACCCTTCGTAGTTATCAACAAAATGATTCCATACGCTAGATACTTTTCTCTGCGTTGTAGATGACGAATTGTTATGTGTTGATAATCTTTTTCCTTCACGATAAAGGATTGGCTTACTAATATCCGGACAGTGGAGAGATCCCAGTCTTTTCGCAATTAAATATGAGTCAAATGTTAACTCTCTTTTTTGCTTTACTTTTCCGGATGTTTTGAAAACGTACCAATTAACTTGATATCTTAATGGGAATGAATGCTGATCGAGCTTGTCATCATTCTCAAAAATATCTATTGCACTTTCAGGGAATCCGTACTCGCTTTTTCTCCATCCAGATAATGCCATAAAGCCTACCATTCCTGCTTCAGAGACAAGTTTAACTAGTTGCCTTGGCTGGCTATAAATCACATCGTTCATCTCATTTTTCAATATCCCAATAGATGCGTAATGATTCACATCTGGAGGCCTGATCGACAGGATAGAAAGTTTATTAGTTAATCGTTGATGTTCATTTCTTACTTCATTGATAGATATGCTTGCCTCTCTGCTTAGAAAGTAATTTATGTTATCTATATCCGGGCCGTTTAAATAATGCCATGTGACAATTCTGGCTCTATCAATGTTTTCCCTGGTCATTTCCAAATTTGAATTTGAAACAATTCTCCTAGAGGAGAGTTCATTTAAAAGTAAATTTGAAACAAGCGCTTCAATGTATGCCTTTTTGTAATAAGAAAGGACGGCAGTGTGAACTTTTTTTATGTAGGTTTTGCTCAGAGTGGGGTGCCTGAAATGAATATCTTTGCCTGAGAGGTCTTTTAGAATTAAAGGCATTAAATCGCTTACGGGTTTTCTCTGGTATCCGATGGAGTCTGCGATACGCTGTGCGCCGTTTAGTGTATGGGCTATAGCTTTAGCTAGTACATAATGAGTGTTGAAGAATTTTAGGCAGTGCTCAATGTAATAGCGGCCGTGATCCAGGGTTAAATGGTTGTAATTTCCTCCTTCAATCCAGTCTCGATAGGTGATGCTTCCATTTGTGATGTCATCTAGTGCAACCTTGATTGCTTTATCAATGTGAGTTTTGCTTATATCGCTGGATATCAAGTCGCTTCCAATGCTGTGAAGGATTACCTTCCATTTGTGTATGTGGTACAGCATAGAAAAAGCCATATATGATTTTATTCTGGGGGATGTTAATAATTTGTCGTTTTCCCAGTAATGAGTTAATAGGTATTTGATGGTCGTTAAGGCATTTTCTCGAGTCAACGTTCCGGATTCGTTGGCTTTGATTGCGAAAATGAATATTTTCAACCCTTGTAGTCGTGCCCTGTACTGATTCTGGGTTGTTTCTTTGGCCAGGTGTATCCATACTGTTTTAACTGTAAATACCAGATTTTCTATGGGTTTCCCTGGGGTTTTCTCTGATTTTGAGTGTGATCTCATGATGTCAGAAAAATCAATTTTTATGTCTTCTCCATACTGTGTTTTAAAAAACCATGTGTCATCGTGATAATTATTATTAGTAGCCCCGGGCAGGGCATTTAGTATTGACTGGTTCTGAGATGTTGTGGCTTCTATCTTGTAGGCGTTGGACTTTTTCATTCAATGGTCTCCAAGATATAGTCTAGCAACGGCGGCAGGGCTTCCTTGTACTCACTGTATTGCTTTTGCGCTTCGGAAGAGCTTTTCATTCTGCACAGCGTCTGTGTCATCCATTCAATGTTAACCAGGAGGATGTCCTCTGCCCATTTAGGACGCCTTGAAACGATTTCTTTATAATTTCTTTCTGCTTCATTTATGTAGTGAATCAAGTAGATAGCTGTATCCACTGAGTCGGAAATAATTAGCTTGGAATAACGCTGTGTGCGTTCAATGCTGTTCGTCAATCTTTGTTCATCTATGGATTTAGATGTTGTGTTCGAGTTGATTTCAGTTAGTGAGTTTAGATTGTTAACGGATTCTATGAGATTTGAAATTGAGGGGTTGTAAGCTGATCTTTGAAGATCATTCAAGACTAGCCTTGTGATTCGACTTGATTGGTTAACCCATTCTTTATTCTCATCCGTTAAGTATGATGTCTTTTCTGTCAGAGAAGAGTGTGAGTGGTTATTGACCAGGTCTCCATCTCTGTATTTGTCGCTAGCTGCATGTACAGATGAAGTTTTTAGGTGTGTTAGAGTGAAAGTGGATACTGGTGTTGGTTTTTCGGCCTGCAAAAAATATTCCTTTGAAGATAAGCCGGTTCTCTTTGTAAATGAGGTGTAGTTAGTTCCGGATTTTTTGAGAGCAAGCATTGACTCAATGAATACTGGTGATGCGTTGATTTTTGCAAGGTCTTTATCGATTTTTTCCCTGATGCTTTCTATAGACCATAGCCTAATTAGAAATGATATGATGTTGCGGTGGTTATATTGCCCAGATAAGTAAGGAAATTTTTCTGATTTGTTGACGTTTGAGGTTGTTAGCCTTCCATCCTTGATGCCGTCGATATATCGAGATTGTGCTATTGCCCATGGATCGCTTCCTGTCATTATGGAAGTTCTTTGCTTTTTTCCTGATCTACCCTTGTAATATGTGCATTCCATAAGACTAAGTTTTCCATTTTTGTCAAACTCGCGTGCGTAACTGTTGGCTTTAAGTTTTGGAATGTCGTTGGGTTGAATGGCTTCGCAAGCAGCAAGCCAGGCGAATAGCCGCTCTTCTATCTGCGAATACCCTTCATAATGCTTTGGCGAAATAATCAAAGGTCGCTGCCATGGAATATGTCCGTTTTCAGGATCTTTGTTTCCTTTAATTTGGCGGCCTTGATTGATCGATTTTATTGCCAGCTCTTCGTGCTTCGGTCTTATTAAGTCAGTGATTACAAGTGCATTTATATCTTTTATGCTGCTTGGTGCTGTCCGTTTTTTGATGTATTCATTAAAGAAAGCGGGATTCCAGCAGTAGTACCATGTTTGATTTTTGCTATGTTCAGAGGGCGTTATTATTGTCCACCCCTCTCTTTGATCAAGGAGCCAGTTAAGGGTTGTTGCTATGGTGGTTCTGAAGCTCAACATTAATATTTTGGGGCTTTCAATCTGTAGGTATAATTTTTCGCCGATTTCTTCTCTGAGCCAGGGAAGGTTGAACCATCTGCTAAGCGTTATCGGGGATGCTTGTGGGCTTTTTGCTGGAGAGGAAAGTTTTGTTAGTGTGAAAAGGTAGTTGATTTGAGATAAAGAAAATCCTCCGCTTCCGGCGCCCTCGTTGATGAGTTGGTTAAGGGCGCCTAGCTTTGAATTCTTTATCCCTAGTGAATTTAGCTCGTGTTCCTCATGGCCCTTCAGTATTTCATATTTGTTTTCGTTTGTAGTGGCCCATCCAGAACTGGATAGCCAGGAAAAGAAGCGATAAACATGATCGTAGTAAGTGCACTTTGTTGTTTCTTTCTTTTCATTGAACCATTCGCTGTATAATGCCTCTTTAATTGATTTGTAAATGAGGATTTCATACTTGTTGTTCCCTTTGTAATTGATTGTTTTTCTATTTCCCGATTTTGTGTTGTAATGAATTGTCTTTGCGGATTTATTTATTTTTTTGTCTTGGGTTTTAGTGATTAGTCGGTCAAAACTGTCTGCCTCATTTGTAGGTGAGGGGGATTTATTCATGAAGGTTCTCCTCAACTTCAAACATTTGCATTCTCATTCGTATGTAGCGAGTAGTAACGGAGGGGGCAATTCCATTTCTCCCAAAGCTATGTCCAAGCCTTTGAGCTACAACTATTAATGCTGCTGACTCGGATCTTGTCTCTCTTCCCTCTTTGCTTTTAATCTCACTATGAAAGGTCTCCGTCGCAAATGTGTGTCTTAAATCATGGAAGCTAAGATCGGTGTTTAAATTCGTGTTTTTTGCTCTTTTTCTAAAAACCCTTGATCCCTGTTCTGGACCTATGCCCGTACCGAAAAACCTCTTGTCGGTTCTAAGGAAAAAGGAATCATCTTTTTTGTTCGATTTTTTTTCGATTGTTGCTCTTTCAGTTAAATAGTATCTGTGCATTTCTTCTAGGAGGGGGCGGCTAAAGTATATCCATCTCGATTTTCCACCTTTTGTGAACTTTCCCTTTAGTAAATATCGAAATAAATTAACTGAGTTGAATTTTTCATCTGCAATTTGCGCAAATAGGCTGGATAACTTTTCGTCTACCCGTATTCCAACTAGTTCTGATGTCCTTAGTCCCACCTCGAAACCCATTCTCATCATCAGCTTTTCGGATATTGTTTTACATGCAGTTAATAGGTTTGAGCGTTGGCTTCTGGATATGTATTGAATGTAGTTTTTGGTATCGCAATGGTCTTCTATGTGCTGTCTTGTCTTCCGGTAAGTCTTTATCTTTTTCTCTTCACATAGCTCGTTATCGTCAAGCCAGTTGTAATATGCGATTAGGGCCGAGGCATGGATGTGTAAGGTCAGGGAAGAGTTCGCTTTTTCTGCGAGAACTGAATTGATATAAAAGTTAAGAAATCTCTCGCTGCATGATGATGAGGAGTGCATGCCTGGTGTTGAGTGTTGATTTTTGCATTCTTCTAGGTAAGAAAGAAATCTCGCTAGGCAATATACGTAACTTCGTATTGTGGAATCTGATGCGGGTTTGTATTCAAAGACATATGATTTTATTGAGCTGTAACTATTTTCAATTCTTCGTTTCTCTGAAACCTCTCCGTATAATGACAAATGGGTAGTAAATAATAACGGAAGAATGGGTGGGGCCCCTTGCTCGTCCAGTATTACCCAGAGGGGGTCTAGTGATTTCCCTTTGTATTCTGTTGACAGCTTTCTAACCTTGCAGAGCATCTTCTGTCGCCTCCGAATCCTCTCCAGCTCATTGCAGCACTAGAGGTTTGTTACGGCAACGAAAATCCAATATTAAGTTCATATAAGGAAAAGAAATCCTTGAGGGCGCCGCTCATGTAGCCCAGGTTTTCGGTGGTGCCGAGCAGAATGGCATCGCAGGCCCGAACATCCTCCGGTCCCGCCTCCAGCGGTGCCTTCACCGTCACGCAGACGTTCTCGATATCCTCATGCCCGGCCCCGCGGGCCGCAGCCTCGCGTAACTTGAGCGTGTTGGGTGAGGGGGCGTGGGCGACAATCAGCAGATGTTTCATGATCCGAATATTCAACGCGGTCGATAAGGCCAGCATAGCAGCAACATGCGACGCCAGCGGAAGCCCCCACGACTTCCCTGAGAACAGAGAATCCTTCCAGATCGTCGAGTTCGGCGCCAATCAATAACCTGTGCCTATTGTAGGAGCCATGCTTGCATTGCGATCCGAGCTCAAGCAAGGCCAAGATCCCGGTAGCGTATTTATAGACACGCCAGCAGCCCACAAAAGAAGCCTCGGTAGCTCTCCTTCCTCCCCTTGTTCCTCACGCCTCAACATAGTTCAACGGCAGCGCCGCCGTATCGACCACCCGCCGCATGACAAAGCTGGAATGCACCCCGCTGACGCCTTCAATCCGGGTGATCTGGTTGAGCAGAAAATGTTGGTAGGCGTCGATGTCCGGCACCACCACTTTTAGTAAGTAATCTGCATCCTGTCCGGTAACCAGATAGCACTGCTGGACCTCCGAAAAGCTGGCCACCTTGTCCTCGAAGTTGGCGAAGCGCTCCGGGGTATGGCGATCCATGCTGATCTGGATCATCACGGTCAGATCCAGCCCCAGCTTGCGGGCATCCAGCACGGTTTCCCGTTTGATGATGATGCCGGCTGCTTCCAGCTTCTGCACCCGCCGTGAGCAGGGCGAGGGCGACAGGCCCACGGCTTCCGCCAGCTGCTGGTTGCTCAGGCCGCCATTGCTCTGCAGCGCTTCAAGAATGCGCAGGTCGGTGCGATCCAGTTTTGCCAGTTCTGACGTCTTCATGTGTGGTTTCTCTCGTTATCTGCGATTTTTGGCAATAATATTGCCAATAAAGCCGAAATCGGGCTGATAAAGCAAGCACATTGCGCGCGTTGCGCCGTAAAGTATCTCTCGTAGGGCGATGATGCAGACGGCCACAAGCCGGGCGCCTCTCTTTGCCGCTACCGGTGCCTACCGGCGCCCTGATCGACAACTAAGGAGCCTCTGAATAACTCCTTGCGTGCTCAGTCTTTCAGGCTGGTTCGCAATCTAGGCGCGATTTTGAAGGTGTATGTCCATCCATCGAAAAAGCGCAACAACGAGTGCGGGCCAGCCTGGAAGACCCGAAGGGCGCGGCCTGAAGCGCACATCTGCTGCGCCTTGCCTCTAGGAAAGGGATCCACCCTTCCCGTCGAGACAAGACACAACAGCTGCACGCTTCAGGCCACGCTGAGCATGCAAGGAGTTATTCAGAGGCTCCTTAAGATCACGACATGATTGTTAGCCGCATCAAGCAGTATCCCTGGGAGAGCCGGTTAGACATTCTGGGGGGCAGAGTCTGCCCCTTTTTACTTTGAGGATTCGACATGAGCTTTGATCACACCAAGTACCAGCCATTTCCTGTTATCGACAAGCCCGACCGTCGTTGGCCGAGCCAGCGAATCGAGAAAGCCCCCCTGTGGGCGGCGGTGGACCTGCGTGACGGTAACCAGGCGCTGATCAAGCCCATGTCCGTGGCTCAGAAACGCACCTTCTTCCAGATGCTGGTGGAGCTGGGCTTCAAGGAAATCGAGGTGGGCTTCCCATCTGCCAGCCAGATCGATTTCGACTTTTGCCGTGCCTTGATCGAAGAGGATCTGGTGCCCGATGACGTGCACATTCAGGTACTGACCCAGGCCCGGGAAGACCTGATCGCGCGGACCTTTGAATCGTTGAAGGGTGCAAAAAACGCCATCGTGCATATCTACAACGCCACCTCGCCCACCTTCCGTGAGCAGGTGTTCAATGTGGACAAGGCAGGCTGCAAGACCATTGCCGTGCGTGCGGCCGAATGGGTGCGTGACTTCGCCGCGCAGCAGCCCGATACCCACTGGAGCTTCCAGTATTCCCCGGAAACCTTCAGTGCCACCGAGACCGATTTCGCCATCGAAGTGATCGATGCGGTGAACGCGGTATGGCGCCCGGACCAGGGCCAGCGGGTGATCATCAACTTGCCGGCCACCGTCGAGGTGAGCACACCCAATGTGTTCGCCGATCAGGTGGAGCTGGTCCACGAAAAGATTCAGTACCGCGATGATGTGATCATCAGCGTGCATACCCACGATGACCGGGGCTGCGGTGTGGCTGCGGCTGAAATGGCGGTGATGGCTGGCGCTGACCGGGTGGAAGGCACCTTGCTGGGTAACGGTGAACGCACCGGCAACATGGATCTGGTGACCGCCGGTATGAACCTGTACAGCCAGGGGATCGACCCGCAGATCGATTTCTCGCGAATGAAGGAAATCGTCGCGTTGGTGGAAGAGATTACCGACATCCAGACCCATCCGCGCCATCCCTACGCAGGGGATCTGGTGTTCAGCGCCTTCTCCGGCAGCCACCAGGATGCCATTCGCAAATGCCTGGCCCGGTATCAGGAAGGCGATATCTGGAACGTGGCCTATCTGCCTATCGATCCTGCGGATGTGGGGCGCCGCTACGAAGAAGTGGTGCGCATTAATTCCCAGTCCGGCAAGGGGGGCGTGGCCCACGTGCTGGAGCGGGATTTCGGCATCGACTTGCCGCGCTGGTTGCAGCAGGAGCTGGCCAAGGTGGTACAGCAGGACGCAGAGGAAGACGGTGGCGAAATTACCAGCGAGCGAGTGCACCGTCGCTTCAACAGCGACTACCTGAGTGTGCCAATGGGGTGGGTGTTGCGTTCCTACGATCTGAATCGCAGCAACGATCAGGTGCAGGCGCAGATCAGTATTGGCGATGACAGCCAGCCGGTGACCTTGTTGTGCGGCCGGGGTGACGGTGCCATGTCAGCGTTGGTGGATGCCCTGAACCGTCGCATTGGTGGTGACGTCAAAGTGGTGTCGTTCGACGAGTATTCGCTGGGCGATAACACCGAAGCCAACGCCATGGCCTGTGTGCGGGTGCAGGTGGGGGAGACCGTGCAGAGCGCGGTGGCCACCGCCGCCGACACGACCGCTGCGGCCTTGCAGGCGATCCTGTCTGCTGTGGGGCGCGTGCAGGCTGCCGCCGAGGTTCGCGACGTCGCCGACGCCTGAGGGAACACAACACCGCCTCGATGGGGCGGTGTTTGTGGTGGGAACTCGTCTGCGAGGGTGTGTTGATCGACGGCGGATCGCTTGCAGGCAAGCTCCTACAGGTTGTTTCCCTGCCAGTCTTCCCTGCTCTCTTCTCGCGGTGGTTCCACCGCGAATAAAGCCCCCAGCGAGAGCCAGCGCGGTCGGGCGACCGCTCCCACTTGACTGCCCTGCCGATTGAGAGGGTCAGCCGAGAAACGCGGTCAGCACCCGGCCCAATAACAGGCGAGCCTGATCGAAGCGCGGTGTTTTGCCCAGCAGCGTGTCGCGCGGTTCTACCCACTGGCCAGGTGAGAGATCGTCTGGGCACGCCTCGCAAAGCGCCTCGGCATTTTCTTGTGCCAGTTCCAGATGGAACTGCAGCGCCAGCACATTATCCCCGTAACGAAACGCCTGGTTCGCGCAGCCGTCGCTTTCCAGTAGCGGTACAGCACCCTGCGGAATAGCAAAGGTGTCACCATGCCAATGCAGTACCAGGGGTTGGCTGGCAAACAGTTTGCCGATGCTGTCCGTGACGCCCTGACGGGTGGGGCGCACGGCAAACCAGCCCACCTCTTTGTCCGGGTTGGCGGTGACAGCGGCGCCCAGCACCCGGGCAATCAGCTGTGCCCCGAGGCAGACCCCCAGTACCTTTTTTCCGGCCGCGATGCTTTCCCGAATCAGGGCCTTTTCAGCCGCCATCCAGGGGTGGTCGCTTTCGTCATCGGCGCCCATGGGGCCCCCCATGACAATCAGTACATCGAAGTCATCCACCCCGGGAAGCGGGTCGCCCTGGTAGAGCAGGGAGTGGCTGATGTTGGCATCCCGCTCCCGGAACCAGTCGGCCATGGTGCCAAGTTGTTCAAAGGGAACATGGGACAGGTAATGAATACGCATGGCCCGCTCCTGGTCGGATCAGAAATAGATGGCCTGAAAGCTGGCCACCGCCTGGTCTTCGGCGTCGAACAAAGTCAGTAACTCACCTTCAACACGATAACGCCGGGTGTGTTTCAGGGCATCCATCATCCCGGATTCGGTGCTCATGTCCGGGCAGGCCTTGCGGGTCAGTCCCAGCTGCGACAGCGCCAGGTGGTCGCCCTCTTGTTCGTACTGGCCTTGCAAGGTGTTACAGCCTGCCAGACCGCGGACGCTGCTGTCGTTGCCGAATACCAGATGTGGCGGACGCTCTTGATCGGCGGTGCTCACGGCGTTGTCGCCGAGGTGGGTCAGCTGCCAATGGGTATTGGCAAACTCGGCAGTGGGTTGTTCGCAGGCGCTTTTCAGGGCCTCAAACGCATAGCTTTCCACGCTGAGGGCAGCTTCAGTGCTACCTGCTTGCTGCCCCGGCACCTTGCGCACCAGGCCGCTGATGGTCGCCTGACGGGGTTGGTGCGGGTACTCCGCGCTATCCTGAAAATCTTCCAGAATCGCTTCCTGCTGCGGGCCAGTCAGCAGCAGACGCCGGTCGGTGTTGCAGGGGATAAAAACCGTTCGGCCGGCTTGCCATACCAGGGTGCCGGCTAGTGTCTCGCTGTCCGTCATGACGGCGCTGAGCGCCAGCACGGCGGGATCGAAACCGTTGGTCTTATAGGTCACGGTCAGTGGCTCGGAGCGGTAATAGATGCCGCCGCTGGCCAGCACCTGGGCAAACAGTTGGTACTCGCTATCTGCGTCCAGGGCCCCGGAGGGGAAGTACAACCGGAACGGCGGGACGGGCTCGCCGGCGTCGAGCGGGATGACCCGTTTTACGACGATGTCGCTATCGGTCAACAGGGACACGGTCAGGAATGCCTGATCAGGCAGTTCGCTGTCTGGTGGGAGCTGGATCTCGCCACTCAAATGAGCAACCGCCGCATTGCTGCGCGTAAAGGTGCCGCTGAACTGTGGTTCGCTAGCCGGGGTGTTGCTGTCTGTGTCTTGCGTTGCCGGTGCGGTGCTCGGGCTCAGTGTCAGGGTGTCGCCCTGTTGCTGGCCCTGCCGTGTGACTTGCTCCACAGTCATGGCTTCGGAATCCAGGAACCGCAGCGAGAACTGGCCGTCATCGTTGTCCCAGTGCAGCCCCTGGCGGTGGGCATCATTGGGCAAGTAAAGGTCGCCGTTGTTTTCCAATACCAGAATCTGTTCTTCCTGTTGCCAGACCCCTGCCACCGGGTTACCGGTGTCTACCGTCGCCGGCTGACTGGCGGGTGGGGTGGGTGTCTTGTCATCACAGCCTGTCAGCGCCAGAGCGCCTAAAAAAAACAGGGCATACTGCTTCATTGAGTGGTTCCTTCAAGGGTGCCTTCGGTGCTCGTGTCATGAGCCGGGGCGGGGGTAGTGTCGATGTGTGCCGCGGGGGAATCATCGCCAGCGGGGCTGGCGGGTTGCTCATCAGGAGCGGCGTCGGGTATCTCCGGCGGCACGGCATCTTGTGGTGTCGAGTCGGGTTGTGCGGGTTTGTCGGTGGAGACCGAGGGCGCCGGCGCCGGAGGTTGCTTGTCGGTCTCGCTCTTTTCCGGGGGCGTTGGTGCGGGTGCGGGATTGGCAGGCCACACATTGAGCGCCGGGTCCGGGATACGCACCAGCTGCATTTGCTCCAGAATCCAGTTGGCGCGCTGATTGAGATGGTCGGTTGGGCCTTTGAAATCGTAGTAGTTCGGGCGTGGTAGCATGGCGGCTAGCTGGGCGGCCTGAAACGGACTCAACTGTGCGGCGCTCACCTGAAAATGGTGGCGGGCCGCAGCCTCGGCACCATAAATCTGGTGACCCCACTGGGCCATATTCAGATACAGCTCCAGAATCCGGCGTTTGCTCAGGCAGATCTCCAGCAGTATGGCAATCATGGCTTCCTGGGCCTTGCGCAGATAGGAGCGCTTGCCGGAGAGATACAGGTTCTTGGCGAGCTGCTGGGTAATGGTGGACCCCCCGGCAACGGGCTTGCCGGCTTCCATGTTGCGTTTGATGGCATAGCGAATGCCGTCCCAGTCGAAGCCGGTGTGCTCGGTAAAGCGGGCATCCTCTGAAATCAACACGGCGCGCTTCAGGTAGTCGCTGATCTGATCATAGTCGCGCCATGCCTGCTGCACCTGACCCTGGGCCTCGGCACGCTCCATATAAGCGCTCTGGGTAGGGTTATGGTGCTGCAGTCGCAACACCAACCCGGTATACCAGAGCACGTACAGCCCCAGGCCCATGGCCAGTAGCGCCAGCAGTTGTAGTAATCGTCGTCGCAGCCTCATGGTCAGCCCGGTTGGGCAGCAGTCTCCCTTGATCTGGCGGTTCGGCTGTAAGCCGTGGCCTGATGCTTTGTTACAGGCCCCAATTGTCGGTGAAAGTTCCGTTTTTGTCAGGTCATGGTGGTAAGCTGGGCCAAGGCAGTTCAAATAGTAATCAGAAGAATAAATCTGCTGGATGCAAACAATGTCACTACTGCTGATTGGGGCAGCAATACTCGCCGGGCTTGCCACGGCACTGGTCTGCTGGCTGTGGGTGCGCCAATGGCGACGTGGCTTGCTTGTGGCTGCCCGTGAACGGCGTTTTCGGCAGCTGGTACAGCAGGCCTCTACCGGTATGGCGTTTGTGACCCTCTCGGGGGAGTGGGTGGACGCTAACCCCGCATTTCTTGATTTTTGTGCCGTGTCCCGGGCAGAACTGGGCGGGCGCAGCCTGGCTTCCCTGCTTCACCCCGATGACCAACCTGTGCTCCCAATCCTGGGCGATCTCCCTGTGGTGGCGAGCCCTTTTGCCCGTGAAGTCCGTTTTCTGGGCGGTAACGAGACGCCCCAATGGGCGAGATTGACGCTATCGGTGCTGGAGCCCGGCCTTTACCTGGTGCAGATCGATCCGATTCAGGCAACCAAGGATGCCGAGAAGGCCCTGCAGGAGAACCAGCGCCGCCTGGAGCTGGCGGTGACTGCCGGTGGTGTGGGGATCTGGCAGTACGATATCGGCCGTGACGAGCTGCTCTGGGACGACAAGATGTATGAGCTTTACGGTGTCCGGCGCGGTGAGGACACCGAAGGCACCCTGGCCATGTGGAGCGAGCGGGTGCATCCGGACGATCTGCCAGCGGCGAGCCTGGCGTTGGAGAAAGCCATCGCCGAGCAGGGTGAAATGGATATCGGTTTCCGGGTGTTCCGGCCCGATGGCGAACGGGGTTTTATTCGTGCCCGCGCGGTTTATATGCCCGGTGCGGGCAGTGGGCAGGGGATTGTGCTGGGGACCAACTGGGACACCACGGCCGAGCAATCCATGCAGGAGTCGTTGGCCCGTGAAAAGGAACAGTTACGAGTAACACTAAACTCCATTGCCGACGCGGTGATCGCCACCGACCATGAGGGTGTCATCACGTTTATGAATCCGGTGGCGGAGTCGCTGACCGGGTGGCGTGAGCAGGAGGCGTGTGGCCAGCATGTGGACAGTGTGCTGGTGCTGTCCAGCGAGGCGCAGCGAGGGCCCAAGGTCAGCCCTGTCGGTGTGGCCCTGAACGGCGGGGACGTGTGTTTCCTGCGCGAAGGCTCGTCGCTGCTCAGCCGCGATGGCAGTCGTTATGAAATTCAGGATTCCGCCGCCCCCCTGAAAGACAGTGAAGGCGTGGTGACAGGGGCGGTCATGGTCTTTCGGGATGTGACAACACGCCGTGCCATGCAGAAAAAATTGCGTTACCACGCCACCCACGATTCCCTGACCGGCCTGACCAATCGCCGGGAATTCGAGAATATATTGCAGCTGACGCTGGACGAAGGCGTTGGCGAGCAGGGCATGCTGTGTTTTATCGACCTGGATCGCTTCAAGGTGGTTAACGATACCGCAGGGCATGTGGCCGGGGATGCCCTGCTGCGTGAATGCGCCCGGGTGATCGCCCGCCAGATTCGCGATGGCGATGTGCTGGCCAGGCTCGGGGGGGACGAGTTCGGGTTGTTGTTGCGCCATTGTCCTGCGGACAAGGCGATACAAATTGCTGAGCGACTGATTCAGGCGCTGGATGACATGCGCTTCGCCTGGAAGGATTCACTCTATGATATCGGTGCCAGTGTCGGGCTGGTGCAGCTGGATGAGAATGTCTGCACCGTAGAAGAAGCCATGAGTCGGGCGGATGTGGCCTGTTATGCCGCCAAGCATCGTGGTCGTGGGCAGGTTTCGGTGTACACCCCGGATGATAGCGAGGCATCGCGCCGCCATGTGGAGCTGCAAATGGCTGCAGGCTTGCGTGAATCTTTGGAGGCAGATCGCTTCCTGCTGTTTGCCCAGGAAATTCGTCCCATCGCCGACCCCGATAGCGCGGGCCACTATGAAATCCTGCTACGCCTGCGCGATCGCAATGGCGATATTCTTAACCCGGGGGCCTTTATCCCGGCGGCAGAGCGTTATCAGATGATGCCGCATATCGATCGCTGGGTGCTGCGTCAGCTGCTGGAGAAACTTGGCGAGCAGCTGGTGGCGTTGCCGTCGCTGAACCTGGCCATCAACCTGTCAGCCACCTCCCTGGATGACCCGTCGTTTATCCCGTTCCTGGATGAGCTGCTGGCGGTCACCCCGGTGCCGCCCCAGCGACTGACGTTCGAGATCACGGAGACCACCGTGGTGAACCAGCTTGCCTCCGCCAGCGAAGTGCTGAGCCGGCTGCGTGAACAGGGCTGCAAGGTGGCACTGGATGATTTTGGGAGTGGTTTCAGCTCGTTTAACTACCTCAAGCACTTTCCGGTGGACTTCATCAAGATCGATGGCAGCTTTGTCCGCAACCTGATGTATTCCAGTGTCGATCACACCATTGTCGAGTCCATCAACGAGGTGGCGCACCGACTGGGCGTGAAAACCGTGGCCGAGTATGTGGAAGATGATGCGCTGATCCCGGTGCTGGAAAAAGCCGGTGTGGATTATGTGCAGGGCTATGCCATCGGGCGCCCGCAGCCGCTGGACTACCTGTTCGAGCAGCTTGCCAAACCGGGCAAGCCCGGCCCGGCAGGCAAAATCGTTACGGCGCTTCCTCGCTCTCATTGAGGGCCGGGGGCGTCAGCTGGCGGTCCCCGCGCCAGCGATCGAGCTCCCGTGTCATGGAGGGCTGGGTGGTGTCCCGCTGCAGCGTGTCATTGTCGTGCTTGAGTCGACGTTCTGCATTGTCAGTCTCTCTCGCAGGAGAGGAGGAGCGCAGGCGGGTATCGGGTACGCTGGTCAGCCCCTCGTAATCCAGCCCATAGTCATAGCCTTCCTCAAAGACGTCATCGCCCTGAATGTAGTCATACCCCTGGGCGGTACCGACGGTCACGCCACCGAGCGTTAATGTCGCCATCAAAATGGCCGTTCTCTGCCACATTGCGGTCTACCTCCTGTTGCAGAGTGTGACAGGTGGGCAAGGGAGCCGTTCCGGTGTGTGATGGCCGGAACCATAAAATGGTGAAAAATTGACCTGCGTCAGGATGGGTTGCGTTCCTGCCACGTGGAGCCTCTTTGCGGGCTTGAAAAGCCCGCCAGCTGGCAATATCTCTGTGAGGGCAAGGACGTAGGGCCGGGATGAGCGGTAGGGAACCGCTGAATAACTCCTTGCGTGCTCAGTCTTTCAGGCTGGCTCACCCCCTCTATGGGCCAAAAGGTAAAGAGGGGCGCGGTTTTGAAGGTGTATGTCCATCCATCGGCTCTTCACCTTCGAAGAAAGCGCAACAACGAGTGTGGGCCAGCCTGGAAGACCCGAAGGGCGCGGCCTGGAGCGCACATCTGCTGCGCCTTGCCTCTAGGAAAGGGAACCACCCTTACCGTCGAGGCAAGACACAACAGCTGCACGCTCCAGGTCACGCTGAGCATGCAAGGAGTTACTCAGAGGTTCCCTTAGGTAATGCCTATAGCTGCCATAAAAGCTTTTAAATTTACCAATTGCCGAGAATTGCGCATCCTGTCTCTCGCCTAAACGACTTAATGACCAACACCTAGGGAGTCTTAGACACATGGCACTTATCAACAGCGAGATCAAACCGTTCAACGCCACTGCATTCAAGCAGGGCGATTTCGTAGAGATCTCTGAAGCAGACGTTAAAGGCAAGTGGGCCATCTTCTTCTTCTACCCGGCCGACTTCACTTTCGTTTGCCCCACCGAGCTGGGCGACGTGGCTGACAAATACGAAGAGCTGCAGAAGCTGGGTGTGGAAGTATTCTCTGTTTCCACCGACACCCACTTCACCCACAAAGCGTGGCACGATACTTCCGATACCATCGGCAAGATCAACTACTACATGGTTGGCGACCAGACCGGCACCATCACTAACAACTTTGAAGTGATGCGTGAAGGCCAGGGCCTGGCAGATCGTGCGACCTTCCTGGTCGATCCGGATGGCATCATCCAGGCCATGGAAATCACTGCCGAAGGTATCGGCCGTGACGCGGACGACCTGCTGCGCAAAGTGAAAGCGGCCCAGTACGTTCGTAACCATCCCGGCGAAGTGTGCCCGGCCAAATGGAAAGAAGGCGAAGCCACTCTGGCCCCATCTCTCGACCTGGTCGGCAAGATCTAAACCGGCCTCACCCACTCCCTGATTTTCCTCCATGTATGGAGGCTCCTCTCCCCTGTCATGGGGGAGGGGCAGGGGGAGGGTTTGCCTTCATGTCACTGAATACTGAATCACGTTAAGGGAATACACATGCTCACGAATGAAATTTTGCAGGCTCTCAAGGGCTACGCCGCCAACATGCAGAAGAAAGTCACTTTCGTGCTGCAAAGCGGATCCCATGACAAGCGCGACGAACTGGCCAGCTTCCTTTCTGATATTGCCGGTGTCAGTGACAACCTGGCGTTTGAAGAACGCGATCTGGGCGAAACACTGCGCAGCCCGATCAGTTTCCTGCTGGAAGCCGACGGTGAAGACACCGGTATCCGTTTCTCCGGTATTCCCGCAGGCCACGAATTCAATTCCCTGGTGCTGGCTTTTTTGCAGGCATCCGGGACCGATATCAAACTGGATGACAGCCTCCAGCGTATGGTGGCAGGTGCCAAAGGCGAGCTGAACTTTGAGGTGTTCATCAGCCTCAGCTGTCACAACTGCCCGGATGTGGTCCAGGCGTTAAACCAGTTTGCACTGCTGAATCCGAATATCACGGCTGAGATGATCGACGGCGGCCTGTATCAGGACGTGGTAAGCGAGCGTGATATTCAAGGTGTGCCCAGCGTGTACCTGAATGGCGAACTGTTCGCCAATGGCAAGGTGACCGCTGCCGAGCTGATCGACAAGCTCATGGCGCACGACCCGACCCTTGCCCAGGCGGGCGCGGGCGAAAAACTGCCGCTGCAGGACGTGACCGTCATTGGGGGTGGCCCGGCGGGTGTCGCCTCTGCGATTTACAGTGCCCGTAAAGGCCTGAAAGTGACCCTGATTGCCGACCGTATTGGCGGTCAGGTGAAAGACACCATGGACATCGAGAACCTGATCTCGGTGAAGAAGACTACCGGTCCGGAATTGTCTGGCGCCCTGCAGGCGCACATGAACGAATACGATGTCACCGTGAAAGAGCACCTGAAGGTGGCGCGCGTTGAAAAAGGGGAAATCAAAAAGGTCGTGCTGTCTTCCGGTGAAGAGATCGACACCAAGACCCTTATCGTCGCCACCGGCGCCAAATGGCGCGAGCTGGGTGTGCCCGGCGAGAAAGAGAACGTGGGCAACGGCGTGGCCTACTGCCCGCACTGTGATGGGCCCTTCTTCAAAGGCAAGGATGTGGCGGTGATCGGTGGCGGTAACTCCGGTATCGAAGCGGCCCTGGATCTGGCCGGCATCGTGAAGTCGGTGACCGTGTTCGAATTCATGCCGGAGCTGAAGGCCGACAAGGTGCTGGTCGACAAGGCAGAAGAAAAAGCCAACGTCACCATCCTCAAGAATGTGGCCACCCGTGAAATCAAGGCCACCAACGGCAAGGTCAGCGCTATCGAGTTTGTGGATCGTGCGACCGAAGAAGTGAAAGAGCTGCCGTTGGAAGGTGTGTTCGTGCAGATCGGTCTGGTGCCCAACAGCGAGTTCCTGGGCGATGTGGTGGCCCGCACCCGCTTTGGCGAGATTGAGATCAATGAAAAATGCCAGACATCCGAGGAAGGCATTTACGCTGCCGGCGACGTCACTACCGTGCCGTACAAGCAGATCGTGATCAGCATGGGTGAAGGCGCCAAGGCTTCGCTGGCCGCCTTTGAATACCTGATGACCCAGGGCGATCGACTCGAAGCCCTGTACGAGAAGAGCAAGGACGAGCAGAAGGAATCTGCCGTCGCCTGACCCGCAGGCGCTCACCCGCGGAACCCCCAAAAGCCACCGCATTGCGGTGGCTTTTGGGTTTATGTGCAGAGTCGTCAGTGCAGGCGTAGAGGTCTTCACCTTTCCTGTACAGGCTGTCTTCCATGATGCCCCGTAAAGGTGAATATCCGCAGGGGGCATGGGTGAAAATCGGTATCATTCTCGGCGATCAGCTCAGCCTGAGCTTGCCAACCCTTGCGCACCTGGATAAACAGCGGGACAGGCTGGTCATGGCTGAACTGGCCGATGAAGCCACTTATGTAAAGCATCACAAGCAGAAGATCGCCCTGATCTTCAGTGCCATGCGCCACTTCGCCACCGACCTGCAGCAGCAGGGCTGGCAGGTGGATTACTACCCGTACGGCGAGCACCGTCACCGCGATTTCGAGTCCTTGCTGGCCGACCATTATCGAGAGGCGCAAGGCATCGTGGTCACCCATTGTGGTGAGTACCGCTTGCAGCAACGCATCGATCAACAGTGGTCCGTGTCCTGCGGGGTAGAGGTGACTTGCCTCGATGACACACGTTTTTTGTGTGCCCCCGGCTTTTTCCCGCGCTGGGCGGCGGGCAAGAAACAGCTGCGCATGGAATTCTTTTACCGCGAAATGCGCCGCCATACCTCCCTGCTGATGGAAGGAAGCGAGCCGGTCGGCGGCAAGTGGAATTACGACAGCAGCAACCGCCAACCCTACAAGGGCAAGACCCCCCTGCCACCTGTCCTGACCTTTACACGCGATGCAATAGACGAGCAGGTGCTGGGGCTGGTGGCGAAGCATTTCGCCGATCATCCCGGTTCACTGCAGCATTTCCAGTGGGGCACCACTACCCGGCAGGCGCAGCAGGCGCTGGCGCATTTTATTGAACACCGGTTGCCGTGCTTTGGCGACTATCAGGATGCCATGGTCACCGGCGAGGACACCCTGTTCCATAGCTTGCTGTCCCCTTACCTTAATCTTGGTCTGCTCGAACCCATGGCCGTCTGCCAGGCCGCAGAGCAGGCCTATTATGATGGCGATGCGCCACTCAATGCGGTGGAAGGGTTCATTCGCCAAATCCTTGGCTGGCGGGAATATGTGCGCGGAATCTACTGGCTGTTGATGCCGGATTACGCAAAGGAAAACCGGCTTGGTAATCACCGGCCTCTGCCGTCGTACTACTGGACCGGCGAGACCAAAATGCACTGCATGGCAGAGTGCTTTCGCAATACGCTCGAGCATGCCTACGCTCATCATATTCAGCGACTTATGGTCACCGGTAACTTCGCGCTGTTATTGGGTGTGCTGCCCGATGCGATCTGCCAGTGGTATCTGGAGGTCTATGCCGATGCGTTTGACTGGGTGGAATTGCCCAACACCCTTGGCATGGTGATGCATGCCGATGGCGGCTACCTGGGGAGCAAGCCCTACGCGGCCTCGGGCAGTTACATCAATCGCATGTCGGATTATTGCAAGCACTGCCAGTACGATGTCAAAACCGCTACCGAGTCAGACAGTTGTCCTTTCAATAGTCTGTACTGGCATTTTATTCACCGGCATCGAGGGCAATTTTCCACTAACCACCGGATGAAAATGATTTACCGCAACCTTGATCGCATGGATGCCGACAAGGTCAACGCCATGCTGGCTCGGGCAGAATCATTACGGGCTAACCCAGACTCGCTTTAACTGACAGATCGTCGACGGGGGGCTTGCAGCCGTGGCGTGATCTATCGCTCGGGTTTGGCGATGTTTCCGATTTACTTCGCGTAAAAAGAAAAAAGCCGGCGCACCAGGAGGATGACGCCGGCAATGCTTAGGCAGAAACGATCAAGGAACGATGGCGTTCCTCAAGGATTGGTCAGCAGGGTGTATGTGCCGGAACCACTTTGCGCGCTAACCTGCCAGCGATACACGCCGCTGCCCACATTGGTGTGGATTTCGGCCATGCCCCCTTGCGGGCTGGCGGAGGCCACATTGTTCCAGCTGCAGAAGAACAGGAAGCAGCTCTGGCTTTGCAGGGTCACGGTAAAGGTGGCGCCGGCAGGGCTTTGCAACCAGCCATCAATGGGGCCGCCGGCGTAGCTGAAGCCATTGGACGGCAGCACAACGCTGCTCCCGCCATTCAGTTGCCCTTCGTAGCGAGTGCAGTCCGGACAGGGAGAGGTCTCGCTACCCACCGTCACGGTTTGCTCCGTGGAGCCGGTCTGGTTGGCGGTATCTGTCACGGTCAGCGTAATGGTGAATTCCCCATCCGCCCCGTAGTCATGGCTGATTTGCTCGCCACTGGCCACGTTGCCATCTCCCAGGGTCCAGTCCCAGGCGGCTACCGCCACGTCATCGGTGGAGCCACTGGCATCCAGTGAACACACCGTGCCCTGACAATCCGCGCTAAACGCCGCGGTCGGTAGCCGGTCAATGCCAGATCCATCCTGTTGGGTGATTTGCAGCAGACGGTTAGGGGACTGGCTGCCCGCGTTGCCAATCACGCCGGTGACGGCATCGTTGACCAGGGCCAGGTTCACCGCCGATGGTGAGGCGCTGGGGTTGGCCGCCAGGTAGAGCGCGGCGGCCCCGGCCGCATGGGGGGCGGCCATGGAGGTGCCGTTCAGGCTTGCGGTCTGGGTGTCAGATTGATACCAGGCCGAGGTGATATCGCTGCCCGGGGCAAACAGGTCCACACAGGCACCGTAATTGGAGAACGACGAGCGCCGGTCTTCACGGGTCGTGGCGCCGACGGTCAACGCTTCCGCAACACGGTTGGGTGAGCCGTTGCAGGCATTCACGTTGTCGTTGCCCGCCGCCACCACCATGGTGACCCCCGCATTGATGGCATTGCGGACAGCCGTATCCAGCGCCGTTGAGTTGGTGCCCCCCAGCGAGAGGTTGGCCACGGCGGGTTTGCGGTGATTGCCGGCCACCCAGTCGACCCCGGCAATGACGCCGGAATTGCTGCCACTGCCGTTACAGCCCAGCACGCGGACCGGGGCAATGTTGGCCTGCTTGGCGACACCCCACGTGGTACCCACCGCCGTGCCGGCCACATGGGTGCCGTGGCCATTACAGTCTTCGGTATCCGCAGGGTCGATTGAGCCCCCGCCAAACAGGAAACCCCCGGTACTGACAAAGTTCCGGCCCGGTGACACGCGGCCAGCAAAGTCGTTGTGGGTGGAGCGCAAGCCCGTGTCGACCACATAGACGGTGACGTCCTGGCCGCCACTGTCGGGGTACTGGAAGCGGTTATCCAGTGGAAGTAAAGGCTGGTCTACGCGATCCAGTCCCCAGGTCGCGTTGTTCTGTGTGGCAACAGCGGTCACCGCCCGATCAGGCTCGATCGCCAGAACGCCAGGCAGCACACCCAGCAGTGACGCCTGCAAATCCGTCAGCTGAACCGTCATCCCCGTCAACGCATGCTGATAAGTAAACAGCACATCGCCGCCGCCAATACCGGCCAGCAGGGTGCGAATCGCAGTCGTCAGGTCGTTGACGCCCAGCACATCGGTAATGTTCGGTGCCAGAGTGACAATATATTGGTTCTCGATGATATGCCCCGGGGCGGGCGCCTCTTGCGTGGTGCTGTCTGCCCAGGCAGGTGATAGAACACTTCCCCCAAGAATGGCCGCCAGCAGGGCGGCCTTGAATGTCGGTCGCGACATTGCGTTTCCTCCAGTACGTTAGTGTCAGAACGCTAGGGAAACGCCATGTATCTCTCCATGGGCCGGGTGTAGTGTTTTTGTTGTTAAAAACGGCGGGTGGTGGGAGTCATCCCTTAAATGTCACGGGTTTGGTAAAAATGAGAACTGGCCGTGAAGAACTGGGGCTTCGCAAGCCTTGGTGTGCCCATTCAAATCAGCCCGCGAAGCTGCGATATGGTCTTCCACACCAGCATCTGCATCCGCTGTGAATTGATCGCAGGCGTTGCCAGGCAGGCAAACACCATGTCGTTTACCGGCCAAATGCTGATGCAGCCTTCGCGACAGCGAATAAATACCTCCTCACTGTGTCCCAGCTTCAGGCTGGCCAGTACCCGGTCACAGGCCTTCTTCATCTCGAAAAACAGCGCACTCTGATCATCAAAATCCAGCCCCTCACCAAAATGCACCACCGGCAGCCCGTCATGGCTGATCAGAGAGACCAGAAGAATGTCGTCACAGGAGGCATGCAGAGCTTCCAGAGGCGGGGTGAGAGTGGTGAGCTTCATTGTTGTTATCCGTCCGTGGCGCTTTTGATCAGCTTAGGGGTGGGCTGGCGGAGGGTCAAAGAGAAGCAGATGAACGTTATTTATCGCGGGCTGGTGTAGCACTTAGGGGAGCTTCCCAGGCATTTCGCCTGATTGTTGGTCTTAGGGGCGGAGGATAAAAAGGGGGGCAGGGAGGAGTGCGCATGAAGTTTGAGGTGAGTTACTTGTATCGAGACGCCAGTAACTACAAGCAATATGAATCTGTCGTTGTGGAACTGGAGGGGATCGAAAGCCCTGAGGAAGCTGAAAGCATGCTGCATGATCGGTTTGCCGATCTGCAGGTTTGGCCCGATGTTTTGCATTTTCAACCAGAGGAGCTGGGTTGGCCTACTGCCTACTTTGAGGATCATGGTTTAGATGGTGATGATCTGGCTCTTCATGAGCTCAAATCAATTTCTAAGTCGACTTAGCTTGTTACAACGAAGTTGGCAGATGTCCTGTCATGATAATTTCTGCTTTGGCGACTCGCTACCGTGCTGTTAGGCTCTGAAAGCTATGGGGATTCAATAAGTTAAGGGTAGTCATGGCGAATACGCTAGATTATTACAACCGCAACGCCAAGGCGTTTGTGGACGCGACGCTTTCTGTGGATATGCGGAAAATTTACGATGAGTTTTTGCCTCTCGTCCCCGAGGGAGGCCATATCTTAGATGCGGGTTGTGGGTCCGCTCGTGACGCACTGTATTTTCAAGGCTTAGGTTATCGAGTCTCTGCATTTGATGGATCTGAAGCGATTGCCAAACTGGCTTCTCAAGAAACGGGGGTAGCGGTTGAGCAGCGTCTATTCTCTGATGTGAAGGAGCGGGCTGCCTATGATGGAATTTGGGCTTGCGCCAGTCTTCTTCATCTTCCAAAGCATGATTTAGTGATTGCTATCCAGGCCTTATGGATCGCATTAAAGCCCGGCGGCGCTTTTTATATGAGCTTTAAAGCCGGCAGCGGTGAGCGAGAAGAGTTAGGACGGCACTTCACTGATGCCAGTGAGGAGGTTGCTAAAGATTGGGTTAGCCAGTTAGATCAGGTTGATAGTCAGCGTTTCTGGCATACAGAAGATACCCGCCCAGAACGGGATCATAGTTGGTTAAATATCGTTGTGGTCAAGAAAAAGGAAAAGCCTCAAAAGCTGATCACGGGTGGGAAATACCAGCATTTTCTTCCGAAATTGTGCCAATCAATTAGCCAGGCAAGCCAGATTGATTTGGCTGTGGCATTTGTGAAGAAAACAGGGTTAAACCTAATTTATCCTGATTTACAGAATGCGATTAGCGACGATGAGTTAAAAAAACCGGCACAGATTCGAATTCTTACTAGTGACTATCTCGACATTACTGACCCGGCTGCCCTCAGAGCGCTGCTGTTACTCAAACAACAGGGTGCTGATGTCCGGGTTTATGAAAGTAAGGGATCTAGCTTTCATTTAAAGGCGTATCTATTTTCCGGCCATGATCATGGTTCGAGAAGGTGGGGGCGAGCCTTTATCGGGTCTAGCAATATTAGTGCTCAGGCATTGCAGGCGGGAATTGAGTGGAACTATCAAGTGGATTTTCCGCCTGACGAAGGGTACTTAGAAGCTGCGCAGCGTTTTGAGGAGCTTTTTGAATCCCCTAATGTGGTGGAGCTTTCTGATCAGTGGGTCGATGATTATGAGGCTCGGCGAGTTCCTCCGCCGAAAGCCATTGCTCCAGGTAGCGACGAAGCTGAGGCCCCTCCTGTACCAACGCTGGTACAGAGTGAGGCATTGAGTGCTCTCGACAAGACCAGAGAGGAGGGGTTTGGGCGGGGTTTGGTGGTGTTGGCAACGGGGCTGGGGAAAACCTGGCTTTCTGCATTTGATGCCAACCAAATGGGGGCCAGGAGAATACTCTTTGTCGCGCATCGAGAGGAAATTCTAAAGCAAGCTGCGGAGACCTATATCTGCATTAGGCCGAAAAGCCGTGTGGGCTACTATATGGGAAGTGTCCGCAATAAGGCCGCGGATATACTCTGTGCCTCAGTGCAGACGTTGGGGAAAGAGGAGCATTTGCGCGAGTTTGACCCTCGACACTTCGACTATATCGTTGTAGATGAATTTCATCATGCATCGGCGCCTACCTATCATCGATTGCTTGATTACTTTGTTCCGCATTTCTTACTTGGCCTAACCGCCACACCTGATAGAACGGATAGATCTGACATTCTATCGCTGTGCGACGACAACCTTGTTTATGAATTTCCATTGCTGAATGGCGTGAAAGAGAATCACCTTGTTCCCTTTCATTACTATGGGATCTTTGATGAATCGGTGGATTACAAAGAGATTCCTTGGCGGAATGGGAAGTTTGATCCTGCTTTGCTGGGAAATAAATTGGCCACCTTGGCGCGAGCAAGGCACGCCTTGAGAATATGGCGACAACACTGTCAAACCAGGACGTTGGCGTTTTGCGTTTCAAGAAAACATGCTGATTTCATGGCTGAGCAGTTTGATAAGGCTGGAATTCCAGCAGCTTCGGTTCACGGGGATTCGACAATGTCTCGTGGAGAGGCGCTGGAACTATTGAATAATGGTGAATTACAGGTTGTTTTCTCCGTTGATTTATTCAATGAGGGGGTGGATCTACCATCGATTGATACTGTTCTTCTACTTAGACCTACCGAATCTAAAGTTCTATTTCTTCAGCAGATAGGTAGAGGGCTGAGAAAAAGCCCGGGTAAAGAAAAGCTGGTTATCATGGACTTTGTGGGTAATCACCATTCTTTTCTGCATAAGCCCCAGGCTTTGATGGGGGAGTCAATGACTCATCGACAGCTGGCAGACTTTGCAAGCAGAGCAGAAACCGGTGAACTATCTCTGCCTGATGGCTGTTTTGTCAATTATGACCTGAAGATTATTGAGTTTCTTAAAGGGTTGGCTTCCTCGGGAGTCGAAGATGAGTACCTATCCTTAAAAGAGACGCTGGGGCGAAGGCCAACGCTAACCGAGTATTACCGATATGGTGCTAGCGTATCTCGGATGAGGAAGCAGCATGGAAGTTGGTTTGATCTAGTAGGGGAGATGGAGGATCTGCTGCCCGCGCAGATTGAGCTATTCAAAAGCCATAAGGCATTGCTTTTAGAGATCGAGACCACTGCAATGTCGAAGTCCTTCAAGATGATACTGCTTGAGGCCTTTATGCAAATGGATGGCTGGAGAAAGCCACCGTCGCTAGAAGCGCTATCGTCAGCGTCCTGGAGCGTTCTTCAACGAAGGCCGCGATTGTTCACGGAAATATCGGATGCGGTTAAAGAGGCCTCCGGTGAATCAGAGCAATGGTTTCGATACTGGAAGAAGAATCCCGTCGATCATTGGGTAAATAAGGTGCCTCCTTTATTCAAGGTTAGCGATGGTCGTTTTGAAAGCTGTATTCCGCTACCCGATGAGGGAAGCGAGGCGTTGTCGGAGATGGCTCGTGAGATTGTGGAGTACCGATTAGCTTCCTATGAGGCCCGCTCCTCAGTGCAGCAGATACTGGATCACCCAAGTTATGCTGGTCCCAATGCAAAGTTGTGCGTCGAGCTCCCTTATTTCTCGTCTCTGAAAATAGCCTGCGGTCATTTCAGAAATAGTCAGGCGGACTCTGAAGAGTATCGTTCTCTGGGAGCGGGTTATGGTCGCCTAGACCCCTCTCGGCATTTCATTGCAAGAGCCTCAGGTAACTCAATGAACGGTGGTAAATCCCCTATTCATGACGGTGACTACCTGCTTCTTGAACATGTTACCCCAAACAATGCTGGGTCAATTACGGAAAAAATATTCGCGATTGAGCGTTTAGATGAAGCTGGGGATACCCAGTATCTTTTGAGAACGGTGAAGAAACGTGGGCAAGGTGAGTATTACCTAAGAGCGGCCAACCCTGACTATGAAGATATTGAGGTATCCCCCGAGCTAAGTGATCAAATTCGCACCTTTGCTCGGCTTAAGTCAGTAGTGAGCCCTTTGGACATGGCCGTCGGCCAGAGGCTCATGAGAGATGAAATACCTCCACTTTTTGGTGAGGTTTATAACCCGGGAAACTGGCAGAGCGGACATGTTTGCCTAAGCGATGCTTCTGCTCATGTGCTACTGGTTACGCTGAACAAGCAGGGAAAGGCTGAAGATCACCGGTATGTGGACCATTGGATTGATGAAAGCACATTCCATTGGCAAAGCCAGCGTTCTGTTACGCCAGAGCATAAGAAAGGTCGAGAGATCATCAGCCACAAGCATCTAGGGATCTCTATCCATTTGTTTGTTCGTGAAAACAAGCTGGAGAAGGGAAAGGCTGCCCCCTTTACCTACTATGGACCGGTTGATTACCGAACGCATGAAGGAAGTAAGCCAATGAGTGTGGTGTTTAAGTTGGCCGCTGTGGTGGAGTGATGGGCGAGTTAAAATGATTTTCCTCGTTGGGCTCGGCTGTAATAGATCGCGGCGATCGGCTTGACGCCGATTTCCGCTCTAGGGTGATCATTGGCATCAGGCGTTGGATAACGCCACAAAAAAGGGCCACCCCATTGGGGTGGCCCTTTTCATTGGTGCTGTTTGGTGGAGCCGGCGGGAATCGAACCTCATTTCGCTGTCCCGCTTTGGGCCACTTATTTCTACATTGCTAGTAAAATCAGTATGTTATGATTCTTTGCTTCTTCAATACCCTACTACGTACGGCATTGATTTCGACGCTTTTTCGACTCTTTGGGCGCTTTGGGGTGTTTGTGGGCTCGTTATTGCTTGGCCAAGGCAGCACTCACAAGGGCAGGCATCACGGAAAAGGTTCTGTGCTTTTATCACTGCTTCGTTGCTGGTGGCGCAGATCCCCAGGAAGACCCGTTCCCCTTCTGGTGGTACATGCCGGCAGCCTTGCCTATGAACCTCACGCGTCCCATAAGATGTCGATTCTTTTGTGGCGTAATAGCGCTCCATATCTCATTCATCCCTTTATATCCTGAAGCGAGTTTATGGATGCAACCTTTATATATCAAAAGCTTAAGCCTAAGCGGTTTGTAAGATCCGGCTTATTTTCCTAGAGAAAAGGCTTACAAGGTGGATCTGAGGTCGGCTGGTCTTTTTTGTGGTATTCACGAGAATTATGCTTTTACCTGAATCCATAAGGCTGTAAAATAATGGGGTGATTGGCAAAAAAAAAGCCCCCGTTAGGGAGCTTTTCCTGTGCGGCTAACAGGGCAGGCCTGCTAACTACATTCGAGACTGATCGTCTCTTTCTGGCGAAAGTGATCATGATCTCGCTCTGTGGTTTTGTCAATCCATGCCCTTTATTAGATTTAAAGGTAATTTGCATGATACATGCTCGAACCCAGAAACCCGGCGAGAAGCCAACTAAGCCAGGTGAATATCAGGAAAGAGGCCCTCGTGGAGGCCAAATACCTAATCCTAGGCAGGTAACCATGGAGCCTGGAGATAACCCTTTGCCTCCTACGGGTGATACAAACCGTACTTGGGTTAGGGTTGGCCCTCCCACAAAATGAACTCAGTTCAAATCCCTTGATATGTGCTATAACCACATCGCTGCTTATTCAAACAGCTTCGTATAAGTGGCACCTGACTGCGTCCAAAACTTGCGAGGCCATCTTTTGGCCTCGTTTTTTGGTCTCTAAATAGGGCTAACAGAATTGGCAACCCTTTTTTCATGGCTGAAGGGGGTTGTATAGAAACGCTGCTCAATTCCATAAAGCAGATACTTAAGATCTACATCGTTCGATACTTTTACCTTTTCTTCTTCTTTATCAATAGTTAAATTTCCCCCACAGTAATCGCCAATATACCCAATAAGTTCTATTCGCTCGTTTTCTGAAAGAGTTTTTAATGTATCCATTGCTAAGGCGATTCTTTTTCTGTTCGGCTTTGAAACACTTTCCTTGGTAAAGCTTTGATCAAGATTAATGAAGTCATTGTCAAGAAACTCTTCAACTTGGTCTTCAGTTGCTTCCTTGTATAGCTGGTCAATGCCCTTAAATATCGAAGATACGGAAGGTAAGCTTCTGAATACGAGTCTGTCCTTGTCTTTAAAATAAATTGCATCGGGAGTGTTGTTAATGATGATCCTGTTTTCGCAGGATTCTATCTCTGCAAATTCTTGGAATTTTAGCATCTTCTTTACCATGTAAAGCGATGGCGTAACCTTTTGGTAGTAATAGTTTCCATTTTGGATTGAGCAAAGAAAGGCGGCCTTGTTGAATTCGTCTTTTTTTATAAGGTCATACTCTGCTGAAACAAAGTTGTTTTCCAAAAAATCAGGGAAAAAGGTCTGTTCAGAAAAATTATCAACTTTAAACCATGAGTCTTCGTCAAGGTTGTGGTCTGGCGAATATTCTTCACAGGCTCCATCATGAATGACGATTTCATCAAATAGCTTCTGTTCAGAAATTATTTTTTTGTAAGCCGTTTTTTTTAGGCGTTTCCCTTTGATTTTCGCCAATATAAAATCCATTTTTTTACCCTTCCAAGTATGTGTAATCGTTTATTCTTGAGGCTTTTTCTATTGAAATCTTTGCTGGTTTTTTGTATTTGTTTTTGCTGATAAGGAAAATTTCTGCGCCGTTTTTTGTTCTTATATTGTAGAAATCAAAACCAAACAATAAGAAAAGGGGGTTGAAATAAAGGGCTTGTGATAGAAAAGTAAAAACGAAAAGTATGCCGTAAACGAATAACAGTGTTGTTGGGTTGTTAATGCTCAAAGCAACAAAGAAGTATCCTAAGTAGCTGGGAAGAAAGCTATTGTTGGCATGTTCTATGGCAACGATGCTCCCTTCTTCAAAGGAATCCTTGCTAAGAAGCGGGCTTGCTTTAATGCTTGCCCATGTCAGGAAAATGGGTATTGCAATATATATTGAGTAAGAGATTTTTTCGTCGAAATCAAATAGACATGGATAGCTTGGGAAAAGATCCAAGAGAGTCACGGACTCTTTTATCGAATAAATGATTAGTAGCAGAGATGTTGCATTTGAAGTGAGCAACACCCGGAATAAAAAATTCATCCTTGTTTTCCCTTTCGTGCCCGTCGCACGTACCAACGCTCTGCGGCGATTTTGGTTAACTCTATTCCCCGCTGCGTCCTTGCAATTTTGCATCAGCGATTTCGTATTCAGGGCTGACCTGGCCTTTTAAGGGGTCAATGCCCCGATTTCCTTTCCAGAGCCAATCCTCATATTGAGGAAATAGCTCTCTCAGCCTTTCAAGTTCATCAGTAGTAACCCGAAGCGAAGAGCCTTCACGGCGAAGGTTTTTCCACCTGTCACGTTCCTTATTGTCACCAGACTGATTCAGCTCTTTGATGCTGACCAGCTTCATTAATTGTCTGGCCCTATCGTCAATTCCGCTCATATAGAAATAAATCATTGGTGTACTTATTACACCGCTGTGATTCTTGTCTGGTGTAATAAATACACCGCCTGAACATAGTGGAACAAAGCTGATGGTAGCGGAACTTCAACAATCAATCATCACCAACACCGACTGGCCGCCCCTGATGCCGTGGCGCTCCTTTGCCGACTGGTGCCGTGTCGAACATGGAATCGTTCAAGGCTGGGTTGAACGTGGCTATTTGCCCACTACACGCGTTGGTAAACACCGCATGGTCAACGTCGCCGCCCTTATCGACCAACTGAAGGAGGGCGACCTGTGAACGCTGCCCAACTCAATAGCCTGGAATCCGGCGCCCCTATCACCTGGAAACACCCGCGCACCGGTGAACCCCACAAGTGCGTGTTCTCTGACGTGCGTTTTGGCCGTGTTTGCTTCTGGTTTGAAGGCGACACCCAAACCGAAGACGACCTTTGCGCGCTGTCCATGAAGGAAGCGCGCACCCAACTCGAAGCGTTCGGGGCCTAAGCCATGAGCGCCGTCGTCTTCGCCCATTTCGTAACCCTCTGGAGATACACCCTATGTCTCGCTTCTTCTGTGAACGCTGTGATGAGTTTTGGCCTGAGGAATACGAGTCCGAAGTGGATGGTCTTTGCACTGCCTGCGCGGACGAACCGGACGAAGAGCCCGAAGACGACGACTTTCACGAATACGACGAAGACGATGAGGACTTCGACGACCCGTTCGCCTGATCCCAAGGCCGCCCCCATGCCCGAAGGGCATAACAGCCCGCAGCAAGGCGTTTCTGCTGGCGAAGACATTTCCCGGGCGGAACCTCGCCCCCGGCGATCTCTTAAGGCGAAGGCCTCCCAAACGGCCTCTGAGCGTTTCCTCTCCCGTTTCGGCGCGGCCCCGAACCCTGCCGCCCCCAGCCAGCCCACGCCTCGTGCCATGAACAACCCAACCCCTGCGTCCCGTCAGCTTCCCCTGATCGAGCTACAGGGTGACTTATTCCCCGCGGCTGGATGCTACCAGTGCCAAGGATCGTTACCCGAAGGGGCTCGCCCAACAACAGGTTCTGCTTATGAAACAGGACAAAAGCCTGCTGCTACTGGTGCTACTGATCACGCTAACGCTGCTCAGTACGCAATGGATTCGTACCCATCAGCGAGAGGCCTCAAGCCATGAGTACTACACCCAAGCTTACCTTTCGCCGCATACACGGCCGTACTTACAGCCTGTGTGGCCTGTATCGCACTCGCCAACTGCGCCCCGGTCTTTTCGTTTCTGAGCGCACCTGGTTCCCCCATGAAAAACCCGCCCACCTGTATGCCAAGGCGTGGTGCTTCGTGGGCTTCGCGGACAGCGAAGAACAAGCCCAAACCCTGTGCAAGCGCTGTGAGAAACAGCTCCAACAGCGCAAGCCTGTTTTTACCCGCAGTACCTACACCCAAAAGGGCCCAACAGCCCAACACACCCTGCTAAGCACCTACCGAGGTAAATAACCATGCAATTCGAAATCCCAACCAACGTACTGGGCTGCCGTCTCGTCAATGTCGACGGCAACAAATACTGCTCTGTGTACACCGGCCAACAGCCTGAAGGCGACAACGCCGACCAGTTCCGGGGCTACGAGGTCACCAAGCTGAGCGCCGATCCTGCCGTCTTTGATCAGCTCACTGACCTGAAAGGCCCGACCGAACGTCGCCTGCTGGCGGTGCTCAAGATGGCTGCCGGTGGCAAGTCTCAACCGTACATCGTTGGCGTGGTCCCCGAGACCAGGGCCAGCAGCACGACTGCCAGCGCCGACAAGAAGTAAGGCCTGGTAATCGATGAGCTTAATCGCGTGCACGGAAGGCGAGTGGCAACAAGGCCCAGATGGGGCCGCGCTCTGCACCGGCACGCTGGAGATTGTGGCGGAGACAGGGCCCTTTGGACTGCCCCCGCTCACATACGAGGAGGCCAACGCCATCCTCGGAGCCGTGGCACTGCTCTACGCCACGGTATGGGGCATCAAGCAGTTAGCACGCCTCATAACCCAAACCCTTCGCTGACAAAAAGGAAAAGCGATATGAAACCTGCAATGAAAGCCCGTCTGGAGGCTATCCAGAACAAAGGTCGCCACCTTGCAATCGTGGGTGGTACTTCCATGGCCCTGGCACTGTCTGGCCCGGCCAGCGCTGCCGTTGATCCGGCTTCCGTCACCACGGAAATCAGCGCCAACAGCTCGAACATCGAGACTGTGGGTGCCGCGATTCTGGTGGTACTGGCGGTGATCGCTGGCGTGTCCCTGCTGCGTCGCGTGATCCGCTAAGCGCAGTGCAAGAGAAGGGGG
>Ga0310345_10000418_pt1 | contig 66582 bp, 50 predicted proteins | sample HC15DNA20500_MG_FD_204667 | JGI IMG/M metagenome (GOLD analysis project Ga0310345, IMG submission 204667) | Marine microbial communities from station ALOHA, North Pacific Subtropical Gyre - HC15-DNA-20-500_MG | ecosystem: Environmental > Aquatic > Marine > Oceanic | place: Pacific Ocean: North...
CCCCGTCGCTGGGGTCGCGGCGCGAGCGCGAAGCGCGACGCGCCGACGGAGTCGGGAGGGGGGCCCCATTGGCGCTTTGCCCAATGGGGGGAGGGTTTGCACCAAACCCTCCAAGAAGCTCAGCGCGCCGTCATCATGTCGAGCGTGCAGAAGCCGGTGCCGGAGGGGCTGTGGGCCTGGGCCATGCAGCGTCCTTCGGGGCAGTCGCCCGCGCCGACCTCGCAGATGCGCACGCAGCGCCGGCTCCCGACGCCGCCGCAGAAGAAGCCGGACTGGCAGTCCTCCTGGACCTCGCAGTCGTCGCCGGCGCCCGCCGTGCCGGCCACCCGGCACTCGGTGCTGCCCATCCCGTCGACGATGTAGCAGCCCTCGCGCGGCTCACAGGTCGACTCGGGCGACAGCACGTCGCAGCTGCGCCGCGCGAGGCAGCGCCCCCAGCTCGTGGTCGCCCCGTCGATCAGCTCGCCGGAGCCGCCGCAGGTCGCGCCGTCGCCACACGCGGAGCCGTCGCCCGGGCAGCAGATGCGGCCACAGACGCCTCGGTCACCGTCGCGGAAGCAGGCGAGGCCGGGCGCGCAGGCGCCGGTGTCCGCGCACTCCGAGCCCACGCTCTGCGAGCCGGCCTCGAGCTCGCAGCTGGCCGTCTCTCCGGCGAGCACGCAGCTCCCCTCGGCGCAGCCATCGGCCGAGCGCGGGTCGCACACCGCGTCGGCGCACAGGGGCGCGCCCGCGTCCGCCGCGAGCCCGGCGTCCCGGACGGTCGCGTCGCCGATCGGCGCGCCCGCGTCGAGGAGCCCGCCGCCGTCGACGAGCGCAGCGTCGCGGGTGAGGCCTCCGTCGGAGCCGGGCGGCGCCTCGTCACAGCCGACCGCCCCCAGGAGGAGGGAGAGGCCAAGAATCATCGAACGAATCGACATCGGTACTGCCAAGTCGAAAGAAAGGGTAAGCGCGAACCGAGGACGCGCCCGGGCGCGACGGGATTCACCGCGCCGGGCGCCGGAGCTCACTCCATCGGGACGCAGACCCCGACGTCGTCGAAGCCGTCGAGCCCGCTGCACATGAAGCCCGCGTCACAGGGATCGGTCGCGGTGCGATCACAGAAGCGGCGGCACATCCCGGGGTCCCCGACGCAGCCGAGGCCGGGCGCGCAGCCGTTGAGGAACCTGCACTCGTCGCCCTCCATGCCGTCGCCCGCCTCGAAGCACGCGAGGTTGCCGCCGTTGGGGTAGCAGCCCTGGCAGCTCCCCGGGCAGCCAGTCTGCGCCACCGGGTCGCACCCGGCGGCCGAACGGCAGAAGCCCGCCTCGGCGCCCGCGATCATCCCGCAGAACTCGCCGGGCGCGCAGTCGGTGTTGGAGCAGCAGATCGAAGAGCAGATGCCCGGCTCACCCGGACAGGTCGAGGCGCACTGCGAGCCCTCCTGACACTGGCCCTGCATGGTCGGATCGCAGTTGGCGCCGTTCTCGATGACGCCAGCCATGATGCAGACCGCCTCCCAGCCCGCCGCGGTGCTGCCGGAGAGCACGCAGGCCATGCCGGAGCCGCAAGACGCAGGATCGCCGACGTTGCAGTCGCCGCCGGTGGGACCACACATGCCGCCGCCCATGCCGCTGTCCGGCTGCATGCCCGAGTCCATCGGGACGCCGGTGTCGTCGGGGACGCCGGTGTCGCCGGCCACGCCGGTGTCGCGGGTCACCCCCGAGTCGGTGTCGCCGCCGCCGTCGTCGCACCCGAGCGTGAGCGCGGCCCCCGCCAGAGCCACGACGAGACCAAGTCCAAGCTGTCGCATTCTTCCTCCGCCCTCCAGAGCCGGGTGCGCCCCTCGCACACCGCGCCAGTCACGCTGGTCGCATCGTGGCGCACCGCTGTCAAGGATAGCGCAGAGGCACCGAGCACCATACATGCCAACCACGATCGGCGGCCGGGGATGTGGCCGGGGACGCGCCTGGGACGCTCCGGCTGACATCGATGTCGCGGTCTCCGCCGAGGCTCCAGTTTCTCTTCGAGCCCACGAAACCTGGCGCCCGCTTCTCCGATGGAGTGGTACAACACGCCGCAGGGGAGAACACGTGATGCTTGCTCGAACGAGAACCCTCTTGCTGCTCGTCGCGGTCGCCGTGACCGCGCCGAGCGGCGCGCTGGCCCAGGAGGCGCCCGCCGCGGACGACCCGCGCATGGAGGAGGCGCAGCGTCGGTTCAGGGAGGCGACGGAGCTCTTCGAGCGGGGCGACTTCGAGTCCGCGCTCGCCGAGTTCCGCCAGATCTACGAGCTGATGGAGGGGCACCCGAATCAGTCCTTCGTGCTCTTCAACATGGGGCTCACCCAGGAGGAGCTCTTCCGCTACGACGAGGCGCTCGCCACCTATCGACGCTTCCTCGAGGAGGCCCCGCGACCCGCTCCCCGGGAGGACGAGGTCCGGGCGGCCATGGAGCGACTGATCCCGCGCCTCGCCACGGTGAACATCACCACCAACGTCCCCGCGGCCGAGGTCTGGGTGGACGAGCGACGGGTCGGCACCGCGCCGGGATCGGTGTCGGTGACCGGCGGCCGGCACGTGATCGAGCTGCGGGCCCAGGGCTACAACCCGGCGCGCACCGATCTGCAGGCGGCCGCGCGCACCGAGGTCCCCCTCCGACTCGAGCTGGACCGCAGCTTCTCCGGCGTCAGCCCCGCGTTCTTCGTGACCGGCGCCGCGCTCACCGTCGGCGCGCTCGGCGTGGGCCTCGGGTTCGCCGCCGCGGCCCTCGCGGAGCACGGCGACCTCTCCGGGCAGCTGGGCTCCGACGAGGAGTTCGAGGTCACGCGCGCGCGCATCGCGGCGATGGAGCAGAACGCGCTCATCGCCGACGTGATGCTCGGCGCGGCCGGCGTGCTCGGCATCGCCACCGTCGTCCTGGCCTTCGTCACCGACTGGGGCAACGAGCCGCCCGCCGAGGAGGCGTCACTGCGGGTCGCCCCGTTCGCCGCGCCTACCGCCGCCGGCCTGACCGTCGAGGGGAGCTTCTGATGCGTCGCGCGATCTTCTCCGCTTCACTGCTCCTCCTGGGGGGCTGCTCGCTCGTGGTCTCGGGGCTCGAGCCCCCGGAGTGCACCAGCAACGATCAGTGCGCCGTGCTGAACGAGATGGACGGCATCTCGAACGACGCGTGCACGCTCTGGCAGTGCGACGCCGAGCTCGACCGCTGCGTGCTCGGGACCCGCGACGCCGACCGCGACGGGCTCGTGGCGCCGGAGTGCGCCGGCCCGGGTGACGTCGCCGACTGCAACGACGGCGCGATGGGCGGCACCGAGCGCTGCAACGGCGTGGACGACGACTGCGACGGCGTGATCGACGAGGCGTTCGTCCAGGACGACATGTCGGTCAGCCCGCTGCCCGGCGAGGTCGCGGAGCTCCGGCTGCCGCTGAGCGGCGTCGGCGCGGGCGGCGTGGTCGCGTCGGGGTCGGGCGAGTCCGGGCTCGCGGTGGCGTACGCCTCCGGCTCGGCGACCTTCGGCCTCTTCGAGGGCGAGTCCCGCACCGGCGGCACCTCGCTCCAGACGTTCCGCAACGCGAGCCAGACCTCGCTGTCGAGCTCGGACGTGACGACGGGCTGCTGGAACCGGGGCGCGGCGTCGATGACGTTCGCCGACGGGAGCTGCCGCTACGACGACCTCGCGTTCGGCGTGGGCGCGGACTCGATCTTCGTGGCGTCGGTGAACGGCGCCGGCTGCGCCGAGGGTCAGCTCCGGGTGGGTTACATGGCCCGCGAGGACGCGGCGTCGGGCGCCGTCATCGAGCGCGGCCCGCTCCGCAAGAGCAACGCGTTCTTCGGCATCGACACCGACCCGGCGACCACCGACGGGCGCCCCTGCACCGGCGCCAGCCGCGGCGGCGTGCTCGGCGCGACGCGCCCGGCGGTCGGGGCGCTCGCCATGAACCAGGCGCTCGCCGCCTGGCTCGCCGCGCCGCTCTCGCGCGACGCCTGCGGGGGCACCCCCGCCGAGGTGGAGATCCTCGGCCTCCATCGTCAGCAGGACGCGGGCGGGACCCACGCCTGGGTCACCGCCTCGAACGAAGCGCAGCCGCAGGCCCTCGGCGCCACCCTCGGCGGCGGCCCGCCGGCGGTCACCGGCTGGAACAGCACCGGCTACGTCGTCGCCTTCCCCGTCGAGGGAGGCATCGCGCTCCACTACGTCGAGCGCATGGCGACGCCGCCCCCCTACCCGGGCAGCGGGGATCCGGCGGACCGCGCCGGGCTCGAGACCGCGCCGCTCGTGTCCACCGAGATCGCCACCCTCCCCACCGACGGCCCGGCCGACGACGTGGCCCTCGCGCCCGGCGCCATCGCCGGCGGCATGGGTCAGTACCTCGGCGTCACCTGGCGCACCGGCTGCGGCTCGAGCGGCGGCCGCGTGTACTTCCGCCAGCTCATCCTCAGCGGCGACGACGCGCCCAGCGCGATCGCGCCGAGCTCCCCCGACGCCATCGAGCTCACCGTCGCCGCCGGCGAGATCGGCCCCCCGGCGATCGCCTACGGCTTCGGCGGCTTCCTCGAGCCCGGGGTCGAGGGCGCGCGCCCGGCGGCGACCCAGCCCTACGAGGACGGCGGGTGGGTCATCGCCTGGGCGCAGGACGGCCAGATCCTCGCGCGCCGCGTGAGCGAGATGGACGGCCAGCTCCTCAGCCCCGACGAAGTGCTCCGCCTCGGCGGCGCCGAGGGCCCGACCCGCTCGCGCCCCATGCTGTACTTCGCCGACGAAGTCTTCCGCTACGCCTTCCTGGAGGCCGGCAGCGCCGAGACCGGCATCCGCGAAGGCGCCCTCACCTGCGCCCGCCCCGAGTGACCGTGAAATCGTGGGCCCCGAAACGAGGGAGAGGGGAGGAAGGAGGCGAGGAGGAACAGCAGGGCACTGGCGACCACCGCCGGCCAGCGCTCCCCCGAGGGTCGCCGGACGAGCCGCACGCACGAACACGGAAGGCGACGAGCGAGCGGGTCGCCGCACGCCCCCCGTTCGATCCCGCTTCCGGCTCATGAGAATCGTGGGCCCCGAAATGAGGGAGAGGGGAGGAAGGAGGCGAGGAGGAATAGCAGGGCACTGGCGACCACCGCCGGCCACCGTTTCCCCGACGGTCGCCGGACAACCCGGCACGCGCCGCACGCACGAACACGGATTGCGACGAGCGAAGCGAGTTCGCCACCACCCCGCATGACGGCAGGCGACGAGCAAAGCGAGGTCGCCGCACGCACCACCCCGCCCCGTTCGACCCCGCGGCAGCGGGCGGCCAGCGAGCGCGAAGCGCGAGCGCCACGACGGCAGGCGACGAGCGAAGCGAGGTCGCCGCACCCCACCACCCCGTACGAACACGGCAGGCGACGAGCGAAGCGAGGTCGCCGCACGCACCACCCCGCCCCGTTCGACCCCGCGGCAGCGGGCGGCCAGCTCGCGCGCAGCGCGAGCGCCACGACGGCAGGCGACGAGCGAAGCGAGGTCGCCGCACGCACCACCCCGCCCCGTTCGACCCCGCGGCAGCGGGCGGCCAGCTCGCGCGAAGCGCGAGCGCGAGCCGCAGGGGACCCAGCGCCCCGCGCTGGGGTCGGGGCCGAGCGGAGCGAGGTCCCGGAGTGGGTGGGGGGGCCCCGCGGAGCCGGTGCAGCGGTCACCGCGTAGGCTGCGGAGCAGCCGGAGTGGTGACCGTTGTGCCGGCGCAGCGGGGGGGCGGGGGCGGACCCGCCCCTGCCCAGTAAATCAGTGCACGGCGCGCGAAGAAGTCTCGCGCTCGTCCTCGCCCTTGACCTCGATCTGACTCTCGCGCTTGTCGTCCCGAGCGTCGCGGCAGCGACGGCTGGCCCCGACGAAGCTCGAGAAAAGCGGGTGCGGGGCGTGGGGCCGGCTCTTGAACTCGGGGTGGAACTGACACCCGACGAAGTGCGGGTGATCGGGCAGCTCCACCATCTCCACCAGGCGCTGGTCCGGGCTGAGGCCGCCGAGAACCATGCCGTTCTCGCGGATGACGTCGCGGTACTCGTTGTTGAACTCGAAGCGGTGGCGGTGCCGCTCGCTCACCTCGCGGGCGCCGTAGATCTGCGCCGCGCGGGAGCCCTCGGCGAGGGCGCACGGGTAGGCGCCGAGCCGCATGGTGCCGCCCTTGTTCTTCACGTCCTTCTGATCGGCCATCAGGTCGATCACGGGATGCTCGGGGTCCGGATCGAACTCGCGGGACTGCGCGCCCTCGAGACCGCAGACGTGACGCGCGAACTCGACCACGGCCATCTGCATGCCGAGGCAGATGCCGAAGAACGGCACGCCGTTCTCGCGGGCGAAGCGGATCGCCTGGATCTTGCCCTCGGTGCCGCGGCCCCCGAAGCCGCCCGGCACGAGGATGCCGTCCATCTCGCCGAGGCGATCGGCGACGTTCTCCGCCGTGAGCTCCTCGGAGTCGACGTAGACGGTGTCGATGACGACGTCGTTGTCGATGCCGCCGTGCACGAGCGACTCGTGCAGCGACTTGTAGGAGTCGCGCAGGTGCACGTACTTGCCGACGAGCGCGATCTTCACGTGCCCCTTCGGCGGGTTCGTCACCTTCTCGCAGGTGCGGTGCCACTGCGTCAGGTCCGGCTCGCGAGCCCAGATGTTGAGTCGCTCGGTGATCTGGTTGTCCGCGCCCTCCGCGTGGAGCGCGATCGGGAGCCGGTAGATGACGTCGACGTCGGGCGCGGCGATGACCGCCTCGCGACGCACGTTGCAGAAGTGAGCGATCTTGTCCTTCAGGCCCTGCGGCAGCGGCCGGTCGCAGCGGCAGATGAGGATCTCCGGCTGGATGCCGAGCCCGAGCAGCTCCTTCACCGAGTGCTGCGTCGGCTTGGTCTTCAGCTCGCCGGCGGCGGCGATGTGCGGGACCAGCGTGACGTGCACGTTGACCGCGTTCTGGGCGCCGCACTCGACGCGCATCTGCCGGACCGCCTCGAGGAAGGGCAGCGACTCGATGTCACCGACCGTGCCGCCGATCTCGACGATGGCGAGGTCGGCGCGGCTGGCCACGTCGTAGACCCGGCTCTTGATCTCGTCGGTGATGTGCGGAATCACCTGGATGGTCGCGCCGAGATACTCGCCGCGCCGCTCCTTGTTGATCACCGCGTCGTAGATCCGACCGGTCGTGAAGTTGTTCGAGCGGCTCATCCGCGCGTGCGTGAAGCGCTCGTAGTGCCCGAGGTCGAGATCGGTCTCCGCCCCGTCGTCGGTGACGAAGACCTCGCCGTGCTGGAACGGCGACATCGTGCCCGGATCCACGTTGATGTACGGGTCGAGCTTCAGGTGCGTCACGCGCAACCCGCGGGCTTCCATCAACGCCCCGATCGAAGCGGCCGCGAGGCCCTTCCCGATCGAGCTGACCACCCCCCCGGTGACGAAAATGAACTTCGTGCTTCGCATGCTCACCGTCCATACCCCCGGGGGAGAGGCGCCTTCGGCGCGCGCCCCTTCACCAGGTGCTCTTCACTGGGCCCCCGGGGATCGGCCGCCCGCTGGGCCTCCGGGGGAATCAATCGTCTCGTCGCCGCGCGCGGGTCTGGTTGGACTCCATGAATGGATATCGGGCGCGCTCGCCAACGACGCGGCGACCGGACCCTCATCGCACGGGAGTCGACTCTACGAAGGAGGCGGCCCATCGTCAACGCGGAGTCGAGTTAACAAGCGATTAACAACCCGCGCTCGACCGGGGCCAGGGCACGTTTCGCTCCAGAATCGCGGGTGACCCATTGACACCGTCCCTCCGCGAGCATAGGTGAGGCGGGCTTCGATCGCTTGTGAATGTGTAAAGGGTGGCGTGCACCGCAGTCTCGAGCGGGCGCGACCGGCCCTCGCGGGAGGATGAGAATGTCGCTGAGCGCAGTCGCGGTGGTGGGCGCCGGACCCCAGGGACTCTCGATCGCGGAGGCGGCCGCCGAGGCGGAGCTGCCGGTGACGGTCGTCTGCGTGACCGGCGCCAGCCGCGCCCACGCGGCCAAGCGCCTCCGCCGCACCCTCCAGCTCCGGGTCGACGTCGGCGAGATCGAAGAGGCCGAGGCGGAGGCGATCTTCGCCCGGGTGCGCTTCCGGCGGGACCTCGCGGCGGTCGCGGACTGCGACCTGGTGATCGAGTCGGCGGTCGGCGACGTCCGGAGCCGGCGCGCGATCCTGGCCACGCTCGAGGGCTGCGTCAGCCGCGGCTCGGTGCTGGCGTCGAACACCGGGCGCGGGGAGCTGCGCGCGATGTCCGAGGTCCTCACCCGGCCCGACCAGTTCATCGGCCTGCGCTTTTTCCACCCGGCGAGCCACACCCCGCTCGTCGAGGTCGTGCCCCTCCCCGACACCGCCCCGGGCGCCATGATCGCCTGCGAGACGTTCTGCCGCTGGCTCGGCAAGACGCCGGTCGAGCAGGTCGACGGCGAGGTCGCCCCGGTGCTGCGCAGCGACCGCCCCCGCGAGGCCCTCGGCTGATCACTCCTCGGGAGCCGGGAGCCGGCGCGGGATGCCGGGGTCCTCTCGGCCGGGAGCGTCGAGCAGGTCGGCCCGGGTGAGCGAGACGTCGTCCCCGAAGCGGGCCCGCAGCGAGGCCATCGCCGACTCGACCGCGCGGCGCTTCTCCTTGCGCGCGTCGGCGAAGAGGGTCGGCGGCGGCGGTCCGTCCTGCAGGTCGCCCGCGCTCACCCCGGTGAGGCGCACCGGGCGGCCGGCAAGGGGGAAGCGGTCGAGGAGCGAGCGCGCCGCGTCGTAGAGGGAGGCCGCGTCGTCCACCGGCTCGCTCAGCCGCAGCTGGCGCGTCTTGAGGGTGAAGTCGGCGTACTTGATCTTCACCGTGACGCGCCCGGCGCTGATGCCCGCCTCGTGGAGCCGGCGCGCCACCCGGGAGGCGTGACGGAGGAGCGTCTTCTCGATCTCCGCGCGCGTCGTGAGGTCCTGGTCGTAGGTCTCCTCGGCGCCCACGCTCTTCGCCTCCCGGTCGGGCTCGACCTCGCGGTCGTCGACGCCCTGGGCCAGCCGGTTCACCTCGCGGCCCCAGCTGCCCAGGTGACGCTCGAGCGCGTCGGGATCGGCGGCCGCCAGATCGCCGAGCGTGTCGTAGCCGAGCAGCCGCAGCCGCTCCGAGGCCTTCGGGCCGATGCCCCACATGCGCTCGATCGGCAGGGGCGCCAGGAAGCGGACGACCTCGCCCGGAGGCACGACGGTCAGCCCGTTCGGCTTGTCCTGATCCGAGGCGATCTTCGCCACGAACTTGTTCGGCGCCACGCCGGCCGACGCGGTCAGGTCGGTCTCCTGTCGGATCTCGGCCCGGATGCGCGCGGCGATCGTCTCGCCGTCGCCGAAGAGCGCGCGGCTCCCGGTCACGTCCAGGAACGCCTCGTCGACGCTCAGCCCCTCCACCAGCGGGGTGTAGCGGCGGAAGATCGCGAAGATGCGGCCGCTCGCCTCCTCGTACGCCCGGCGCCGCGGCGGCACCACGATCGCCTGCGGGCAGCGCCGCATCGCCTGCGCCATGGGCATCGCCGAGTGCACGCCGAAGGGTCGGGCCTCGTAGGAGGCGGCCGCCACGACCCCGCGCCGCTCGCCGCCGCCCACCAGGACGGGCTTGCCGCGGAGCTCGGGGGCGTCGCGCTGCTCGATGGAGGCGAAGAACGCGTCCATGTCGATGTGGATGATCTGACGCACGGGATACGCGGGCATTATTGACCTGGAAAGGCGGCGACGCCTACGCTCGCGCGTCATGGCGGAGGCGAGGGCGGAATCGCGGAGGGGCGCGCTCGGCTGGGTGCGACGGCTGGACGACGCGGTCTTCGCGGTCGAACAGGCCATCGTCGCGGTCGCGCTCCTGATCATCACGGTCGTGATCTTCATCGACGTGATCGCGCGGCTGGCGAACGCGCCGGACAGCAAGGTCGGGCGGCTCATCGCGCGCATGGCGGGCATCGAGGACTTCGCCGAGCGGCAGGCGATCGACGACAACGTCGCGCCGTACGTGACGGTGGGCTTCTCGTTCGTGCTGCTCCTCCTCGGCGCCTACACCGCGCGCCGCTTCATGCGCCGACGCAAGGCGGCCAAGGGTGAGACGGTCGCGCCCCCGGTCTTCGCCAGGGAGCTGGGCATCTCGGCCGCGATCGCGGTGGTCGGGCTGGGCGTCGGCTACGCGCTCACCCTGCCCTTCGCCGATCCCGAGTGGTCGTGGATCGTCTACGCCGTCCTCTTCGGCGTCTCCGCCGCGGCCTACGCGGGCTGGCTCGCGGTGAGCAAGCCCCCGGGCTGGGCGCTGAGCGCGGTCGTCGCGCTCGCGGTCGGCGCCGTCCTGGTGTGGGTGTCGAGCGAGTTCCTGCCCATCGGCTACACGTGGTCGAAGAAGGTCTCGCTCCAGCTGCTGCTCTGGGTCGGCCTGCTCTCGGCGAGCATCTGCGTGCACGAGGGCAAGCACATCCGGCTCGAGGCGGCCTCGAAGATCATCCCCGACAAGATCCGGCCGTACCTGCTGGGGCTCGGCGCCTTCGCGACCGCCCTGTTCTGCGCGGTCATGGCCTACCTCGGCTTCCTCTACGTGTTCGCGCCCACCGCCAGCGACGACGAGTTCATGACCGAGCTGTTCACCTGGGGCGGCACCCGCTACGTCTTCGGGTTCGAGGGCTCGGTCGGTCGCGGCGGCCTCCTGGAGGGCACCGACATCCCCGACTGGGTCGGCATCGTCAGCGCGCCGGTCGGCTTCGGGATCGCGACCCTGCGCTTCGTCGGCGCGGGCGTCTCGGTGATCCTGGGCGGCGACTACGGCAAGCCCGCCGCCGAAGAGGGGATGGAGGAGGCGCAGAAGCTCGCGGCCGAGAGCGAGGACGCGACGAGCGCCGACCTCGACGAGGTCATCGAAGAGAAGAAGAAGAGCGCCGCCGAAGGAGAAGAGGAATGACCGGGGAGGCGCAGACGAACCGCCGGAAGACCTCGGCGTTCGTGGTGCTCGCGCTCGGCATCCTGGTGATGCCGTGGCTCGGGCCGGGGCCGCTGCTCGCCGCGCTCGTGCTGGCGGCGGCGCTGCTCGGGATGCCGCTCTTCGCGCTGGTCGGCTCGGTGACCATCGCCTGCTTCCTCCTGTTCACGCAGGACAAGGAGGGGCTCGAGGACCTGGTCAACCTGGTCGAGCGCATCAACGAGCTGAGCGACACCGAGAACCTGCTCGCGGTCCCGCTCTTCATGCTCAGCGGGTCGATCATGGCGCGCGGCGAGATCTCGAGCCGCCTGATCGACTTCTCCAAGGCGATGATCGGCTGGATGCCCGGCGGGCTCGCGGTCAGCGCGGTGGTCGCGTGCATGCTCTTCGCCGCCATCAGCGGCTCGAGCCCGGCGACGGTGGTGGCGATCGGCGCCTTCATGGGGCCGAACCTCATCAAGAACGGCTACAAGGAGGAGTTCGCCCACGGCCTGCTGACCTCGTCGGGCTCGCTCGGCATCCTCATCCCGCCGTCGATCCCGATGATCCTCTACCCGCTGATCAACCAGCGGGCGGGCATCGAGACCTCGCGGCTCTTCGCGGCGGGCTTCGGGCCGGGCCTCGTCATCGGCGGCATCCTGGCCGGCTACTGCGTCTACCGCGGCATCGTCGGCAACTCGAAGCGGCAGCCCTTCAGCGGCAAGGTGCTCCGGGAGTCGTTCGTCGACGGCTTCTGGTCGCTCCTCTTCCCGCTCCTCATCCTCGGCGGCATCTACACGGGCTTCTTCACCGTGGTCGAGGCGTCGGGCATCAGCGTCGTCTACGCGATCGTGGTCGAGGTCTACATCCACCGCGCGCTCGAGCTGAAGCAGGTCCCGAAGATCGTCCAGGAGACGGGCGTCATCCTCGGCTCGCTCCTGGTGATCATGGTCGCCGCGCTCGCGTTCAGCGAGTTCCTCCACATCGAGCACGTGCCCGACGCGGCCGTGGAGTGGATCCAGTCGCTGAACCTGTCGCCGCTGGCGTTCCTGCTGATCCTGAACCTGCTGCTGCTCGTCGTCGGCACGCTGATGGACATCCTCAGCGCGATGTTCCTCTTCGTGCCGCTGCTCGCGCCGATCGCCGAGTCGATGGGCGTCGACCCGATGCACTTCGGGATCATCTTCATCGTCAACCTGGAGATCGGCTACCTCACGCCGCCGGTCGGGCTGAACCTCTTCGTCAGCTCCACGCTCTTCAACAAGCCCCTCGGCCACATGATCCGCGCGGTGGCCCCCTTCATCGGCCTGATGTTCATCGGCCTGATGCTCATCACCTACTTCCCCGCCCTCTCGGTCGGGCTCGGCAACATCATCACCGGCGACGACGCGACCGAGACGGTCACGCCGCCCACCGGACCCACCGAGCCGCTCCCCGATCCGCCCGACGAGGACATGCCGAGCCTCGAGGACATGATGGACGAGGCGGGCATCGACGACGGCGCCGAGGGCGACGTGCAGTCGATGGAGGAGATGATGATGGAGCTCGAGCAGATGGACGACGAGGGCGACGGAGATCCCGGCGCCGAGGCGCCGCCGCCCGAGGAGCCCGATCGGGTCATGACGATGGAAGAGATGATGGAAGCGGCGGGGATGGAGTAGCGACGCGGCGCCGCCGGCCTCATCCTCCCGGTGATGAGCCTCGCGGCCGCGCTCGTGCTCGCCCTCTGGGGCGCCTTCGCCGTGAGCGTCGTGCTCCGGCTGCGACGCCGCGGCCGCGCCGCGTTCGACGACCGGTTCACCCCGGACGACCGGCGGCTCTCGGGCGCCACCGCCTTCTACCTCGTCGCGCCCGCCCTCGCCCTGGCCGCGCAGGCGGCGGAGCTGGCGATCCTGTCGCTCGGCGGCGCGCGGATCGAAGGCGCCCAGACCTGGGTCTACTGGGGCGTGGTCGAGGCCGACGCGGCGGACGCGCTCCGCGCGGCCTCGCTCGCCGCCGGCCCGGCGCTCCTCGCCGGCGCGGCGCTCTCCCTGATCGGCTGGACGCGGCTCCGTCCGTCGCGCGCCGCCGTCAATCACCTCCGCCTCGAGAGCGCGCGCGTGATCGTGACCCTCGTCTGCGGGGTCCAGCCCGTCGCCTCCCTCTTGACCCGCCGGGGCGCGTGGCACGAGCTGCACGCGATGGCCGAGGCCGGGTTCCCGCGGAGCGGCGACGCCGGGCTGCTCGCGTTCGGCGTGCTCGCGGCGGCCGCATTCTGGCGGCTCCGCGCCGCCCGCCGGCTCTGGGCGCTGGCGAGCCCCCTGCACGACGCCCGGCGCCGAGCCGAGCGGGCGCTCGACCAGGACGACGCGGATCCGGCCGCGCTCCGCGACCTCGCGGCGACGCAGCTGGTGGCCGGGGATCCGCGCGCCGACGAGACGCTCGAGCGCGCCGAGGCCGCCGCGCCCGACGACCCGAGGGTCGCGCTGCTGCGCGGACGGGCCGCGGCCATGCGGGGCGATCCCGAGGCCTCGGCGACGCACCTTCGGCGCGCGGGGCAGCTCCTCGAGGCGGGACCGGACGACCCGGCGCTCTTCTTCGAGATCGCGCTCGCGCTCGGCGACGCGCGCCTCCGGCTGGGCGACGCGGAGGGCGCGAGGCTCACCGCGGAGGCGGCGCGAGAGGCGGTGCCCGGGGACCTGCGGGCCGCGGTGGTGCTGGCGGACGCGCAGGCGCTCGGCGGGCAGCTCGCCGAGGCTCGCCGGACGCTGGAGAAGGCGCGAGAGCGAGCCGAGGGCGCGCTCCGGCGACGGATCGAGCGGCGCCTCCGCGCGCTCCGGTGATCAGGAGGCCGAGACGCGGCGCAGGAGCGCGAGGACCCGCGCCGCCTCGAAGGGCTTGCGCAAGACGGGGCGCTTCACCTTGGAGAGGAAGCGCTCGACCGACGGCCGCGCGCTCCCCCCGGTGACGAAGACCACCCGCTCGGCCAGCTCGGGCGACGCGGCCTCGAGCCGCTCGAAGAGCTCGATCCCGTTCTCGCCCGGCAGCATGACGTCGAGGAAGATCGCGTCGGGCGACGACTCGTGCATCACCCGCCAGCCCGCCTCGGCGTCGAGCGCTGTCAACACCTCGTGCTCGGGAGAGAGGAGCCGCTCCACCGCCCGCAGGAACGCCGGCTCGTCGTCGATCACCAGGACGCGGCGCGGGTGGATGGCCTCGGGGGGCGTCCGCCGCGCGGGGCTGGTGGGCGTGAGCGCGCGGCGCATGACCGGCAGCCGGACCCGGAAGACGCTGCCCCGCCCGACCTCGCTCTCGACCGTGATCTCGCCGCCGAGCTCGGACACGACCGAGTGGCAGATGGAGAGGCCGAGCCCGGTGCCCGTCCCGACCGGCTTCGTGGTGAAGAACGGGTCGAAGATGCGCGCGAGGTCCGACTCGGAGATCCCCGCGCCGTCGTCCTCCACCGTCACCTCGACCGCGACCTCGCCGATGGCCCGCGCCGACAGCCTCACCGTGCCGGCGCGCTTCGACTCGAGCGCGTGCGCGCCGTTGATGAGCAGGTTGACGAAGACCTGCTCGAGCTGCGCGGTGTCGCCCTTGACCGGCATGAGGTCGGCGGCGATGTCGAGCTCGAGCTGACCGTACTGACGCACCTCGTGCGAGGTCATGCGCGCCGCCGCCTCGAGCACCTCCGCGATGTCCGAGACCGCCGGGCCCGCGCTGCCGTCCGCCTGGGCGAACGCCTTGAGGTGGCGCACCGTCGCCGCGACCCGCTCGACCCCGTGCCGGACGTCCTCGAGCGTGCGCTGCAGCCGATCCGGAGCCGGCTCCCCGCGCTCGATCATGCGCTCGATGGCGTCGACGCCGAGCATCATGAAGGCGAGCGGGTTGTTGATCTCGTGGGCCACGCCCGCCGCCATCGTGCCGAGCGCGGCGAGGCGATCGGCGCGCATGAGCTGCGCCTGGAGCCGGCGGCTCTCGGTGACGTCCCGGGCGAAGCCGACCACCGCCGGACCCGGCGCGTCGTCGAAGAGGATCGAGGTGACCTCGACCACCAGCGCCCGGCCGTCGTCGGCCCGCGCGCGGTACTCGTGCGGGCCGAGCGGTGGGCCCCCGAGCGTCAGCTTCGCGATCCGCTGCCCCATGACCCGGTAGTCGTCGGGGTGCAGGAAGTCGGCGAAGGAGCGGCCGACGAGCTTCTCGGGATCGGCGACCCCGAGCAGGCGGGCGGCGGCCGGGTTCGCGTAGACGATCGCGCGCTCGCGGCTCATCACGATCCCGTCGGGCGCGGAGGCGATGAGCGATCGGAGCCGCGACTCGCTCCGGCGCAGCTCGGCCTCGGTCTCGAAGCGCTGACGCAGGTCGCGGATGAACACCACCGTCGCCGGCGCCCCGTCGAGCTCCACCGCGGCGAAGCCGAGCTCGATCGGGAGCCTCCGGCCGTCCGAGCGCACGATCGTGGTGCGCACGCTGCGCCGGGTCTCGGTGCCGCCCCGCTGGGCCGAGAGGATGGCGGAGACCTCCTCCATGGCGTCCGGGGCGATCATCGACATCGGATCGGAGGCCATCGCCTCCTCCACCGTGAGGCCGACGATCTTGGCGGCGACCGAGGAGACGTAGACGTTCCGCACCTCGGGGCTCAGGCGCGTGACGAACACCCCCAGCCCGGCGTTCTCGGCGGCCTCCAGCACCGCATCGCCGAGGCCGGGGACGTCGCGCGGAGGACGGGACTTCACCCCACGATTGTCCACGTCCCGGGCCGCCGCGGTCAACGGTCGCGAGCGGGCGCGGCTCTGCTACAGTTCCCGGCCTCATGGCGTACACGGTCCTGGCACGAAAATACCGACCGCAGACCTTCGCCGATCTGGTCGGGCAGGAGCACGTGACGCGGACCCTCTCGAACGCGATCGCGAGCGAGCGGGTGGCGCACGCCTTCCTCTTCACCGGCGTGCGCGGCGTCGGCAAGACGACCACCGCGCGCATCCTCGCCAAGGCCCTGAACTGCGAGAAGGGCCCCACGCCGGAGCCGTGCGGCGAGTGCGACGTCTGCGTCGACATCACCGCCGGGCGCGACACCGACGTGCTCGAGATGGACGGCGCGTCGAACAACAGCGTCGAGGACGTGCGGCGGCTCCAGGAGTCGCTGCCCTACCGCCCGCAGCGCGACCGCTTCAAGGTGGTGATCGTCGACGAGGTCCACATGCTCTCGACGGGCGCGTTCAATGCGTTCCTGAAGACGCTCGAGGAGCCGCCGGACCACGTCAAGTTCATCTTCGCGACGACGGAGATCCACAAGGTCCCCGTGACCATCCGGTCGCGTTGCCAGCGCTACGACTTCCGGCTCATCCCCCAGGCGGTGGTGAGCCGCCGGGTGCGCGAGATCCTCTCGGCCGAGTCGATCTCCGCCGACGACGCCGCGGTGGCCATCGTCGCGCGCGAGGCGGCCGGCTCGATGCGCGACGCGCTGACGCTCCTCGATCAGATCGTCGCCTTCGGCGGCGAGCGGCTCGAGGGCGAAGAGGTGGCGCGCGTCCTCGGCATCGCCGACCGCGAGGTCGTGCACCGGATCGCGGCCGCGACCCTCGGCGGCGACGGCGCGGCGGTGCTCGAGCACGTCGACCAGCTCGCGTCGCACGGCCTCGACATGCTGCACTTCGCGCGGCAGCTCCTCGAGCTGCTCCGCGACATGGTGGTGCTGCAGGTCTCCGGCGTCGACACCGAGCTCGTCGCGATGGTCGACGAGGAGCGGCAGCGGGCCGCGGAGGCCGGCGGCTCGGTCGACCTCCAGGAGCTCCAGCGCTGCTTCGCCGGCTTCTCGAAGGTCGTCGAGGACGTCGCCCAGTCGGGCACGCCGCGCACCGCGCTCGAGATGGGCCTGGTCCGGCTCGCGACACGCCCTCCCCTGCGCGCCCTCGCCGAGCTCGTCGCCCGGCTCGAGGAGATCGAGCGCCGCAGCGGCGGCGGCGGCGGCGGCGGCGCCCAGCGCGGCGGCGGGGGCGCACAGCGCGGAGGCCCCCGCGGCGGCGGCGCGAGGGCGAGCGCGCAGGCCGGCCCCGCGGCGAGCGCGGAGCGACCGGCCCAGGCCCGGCGCGAGACCACCGCTCCCCAGCAGCCCGCTCCCCAGCAGCCCGCTCCCCAGCAGCCCGCTCCCCAGCAGCCCGCATCGCAGTCGGCCAGTCCGCAGCAGGCCAGCCCGCAGCAGGCCAGCTCTCCGCCGAGCCGCCCGCAGCAGGCCAGCTCTCCGCCGAGCCGCCCTCCGCAGCCCGGCTCGCAGCAGCCCGGCTCGCAGCAGCCCAGCGCTCAGCAGGCCAGCGCTCGGCAGCCCGGCGCGGCGGCAGCCACCGCTGCGCCGCCCGAGCGGGCGCCCAGCCCCGAGCGAGCGCCCAGCCCCGAGCGAGCGCCCCGCACCGCGCGAGCGTCAGGCCCCGCACCGGCGAGCGCCGAGCCCACCCGAGCGAGCCAGGGCCCCGGCCCGAGCGCGCGGGCGGACCAGGGCCAGCGAGCCGACCAGGATCGAGAGCCGCCGGCGCGTCCGTCCCGGCCGAGCCCTCGCTCCAACGGGGCCGCGAGGCCGAGCGGTCCGGCGAAGGCGAGCCCGGCGCCCCGGAGCGACGACGGCGCGATCGACGTGCGGACCTGGGAGAAGCTCGTGTCGACGCTGATGGACGCCAAGCCCGCGCTGGGCGCGCTGCTGAAGCACGGCGTGCCGAAGACGCTCACCGCGGAGCGCCTCGTGCTCGCGTTCCCGCCGGAGTCCTTCTTCGGGCGTCAGGCGGAGACGCCCGAGGCGAAGAGCGGCGTGGCCGAGGTCGCGGCGAAGGTGCTGGGCGGGCGGCCCGAGGTGGAGATCACCTACGCGTCCGGAGAGGACGGCGGGGGCAAGACCCTCGTCGAGGTCGAGCAAGAGAGACGGGACGCGCGCATCGAGGCGACGCGAGCGAAGGCGTTGAGCCATCCGGTGGTGAAGGAAGCGGCGGCGCTCTTCGCGATCCCGACCGAGAGCCTCCGCGTTCACGTGGAGCTGGAGTAAACACATGGCGAAGAAGAAGGGCTCCCACTTCCGCGGCGGCATGAGCGAGCTGATGCGCCAGGCGAGCCGCCTGCAGCGCAAGATCGAGGCCCGCAAGAAGGAGCTCGAGACCGAGACGGTCGAGGCGTCCGCGGGCAACGACCAGGTCACGGTCGTCGCCAACGGCGCGGGCGAGCTGGTCCGCGTGACCATCGCCCCCGAGCTGCTCGAGGGCGAGGGTCTGGAGATGGTCCAGGATCTGGTGGTCGCGGCCTCCAACGCCGCGCTCACCAAGGCCAACGAGATGGTCGACGCGGAGATCGAGAAGGTCACCGGCGGGCTCAAGATCCCGGGCCTGGTGTGAGCGGTCGGGCGTGACCGAAGACGATCCCATCGGCGCGCTCGTCACCCTGCTCTCGCGCCTGCCGGGCATCGGCGAACGGACGGCGACGCGCCTCGCGCATCACGTCCTCGCCGGTGACCCGGACTACGCGCGGGCGCTCGGGACGAGCCTCGCCGAGATCCACGATCGGGTGCGGCAGTGCGATCGGTGCGGGAACTTCTGCGCCGGCGAGCGCTGCCGCATCTGCAAGGATCCCAAGCGCGACGAGAGCGTCATCTGCGTCGTCGCGCGGGTCCCCGATCTGAGCGCCATCGAGAAGAGCGGATCCTTCCGGGGCCGCTACCACGTCCTGCACGGGCTGCTCGCGCCGCTCGACGGCGTGGGCCCGGATCAGCTCCCGCTCGACACGCTCGTCGCCCGGGTGCGCGAGGGCGAGGTGAAGGAGATCGTCGCCGCCACCCCGCTGAGCGTCGAGGGCGAGGCCACCGCGCTCTACCTCGCGCAGGTGCTCCGGCCCCACGGCGTGCGCGTCTCGCGGATCGCGAGCGGCATCCCTCACGGCGGCGAGCTGGAGTACGCCGACCAGGTCACGGTCGGCCGCGCGTTCGAGGGGCGACGCGAGCTCTGACGGCCCCGGGCGTTCCGCGGTAGGCTCGCCGCGTGGGGTCCCTCGTGCGCAACGCGTTGACCCGGAACGGGGCGGAGATCGCCCTGGCCGCGGTGGTGGTGCTGATCGTCGGCATGATGATCGTGCCGCTGCCGACGTGGCTGCTCGACGTCCTGATCGCGACCAACCTCTCGGTGTCGCTGCTCCTCCTGCTGACCGCGCTGTTCGTGCGGCGGCCGCTGAGCTTCGGCGCCTTCCCGACCATCCTCCTCGTCACGACCCTCTTCCGGCTCGGGCTCAACGTCTCCTCGACCCGGCTGATCCTCCTGCAGGCCGACGCGGGCGACGTGATCGCGGCCTTCGGCGAGTTCGTCGTGCGCGGCAACTACGTCGTCGGCGCGGTGATCTTCGTGCTGCTCACCGTGATCCAGCTGGTCGTGATCGCGCGCGGCGCCGAGCGGGTGGCCGAGGTGGGCGCCCGGTTCACCCTCGACGCCATGCCGGGCAAGCAGCTCGCCATCGACGCCGATCTCCGCGCGGGCAGCCTCGACGCCGAGGGCGCGACCGCGCGCCGCCGCGAGCTCGAGCGGGAGAGCCAGTTCTACGGCGCGATGGACGGCGCGATGAAGTTCGTGAAGGGCGACGCGATCGCCGCGATCGTCATCACGCTGGTGAACATCCTGGGCGGGCTCGCGGTCGGCGTGGTGCAGGGCGGGCTCGGAGTGGAGCCCGCGCTGCGGGTGTACGGCCTGCTGACGATCGGCGACGGGCTGGTCTCGCAGATCCCGGCGCTGCTCATCAGCACCGCGGCCGCGCTCGTCGTGACCCGGGTGGCGTCGGAGCAGGAGCGGGGCACCCTCGGCGCGGACATCGGGGCCCAGATCTTCGGCGACTGGCGCGCGCTCGGCGCCGGCGCGGTCTTCGCGGCGCTCCTGGCCGTCGTGCCCGGGCTGCCGCTCGTGCCCTTCGCGGTGCTCGCCTCGCTCCTCGGGGTGACGGCCTGGGCGCTCTGGCGGCGTCGCCCCGCGCCCGCCCTGCACGCGTCGGGCGGCGAGCCCCCGCGCGCCGGGCCCCTCGAGCTGCGCGTGGGGCCGGCTCTCGCGCGCGCCATCGCCGCCGACCCGGGCTTCGGGGAACGGCTCGAGGCGTCGGGCGCGCTGCTCTACGATCACCTGGGCGTGCGCCTCCCGCCGGTGCGCCCGAGAGTCGCCTCCGAGCTCGAGGAGGACGCCTACGCCATCCGGCTCGGCGCGGTGCCGGTCGACCGCGGCCGCTGCCCGCCCGACCGCCGCTTCGTGGTCGGCGACGCGCCGGCGCTCGAGGCGCGCGACCCGGAGGCGCGCCTCGACGGCGAGGGTGGCTGGATCCGCGGCGCCGAGGGCCGCGAGGCCACGGAGGTGCTCGTCGACCGCATCACCCTCGCCGCGCGGCTGCAGCCCGAGGCGCTGCTCGGCCTCCAGGAGACGCAGCGGGAGCTCGACCGACTCGCGCGCGAGGCGCCGGCGCTGGTGCGAGCGGTGGTGCCCAGCCGGCTCCCCTTGCCGCGGCTCGCGTCCCTCCTGCGGGCTTTGCTGGCCGAGCGGGTGAGCGTGCGCGCCCTGCGCGAGATCCTGGAGGCGGCCACCCTCGACCCGCTGCCCGACTCCGAGCGGGCGCTGGTCGAGACCATTCGCGGCCGCCTCGCGCGCCCGCTCTCGCACTCCCTCTGTCGTGACGGCGTCCTGCGCGCCCTCCCGGTGGACCCGATGATCGAGGAGTCGCTGCGCGACGCGCTCGGACCCGACGGGGAAGCGGCGCTCGATCCGGAGCTAGCGCGCGACGTGCTCGACGCGGTGCGCCGCCGGGTCGCCGAGGCCGGCGACGGCGCGGTGGTGTTGACCCAGCCCGACGTGCGCGCGCCGCTCCGCCGCCTGCTCGCGCCGGAGCTGCCCGACCTCCCGGTCCTCAGCTACCGCGAGCTCGACCCGCAGATCCAGGTCGAGCGCCTCGCCGCGATCACCCCCTGATCGTGAACGCGGGAGGGGGTCCGGTGGGCGCGGCGGTGTGAACCACCGATTACGGTCGCGCGCGACCCCGGCCCCCCAGCTCCGGTCTCAGCTTCGATCCAGCCCGAATTCCGCCCAATTGCGAGGGATGGCGCCGAATCGCTCGCCTTGGCACGATGCCTGCTCTACTCCGGGCGGGCCGTGAATCGAGGAATGTCCATGACGAACCACCGAGCGTTGAGCTTCTCGCTTCTGACCGCGCTGACCGCGGGGGTGCTGCTGCTTTCGGCGACCGCCGAGGCGCAGTCCACCGAGTGTCAGCCCGATGACCTCCTGTGCGCGGAGGTCCGCATCGGGCCCGGCACGGGACGCCTCCGCATCGGCGGTGGCACCCAGCCGGCGCCGCCGCCGCCCCCGCCGGTCGTGGTGGAGGAGCCGGCCCCGCCGGTGGTGATCGTGCAGCCGCAGCAGCCGCCGCCCCCGCCGGTGGTCGTGCAGCCGGCGCCCCCGCCGCCGCCCCAGGTGGTGCACGTGCAGCCGGCGCCCCAGCCGACCTACGTGCAGCAGCGCCCGCAGCGGCCCCGCTCGCGCTACCCCTACTCGCAGACCGGCCTGCACCTTCACCTCGGCGGCCTCTTCGGCGACGAGCTCGCGATGGGCGGCGGCGGCGCGGCCTTCCGCATCCGGCCCAACCCGCACTTCGCGATCGACATCGGCGGCGCCATCTACGGCGGCAACGACTACAACGGCCTCGACCGGGTCGAGCTCCCGATGACCGTGGACGCCATCTTCTTCTTCAACCCGCAGCACCGCTTCCAGTTCTACGGCCTGCTCGGGGTGGGCGGCTCCTTCGGTCACGCCGAGGGCTTCAACATCCGCACCGGCCAGCTCGACGACCGCGACTACGCCCACCTGGGCGGTGAGGCGGGCCTCGGCGTCGAGTGGCGCATCGGCCGACACTTCGCCCTCAACCTCGACGTGCGCGGCTTCATCCGGCAGCGCGTCGACGGCAACCCGGAGCCCGAGTTCCGCGAGGGCAGCCGCACCACCGACACGTCGGGCGGCGTCATCGGCCAGGCCGGGATGACCTTCTACTTCGGTCGCTGAACGAGATTTCGGCTCGCCACGCTCGGGTGACGGGGGTTTCCCGGGCGAGACGGCGGGCTGGAGACGAGGACGAGAGCCTCGGGGGAGACCGGCTCGCCGGTCGGCAGCGGGTCCGGTTCGAGAGAACCGGGCCCGATGTTTTTCCGTCGGTGGTATGATCGCGACCCCATGACCCCGGAGCGGCTGCAGGAGATCGACGAGGAGCTGGCGTCCTTCGGGAAGAGCGACGCGCAGCTCGCGGCGGTGGTGACGCGGGCCCGCGCGCTGGCCGCCGAGGCCGAGGGAGATCTCGCCGAGCTGGTGGAGGGCCTCGACGCGGCCCGGGCCGCCGCGGTCGCCTCGGCGCGCGCCGACGTGAAGCGCGCGACCGCCGACCTCGCGCCGCCGCCGCTCGCGCCGCAGCCGCCGCCCCCGGAAGAGGAGGAGGGCTCGGGCCTGGTCGAGATCCCCGAAGAGGTGATCCGACAGGAGTCGCTCCCGCCGGTGCTCGATCTCAACGAGCACGACCGGATGAGCGAGCGGCCGCCGCCCGAGCCGTTCGCCCCCGAGAGCACCGACGTGCACTCGGCCGAGGACATCGAGCGCGCCATCGCGTCGTCGGCGCCGCCGCCCCCGACGGCGGACGGCTCGTCCGACATCGCCGGCCTCAGCGTCGACGAGCTCTTCGCCGACGCCGAGCCGACCGCGAGCCCGTCGACGACCGACAGCGACGGGGGCCTCGCCGACCTCTTCGACGAGGAGGAGCTCAGGCTCAGCGACCCCGACGGCTTCCAGGGCCTCGAGGGTCAGCTGGAGCCGGAGTTCGAGCTCGGCCCGCGGATCGGGGAGGACGAAGAGGAGGCGACCGACCTCGTCTCCGCCGAGGAGCTGGCCCAGTTCCCGCTCGTCGGCCAGGAGCGCGACGACGAGGAGGAAGAGGAGGAGTCGACGATGCTCTTCAGCGTCGACGAGCTCCGCGACATCCAGGCCGAGACCAAAGGCGGGGCGCCGGAGGTGGAGAGCGGCGACGACTTCGAGCTGCTGGTCGACGAGGACGTGCTCGAGCTCGACGTGGACGACGCGCCGGTCCGGTCGGTGCCTCCCCCGCCCCCGGCCGCCGCATCCTCCTCCGACGACGACGACGACGGCGAAGGCGAGAGCGGCAAGGGCGGAGGCGGCCTGATCAGCCGCATCCTCGGCCGCAAGTAGCCTTCACCCCATCGCGCGGTAGACGGTGCCGACCGCCTCGGGCAGCTTGCTCGGGTCCTTGCCGCCCGCCTGCGCGAAGTCCGGGCGTCCGCCGCCGCCGCCGCCGACCACCTGCGCCGCCTCTTTCACGAGGTTGCCGGCGTGGAAGCGACCGACGAGCTCCTTGCTCACGCTACACGCGAGGAGGGCCTTGCCGCCCGCGTCGGCGCCGAGGAGGATCACCGCCGGGGCCAGCTTGTCGCGCAGCTGATCGGCCAGCTCGCGCAGCGCCTTGCCGTCGGTGAGCCCCACGGTGGTGCCGAGGAAGGTCACGCCGTCGACCTCCTTCGCGTCCGCGGTCAGGTCGGTGCTCGAGCCGCTGACCAGCTTCTTCTGGAGCTGCTCGATCTCCTTGTGGAGGCCCTTGTTGGTCTCGAGGAGCTTCTGCACGCGGTCGGGCGTCTCGCCCCGCTTGGCCTTGAGCAGCGCGCCGGTCTCGGCGAGCTCACGCTCCATCTGACGCACGACCTTCAGGGCGCCGGTGCCCGTCTGCGCCTCGAGGCGACGCACCCCGGCGGCCAGCCCCGACTCGCTCACCACCTTGAACAGCCCGATGTCCCCGGTCCGCGAGGCGTGGGTGCCGCCGCAGAGCTCGATCGAGTCGTGGGTCATGGTCAGCATGCGGACCACGTCGCCGTACTTCTCCTCGAAGATGCCGATCGCCCCGCGCGCCTTGGCGTCGTCCATCGGCAGCACCTCGGTCTCGATCGGCGCGTTCTCGAGGATCTTGGCGTTCACCAGGTCTTCGATGCGGGCGATCTCCTCGTCGGTGAGCGGGCGGCTCCCGGCGTAGTCGAAGCGCAGCCGGTCCGGCCCGACCAGCGAGCCCTTCTGCATCGCCTGCTCGCCGAGCACGCTGCGGAGCGCCCAGTGCAGCAGGTGCGTCGCGCTGTGGTTGCGGCGGGTCCGCGTGCGGGTGTCGTGGTCGACCTCGAGCGACGCCGAGGCGCCGACCTCGATGGGACCGCCCTCGACCGCGCCGTGGTGCACGAAGAGGCCGTCCCGGGGCTTCTGGGTGTCGCGCACCACGAAGCGCGCGTCGCCCACCCGGATCACGCCGCGATCGCCGACCTGACCGCCGCTCTCGGCGTAGAACGGCGTGGCCGCGGCGACGAGCTGCCCCTCCTGCCCGGGCTCGAGCCGCTCCACGCGCTGGCCCTCCCGGATCAGCGCGCTGACCGTGCTCTCGGCGCGCTCGACCTCGTAGCCGAGGAACTCGGTGGCGGACAGCGACTCGGCGAGCTCGTGATAGACGCCCTCGACCGCCTGGTCTCCGGCGTCCTTGTCGGACTGGCTGGCCTCCTTGTGGAGCGCCATCGCCTCGGCGTAGCCGGCCTCGTCGACCTCGAAGCCCTGCTCGCGCCCGATGACCTGCTGAAGATCGAGGGGGAAGCCGTAGGTCGAGTAGAGATCGGCGGCGACCTCGCCGGGGAGGCACCGCTGCCCGTCGCGATCGAGCCAGCGCTCGTTCTTGGCGATGAGGTCGAGGCCCTGGCCGAGGGTGCGGCGGAAGCGCTCCTCCTCCTGCTTGGTGAGGTCCTCGAGCAGCGCGCGGCGCTCGACCAGCTGCGGGTAGGCGTCGCCGAGCACGTCGACCACCTTCAGCACCGCCTCGTGGAAGAAGAGGCGCTCGATGCCGAGCTGGTGCGACTGGCGGATGGCGCGGCGCATCACCCGGCGGAGCACGTAGGAGCGCTTCTCGTTCCCGGGGAAGATGCCCTCGCTCATCATGAAGGCGGTGGCGCGCGCGTGATCGGCGATGACCCGCATGGCCACGTCGTCGGCGCCGAGGGTGCCGCCGTAGGGCTTGCCGCAGATCTCCGAGGCCATGTCCACGACCGGCCGCAGCAGGTCGGTGTCGTAGTTGGAGACCACGCCCTGCAGCACGCAGGCGAGGCGCTCGAGGCCCATGCCGGTGTCGACCGACGGCGCCGGGAGCGGCACGAGCTCGCCGCTCGGCTGGCGGTCGAACTGCATGAACACGTTGTTCCAGATCTCGACCCAGCCCTCGCCGTCCGGCGTCGGCTCCTCCCCGAACTTCGAGAGATCGGGCTCGCCCGCGCCCATGAAGTAGTGGATCTCGGTGCACGGGCCGCAGGGGCCGGTGTCCCCCATCTGCCAGAAGTTCTCCTTCGCGTTGCAGCGGAAGATGCGCTCCTCCGGCAGGCCCGCGAGCTCCTTCCAGAGCGAGGCGGCCTCCTCGTCGGCGGGGGTCTGCGCGTCGCCCTCGAAGATGCTGACGACGAGCCGCTCCTTCGGGATCCCCATGGTGTCGGTGAGGAACTCCCAGGCCCACGCGATGGCGTCTCGCTTGAAGTAGTCTCCGAACGAGAAGTTGCCGAGCATCTCGAAGAACGTGTGGTGCCGGGCGGTGTAACCGACGTTCTCCAGATCGTTGTGCTTGCCGCTGATCCGGATGCACTTCTGGCTCGACGTCGCGCGGGTGTAGTCGCGCGTCTCCTTGCCGGTGAAGACGTCCTTGAAGGGCACCATCCCCGCGTTGGTGAACATCAGGGTGGGGTCGTTGGCGGGCACGATCGGCCCGGACGCGACGCGCGCGTGGCCCTTGCCTTCGAAGAAGGAGAGGAACGCTTCGCGGATTTCGGCGGACGACTTCATGACCCGCGAGTCGTACCGCTCGCCCGGAGCACGGGCAACCGGTTCGGAGGGCGCCGGCCGAGGTGAGGTGAGGCGAGCCGCGCTCAGTTCCGGGGGGGCATGCGCCCCCTCCCGCCCGACCGGCAAAGCCGGCTCGGTCTCCTACCCCATCTCACGCGCTCACGCGCGTGGAAGCTGCGGCAGTATTCGCCGCATCTTCAGCGGAAGACGTACCCCACCTGGATCTGGAGCCGGACGTAGTGGTCGAAGACCGTCTCCATCGGCCCGCCGACCACGTCGTCGAGGTCCGGGGTGCCGCCGGGCGCGGGCGGGTTCACGGGCCAGACCTCCCACAGCCGGTTGTCGGTCCAGGGGTCCATGTAGGTCGAGCAGTCGGTGCCCGGCGCGCAGCCCACCTGACCGCGGAAGTCGGTGGCGAAGAAGAAGTACTGCACGTTGGCGGCGAAGAAGATCGCGCCCGGCACCACGTCCGGGATCTCGACCCGGAGCTCGAGCGCGCTCGAGAAGCCGTTCGACGGCCCGGTGTCGGTGCCCCAGACGTTCCGGGTGTTCACGCCCTGGCTGACGCCGACGCGCCCCGCGACGTCGAGGGTGACGAAGACCCACTCCGGGTAGGCGACCAGCTCGAGGCCGGCGCCGAGCACCAGCGAGCCGTGCTCCATCGGCGGGATGATCGTGTCGCGCTCGACCGTCTGGAGCTCCGTCGCCCCGAGGTCGAAGGTGAAGAGGTCGTAGCCCGCGGTCAGGCGGAGCATCGGCGCCGACGCGCCCTCCCCGAGCAGGTGCCGGAAGCGCGCGCCGACGAACAGGTCGAGCTGGCTGGTCGGCACCTCGACGCCCACCGCCGGGTCCGCCTCCAGGAAGCCGTTGGTCTTGAGCCCCAGCGAGTGCGAGAAGCCGAAGGCGAGGCCCAGCCACGGGAACGCCTGGTCCCCGAAGGCGCCCGGGTAGAGCTCGGCCTGGACGCCGGGCTCGAAGTGCCCGATGCCGCCGCTCTGGTAGCTGCGGTTCTGGTCGAAGAAGGTGGCCGAGGGGTCGACCACCTCGCCGGTGGCGGTGTCGCGGCAGGGGTCGGAGCGGCAGTCGACCCGCCCGTGCTGCGCGCCGTAGACCCGCACGCGGGTGGCCATGGTGCGGAAGAGCGTGCCGCCGCCGAGCCCGATCCGGAACGCCTCGTAGCGCGAGCTCGGCGCGCGCGGGGTCTCGGGCTCCTCCGGCTCCTCGATCGGCGGCGGCTCCTCGACCTCCCGCCGCTGGTACCACGGCGTCTCCCCCGGCTCGGGCGCCACGACCGCCGCCGGCGACCGGGCCTGCGCGAGGTGCTCGGCCAGCCGGGCGTGACCGCTCCGGCCGACCCCCGAGAGCGACGCCGCGGTGCGCCCTCCCCAGCTCTCGGTGCCGAGCTCCGCGCCGTCGGCCCCGTTGCGGACGCGCACGCTCCCGATCCAGCGCCGACGTCGGCGGCGCACCCGGCCCTCGACGATCGCGATGGCGTCGAGCTCCCGCGCGAGGTCGACGTACTCGGTGTCGCTCGGCCGCCGGCCGATGCCCAGACGCCGACGCGCGGCCCGGACCTCGGACTCGTCGACGACCACGACGCCGTGATCCTCGAGGTCGCGGACCAGCGCCCTCCGCATCGCGCCGCCGCGCGGGCCGCTGAAGCGCTCGACGATGACGCGCTGGGCCCGCTGGGGCTGCGCCTCGACGGGCGCGACGGAAAGGAAGAGGAAGGCCAGGGCCCCCGAACAGAGCTTTGAAGCACGCCGCATGCTGGGTTCCGGCGAGCAGCGTATCAGACGCGAGCGCGCCGAGATCAACGCCCGCGGAAGACCGCCGAGGCCCCGGCGGGGAGCGTCAGCCGGACCCGGGTCCCCTCGAGCGTGGCGTCTCCTTCGCCGGCGAGGCGCTCGAGCGAGGTCACCGCGCCCAGGATCGAGCCGGTGAGGCCGTCGACCGCGCGGCCGCTCAGCGCGGGGCCGCGGTTGACCACCACGAGCGCGAGCTGCCCGGGGTCGTCGTGCGCGTAGGCGTAGACGTAGAGCGTGTCGTCCGCGAGGAGGGGGACCCGGCGGCCGCGGCGGAGCGCGACCGAGGCGGCGCGGGCCGTGCCGAGCTCCGCGAGGTGCGCGCGCAGCCCCTCCTGGAGCGCGGTGGTGGAGGTGTCGCCCATCGCCACCCCGGCGAGCGCGCCGGTCCACACCATGTCGCGGCGGTTGTCGGGGTCGTTGCCGCCGGCCATGCCGACCTCGTCGCCGTAGTAGAGGAAGGGGATGCCCGGGAGCGTGTAGAGCACGGTGAAGGCGCGCTCGAGCCGGGAGAAGGCCGCCGGATCGCTGGAGAGCGACGGCATCGAGGCGCAGCCCCCGCCGTCCGGCCAGCGGCAGCCCTGCGCCGGATCGAAGGCGGCGCGCGAGGCCATGCGGTTGCTGTCGTGGGTGCCGAGGAAGCGCACGTGCAGCCCCTCGGGCGAGTACTGGGTCTCGAAGTCCCGGACGACCGCCTCGACGTCGGCGAAGCTCATGCGATCGGTGACGAGCCCGTCCTGCAGGCGGTGGTGGGTGATGAAGTCGAACTGCCCGTCGAGGGCCTGCTCGCCGACGTAGGCGTCGATCCAGTCGTAGCCGTCGGAGAAGGTCTCGCCGCAGCCGTAGTCGGCCGCGTCCCACTGGCCGACCGCCGTCTCCCCGACGAGGTAGAGCCGCTCACCGGCGCCGAAGCGGCGGTCGAGCGCGGCGCGCAGGTTGAAGATCGAGCTGGTCTCGACGTGCTTCACCGCGTCGATGCGGAAGCCGTCGATGCCGAACTCCTCCACCCAGTAGACGGCGTCGTCGATGAACTGCCGCTCGGCGCCGGGCACGCGCCAGTCGATGTCGGGCAGGTAGGGCGCGAAGAGGCAGTCGAGCGGGCGCTCGCTCCAGCCGCAGCCGGCGTCCTGGCCGCACACACAGCTGGTGCGGAACCACTCGGGGTGCGCCGCGACGTACTCGTGCTGGTCGTGCACCTGGTTGTTGATGAGGTCGAAGAGCACCCGGATGCCGCGGGCGTGGGCCTCGTCGACGAAGGCCTCCAGGGCCTCGTTGCCGCCGAAGCGGGGCTCGACCTCGCGGCCGCGCGAGGGCCAGTAGCCGTGATAGCCCGCGAACCGGCGCGAGCCGTCGCGGCCCTCGAAGTGCCCCTCGGCCTGCTGGTTGATCGGGCTCAGCCAGATGGCGTTGACGCCGAGGTCCTCGAAGTAGCCGCTCCGCATGACGTCGAGCGCGCCCCAGAGGTCCCCGCCGTGGAAGTCGGCGGCGTACTCGACCGGCGCGCCGACGGGCGCGTCGATGTCGCGGTTCCCGTTCGCGAAGCGGTCGACGACGATCATGTACATGGTCGCGTCTCGCCACTCGAAGGGGGCGGGCTCGACCCAGAAGGGCACGTCGACCGGCGCGGCCTCGCGGCCCTCGGCGTCGGTGGCGCGCACGGCCAGCAGGTGACGCCCCTCGCTCAGCCCCTCGACGTGCACGTCGAAGGCGCCCGCGCCCACGTCGAGGTGAGCGGCGCCGTCCGGGAGCGGCTCCCCGTCGAGGGTGAAGGCGACGTCGGCCAGGGGCGCTCCGTCCGCGGCGGCCAGCAGGGTCACGTGCAGGTCCAGGGTCCCGGCGGCGCCGTCCACCTCGAGGCCGCTCGCCTGGATCTCGGGCCCCGCCTCGCAGTCCGGCAGGACGAAGGCGCTGTTCAGGCAGCCCCCGTCGTACTGGCGCTGGCCCTGGCTCGGGTCGAGGATCCACGCGCCGTCGACGATGAGCTTGTAGGGGTAGCGCTCCCCGGCGGTGAGGCGCGGGTTGGGCGAGAGGGTGACGGTGAAGACGCCGTCGCCGTCGTCGTCGCGCAGGTCGATCGGGGCGTCGCCCCAGCTGGTGAAGCTGCCCGCGATCTGCACCCGCGAGACGCCGGGCCCGCCCGCGTAGCGCACGGTGTGGTCGCAGCTGCGGGTCGCCCAGCGCGCCTGACCGGCGTCCTCGGGGACCCGCGCGTCGACGCCGCCGTCCACGGCCACGGTTCCGTCCACGGGGGCCATGGCGTCCACCGCCGCGTCGTCCGCGGGTTGTACGCCATCGCAGCCCATGGCAAACAGGATCACCCCGAGCGTTACTACGCGCTGAGTCACGAATGCCTCCGAAGCGACACACTGACGAACCTCCGCGCCTCGTGCAAACGCTCGGCGTCCTTCTCTCCGCCCTCTTCCTGGCCGCGGCCTGCGACGGGACCTCGCCGGTCCCGGACGCGGCGCTGCCCGACGCGACGCTGCCCGACGCGGCCGTGCGCGACGCGGCGCCCGGGCCGGACGGCGGCCCGCGGGACGGCGACGTGATCGCCGACGGCGGGACCGACCTGCCCCGGACCTGCGTCTCCCCGGCCGGCGCCGACCCGAGCGGCACCGACGCGCTCGAGGACACGCTCGGGCGCGCCACCGTCGCGGTGGAGGAGCGCGAGGCCTGCCACCGGAGCTACACGCTCGAGACCACCGCCACCCTGCGCGACGGGCGCCCCGACAACCCGCGCACGGTGGCCGAGCGGGAGGGCTGGCCGACCACCCGCACCGGCCACGACCTCTTCGACGCCCTGCACGCGCTCGCGCTCGAGGAGGTGCGAGAGAACAGCGTCTCCGCCATCCGCGACGGAGCGTTCGACGAGGGGCGCCCGGTGGCCTGCGGCGAGGGCGGCTGCTTCGAGACCGGCCGGCTGTGGAACTACGTCTGGACCCGCGACACCGCCTACGCGATGCACCTCGGGCTGGCCGCGCTCGACCCGACGCGCGCGCGGAACTCGCTGGAGTTCAAGCTCAGCGAGCGGCGCGGCGGCGGCGACCTCCAGATCGTCCAGGACACCGGCTCCGGCGGCAGCTACCCGGTCAGCAGCGACCGCGTGGCCTGGGCGGTGGGCGCGTGGGAGCTGCTCCAGCACCTCGACGGCGCCGAGCGCGAGGCGTTCGCGGACCGCGCCTACCGCGCCCTCCGCAACACGGTCGAGCACGACCGCCGCGTGGTCCACGACCCGGTGAGCGGCCTCTACCGAGGCGAGCAGTCGTTCCTCGACTGGCGCGAGCAGACCTACCCCGAGTGGACCGGCGGCGACGTGGTGCACATCGGCATGAGCCGCGCGCTCAGCACCAACCTCCTGCACCTGCGCGCCCTCGAGGCGACCGCGGCGCTGGCCGAGGAGGCGGGCGACGATCCGAGCCGCTACCGGGGCTGGGCCGACGGCCTGCGCGAGGCGATCCGCGCGGAGCTCTGGCTCGAGGACGAGGGCCAGTTCTCCACCTACGTCACCACCGAGCTCGACCCGGCCCCGGTGCGCCGCTTCGATCTCCTCGGGGCGAGCTTCGCCATCCTCTTCGATGTGGCGACGCCGGAGCAGGCGACCCGGATCCTCAGCGGCTACCCGCACTACGGGCCCGGCGCGCCGGTGGCCTGGCCGCAGCAACAAGACGTGCCCATCTACCACAACCGGGGCGAGTGGCCGTTCGTCACCGCCTACTGGCTGCGGGCCGCCAAGCACGCCGGGCACGACGCGGTCGCCGACCGGATGGTCTCCGCCCTGATCCGCGGCGCGGCCCTCAACCTCTCGAACATGGAGAACTTCGAGGCGGCGAGCGGCGCCCCCTGGCTCGACGAGGGCGCGACGAGCGGCCCGGTGGTCAACAGCCAGCGGCAGCTCTGGTCGGTCGCCGCCTACGTGGCGATGGTGCACCAGACGCTCTTCGGCCTCGAGGCGGAGCCCGACGGGCTGCACGTGCGCCCGTTCGTGACCGCCGGCACCCGCGCGATGTTCGCCGGGTCGGACGAGCTGGTGCTCAACGACTTCCCCTACCGCGGCCGCGCGGTGACGGTGGTGCTGCACCTGCCCGAGGCGGCGGGCGAGGGCGCGCTCGAGGTCACCTCGATCTCCGCCCAGGGCGCGACGGTCGACGGCGATCTCCTGCGCGACCTCGAGGACCGGGTGCGGGTCGACGTGGTGCTCGGCGCGGGCGCGGGGAGCGCGACCCTGACCGAGGCCGACGAGGCCGACTGGCGCGCGATGTTCGGGCCCAAGACGCCGCGGATCACGGCGTTGGATCAGGTCGGAGGCCGGCTGCGGCTCTCGCTGATCACCACCGAGGCGCCGGCCGACGTGCGCTGGCGCATCTACCGAGACGGCGTGGTGGTCGCCGACGACCTCGCGGGCGACACCTCGAGCTGGAGCGACGACGGATTCGATCCGTCGAGCCCGCGCTCTCCCTGCTACGTGGCCGAGCTCACCTTCGTCTCGAGCGGCAACCACTCTCAGCACTCGCCGCCGAGCTGCTGGTGGGGGCCCGGCTTCACCCGCATCCACCGCGTGAACGCGGGCGAGATGATGGCCGTCGGCGGCACCGCGAGCACCAACCACGGCCGCTTCCACTACGAGGCGTGGGGCGACGCGGGGCACTCCCTGACCGTGCCGAGCTTCACCCCGACCCAGAGCGGCCCTCACCTCTTCCAGGTGACCTTCGGCAACGGCGCGGGCTCGATCAACACCGGCGTCACGTGCGCCATCAAGCGCCTCGTCGTCGAGGAGATCGCGACCGGCGCGGTGGTGGCCGACGGCCCGCTCGTCATGCCTCACCTCGGCACCTGGTCCCGGTGGGAGGACTCGAGCTTCGTCGAGGCCGAGCTCACCGCCGGCGCGGCCTACCGGATCGTGATCCGCGGCGACGACGAGATGATCAACATGTCCTCGTTCGCCCACTTCGAGGCCTACACCGGCGGCCTCGGCGGCCGCTCGGGGACCTTCAACCGGGTCAACATCGCCTCGCTCGAGATCCTCGCTCGCTGAGTTTTTCGGAGGGTTTGGTGCAAACCCTCCCCCCATTGGGCAAAGCGCCAATGGGGCCCCCCTCCCGCTGCTCCTTGCTGGAGGGTTTGGTGCAAACCCTCTCGGGTCGCTCGTCGTGGAAGCGGGCTCGGGCAGCCCCCGCGCAATTGTCCGCCACCTCTCGAGTTTCCGGAGGGGGCATGCGCCCCTCCCGCCCGACCTGTCTCAGCGAGAGCGCGCCATCGTCAGCATGTCCTGCGCGGCCTTGCGGGTGCTCTTGGTGATCTCGATGCCGCCGACCATGCGGGCGATCTCCTCGAGGCGCTCGGGCTCGCTGAGGCGCTCGATGCGGCTGCGGGTGCGCTCGCCTTCGGTCTCCTTCACGACCCGGTAGTGCCGGTCGGCGTAGACCGCGATCTGCGCGAGGTGGGTGATGCAGATCACCTGATGGTGGGCGGCGACGTCGACCAGCTTCTGGCCGATGACCTCGGCGACCGCGCCGCCGACCCCGCTGTCGACCTCGTCGAAGACGTACATGCCCGCGCGACCCACGCCGGCGAGCACCCGCTTGATGGCCAGCATCGCCCGCGACAGCTCACCGCCCGAGGCGATCTTGCGCAGCGCCCGAGGCGTCTCGCCCTTGTTGGGCGCGATCAGGAACTCGACGCGGTCGATGCCCGTCTCGCTGAGGCGCGCGCCGTCGACCACCAGCTCGCCGCGCTTCTCGTCGAGCTGCTCGACCTGCACCTCGATGCGCGCGCCGCCCATGCCGAGGGTGGCGAGCTCGTCCGAGATGCGCTTGCCGAGCTCCTCGGCGATGGCGCGCCGCTTCTTGCTGAGGGCGCGAGCCGCCGCCGCCGCGTCGTCGAGCGCCCTCTTCCGGGCGAGCTCGAGCTCCTCGAGGTGCTCCTCGGCGCGGTCGAGCTGCGCGAGCTCCGCCGCCGCCTCGTCTCGGAACGCCAGGATGCCGGCGACGTCTCCGCCGTACTTGCGGGTGAGGCGCTTGAGCTTGTGGATGCGGTCCTCGACCTCGGCGTGCCGCTCGGGGTCGAACACCACGTCGCGCGCGTAGGCGCCGAGCTCGCGCGCGGCCTCCTCGACCTGGGTGAGCGCGGACTCGAGCTGATCGGCGAGGGGCGCGAGCGTGGCGTCGATCTCGGCCGCCTCCCGCACCTCGCCGGCGACCCGGCCGAGCACCTCGCAGAGCGCGTCGTCCTGCGCGTAGAGCACGTCCTCCGCGCCGCCCGCCGCCTTGGTGAGCTGCTCGGCGTGACGCAGACGCTCCCGCTCGACGTTGAGCTCCTCCTCCTCGCCCGGCTGCGGGTCGAGCTCCTCGATCTCGCGGATCTGGAAGCGCAGCAGGTCCTCCCGCTCACCCCGCTGGCTGATCGCCTCCTCGGCCGCGCGGGTCGCCTCGTGCGCCTCCCGCAGCGCCCGGTGCGCCGCCCGCACCTCCTCGCGCAGGGCGTCGAGCTTCCCGAACGCGTCGAGGAAGCCCATGTGAGTGCCCGGATCGACGAGGGTGTGGTGCTCGTGCTGCGAGCTGATGTCGACCAGGCCCTTGGCGAGCTCGGCCAGCTGGCCCGCGGTGGCCATGCGGCCGTTCAGGTAGGCACGCGTGCGGCCCGACGCCGCGACGACCCGCCGCACCACGAGCTCGGCCTCCGCGTCGAGCCCCGAGGCGACCAGCCGGGCCATGGCCTCCGGGTCGTCGCTGAGGTCGAAGAGCGCCTCGACCTCGGCCTGCTTGGCCCCGGTCCGGACGAGCTCCGGCCGCCCCTTCTCCCCCAGGACGAGCCCCAGCGCGTCGATGAGGATCGACTTGCCGGCCCCGGTCTCACCGGTGATGACGTTGAGCCCGGAGCCGAGCTCCACCTCGAGCTGGTCGATGATCGCCAGATGTCGAACACGAAGACAGGTCAGCATGCGCGTGCCCTCCGCCCCGGGGGGAAAGACCGGGGACGCGGCCGAGGACGCATATCACGCCGCCCGACTGACGCACCGCCGACGATTTTTCGCTCACCCGCGCAGAACGTCGAGCTCGCGGTCGAGCGCCTCCACCAGCCAGCGCCGCTCCTCGCGTAGGCTCCGCTCGGCGCTCGACGGCTCCGGGAGGCGGCCCACGACCTCGCCGTCGAGCAGCAGGGCCCGGCCGAGGCTGCCCTCCTCGCGCACCGAGAGGCGCCGCTCGCCGCGGCGGACCGCGTCGAGGTCGATCCGGGTGACGATCGCGCGAGAGAGCTTGGGCGGCACCCGCCAGGCGACGGCGAGCGCCAGGCCGAGGAGCGGGAGCGCGAGGGCGGCGCGGTAGGGGAGGTCGAGGTGCGCGGTCACGGCCGCGAGCGCGCCCAGCGCGAAGGCCGACGCCGCGATCCGGTAGCTGCGGCCGTCCCGGATCCGCGCGACGGCGCGCAGCGCGTCGTCCTGCACGAGGTAGCGCACGAGCGCGCCCGGCCGGGGCAGCTGGATCTGGACCGCCGCGGCGCCGCCGAGGGCCACGCGGTCGCCGTCTCCCACCGGCACGCGCACGCCCGACGGGACGCGCAGCCCGTTCACCTTCGCCGGCCCCTGCACGTAGGGCCCGCCCCCGGCGCCTTCGCGATATCGCGCCTCGGCGCCGGGCAGCCCGAGGTGTGGCCCCTCCCCGCCCGCGACCGGCACCAGGCCGTCCGGGCCGGCCCCGAGGAAGCGGTGCGACAGCTCCACCCCCGCGATCCGCACCCGGTCGCTCGACGGCTCGCTCCACCAGCGGTGGTCACGCCGCGCTCGGCGGCCGGCCGCGTCCCGCAGAGGATCGAAGGGCCGCGAGGCCCAGGCGGCCACCAGCAGCAGGGCGCCGAGCACGCCGGCGATCGCGCCCTGCAGGTGAGCGGCCTCGGCGTTGGCGCGCGGCGAATTCGGGCCGAGGCTCGCGCGCGGCAAGACGAGCCCTCCCCAGGTGGTCAGCCGCACGAGCACGCCCCCGCGCGTGTCGAGCGCGCCCGCGGCGTCGAGCCGGTACGCCGCCTCTCCGCAGACCAGGTGGAGCTCCCGGCTCCGTCGATCCCGGATCACCTCGCCGTCCCTCACCCGGACCCGCGAGGTGTGCCCCTGCGCGACGGTCCGGGCGCGCCACTCCGGGAGCTCCGCGCAGGAGACCACGCCCCCGGGCTCCTCCACCGGCGTCCGTGAGGCGCGGGGCGTCCCGATCGCGAGGCTGGCGGAGATCATCGCGGCGGTGACACCGAAGGCGCCCATCACGAAGGCCATCGGGGTGGGTCGCAGGGGCGCGGACACGAGGCTCAGCTTGTCACGGATCTCGCGACCCCGAAACGCACGAGAGGCGAGCTCCCTCCCGGGAACCCGCCTCCAGCGCTCGAGCGCGTGCGCTCTAGCAGCGCGCGGCGAATGTGCGCGTGATGGATCGGCGAGCGCGACGTCGCGTCCAGCGCGGCGGGCCGACGACGAAATGCTTCAGCATTTCGGAGGAGCGACTGGCGCGCTGGGCGCGGCGTCCCGCCGGCGAGGCGCGCGCAGTCATTTTCGCCGCGCGCTGCTAGGCGGCCGCGGTCTCGCGGTCCTCCTGCGGCATCGTGGGCTCGGCGAGGCGCGCCTCCTGGCGCATCTCCATGATGCGCTTGCGGCCGGCCGGCTTGAGGGTGAGCCACATGAAGTCGCGCACGTCGAGCATGTCGCGGGGCTTCAAGCCCTTCTCCTCCATGCGCTCGCGGGTCGCGTCGGTCATCGCGACGAGGCGCTCGAAGAGCAGGCCCATCGGACGCTCGGGCAGGCGCAGGCCCGGCGCCATCCAGTTGGCCTGGCGCTGGAAGATGCCCTCCTTCACCACCGGGAACGCCTCGGCGCGGACGAGCCCGAGGAAGACCGTGGCGAGCTGCCAGCTCGGGGTCCGCCCCATGGCGCTCTCGAGCGCGCGGACGTGGGCGTTGAAGCGGTTCTGGAGCTTGGAGTCCCCGTAGAGGAGCGCGCGCAGCGTGTTGGTCACGCCCTCGAGCTGCTCCTCCTCGATGCCGGCGAACGCCTTCCGCTCCTTCGCGGGCACGAGACCGGTCATCTTGACGACCTTCACCGCGGCCGCGTGGATCTCGGCCGGGCTCTGCTTGAACGCCGCCTTCGAGAGCAGGTCCTTCGCCTTGGCGACCGCCGGATCGCGGTGACGCTTCAGGGGGCGCTTCCGCCCGTCACCGCGGTGATCTTCGGTCCACTCGGCGCTCTGGAAGCCGTCCTCGTACTTCTCGTGGAAGTAGACGATCTGCTCGTCCAGCGAGATCTCCTTCACGCGGGGCGCGTTGGTGAGGCGCTGCTCGTCGTCGAAGCCCTCGCACATGCTCTTGAGGCCGTCGACGATGGACATGGTGATGTCCAGCGGGCGGTCGACCGCGTCGAGGAAGTGATAGTAGCCATCGATGAAGGTGCGCTTGCGGCCGTCCTGGAACTGCATGTGAACGCGGTCATCCGCCTTGCGGATGACGATGCCCAGCCCCCAGACGTCACGCTTGGTGTGCCGGAACAGCACCGGGGCCCCCGGGTTGTAGGCGTGCATGTCGCTGGAAGTGGTCGCGGCGGGGTTCTGGGTCGGCTCGGTCAAGGATCCTCCTGGGCGGATATGAGGCGAGACGCACGCTCGGGGCGCGTTTCGCGAAAGAGTGGTGGGTTTGTTTCGAATCACCCGCGCGCCGCGGCCGAGGGGCGCGGCGTGACTGCGGATGCGGCCAGCGGACAGGGTTTCCGTGGGAAACCTGCAGCGTCCGCGACCTGCCGCGTATCGACGGGAAATCCCTCGAACGCAGCGGTAGCCCGGCGAGGACATCGCTTTCCCCAGCTCCAGGCGACGTCTTCAACGTAGCATACAATCGCGAATTCTCCAAATCCTATCGTGAATTCCAGGCATTCACGCCGGCCTCGGCGCGCGGTATGTTGTCCGCGATGGACTTCCGTGCTCGCTTGGCCTTCCCCTTCGCGCTCGCGCTCCTGCTCTCGGGCTGCCCCGCCTCCTCCGGCCCCGGCGGCCGGGACGCGCAAAGCCCCGATCCGGACGGGGGCGCGCCCGCGACCTGCGACGACCGGGTCCAGAACGGCGGCGAGACCGGGACCGACTGCGGCGGCGGCTGCGAGGGCTGCCCGGACGGCGTGCCCTGTCAGGTCGACGAGGACTGCGCCTCGAGGGTCTGCGGCATCCGGCTGACCTGCGTCGCGCCCACCTGCATGGACCGGGTCCACAACGGGGAAGAGTCGGACGTCGACTGCGGCGGCGGCTGCGCGCCCTGCGAGGACGACCGGGCCTGCGGGAGCGACGCCGACTGCGTCTCCGGGCGCTGCCAGGGAGGCGTCTGCGCGATGCCGGCGGCGAGCTGCGACGACGGCGCGCTCAACGGCGACGAGTCCGACGTCGACTGCGGCGGCGGCTGCCCGGCCTGCGCCCCCGGCGCCATGTGCGCGGACGCGTCCGACTGCGCCTCCGCGTCCTGTGAGGCCGGCGTGTGCACCACCCCGGCCTGCGACGACGGCATGACGAACGGGGACGAGTCGGACGTCGATTGCGGCGGCAGCTGCCCGGCCTGCGCGCCCGGCGCCGCGTGCGGGGGGCCGAGCGACTGCGACAGCGGCGTCTGCACCGACGGCGTCTGCGCCGCCCCGAGCTGCACCGACGGCGTGCGCAACGGAGGCGAGGTCGGCGTGGACTGCCGCGGACCGTGCGGCGCGCTCTGCCCGGCGGGGGAGCCGTGCGGGGACGCGGCCGACTGCGACAGCGGCGTGTGCAGCGGTGGCGTGTGCGGCGCGGCCGCGTGCGACGACGGAGTCCGGAACGGCGGAGAGAGCGACGTCGACTGCGGCGGCGGGAGCGCGTGCCCCCGCTGCCCCGACGGGGCGAGCTGCACCGCGCCGGGCGACTGCGTGACGGGGGCCTGCACCGGCGGCACCTGCGGGAGCGGCCCGACGTTCGTCGGCTACGCGACCTGGGGCCAGATGTGCCAGACCCAGACCGACGCGCAGCAGGACGCGATCATGAACACCGAGTGCAGCCGCGCCCACCCCGGGACGCGCGCGGCCACCATCGACGAGGTGATCAACCGGCGCATCGCCGGCCTGCCTGCGACGAACACCTCCGGCGTCTGGCTCATCCCGGCGTGCCCGGGCTGCGCCGGGAACACCAACTCGGGGTGCCTCTCCGGCCACGCGCGGCTCTGCGTGAACCCGGGCGACGCGTGGCCCACCACCACCTCGCCCTGGAGCAGCAACACGAACTGCTACCAGACGAACCGCACCGCGCTCTGCGTCCGCTGATGGCGAACATCGGCTACATCCAGGTCGTCCGGCACTGCAACCACTTCTGCGGGTTCTGCTCGAACCCGACCACCGCCTACCACCACACCTTCGAGAGCATGGCGCTGCTCGTCGACGACCTCGTCGCGCGCGGCTACTTCGGCGTCGTGCTCACCGGCGGCGAGCCGACCCTCCACCCGGAGCTGCCGCGCATCGCCGGCTACGCCCGGGAGCGGGGCCTGCACGTCCGGATGATCACGAACGGCTGGCGCCTCGCCGACCCGGACTTCGCGCGGGCGCTGGCCGAGGCGGGGCTCGCGCTCGCGCACGTCTCCATCTACTCCGTGCGCCCCGACGTCGAGGCGCGGATCCGCGGCACCGAGGGCACGCTCGACAAGGCCCACGCCGCGCTCGCCAACGCGGCGCGCTTCGGGATCGACGCCAACGTCAACTGCGTCATCAACGCGCTCAACGCCGACCACCTCGACGAGAACGTGAGGGTCCTGGTCGACCGCCACCCCCACGTCCGGCACTTCGTCTGGAACAACCTCGACCCGTCGATGGGCCGCGCGGAGGTGAACCAGGATCAGTTCGTGCCGCGGCTCGCCGACTTCGAGCTGTCGCTGCACCGCGCGATGCGCTTCCTCCACAAGTCCGGCCGGACCTTCCGCGTGGAGCGGGTGCCGCTCTGCTACATGACCGACTTCGCGTGGGCGAGCACCGAGACGCGCAAGATCGTCAAGGGCGAGGAGCGCGTCGTGCACTTCCTCGACGACAAGCAGACGGTGCGGCAGACGGACTGGGAGCACGTCTACGCGGACGGCTGCCGCGTCTGCACGCTGCGCAACGTGTGTGGCGGTCTCTTCGATCGCGGGCAGGCCTACGACCCGGCCGAGCTCGCGCCGGTGTTCGTGCCCCTCGAGCCGGTCGTGCGCCGGATCATCGAGGACCCGTCGGATCCGAGCTACCCGCTGCGCAGCTGGGCCGAGTGGCGGCCCGACTTCGAGCGACGGCTGACCGAGGCCCGAGCCCACGCGCGCCCCAAAGAGCAGCCCGGGGCGCTGCCGCCGCCGGAGATGCGCGACCCCCACGCGCCGCCGGTGGGCATGGTGACCGAGGAGAGCCTCCGCAAGTTCGCGCGCGCGCGCGCCGCCGAGGCCCGGCGGGCCGCTCGACAGGACGTGCAGCTCGAGAAGCTGGGCATCCAGGGGCGAACCGAGGAGCCCTGACGGGAATGCGCGCCGGGCTCGTGGGTTCGAGCCGGCATGCGAGGAGGGGGCACCCGCTGGGCCGCGGTGACGCTGGCCCTGATGGCGTCGAGCGCGAGCGCGCACCAGGGGGATCCCGAGCTCGCGCCGCGCGCGCGTGACCCTGGCTCCGGGCAGGGCTCGAGTCGAGGCACGGGGCAGGGCTCGGGTCGAGGCGCGGGCGACCCACGGGCGACGCCCGAGCCCGGCGACGACACGCCCGGCCCGCTGCCGCTGCTCCCCCGGGTCCCGATGGCGCCGGCCGCCGGATGGTTCCTGCCGCCCGAGCCCACCCCCAGCGACCGCGAGGAGGAGGCCGAGGCCAACCTGGACGCGTACTTCGAAGGCCAGCTGCTGCAGGAGCGGCACGAGCTCGGCGACGTGCACCCCTGGTACCGCGCGCTCGGCCGGGCGATGCTTCGCGAGTTCCGCCCCAACCGGGACGACGTCGAGCGCGAGCGCCGGGCGGGCATGACGCCGCTGCAGCAGCAGCGGGACGAGCTCCGCCGCCTGACCCTCCCCCCGGAGCGCCCTCAGGACGTGCCCGGCCAGACGCTCCCCGAGCAGCGCGGCGCGGTCACCGACCCGCTCGATCGATCGCAGGTGGTGGAGCAGGAGGCCTTCGATCACTGCAACCCGCTCAACGCGCCGGTCCTCTGGTACCGGGTCGTGCTGCGGGTGACCCACGCCCCCGAGGGCGAGCTGTCGGCGGTCTGGGTGCACCGCTCCTCGGGCATCCGGGTGCTCGACCGCGCCGCGCTCGAGGCGGTGCGATCGGGCGCCCTCGACGTCCAGCCACCCCCCGAGGCGGTCGTCGGCGAGCGCCAGGCGATCCGGAGCGACTGGGCGTTCGAGCTGGGCGACGTCGCGGCCCGGCTCGGTTGCTTCACGTCCGATGGCCCCACCGCGCAGCTCTCCTGCGTCGAGGATCCCGAGCGCGGGGTGATGTGCGCCATCCTCGGGCGAGGCATCACCCGCACCCGCATCCGCCTCCTGCGGGTCGTGGACGCGGGCCACGAGACCCGGGAGGAGCGGCGGGCGCGGCGGCGTCGGGATCCGGACCGGCCCCGCCCGTGAAGGCTGGACAAGCGCGCCCGATGGCGGTAACTCCCGCGCCGCGAGGCCTTTTCAGGGGCCCGATTCGACCCTACTGGAGCTGAGCATGACCGAGATCGAGAGCGCCCACGGCAAGCTGACCCAGGTCGACCAGGACTGGACCGGTGGCCGGTTCATCGGGCTCCTGTTCGCGACGCTGACCGTCGCGCTGATCGTCATCTACGTGATCGCGTCGGTGAAGAGCGGCGACTACAGCTACTACCCGTTCGGCCACGACCTCGTGAAGCACACCTTCGAGACCTCGACGTTCTGACCGCCCGCGGGGGGTAGGTGCGTCTGCTACACGCCTGAAATGAAAGGCGGTTGTAGCCCGGCGCTGCCTTGACGGTCCGGCACCGACCCCGCCATCATTTCGTGTCGGGGATGGGTCAACGAGACCTCAGAGTCGGCGTCTGTCTGCTGCTCGCGGTGGGCACGGCGGCGTCGGTGTGGAGCCCGGCCATCACGGTGGCCGCGCAGGAGATCTCTGCGCGCGACCGCCAGTCGGCCGCCGAGGCCTACGACCGAGGCACCTCCGCCTACCTGAGCGAGGACTTCGCGCGCGCCGCGCAGTGGTTCGAGACGGCCCATCGGCTGGCCCCCGCGGCGGCGGCGCTCGTGCAGGCGGTGCGGTCGCACGAGCGCGCCGGGAACGCGCTCCGCGCCGCGTCGCTCGCGCTGCAGCTCGAGGCGCTCTACCCCGACGACCGGGCGGCTCGCCGAGCGGCCCGGAGCGCGCTCGAGGGCGCCGAGGGCTACCTCCGGGTCGAGGTCGAGTGCGACGGCTGCACCCTCGAGGTCGACGGCGCCATCGTCTCCTACCCGCGCTTCTTCGTCGAGGCCGGCGCGGAGCACGCGGTGGTCGCCAGCTTCGAGTCGGGCAACCGCCGCGAGGTCGTGAGCGGTGAGGCGGGCGAGACCCGATCGCTGCGGTTCGACGCGCCGCCCCCTCCGGACGCCCCGACGACCGACGAGCCCGCGGCGACCGCCGTCGACGCGGAGCCGGCGCAGACCGCGACGCCCCAGGCGAGCGGCGGCGGCGGCGTCCCGGTGGCGGTCACCGTCACCGCGATGATCCTCACCGCCGGCCTCGGCGGCGTGCTGATCTGGTCGGGCGTCGACGCGCTCGATGGCGTGCCGGCCTACGAAGCCAACCCGACGGTGGAGGGCCTGGCCGACGGCCGCGCGCGCGAGGAGCGCACCAACTGGCTCATCGCCGGCACCGCGGTGGCGGGGGCAGCGACGGTGGTGCTCATGCTCCTGACCGACTGGGGCGGCGGCGGAGGAGAGGCGACGGAGGCCGAGGTCGAGCCGACCGTGGCCTTCTCCCCGGAAGGCGTCATGCTCGGCCTGAGGGGGCGACTGTGACCGCCGTGCCGAAGCCCGCGTACGGGACGACCGATCTGACCGGGCGACGCCTCGGCCGCTACGAGGTGCTCACGCTGCTCGCGTCGGGCGGCATGGCGACGGTCTACGTGGCGCGCGCGCAGGGCGTCGCCGGCTTCGAGCGGCTCGTCGCGGTCAAGGTGCTCCACCCCCACCTGGCGCACGACGAGGACTTCATCTCGATGTTCCTCGACGAGGCGCGCCTCGCCGCCCGGATCCGTCACCCCAACGCGGTCGGCACCCTCGACATCAGCGACACGCAGGGCGACGGCTACTTCCTCGTGATGGAGTACGTGGAGGGCGACCACTTCGGCGCGCTCCTCCGCAACGCCGCCAAGGGCGGCGAGCGGCTCCCGGTGCCGGTGACCGCGCGGGTGCTGATGGACGCGCTCGCGGGCCTCCACGCCGCGCACCACCTCACCGACTCCACCGGGCAGCCGCTGGATCTGGTTCACCGGGACGTCTCCCCGCACAACATCCTCGTCGGCGGCGACGGCGTGGCCCGGATCACCGACTTCGGTGTGGCCAAAGCGCAGGTGCGGCTCTCGTCCACCCGGGATGGGCAGTTCAAGGGCAAGCTGAGCTACATGGCGCCCGAGCAGGCGGCGTCGGGCGAGGCGGACCAGCGCTCCGACCTCTTCAGCATGGGCATCGTCCTCTGGGAGGCGCTGACCGGCCGGCGCCTGTTCCGCGGCGAGAACAACGCCGACGTGCTGAACAAGATCCTCAACCCCGACGTGCCGCCGCCGTCGAGCTTCGACGAGGCGCTCGCGCCCTTCGACCCGGTCATCGCCAAGGCGCTGGCCAAGGACGCGGCCGACCGGTTCCAGGACGCCGACGACTTCCTGGAGGCGGTGGAGGAGGCGGCGGCGGGCTGCGGAGGCGTGGCGACGCCGCGCGCGGTCGGCCGCACGGTGAAGAAGTGGCTCGGCGACAAGATCGACGGCGAGCGCAGGCAGATCCGCGAGGCGATCGACGCGCTCGGCCGCAGCGAGCTGACCCCGGGCGTGCTGCCGCGCCCGATGGACGGCGGCTCGCAGCCGAGTCACCCGCAGAACAGCCTGGTCCGCCCGATCGCGCCCGACGAGGCGACGATGGGCGCGAAGCCGTCGACCCGCTCCTACTCCGAGGTCACCGCGCTCCCCGAGCCGCGGAAGAGCGGCGGGCGCTGGCTCGCCCTCGGCGGTCTGCTGCTCCTGCTCTTCGCGGGCGGCGGCGCGGCGGCGTGGGCGGTGCTCGGCGACCCGGAGGACGCCGCTCCTCCCCCGAGCTCCAGCCAGCCGAGCGCGGCGGCTCCCATCCCCGCGGGCGACGAGCTCCCGGCCGGCGACGAGGAGGCGGCGCCCTCCGAGCCGGAGGCGCCCGCGGAGGCCCGCGACGAGGCCGAGCCGCTGGCCGCGGCCGACGACGCCGAGGAGGCGCCGGCGGACGACGAGGAGATCGACGACGAGGTCGCGGAGGACGAGGCGGAGGACGAGGCCGCGGCCCGCCGTCGCGCTCGCCGTCGCGCCCGGCGTCGCGCCCGCGAAGAGGCGGCCGCCGCCCCGGCCGACACGCCGTCCTCGGGCAACGGCTCGGGGTCCCCCGCCCGCGGGGGCGACGACGACGACCTGATGCTCAACCCCTACCGGCGGTAGCCGCGCTTGCCTCTTCGTACCCCCATCTTCCTCCTCGCCCTCGCGCTCGCCGCGGGCTGCCAGGTCTACGACCCTTCCTTGGTGGAGGATGACTCCGGCCCCGGCCCCGACACGGGCGCCGCGACGCTGCGCCAGCCGCCTCCCCGGCCGACCGTGGCCGACGGAGACGACGGCGAGGAGCGCATCTACGGGCTCCGCATGGTCATGCTGAACCAGGACGGGGAGCGCTGGCGGGAGATCGGGTACGACCTCGACGGCCGCTTCACCGCGTCGCCCGACTTCTCGACCGAGTGCACGCCGCCCCGGCGCGCTCGGCCGCCGGTCGACGGCGAGCAGGGCATCGACAACGTCTTCGGCGCCGAGCTGTTCCCGCTCGTCGACCTCACCGTGCCGGGCATCGAGACCAACGCCCGCGCCGCGCAGGAGGAGGGCAAGCTGCCCGTGCTCCGGATGCGGGGCTGGAACGGCGAGGACGACGACCCCCGCGTCGACATCACGGTGACCAACGCCATCTTCATGACGGCGGCCGAGAGCGACGGCTCGCCGCCGGAGATCGAGGTCGTCGACTTCGAGCCGCAGCGCGTGTTGGACGGGACCCGCCCCGACCTCCCCGCGTGGGACGGGACCGACTACGGCTGGTTCCGCGAGGAGACCTTCCTGGAGGGCGACCCGGAGCTGCCGCTCCTGCGCGACGACAACGCCTACGTGGTCGACCGGCTGGTGGTCGCGCGGCTGCCCGAGCGCGTGGACATCCTCTTCCCCGCCGAGGACCTCGGCGTGGTCGTGCGCCTCACCGACGCCCGCGCCACCGGTCGCATCTCCGACGACGGCAACACCCTCGAGGACGTGGTCGTCGCCGGCCGGTGGGCGATCATCGATCTGCTGGGCACGGCCGAGAACGTCGGCGTCTGCCGCGGCACGGCACAGTACGACATCTTGACCGGGCAGCTCGACAGCATCGCGGACATCCGCTCCGCGGCCGGCAGCGGCGGCGAGGGCGTGACCTGCGACGCGATCAGCCTCGGCGTCTCGTTCCAGGGCTCGAGGATGCGCTGGGGCGGGCTGACCCCGGGGCCCCCGGTCCGCAACGTCTGCGACGACCCGCTCCCCGACGGGGGCCCTGGCGGCGACGCCGGCGCGGGGATGGACGCGGGCGTGCCCGACGGCGGGTGACCCGCTTGTGAGCGAGGCCCCGACCGGCGTATTTTCGCGCCATGTTCGAGCTCGGCCCGCCGCTCCCCACCCAGCCCACCGCCCACAAGGCGCGCACCGTCGGCGAGATGTTCTGGCTGAGGGTGGCGCGCAGCGCGACGCGCCCCGCCCTCTACTACAAGGAGCGCGGGCGCTGGGAGACGCTCACCTGGGCGCAGACCTACGAGCGCGCGGCGTCGGTCGCCAAGGGGCTCTACGACCTCGGGCTCGAGCGCGGCGATCGCGTGGCGGTGCTCGGGCCGACGCAGCCGCCGTGGGCCATCTACGACCTCGGGGCGCAGCTCGCGTGCATGGTCAGCTTCGGCATCTACCCGAAGCAGTCGCCGGAGCAGGTCCGCTACCTCCTCGAGCACAGCGAGGCGCGCGCGATCTTCGTCGCCGACCCGGAGGAGCTCGAGACGGTGCTCGCCGCCGCGGAGGGGGTCGACTCGCTGAAGGCCATCGTGCCGTGGACCGAGGCGCTCTGCGCGGAGGCGAAGGGCCGGGACCCGCGGGTGATCTCCCCGAAGCGCTTCGAGGGCGAGAAGCTTCCGGAGTCCGAGGTGCGCGAGCTCTGGCAGACCGCGGACCCGAACGACACGGCGATCTTCATCTACACCTCGGGCACGACCGGGCCGCCCAAGGGCGCCATGATCAGCCACCGGAACATCCTCTCGCTGCTCGCCGCGGCGGCGGACGCGAACCCGTGGCTGCAGAGCGATCTGTCGATGCACTTCCTCCCCATGGCGCACGCGGCGGAGCGCGTCCTCGGCTTCTACGCGCGCGTCAACGCCGGCATCCCGGGCGCCTACGCCGAGAGCACGGGCACGGTGCTCGACGACTTGCAGGCCGTGCGCCCCACCCTCTTCGGCTCGGTCCCGCGCATCTTCGAGAAGGCCTACGCGAAGATCCACTCGGAGCTCGAGAAGAAGCCGCCCGCGGTGCAGAAGATCTTCGCCTGGGCGGACGGGGTGGGCCGGCGCCGCGTGAAGTACGTGGTCGAGGGGCGCCCGGTGCCCGCCTGGCTCGCGCTGCAGTACAAGGTCGCCGAGAAGATCGTCTTCGAGAAGATCCGCGCCGCGTTCGGCGGCCGCGTGCGGCTGATGATCACGGGCGCCGCGCCGACCGCCCCGGAGATCCTGGAGTTCTTCTGGGGCGCCGGCCTCCCCATCTACGAGGCCTACGGCATGACCGAGTCGACGGTCATCACCCACATCAACCGCGAGGGCGCGGTGCGGCTCGGGACGGTCGGCCGCGTCATCCCGCCGGCCGAGGCGCGCATCGCGGAGGACGGCGAGATCCTCGTGCGTGGCCCGTGGGTGTTCAAGGGCTACTACAAGCAAGACGAGGCGACGAAGGAGACGGTGGTGGACGCGTGGCTCCACACCGGCGACATCGGCGAGATCGATCGCGACGGCTACCTGCGCATCACCGACCGGAAGAAGCACCTGATCATCACGGCGGGCGGCAAGAACCTCGCGCCGGCCAACATCGAGCGCGCCATCAAGGGCGAGGACGCGCTCATCAGCCAGGTGCACGCCCACGGCGACAAGCGGCCCTTCGTCAGCGCGATCGTCACCCCGTCGCCCATCGAGACGCTCGAGTGGGGCGTCGAGCGCGGCCTGGTGACCCGGGAGGAGCTCGACGCGCGCCAGAAGGAGCTGATGGAGAACCCCGCCGGCCGCTCGGAGGCGCTCAACGCCGCCACCGCCAAGGTCGTCGCGCACCCCGACTACCGAGCGCGCGTGCGCGAGGCCGTCGCGCGTGGCAACCAGCACCTGGCCCGGGTGGAGCGGGTCCGGAAGTTCGTGCTCCTCGAGCGCGACTTCAGCCAGGACGAAGACGAGCTGACGCCCACCCTGAAGCTCAAGCGCAAGGCGATCGAGGAGAAGCACGCCGCCGTGATCGACCGCCTCTACGCCGAGAAGGGATTCGGCCTCGAGCCCTGACCCGTGCCCAGCTGGATCGACGACGAAGACGCCCTCGCCTCCCTGGCGGCGCGCGTGGACCCCGACCTCCGACTCGGCGTGGACGCCGAGGGGGACGGTCTCTATCGCTACCGATCGCGGCTCTGCATGATGCAAGTCTGCGGCGGCGAGCACGAGGCGCTGATCGACACGCTCGCCCTCGACGACCTCAGCGCCCTGCAGCCGCTCCTCGGCGAGTCCGGCCCGCTGAAGGTCCTGCACGACGTCTCGTTCGACGTGAAGATGCTCGACCAGCGCGGGCTGTCGCTCGGGCGGGTGTTCGACACGGCGGTGGCGGCCCGCTTCCTCGGCGAGCCCAGCACGGGGCTGGCCGCGCTCCTCGAGAAGTACTTCGGGGTGCAGCTGGACAAGAAGCACCAGCAGGCCGACTGGGGCGAGCGCCCCCTCGACGACGATCAGCGCCGCTACCTCGTCGAGGACGTGCGGTACCTGCCGGAGCTCGCGAAGCTCTTCGAGGCGCGCGCGGCGGAGCTCGACGTGCTCGAGGAGATCGACGAGGAGACGCGCTACGCCATGCGGCGCGCGCTCGAGCCCGAGACCGAGCGCGAGCCCTGGACGCGGGTGAAGGGCGCGCGCGATCTCAGCGGCCACGCCCTCGCGGTCCTGGTCGCGCTGGCCGACGCGCGCGAGCGCGAGGCGGAGCGGGAGGACGTGCCGCCCTTCCGGATCACGGGCAACAAGGTCCTCTTCGAGGCCGCGCGTCGGCGCCCGCGCACCCTCGGACAGCTCCGCAAGATCCGCGGGCTCCGGCGCATGAGCGACGCCCAGCTGCTCGACGCCCTCGAGGCGGCCGAGAGGGACGGTCCGCCCGCCGAGGACCCGACGCCGCCCCCGCCGGCCGAGGACCGCGCCCAGCGCAAGGCGCGCGAGAAGGCGCTGACCGAGTGGCGCAAGCAGGAGGCGAAGGCGCGCGGCGTCGACGTCCAGGTCGTCCTCCCCGGCCACTGCCTCCGCGACGTCGCCAAGCTCGATCCTGCGAGCCTCGAGTCCGTCGCCGAGGTCGATGGGCTCGGGGAGAAGCGCCTCCGGCTCTACGGATCGAAGATCCTCGAAATCCTCCGCGCTTCCTCCTGATCGCGGGCCGCTCGGCTCCTCCTCACTCGCGAGGAGCTCGGCTCCTCCTCACTCGCAGCACGCTCGGCTCCTCCTCACTCGCAGGAAGCGAGGAAGGGTGGAAGGGAGGAAGAAGAGAACTGGGGGCGCGGCCGGGTGGCTCGCCGACGCGTCCGGGTCGCAGCCGGCTCGGCGGGCGCGGGATCCCGCGAGCGAGCGTGCCCCACCGCCGGCACCCACCCCACCCCTCTTCCCTCCTCGTTTCCCACCTTCCTCGCTTCCTGCGAGTAGCAGGCGTCGAGGCGGGGGGACGCGAGTCGCAGGCGTCGAGGCGGGGATGCGAGTCGCAGGGCGTCGAGGCGGGGGAGACGGGAGCTACATGGAGGCGCGGTACAAGGACAACATGTCGTCCTTGGTGCAGGCGCGGGGGTTGCCTTCCTTGGTTGCGTCCTGGATGGCGAGACCGGCGAGGTGCGGGAGCTGCTCCTCGCTGATGCCCGCCTCGCCGAGGCCGGAGGGGAGGCCGAGCTGGTTGCGGAGCGCGCGGACCTTGCCGCTGCACTCGAAGGCGAGGGTCTCGATGTCCTTGCCCTTCACGCCGAGGATGCGGGCGATGCGGGCGATGCGCATCGTCGCCGCGGTGCGGTTGAAGTCGAGGACCGCGGGGAGGCACAGCGCGTTGGCGAGGCCGTGGTGCATGCCGGTCTCGGCGCCGAGCGGGTGGGCGAGCGCGTGGCACGCGCCGAGGCCCTTCTGGAAGGCGACCGCGCCCATCATCGACGCCTTCAGCATCGCGCCGCGCGCCTCGAGGTTCGCGCCGTCTTCGACCGCGATCGGGAGGTACTTCGCGATGAGCTCGATGCCCTCGAGCGCGATCGCGTCGGCCATCGGGTGGTCGCCCTTGGCGCAGTAGGCCTCGACGTTGTGGGTCAGCGCGTCGAAGCCGGTGGCCGCGGTGAGGCGGGTCGGCAGCGAGAGCGTGAGCTGCGGGTCGAGGATGGCCACGTCCGGCATGAGGCGCGGCGAGAAGATGACCGTCTTGCGGTTGGTCTCGGCGATCGTCACCACGCCGCTCCGGCCGACCTCGCTGCCGGTGCCGGCGGTGGTCGGCACCGCGATCATGGGCGGCATCGGCTGGGTGATCTTCGCGTCCCCGCCGATCGCGTCGTCGTACTCGGCCAGCGGGAGGGAGTGGGTCGTGGCGACCCGGACCAGCTTGGCGACGTCGAGGGGCGCGCCGCCGCCGACCCCGATGACCAGATCGGCCTTCGCCTCGCGGTAGGCCTCCGCGGCCGCGTGCACCTCGGCCTCGGTCGGGTTCGTGGACACCGCGGTGAAGGTCTCGGAGACGATGCCGCCCTTCTCGAGGGCCCGGGACACGTCGGCGGCGATGCCGGCGTCGGCCACGCCGGGGTCTGTCACGATCAGCGCGGTCTTGGATCCGAGGCGCTTCGCCTCGGCGCCCGCCTCGCTGACGGCGCCAGCGCCGTAGAGGATGCGGGTCGGAAAGCTCCAGACGGTCGTCATGTGGGCTCCATTGCTTTCGATCGGGGGAGCGGAGCATGGCGCAGCCGGCGATGGGCGCCAGCCGCCCCGCTATGAGGCAACGAAACGGCCTCTCAGGTCAAACATCACCTCAGCATCAGCGCCTTCAGCGCGGTCTCCACCTCGGTGTGGCCGTCGAGCACGCTCGCCATCGCCGCGGCGATCGGGACCTGCATGTCCACCCGCTCGGCGAAGGCCGCCACGCGGCGCGCGATCGAGACGCCCTCGATGTAGGCGCCGGCCTCGCGGCCCGCCTGCTCGAGGTCCACGTTCCGCGCGATCGCGCGCCCGAGTCGGACCTCGGCGCGCTCGTCACCGCCGACCGCCGCGAAGAGGTCACCCGCGCCGGCCATCCCGTGGAAGGTCGAGGCCTCGCCGCCCAGCCGCTCGCCCACCCGGGACGCCTCGTGGAGGCCGCGGTTCATCATGACCGCCATCGCCGCCGGGCTGATCTTCGACTCCAGGCAGAAGCCGGCGCCGAGCGCGAGCAGGCCGACCATCGCCGACGCCACCTCCACGCCGACCACGTCGTCGGTCTCGTAGAGCCGGACCTCCGGGCCCCCGATCGCCTCGCGCACCGCGTCGGCCACCTCGGGGAACCGGGAGCCGACGATGCCGCCGCCGGGGATCGCCTCGGTGAGCACCTGCGGGTTGAGCGGCCCGGCGAGGCAACCGACGCGCCGCGCGGGGGTGTTCGCCGACAGATGGCGGCTGACGGTCTGGAGGTCGTCGCCGATGAGCCCGCGGCTGACGTGCACCAGCAGGTGGCGGCCGTCGAGGTGGGCGCCGACCTCGGGCGCGACCGCCGGCACGTGCATCGAGGGCACGCAGACGAAGATGAGCTCGCACTCGGTCAGGGCGCTCAGGTCCGTCGTGGCGACCACCCCCTCCGGCGCCCTCCGCTCGGTGCGGCTCCAGAGGCGCGCCTCGCCCCCGTTGCGCGCGATGGCGACGCCGAGCCCGACGCCGAAGCTCCCGCCCCCCACGATGCCGACGGGGCTCACAGCTTCACCCCGAGCAGCCGGATCTCGCGGGCCGCGCCCTGGTCCTCGTCGCCGGCGAGCGCCTCCGCGTAGTCGATGAGGCGGTTCTGGTAGTAGAGCAGCAAGGTCGGATCCTCCGCGACCACGTTCGGGCCCACGTGCCGCGCCACCACGCGGGTGTGGTAGCCGTCCCAGATGCGCATCGAGCGCTCGAGGAGCCCCTCGGGGGACTTCGTGCGCAGGAAGCGGCTGAGCTTCACGCCGCCGTCGCGCTCGATGGCGGCCGCGCGATCCCGCGTCTCGCCGATGTCCTTCAGCAGCTCCTGGTGGGGCACCCGGATCTCGCCGCGGAAGCGCATGCGGCCGAAGAGATCCACGCCGGGCGTCTCCCGCACGAGCCGCCGGAAGAGCACGTGCGCGACGAGCTGGGTGGTCATCAGCACCGTCTCGCGCTCGTACCGATCGAGCAGGGTGTCGCCGAGCTCGCGCGTGTAGGCCGCGTCGCGCCGCGGGTCGAGGGTCGGCGCGCCCTTGCGCCTGACGTAGCTGCCCGGGTCGACCGCCTTCTGGCCCGGCGCGATCGAGCGGCCGTCGTCGTCGATGTCGTTGCCGAAGCAGTCGACCGGACGCCCGAAGCGGATCACGCAGGCGCCCTCGGTGTCGGTCAGCTTCCGGAAGAAGCTCACCCATCGATCGACGCGGCTGAACTCGTCGTCCTCGATGATGTAGCGCGCCTCGCCGGTGGCCTTGAGGTGGTCCTCGATCAGCGTCTCCGCCTCGAGCACCAGCGCGTAGTTGATCGTCGCCGGCACGATGTAGACCGGCCGATCGATGCCGAACACCTGGTTGCGGGAGAACGCCTCGACCGCGGTGCCCGCGAGCCCGAGCTTCAGCTTGCGCTCGACCATGCCGGAGCGGCTCCGGGTGCCGCCCGGGAAGAAGAGCGAGTGGTAGCCCCGCTCGATCATCACGCACGAGTAGGTCTTCAGCGCGTCCTTGTAGAGCCGCGCGCGCACCCGCCGGTCGACCCGGTAGGCGCCGAGGTTGTGCATGAAGAAGCTGATGATCGGGTTGGTGAAGAGGTTCTTCCCCGCCCCGTACACGACCGGCGCGAGCCCCGAGCGCATCAGCGCGTACCCGAACGCGATCGAGTCCAGGTTGCTGCCGTGGGTCGGCACGTAGACGAGCGTGCCCTTCTTCTCCAGCCGCTTCAGGAGCTCGGTGTCGCCCTCGATGGTGAGCAGCTCGTCGAGCGCCGGCGCCCCGAGCCCCACGCTCGCGAGGTCGCGGGGCAGCGCGCCCGGCTTCATCACGCCAGTGAGCAGCCGCGGCGTGACGTGGCTCGCGAACTTGTAGACCCGCGGGTCGAAGTTGCCGGCGATGTCGCGGGCCATGCGCTCGCTGATGCCGCGCAGGGCGTCCCGCTTGGCGTCGTCGCTCATCTTGGCGACGCGGCGGAGCAGGCCCTTCCAGTAGCCGATGCTCTCCTTCGCCTCGTCGTCGCGCTGCCCCTCGAGGCGCTGCACCTCGTAGAACGCGACCTCGTTCAGCGCGTACTCGAGCGTGCGTCGATCCGCCGCGTAGCGCTCCCCGAGCCGGCGCACGACCTCGCGCACGATGTCGTCGCGCTCGCTGTTGAACCAGAAGATCGCCGGGTCGTCCGGCTCCGGCACGTACGGCTTCAGGCGCGGGAGGCGGAGGGGCTTGGTGAGGAATCGCGGCGCCATCACACGGCCTCGAAGTAGCGGCGGAGCTCCCAGTCGGTCACGGCGGTGCGGTACTGCCGCATCTCCCAGTCCCGGGTGCGCACGTAGTGATCGACGAAGTCCTCGCCGAGGATGGCGCGCGCGGTCTCGCTCTCACGCAGCGCGAGCACGGCGTGCTCCAGGGTGAGCGGCAGCGGCTTGGCGCCCGCGTCCGCGGTGGCGTCGCCCTTCGTCTCGGCGGGCGGCTCGACGGCGTTCTCCACGCCCCACAGCCCGGCGCCGAGGTTGGTGGCCATCGCGATGTACGGGTTCAGATCGGCGGCGGTCTGCCGGTACTCGACCCGCGTGCCCTTGCCGCCCGGGATGACGCGGACCGCGCAGGTGCGGTTCTCGATGCCCCACGACGGCGTGAGCGGCGCCCAGACCCCGGGCACGTAGCGTTTGTAGGTGTTGACGAAGGGCGAATAGAGCGCGGTCAGCTCGGGCGCGGTCTTCACCACGCCGCCGACGTAGTGGCGCATCATCGCGCTCATCTCCCCCTCGCCCTTCGGGTCGTGGAAGAGGTTGGTCTCTCCCGTGCTGTCGAAGAGGCTCTGGTGCAGGTGCCCGCTGGAGCCGGGGAGCTCGGCGTTCCACTTCGCCATGAACGTGACGCTGAGCCCGTGCTTGGCGACGAGCTGCTTCATCGTCGACTTGAAGAGCGCGGCGCGGTCGGCGGCGGCGAGCGCGTCGGAGTAGGTGATCGCCGCCTCCCACACCCCCGGCCCGGTCTCGGTGTGCAGGCCCTCGATCGGGATGTCGAAGGCGCTCATCGTGTCCATCACGTCGTGGATGAGCTCGGAGCGCTGCCCGGAGCGCACCCACGAGTAGCCGAACATGCCCGGCGTCAGCGAGTCGAGGCCCGCGAAGCCCTTGGCCTGGAGCGAGTCGGCGTCCTCGTCGAAGAGCCAGAACTCGAGCTCGCAGGCCATCATCGGCCGGTATCCGCTCGTCTCGGCGCGGGCGATGATCCGCTTGAGCAGGTTCCGGGGGCAGGCCGGGTGCGGCTTCTTGCCGCCCGGGAGCCAGAAGTCGGCGAGGAAGCACGCGGTGTCGGGCTCATCGGGCAGCACCCGGAAGGTGTCGAGGTCGATCTTCGCGTGCGCGTCGGGGTAGCCCGAGTGCCAGCCGGTGACGGCGGCGTTGTCGTAGAGCTGATCGACGATGTCCCAGCCGAAGATGACGTCGCAGAAGCCGAAGCCCTTGTCGACGGCCGACCAGAACTTCTCGAGCGAGATGTACTTGCCGCGCAGGACTCCGTCGACGTCGACGCCGCCGACCTTCACCTTGCGAATGTCCCGCTTCTCGAAGGCCGCCCGGAGCTCGTTCGGTTCCATGGACGCCGATTCTGCCAGCGCCGGGCCCGGGAATGAAGCACGATGGCCCGGTGAGCGACGCGGACCGCGCGAAATGGGACCGCCTGCACGCCGAAGGGGCGCCCGGGGCGGCCCCCGCCTGGCTCGACGACCTCGACGCCGAGCTGCCCCGATGCGGCCGCGGGCTCGACGTCGCCGCCGGACGGGGCCGGCTCAGCGGCTGGATGATCGCCCGCGGCCTCGACGTCACCGCGGTCGACATCTCCCCGGTGGGTCTCGCGCGCTGCGCCGCCCTCGGCGCCGTCACCGTCGCGCGCGACCTGGAGCTCGACCCGCGCCTGCCCGACGGCCCCTTCGATCTGGTCACCTGCTTCCACTACGAGCAGGCGGCGCTCTGGCCCGAGATGGTCCGGGCGCTCGCGCCGGGCGGAGCGCTGGCGGCCGAGATCACCACCACCCTCAACCTCGAGCGGCACGAGCGCCCCTCCCGGCGCTTCCTCGTGGAGCCGAACGCGCTCCTCTCGCGGGTCGGCTCGCTGCGCGTCGTCGCCTACCGCGAGGGGTGGCTGGAGGGCCGGAACGTGGCCCGAATTCTCGCGAAAAAGATCGCCTTAGGCGTCAGTCGCGGGGCCTCGTTTCCGTCTGTCCTCTCGAAAGGGAGAGGGTGAAACGATGCTCCAGATGGGAAGCCGCGGCCCGCGCGTCAGGGCGCTGCAGGAGAAGCTGGTGAAGCTCGGCTACGAGCCGGTGAAGGTCGACGGGATCTTCGGCCCGGTCACGCGCTGGGCGGTGATCAACCTGCAGGCGATGTTCGGCTACACGGTCGACGGGCTCGTCGGCGAGGGCACCGAGCGCCTCGTCGAGGCGCAGGTCGGCTACGGCTGGTGCGTGAAGAGCGAGAACGCCATGCTCGCCGCGCTGAAGGCGCAGGGGCTGCTCGGTCGTCCGCGCTCCGGCGCGACCTGGGCCTGATCGCCCCCGGTTCGACGGACGCGAAGAGGGCGGGCTCCCGGTCGGGGGCCCGCCCTCGCGTCGCACCGCGCGGCGTCAGACGGCCTTGCGGACGTCGACCTTGCCGGTGAGGTGGTAGAACGCGGGGACGACCTGGATCTTCCCCTTGTCCGCCGCCTTGCCGATGATGGTCGAGCGCGCCTTGAGCGCCTGCGCCTGCATCTTGGCGTTGGTCTTCACGGTCTTGTCGACCGGCGCGTCGCGGCCGTCCTTCAGCACCGCCGGGGTGATGTGCCCCACCAGGTGGTTGAGGTTGTAGCCGAGGTCCTGCTCCTTCTGGGCCGCGCCCACCGCGCCGCAGGCCTGATGACCGAGCACCATCACGACCTTCACGGGCAGGTTCGCGACCGCGTACTCGATGCTGGCGATCGAGGAGGTGTTGGCGATGTTGCCCGCCACGCGGATCACGAAGAGCTCGCCGATGCCGGTGTCGAAGATCAGCTCGGGGGTGACCCGACTGTCGGCGCAGGTGAGCACCACGGCCCACGGGCTCTGTCCGTCGACGGTCTCCGCACGGCGCGCCTGGTCCGCGAGCTTCCCTTCGCGCGCGTCCTTCCGGTAGCGCTCGTTGCCCTCTTTCATGCGCTGCAGCGCAGCTTCCGCGTTCTTCGGTGCGCTCATCGGCCCTCCTGGAAATGGGAACTGGGCCGCGAGTATAGGCGAAAGTCAGAACGCGAGGGCGAGCTGATCGTCGCTCACGCGCCGTCGCGTGGGCATGCTCACCGGCACCCGGAGGTCGAGCGGCTCGTCCTGGTCGGCCACGCGCAGCTTCACCTTGCGGCCCGCGAGCGCCCGCTTGGCCTCCCGGAGAGCGACCATCGGCGTGTTGCACTTCTGGGAGAGGTGCATGAGCACGACCTCGCGGGTGTCCGCGGACAGCTTCCGCATCAGCTCGGCCGCCTGCGCGTTCGAGAGGTGGCCGACCGGTGAGGCGATCCTGCGCTTGAGGAACTCCGGGTACGGCCCGATCGCGAGCATGCCCGGGTCGTGGTTCGACTCGAGCAAGACCAGCTGACAGCCGTCGAGGTGGCTGGCCAGCCCGTTCGGCACGTGCCCGAGGTCGGTGACGATCGCGGCGCGCGCTCGCTTGTGCTCGAAGACGAGCGCGACCTGAGGCGCGTCGTGCGGGATCGGCATGGGATCGACGCGGATCGGGCCGACGTCGAAGGGCGCGTTCCGCCCGAACACGCGCGTCCGGACGCCGGGGAGCTGGAGGCGACGCTTGGTGGCCTCGCTGAGGTAGACGGTGGCGTCGAACGCCTTCGCGCAGGGCACCACCTTGCCGCAGTGGTCTCCGTGCGGGTGGGTCAGCACGATCGCGTCCGGCTCGAGCACGCGCCCGAAGACCCGCTCCATGCGCCGGGCGAGCTTTCGGGGCCCGACCCCCGCGTCGACCAGCACCCGCCGCCCGCCCGCCTGGATCAGCGTCGCGTTTCCGCCGCTCCCGCTCGCGAGGATGGTGACGCGCACAGCGCGAGCATGCCGCAGGCCCCGAGGCGCGACCAGTCTCATCGATGATCGCGTACAGTGGCGCGATGCCGTGCCGCCTGTGTCGCGCCCCGATGACCTACATCCACGGCCACGCCGCCTGCGTGCGCCGAGGCTGCCCGATGTACGGCGTGAACCAGGCCGAGTGCTGCGATGGGGAGACCATCGACAACTGCCCGGTGCCGACCTCGGTGGTGGCGGCCGGGCCGTCTCCCGATGGCGACGAGAGCTCGCGCTGAGGGATCGGATACCGTCGGTGCATGCACCGCGCCGCGCCGATCCTCGCCCTCTGCCTCGCCGCCTGCGGCTCCCACGAGTCCGACGCGCCGCCGACGCCGCCCCCCACGCGCGACGAGGCGCCCGACGAGACGCCAGAGCCCCCCGAGTCGCCGGACGAAGCGGAGACGGACGAGCCGTCGATCGGCGCGCTGGTCCGGCTCGGCCGCGCCCACTTCCGGGAGCGTCGGTTCGCGGAGGCGGCGGCGAGCTTCGATCGCGCGCTGGCGCGCAACCCCGGAGACGGCGGCCTCTCGTGCGAGACCGGCTGGGCGTTCCACCACGCGGGCGACGACGCCAAGGCGCGCCGGCTGCTCCAGCACGGGACCCGGCTGCTCGCCTCTCGCGAGGACCGCAAGCGCAGCTACGGCGCCTGCCTCTACAACCTCGGGCGCATGGCCGAGGACGCCGGGCAGGACGAGGCGGCGGCGCGGCTCTACGCGACCTCTCTGCGCGCGCGCCCCAACCGCATCGTGCAGCGTCGGCTCGACGCGCTCGAGGTGGACCTGGAGGCCGAGCGGCCGCTCTACGGCACCGTGCACGACGCGGTCGACGGCGCCGAGGGCCTCACCGGGGAGAACCGAGACGACATGCTCTACTACGTGCGGGACCTCGACACGCGCGCGCACGCGCTGCCCCCGCGGCCGCCGGTCCTGGAGGTCGCGACGGTGTCCTACGGCGACGGGGGCGCGTGGCGCTGCCGCTTCTACCGGCTGACGGCGCGACTGGACGCGGGCTGGGTCGAGCCGGTCGAGCTCGGCGACGCCTGCTCCGCCGAGGAGGAGGGCTACTACGACGGCGGCTCGTTCGAGGTGAGCTCCATCGTCTGGGTCGAGGGGCAGGCGGCGCCCACCCTCGCGCTGCAGGTCGCGACCACCTATCAGTCGTGTGAGTACGAGGAGGAGGAGACCTGCAGCGGGAACCGCGACGCGTCGCTTCAGGTCTTCCGCTATCGCGCCCGTGGGCTCGAGCCGCTCTTCGAGCTGCCGCTGAGCCGGGAGGAGACCGCCGACGGAGAGACGGTCGACGCCTTCCGCTCGGAGCACGAGCTCGGGGACGACGGCCGCATCACGGTGCGCGCCGTCGAGGGCGCGCCCCCTCCCTGGACGCTCGGCACCCACACGGTGGACGAGCTGACGACCGCGGCCGAGCGCGAGGCCGCCGCGCGGCGTTGATCGAACGGCTTCACGCAGGGCACGCTCCAGGGCGATCATCCGGACATCGGCGCGAGCGGACAGTCCCGTGGTCGGCTGCTGATCAGCTGCGGTTCCGCCGGTGATCTCTGGGACTCGGGGAGCTGACGGAGGCGGCAGCGGAGGCGCCAGCGGCAGCGGAGGCGCCAGCGGAGGCGCCAGCGGAGGCGGCAGCGGCAGCGGAGGCGGCAGCGGAGGCGGCAGCGGAGGCGGCGGCGGAGGCGGCGGCGGAGGCGGCGGCGGAGGCGGCGGCGGCAGCGGAGGCGGCAGCGGAGGCGGCAGCGGAGGCGGCAGCGGCAGCGGAGGCGGCGGCGGACTCGGATTCGGGTTTGGTGTCGGACTCGGGATCGGACTCGGATGCGGTGTCGGATTCGGGTTCGGTGTCGGACTCGGGATCGGACTCGGATGCGGTGTCGGAATCGGGGTCGGCGTCGGACTCGGGGTCGGACTCGGACTCGGGGTCGGACTCGGACTCGGGGTCGGACTCGGGGTCGGGCCGCGCTCGGCGCTCGAGGGCACGAATGCGGTCTTCCCCGTCCTCGAGCCCCGCCGAGGCGGGCGCGCCGGTCAGAGGCAGCGGCGGAGGCCTCGCTCGAGATCGAGCTCTTCGCGCTCGCAGCGCGTCGACGAGACGAGGAGCGGCGCCCCGAAGGTGCTCCGCGCGAGCGGGGCGTGGAGGACCGGCGCGCCGGTCGCCACGTCGAACACGCGGGCCTCGACGGCGTCGAGCACCGCCACCCAGCGCGCGCCCATCCGGAGATCGAAGGCCGTTGGACGCGTCGTGCATGGCGATCCGATGTGCAGGAGAGTCGGCGTGACGTCCAGCGGGATCGCGGGCGCGCCGAGGCGCTGCACCACCACATGCGGCGCACCCACCACATTCGGCGCACCCACCACATTCGACGCGCCACACCCCCACGCGAGCACCGGGGCGGTCACGGCCGCGGCCAGATCGCCCGGCGCCGGGCAGCGGCGATCGAGGACCACGCGCCCCTCGGGCCCGACGACGGCCAGCGCCTCCTCGTCCCAGACGACCACGCCCCAGGAGCGCGCGACGACGTGGGCGCGGCCCTCGAACACCGGCGCGTCCGGCGCGCCCACCGCGTACACCCGCGTGATCGAGGCGCCGGGTCGCGGCTCGGCGACGCCGGGCTCCCCCAGACCGCAGCGCGCTGACGAGTGCGACGTCTCGGCGATCGGCGGCGGCGCGCCCCTCGGGTGGGTCTCGACCAGGAGCCACCGCCCGCTCGCGTCGAGCGACACGCGCCAGATCTCGTCGGGTACGACTACGCGACCGTCGAGGAGGTCGACCTCGTGAGGCCCGCGCGCGACGGCGACCCGACCGCCGCCGACGGAGACGAGGCTCCGGAGGACGTCGTCGGACGCGTCGACCCGACCGAGCGAGCGCGCGCCCGACCCGTCCACGTCGACGTGAAGGAGTCGATGGCCGTGACGGATCACGAGCTGGGTCCGGGACCAGGCGACGAGCGCGTCGGCGGGAAGGTCTTCGCCTCCGAGGCGGAGCCGGGAGCGGCCGCAGCCGTCCCGCATCCACGCCCAGCGCTCGCGCGCCTCGAGCACGACCGCAGCTCCCTCGCAGGCCTCACCGCTCGCGCCGCACGCGAAGCTCAACAGCGCCGCGCCCAGCGCGAGCATGCAACGCGTTCGGCATCGCTCCACGGTCGCACTCTAACGTGTCGGAGCCAGGACGATCGCGCCTCGATCTCGGGCGTCTCACGAGGAGAGCCGGCCACGGACGGGTTCCGGGGTGCCGGGCGCGCTATGCTCGGGGGGATGGCTCGGAGGCGCGGCAAGCGGCGGCAGGGGTCGATGGTGCGGATCGCGGATCTGCTCGATCGCACGTACCCGGGGCGCGCCGAGGACAAGCCGCTGCTCCGGACCTTCAGCTGGTGGGACCGCACCGTCTCGCCGCGGATCGCGCAGGCCGCGCGCCCGATCAAGCTCTCGTACGGCACGCTGATCGTGCACACCAAGAGCGCGGCCTGGGCGCAGGAGCTGACCTTTCACGAGCAAGATCTCCTCGCGTCGGTGCAGAAGGCGGTGCCCAAGGTGAAGCGGCTCCGCATCCGGGTGGGGCCGTTCGCCGACCCGCCCGCGCCGCCGGAGAAGCCGCCGCCCGCGGTGGTGCCGCTGAACGCGGCGGAGCTGCCGCCCCGGGTGGCGCGCGAGCTGGCGCGGATCGGCGACGACGCGCTGCGCGACGCGGTGACGAAGGCAGCGTGCATGTCGCTCGGCAGCCCCGCCAAGCGTCCCCCACGCCGGGATTGATCCCACGCCGAAACGCCTTAACTTCCGTTCAGTATGACGGAGGAGCTGGAGGGGCGGCCGGCGCCCGCGGAGTGGTTCACCGCGCTCGACAGCGGGCGGGTGCGCTGCGACCTGTGCCCGCGCCTCTGCACGATGAAGGAGGGCCAGCGAGGCTTCTGTTTCGTGCGCGGCGTGCGCGACGGCGAGGTCGTGCTCACCAGCTACGGGCGCGCCTCGGGCTTCTGCATCGACCCGATCGAGAAGAAGCCGCTGAACCACTTCCTCCCCGGCACGAGCGTGCTGAGCTTCGGCACCGCGGGATGCAACCTGGGCTGTCGCTTCTGTCAGAACCACGACATCTCCAAGGCGCGCGAGATGGACCGGCTGATGGACGCGGCCACCCCGGAGGCCATCGCGGAGGCGGCGGCGCGCTCGGGCTGTCGGTCGGTGGCCTTCACCTACAACGACCCGGTCATCTTCGCCGAGTACGCCATCGACACCGCCGAGGCCTGCCGGGAGCGCGGGATCCAGGCGGTCGCCGTCTCGGCCGGCTACATCACCGAGGTGGCCCGGCCCCGGTTCTTCGGCGCGATGAACGCCGCGAACATCGACCTCAAGGCCTTCACCGAGCAGTTCTACCAGAAGCTCACCTTCAGCGCGCTCGGCCCGGTGCTCGACACCCTGAAGTGGCTGAAGCACGAGAGCGACGTCTGGTTCGAGATCACGACCCTGCTCATCCCCGGCCAGAACGACTCGGAGGAGGAGGTCGGTCGCCTCTGCGACTGGGTGGCGGAGGAGCTCGGCGACGAGGTGCCGCTGCACTTCTCGGCGTTCCACCCCGACTTCAAGATGCGGGACATCCCGCACACGCCGGCCTCGACTCTGGCGCGCGCCCGGCGACAGGCGCTCGCGGTCGGGCTGAAGCACGTCTACACCGGCAACGTGCACGACCGCGCCGGGCAGTCGACCTACTGCGCGGGCTGCGGCGAGCTGCTCATCGGGCGCGACTGGTATCAGCTCGACGCGTGGCGGGTCGAAGACGGCGCCTGCGGCGCGTGCGGCCGGCCGGTCGCGGGCGTCTTCGAAGCGCGGCCGGGCAACTGGGGCCCTCAGCGGCGGCGACTCGTGATCGCCTGAGGTAAGGTGCCGCCGTGCCGAGGCGCGGTGAGCTCGAGCCCTCTGATGTCGTCGGCGAACGCTACCGCGTCCTGGAGGAGGTGGGCGCGGGCGCCTTCGGGGTGGTCTATCGCGCGCAGCACGTGGTGACCCGGCAGGTCGTCGCGCTCAAGGTGCTGCACCACCACATGGCGGTGGACGAGGCGACCCGGGCGCGCTTCCAGCGGGAGGTGTCCGCGCCGGCGGCCATCGACCACCCCGGGATCGCGCAGGTGTACGACGCGGCGATCGACGATCGCGGCCGCCCCTACGTCGCGATGGAGTGGCTCGACGGCGAGACGCTCGCCGCCTACCTGTCGCGGGCGCCGGTGTCGGTGGAGGGCTTGATCTCGCTCTTCCTGGCGCTGCTCGAGCCGCTCGAGGCCGCGCACCGAGCGGGCTTCGTGCACCGGGATCTGAAGCCCGAGAACGTCTTCGTGCGGGACGCGGGCGCGCTCGAGGTGCGGGTGCTGGACTTCGGGCTGGCCAAGCGCTCGGAGAGCCCATCGGTCACCGAGACCGGCACCGCGATCGGCACGCCGCGCTACATGAGCCCCGAGCAGTTCATGGACTCGAAGTCGGCGGGGCCGCCGGCCGACGTGTGGGCGGTGGGCACCATGCTCTACGAGGCGCTCGCCGGCGAGCCGCCCTTCCGCGCGACCTCTCACGCGCTGGTGCTCGCGGTGCTGACCGCGCCGCACGTTCCGATCGTGGAGCGCGTCCCGGACCTTCCGCCCGCGCTGATCGAGGTCGTCGAGGCGTGCCTGCGCAAGGAGCCCGCCGAGCGTCCCCCCGACGCGGCCGCGCTCTCGGCCGGGCTGCGAGAGGCGCGCGCTCAGCTCGACGCGCGGGCGCTCGCCACGACCATCCGGGAGATGCCCCGGGTGGAGCTCCCGCCCACGCTCGAGCCGGCGACGTCGACCGTCCCGACCACCGTCATGCCGGTCAGCGGGCCGATCCCCGCCGGGGGAGTGCCGGTGACCCGCGAGCGCAAGCGGCGGCGGCCGGTCTGGCCGTGGGCGGCGGCCCTGCTGCTCGCCCTTGCGATCGCCAGCGCCGCCGCGGCGGCCGCGGTCCTGCTCCGGGACGCGCACGAGCCGGCCCCGTCCTCGCCCCCGTCGCCCTCCCCCGCCCCGAGCCCAGCGCCGCTCCCGCCGCCCATGCAGCCCAGCCCCGAGCCGGCGACCGAGCCCGACGCCGGCGCGGCGCCCGAGGCGGAGAGACCCGGCGCAGAGAGACCCGGCGCAGAGCCCAGGCGTCGCGCGCCACGGACCGCGCGGCGCGCGCCCACGGAAGAGCGAGCGGAGAGCGCGCCGGAGGACGAAGAGCGCCCTCGCCTCCCCAACCCGTTCGAGCTGCTCGAGCCGCTGACCGAGCCGTAACCGGGATTGGCCGCGCGCTGCTAGCTAGACGCTCGACTCGACGATGTCGTGCATCGCGCGGGCGGTGGGGCGGCGCGACGGATCGAGCCGGAGCGCCTCGCGGCAGACGGCGTCGAGGGCGGGGTTGACGCGGGCGCCGTGCTCGCTGGGCTTGGCGCCGTCCATCTGCAGGATGGCGATCAGCTTGTCCTGCATGCGCTCCTGGGGGTGGAGGAGCCGGCCGGTGAGGATCTCGAAGAGGACCGCGCCGAGCGCGTAGACGTCGGAGGCGGGCCCGACGCCGTCGACCTCGCCGCGGAGCTGCTCGGGGGACATGTAGCCGGGCGTGCCGAAGACCGAGCCGCGCTCGGTGCTGGTGGCGCGCGAGGCGTCGAGGAGGCGCGCGTCGTTTCCGCGCGTCGCCTCGCCGAGGATCTTCGCGATGCCCCAGTCGAGCAGATAGACCTCGCCGTAGTCGCCGAGCATGACGTTCTCGGGCTTGAGGTCGCGGTGCACCACGCCGCGGGAGTGCGCGAAGTCCATCGCCAGACAGATCGTCGCGAACACCCGGAGCAGCCGCTTGGTCGATCGCGCGCTGCGTGTGTGCGTGTCGCCGGCCCGGAGGCGCTCGAAGATCTCGAAGAGGCTCTCGCCGCGCACGCGCTTCATCGTGAAGAACGGGTGCCCCTCGGGGCTCACGCCCAGATCGTGCACCGGGACGATGGCCGGGTGCTCCAGCTGGCCTTGCACGCGCGCCTCGCGGATGAAGCGCCAGCGCTGGGGCGAGTCGACGCGCACGCTCTTGACCACCTTCATCGCGACCTCACGGCCGAGCACGTGATCGCGGCAGAGGCGGACCTCTCCCATCGCCCCCTCGCCGAGCACGCCGAGCAGCTCGTAGCGATCGGTGAACGCGGCCGCGAGCGGGACCGAGGAGGGATCGCTCACGTCAGCTCGACCTGGGTTCGGGGCTCGATCGCGAAGCGGGTGGCGCCACCGCCCTCGGCGCGCTCGAGGAGCGCGTGGCCGTCGAGCCCCACCCGCGAGAGGTCCTTGCGCACCCGATGGAGCAGCACGTTGAGGTTGGTGCGGTCGGCGGGCTGCTTGCCCCACACGCGCGCGATCACGACCTCGTCCTCGATGGGATCGCCGGCGCGCTGCGGCTCGGGCGGGGACAGCAGGACGGCCACCAGATCGCAGCGACGATCGGAGAGGTACACCGTGCGGGGCTCCCCGCCGGTGACGAGGGTCAGTCGGCCGCCGCGGGGGAGGAACTCGAGGCTCACCTTCTCGAAGCGAGGAGACGAGGAGCTCGCGGCGGTGCTCCCGCTGGCGAAGGCGCCGCCGGTCACCACCTCCAACGTCGCGCCGTCGAGCTCCACGCGAGCGCCGCGCCTCGGCCTGGCCGTCGTCCCGGCCTCGAGCGGCGTTCCGTCGAGGGCCACGTCGACCTGGGGCTCGAGCTCGAGGCCGCCGTCTTCGGCGAGCCGGAAGCAGAGCGCGGCGTCGGGCCAGCCGTCGACCCGGAGATCGTCCTCGGCGCTGCCGCCGACCAGGTAAGGCGAGCTCGCCATGCCGAAGAGCGCGCCGTCGGGCCCCTTCAGCACCCAGACCGGCTGCCTCGCGCGGGCCACCGGGCGTCCCGCGGCCTCGCGCTCGACGGTCAGCTCCAGCGCCTCGAAGGCGATGACGTCGCCCTCGGAGAGCTCGGCGCCCCGCTCGACGACCTCGTCGCCCACCCGGGTCTCGCCGCGACCGAGCACCTCGAGTCGAGGGCCCTCCGTCGCGAGGTAGACGAGCGCCTGGCGCCGGCTGGCGCGCTCGCTGGGCAGGACCACGTCGCAGTGCGCCGACCGCCCGAGCAGGAGCCCGGCCGGCGTGATCCGCTTCGCCGGGCCTCCGCCGACCCGCAGCCACCACGTCGCGTCCATCGGGGGGGATGATAGCGGTTTCAGTCCCTGAAATCGGGCTGATATCGCGCCGAGCCGCCGCACGACCCAGCTTCTCTGCGCACCCGAGGTGCCCAACCCCAGGAGAGAAGAACATGATTCGAGCTCAGCATTCCCGCAGCCGCCGCGTCGCCCTCGGCGTGGCCATCGCCGCCCTCGCCCTCGCCACCGTCAGCGGCACCGTCGTCGCCCAGGCCGGCCTCGCCATCGGCGGGAGCAGCAGCAACTTCGGCAGCCAGCGCCTCCGCGGCGGCTTCATGCCCGACCCCCACACCACGCAGATCACGAGCGGGGGGAGCCTCGACGCCAGCCGCCAAGGCCTCGCCCCCGGCTGCCGCGGCTACGTGACCCGCCAGCCCGACTACATCGTGCACTACGACAACCCGGCCGACTTCCTCCGCTTCTACGCCACCGCGGGCGGCGACACGACCCTGGTCATCAACGACGCGAACGGTCGCTGGCACTGCAACGACGACTCGCACGGCGGCGTGAACCCGACGGTCGACATCCGCAACCCCCCGGCCGGTCAGTACGACGTCTGGGTCGGCTCCTACCGCGCCAGCGAGAACATCCGCGCGACCCTGCACGTCACCGAGCTCCGCTCCCAGCACCCGTAAGCGCGCAGCGCCGGCCGCGACCCGAGCCCTGCCCGTGCCCGCGAAGGCGGCCACGGGCAGCGGCGCGTCCGGCACGGGAGCCCCGTTTCACCGGCGGCCGCCACCCCCGAGCCCGCCACCTCCGCCAGATCGGCCGCGTAAGTACGCGGAATCACATGAGCGGGGTCCGGCACGGGCGATGAAACGGGTGGCGGCGTGTCCGACCCCGCCGTCCAGGTGGCGAACGCGCAGGTGGCGATCACCCGGCGCTGCACCCACCGCAAGCTCCTCTGGACCCCGTCCGAGCCGTGGATCCAGGAGGGCTTTCTGTATCTCTGGGCCTGGGCGGCGCACCAGCTGAAGGTGCGGATCCACGGCGTCGCGCTCGAGCCGAACCACTACCACGGCGACGTCACGCCCACGAAAGCGAACTTGCCCCAGTTCACCCAGCGGGCGCACCGGGACAGCGCGCTCTTCTTGATGGACGCGCTCGAGGAGCTCGGCTACGACCGGCCGCCCTGCGTGTGGGACAAGGAGCCGACCCACTACATGCGCCTCATGGACACGGGCGCCTGCATCGACTGGGCGCTCTACATGCGCGCGCAGCCGGTGGCGGACGGGCTGGTGGAGCGGACGGCGGACTACCCGGGGATCAACACCTCGCTGGCGTTGCGTGCGGGCGGGACGATGGCCTTGAAGCGGCCCGCGCTCCGGCACACGCCGGACATGCCGACGGAGCTGGAGGTGAAGTTCTGGCCGAGCGCGCTGCTCACGCGGGGCTTCGGGGGCGACGTGCGCAAGTCGGTGCACGTGCTGGAGAAGCGCGAGCGGGAGCTCGAGGCGCGGTTCCGGGCGGAGCGGAAGCGGACGGGGAAGCGGGCGCTGGGCGCGGAGGTGGTGAAGCGGATCCACCCCTACGCCGAGCCCCGCACCCCGCGTCAGCCGGGCCCGAGGCCGCCGGCGTGGAAGGTCGGCGGCGAGGCGATGGAGAGCCGCGAGGACCTCGAGGCGAAGCGGGAGAGGCTCGCCGAGGAGCACGCACGCTTCGTGGACGAGCACGGCGCGTGTCGGCGGAAGTGGCGCGCCGGGGACCGCGACGTGATCTACCCGGCCGGCACCTACGAGATGGCGGTCGAGCACCGGGTGAGCGTCGCCGAGCCCCGCGAAGACGCCTGGCTCTGTGCGCCGGGAAACCTCTCGATGGTGCCCGAAGGAGGCCGACGGAAGGTGACGGTCGGGGTCGACGTC
>Ga0310345_10000419_pt1 | contig 66526 bp, 58 predicted proteins | sample HC15DNA20500_MG_FD_204667 | JGI IMG/M metagenome (GOLD analysis project Ga0310345, IMG submission 204667) | Marine microbial communities from station ALOHA, North Pacific Subtropical Gyre - HC15-DNA-20-500_MG | ecosystem: Environmental > Aquatic > Marine > Oceanic | place: Pacific Ocean: North...
TGGGGTCGCGGCGCGAGCGCGCAGCGCGAGGCGCCGGCGGAGTCGGGAGGGGGGCCCCATTGGCGCTTTGCCCAATGGGGGGAGGGTTTGCACCAAACCCTCCAAGAACTCTCAGTGACTCACTCCTCGCGGGTCAGCTCGCGGAAGCGGCGGCCGCCATACCAGGCGGCGAGGGCCCAGCCCGCGGTGACCACGATGGCGACCGCCGACAGCCAGCGCACGCTCTCGAAGTCGGCGAAGTAGATCGTGATCGCGAGGCTCACCCCGACCGCGAGCGCCTTCGCGAAGCGCTGCACGAACATGTCGATGAAGGCCTTCGCCTTGTACTTCTCGTCGCGGCTCGTCGGCGTGTAGAGCGCCTCGCGCGCCGACTGGTTGATCGAGTAGTTGAAGGCGTTGTCCCAGGTGTTGAGCAGCGAGCCCGCCCAGAGCACCGGCAGCACGAGGAAGCCCACCGAGCCGCCGAGGATCACCAGCGGGGTCACCAGCAGGGCCACGACGAGGCGGAAGCGGTTCATCAGCACCGTGGTGAGCAGCAGCTGCACACAGAGGCTCACCACGTTGGTGATCGCGTAGACGTTCGCGAACTGCGCGTCGATCGCCTCGCCGTCGAGGTAGTGCACGATGGTCGCGGTGAACTGGAAGTCGAGGATCGTGCTGACGATCTCGTAGAGCCCGACGATGGCCACGATCGACAGCAGGTACTTCGAGCCAAAGACCAGCTTGGCGCCCTCGAGCGCGGGGTTGCCGGCCTCGGAGGGCTCGGGCTCGTCCTCGGCCGCCGCCGCCGCGCCGGCGCCCTGGTGCTTCGCCACCCAGCGGCCGGCGAGCCACGCCTGCAGCGCGATGAGCACCGCGCCGCCGGTGCAGATGTAGAGCCACACCGCGTAGGAGATCTCGTCGACCCAGACGCTGAGGAACGACGCGCCGAACGCGCCGCCCGCGACCCCGCCGAGCACGATGAGGCCGTAGAGCCGCTTGGCCGCCTCCGGAGTGACGCTGTCGTTGAGGAACGCGAAGAAGGTCGCGACCATCAGCGTCGTCCACAGGTCCCCGTAGAGATAGAAGCTCCACCCCATCCACTGGGAGCCGGAGCCCACGAAGAACGAGTAGGCGACGAGGCTGAGGGCGAAGAAGCCCGAGAACGCGAGCACCAGGCGCTCGCGCTGGAGGCGCCGGCTCAGGGCGCTGAAGACCACCACCGCGACGGCGGCGACGACCATGTTCGCGACCTTGGCGATCAGCTCGGCCTGGGCGGCGTCGAGGCTCGCCCCGAAGAGGAGCAGCGGCTCCTCGTCGTAGAGGCGGACGAAGATCGCCTTCTTGATCGGCTTGAGGATCCAGAAGGTCGCGATGACGAGGAAGAACGTGCCGAACATGAGGGCCGCGAGGGGCCACTCCTCGCGGCGGACGTCGAGGATCGCCTTGAGAGGGCTCTTGCCCCGCGACGAGTCCTCGTCTTCGCTCATTCGAGCTCCAGCAGGACGTCTCCGGCTTCGACGTCGTCCCCGTCACGCGGCGCGACGGCCTTCACGGTCGCCGGCTCGCCCGCGTACTGCACGCGGTTGAAGGTCTTCATCACCTCGATGAGCGCCACCGTCTCGCCGCCCTTCAGCGCGTCGCCGGGCTGCACGAACGGATCGGCGTCGGGGGAGGGGCGCGCGTAGAAGCGGCCGCCGAGCGGGGTGCGGAAGACGGGGCCGGTCGCGCCGTCCGCCGCCTGGGCCGCGACCTTGGCCGCCTCGGTGCCGCTCACGCCCTCCGGGTCGAGGGTCATCAGCGCGGTGCGCGCGTCGACCGGGCGCCGGCCGAGGCGCCGCCCGCCGGGCAGGCTGCCGACCACGCCGAACGCGTCCTGGGGCGCGCGCAGCACGTGCAGCACCCCGAGCACCTCGAGCTCGCCCACCACGGCGCCGGGCCGGATGAGCGCGCCCTCGGGCGGCGCGTGGCGCCAGAGCCCGGGCTGAGGCGCGAAGAGCGTCAGCCGCCCCGCGTCGTCCCGCTCTCCGCGCACCTCGAGCGCGCTCGCGAACCGTCGCCCGTCGCTCATCGGATCCCCTCGTGCAGCTCGCGCAGATCGTGGAGGCTCCAGATCCGCGGGTTCTTGACGCGGCGGTGGCCGGTCGACTGGTAGCTGGCCTCGACGAAGACCTCGAGCCAGTCGCGCAGCGCGCCGAGCTCCACGATCTCGTCGGTGTCCATCTGTCGCGCGGCCACGTACGGGTCCATGTCGGCCTCGATCCGCTTCTCGACCGCGCGCATGCCCTCGGCGATCTCCCGCCGCTCGTCCTCGTCCTGGGTGACGATCTCGAAGTCGTCGTCGAGCTTCGAGTTGTAGGTCGCGATCGCGAGGGTGCGGCCCTCCATCACGCTGAGGCGCGAGATGCTGGTCGAGAGCTGCACGACGGGATCGTAGGGGAGGCCGCTCATGGCGTAGTAGCCCGCCCCCGACGCCTTGCGCAGGAGGACGGTGAACATCGGCACGTCGTTGGTGCTGTTCGTGTAGATGAGGCTCGAACCGTAGGCCAACAAGCCCTGACGTTCGGCTTCGGTGCCGATGTCGAAGCCGCTGATGTCCTGGAGCCAGATCAGCGGGATGCCGTCGTCGTTGCAGGCCCGCGAGAACGCGGCGACCTTGGCGATGCCGCCGCGGTAGAGGATCGCGGCCGGCCGGTGCTCGTCGGGGTGCTCGGGGTCCCCGACCAGGCCCTGCCGGTTGATGACGAAGCCGGCGTAGAGCCCGCCGACCTTGCCGACGCCGCAGACGATCTCCTCGCCGATGTGCGGCATGCACTCCCAGAAGAGGCTCTGATCGGTGAGGCGCGCGAGCACCTCCATCGCGTCGTAGCTCTCGCGGTGGTCGACCGGGAGGATGCCGGCCAGCTCGCGCGGCGGGTGCGCGGGCTCGATGGCCCCGGCGCCGCCCCGGTAGTAGTCGGCGGCCGAGCTCGGCAGGCGCGCCACCTCGCGGCGGATGGCGTCGATGGCCGTCTCGTCGTCCGGGACCCGCACGTCGGCGCAGCCGCTCTGGTGCACGTGCACCTCGGGGCCGCCGATGCCGAGCGAGGTGAGCTTCTGGCTCTTGGCGCCCTTGATGAGGGCCGCGCCCGCGATGACCATGTAGGCCTGCTCGGTCATGTAGACGCGGTCGCTGATGATCGGCATGTAGCCGCCGCCCGCGATGCAGTCGCCGAAGACGCCCGCGATCTGAGGCACGCCGCTCGCGCTGAGCAGCGAGTTCATCTTGAAGATGTGACCCGCGCCCTTGGCGCCGGGGAACGAGCGCGACTGCTCCGGCAGGAAGAGCCCCGAGCAGTCCACCAGGTAGACGGTCGGCAGTTTGAGCCGCAGGGCCATCATCTGGGCCCGCTCGATCTTCTCCGGGGTGCGCGGCCACCAGGAGCCGCTCGCCACGGTGTTGTCGTTCGCGATCACCATGCACCAGCGGCCCTCCACCCGCGCGAACGCGGTGACCACGCCGGCGGCGGGGCTGGTGAGCGGCTTGTCGCCGAAGGTGTCGCCGTAGTTGACGAAGGTGCCCACCTCGAACAGGTCGGTGCCCGGGTCGGCGAGGCGCGCGAGGCGCTCGCGGGTGGTGAGCTTGCCCTTCGCGTGGACGCGCTCGACGTACTTGTCGCCCCAGCCCGACTCGACCTCCGCGCGGCGGGCGCGGAGCTTCTCCTCGAGCGGGGCGAGCTTCTCCTGGTGCTCGCGCCAGGCGCGCTCGTCGAGGACGTCGGTGCGGGGGCGGCCGATGGGGGTCAGCGGGACGTGGGCCATGGGTGCTCCTCTATCAGGCCGGCCAGCCGGGGATGGCGCGCGTGTCGTAGTCGCTCTTGCGGAAGGCGTCGCTCTTCAGGATGGCGACGTGCATGGGCGCGGTGGTCGAGATGCCCTCGACCTTCAGCCCCTCGAGCGCCGCGATCATGCGATCGCAGGCCTGGTCGCGGTCGTCGCCGTAGGCGATGACCTTGCAGATCAGCGAGTCGTAGTGCGGCGGGACCACGTAGCCCTGCCGCACGTGCGTGTCGACGCGGATGCCGTCCATCGCCGGCACCTCCCACGCCTCGAGCGCGCCCGGCGTCGGCCGGAAGCCGTCGGACGGGTCCTCGGCGTTGATGCGGCACTCGATGGCGTGGCCGCGGAGGGTCACGTCTTCCTGACGGATCCGCAGCGGCTGGCCGGCGGCGACCCGGAGCTGCTCCTCCACGAGATCGATGCCGCTGCGCTCCTCGGAGACGCAGTGCTCGACCTGAAGGCGGGTGTTCATCTCCATGAACCGCAGGGTGCCGTCCTCGTCCATGAGGAACTCCATCGTGCCCGCGCCGACGTAGCCGATGGCCTCGGTCGCGCGTACGGCGGCCTCCAGGGTGCGGGCGCGCTCCTCGGGGTCGAGCACGGGGGAGGGCGACTCCTCGATCAGCTTCTGGTGGTTGCGCTGCACCGTGCAGTCGCGCTCGCCCAGGTGGATGGCCTTGCCGTAGCGATCGGCGAGGAGCTGGATCTCGACGTGGCGGCCGCCCTCGATGAGCTTCTCGAGGTAGAGGCGGGGATCGCCGAAGGCCGCGCGGGCCTCGGCCGAGGCGTCCTGGTAGGCGCTCGCGACCTCGTCCGCGCTCCGCGCCACGCGCATCCCGCGCCCGCCGCCGCCGCTCTCGGCCTTGAGCAGGACCGGGTAGCCGACCTCGTCCGCTACTCGGCGCGCCTCCTCGGCGTCGGCGAGCACCCCGACCGAGCCGGGGATGAGCGTGAGGCCGGCGGCGCGCATCGCGTCCTTGGCCGGCGTCTTCTTGCCCATCAGGTGCATGACGTGCGCGGGCGGGCCCACGAAGGTCAGCCCGTGCTGCTCACAGAGCGCGGCGAAGCGCGGGTTCTCGGCGAGGAAGCCCCAGCCCGGGTGCACCGCGGTGCAGCGCGCCTGCTTGGCCGCCTGCACCACACGCACGGGGTCCAGGTAGCTGAAGGCGGCGCGCGCCGGCCCCAGCACGACGCTCTCGCGTCCTTCGACATAGGGGGCGTCCGCGTCCGCCTCGGAGACCCCGAACACGGGGGTCACGCCCAGGCGGTCACACGTCCGAGCGATGCGCGCGGCGACCTCGCCGCGGTTGGCGACGAAGAGCCGGTGAAATCCAACGAATCCGGCCATGAGGGCCGGGACGTTAGCAGACCCGCCGCCCTCGGAAAGGGAGGATCCTCAGCGCCGGGGCGAGAGCGCGCGGGCGAGCGGCGCGAGCCAGGGCAGGAGCCCGAGGCCGAGCGCGAGGGCGGCGAGCTCCCCCGCGCGGTCGTGCGAGCTGGCCGCGCAGCCGAAGCCCTCGGGGATGGCGATCAGGGCCGGGATGGCGGCCATCGTCGCGAACAGGCCCCAGGTCTTGCCCCGGAAGACGCCGCTCAGGCCGGCCACCGCGAGCGCCGCCGCGCCGGTGCCGATGAGCAGGGTGCCGGTCGCGCCGGTCGGCATCAGCCCGGCGACCACGATCCAGGGCACGGCCACGCCGGCCATGAACCCCACGCCCGAGTGGCGCCAGCTGGCGACCGGGGCGCCCGCGTCGTGCGCGGCCACGCTCCGGACCGCGAGCGCGGTCAGCAAGATCACCTGCGCCCCGAGGAAGGCAATCACCGCGGGGTGGAGCCCGACGGGGAGCATCACCATCGCGGAGATGGCGGCGAGCCCGGCCGCGTAGCTCGGTCCCCACACCCGCTGGCGGCTCACCCCGATCGCGCCGACCAGCCAGGTCAGCGAGAGCCCCCCGAAGAACGGGAGCATGGCCGCCCAGCTCTGCCCGAGCGCGAGGCCGTACCACGCGAAGAAGGCGGCGGAGGCGAGGAGGGAGACGACCGCGACGGCGCGGGCGGAGCGTTCGATGTGGGCCGGCATGCCTTCAAGGTAGGGCCGGCGCGGGCCCGAGCCAATTCGCGTCACGCCCCGGCGAAGCGGAGGAACGGCTCGATGAAGAGGGGCGCCGAGGCGAGCATGAACGTCCAGGTCCAGACCCGGGCCAGCGGGGGCGCCCACCGCTCCACCCCGAGCGCGCGCTCGGCGAGCACCGCCGCGCCCTGCACGAGGAAGAAGCCCCCCATGCACGCCGTCATCTCGAGGTCGAGGGCCACCGCCGCCAGCCACGCGTGCACCGCGGCGCTGACCACGAAGGCGAAGGCGAGGCCGAGCACCGGGCGACGGCGGCGGGCGAGCGGGGCGAAGCAGTGCCGGCGGAGCCAGACGTGCACGGTCTGGTTCCAGCGGCGCGACCAGAGCTCGCTGACGGTGCGCGAGAGCGCCGGCGCGTCGTGGATGCGCGGCAGCTCCACCCCGAGCGCCCGGTAGGCCGCGACCAGGGCGTGCACCACCGCGTCGAAGAGCGCGTAGCCGAAGACGAGGCCGCCTCCCCAGCGCGCCAGCCAGTGGGCCGGCCCCGTCAGCCCGGGCGCCACGGCGAACACCACCCAGGCGCCGGCCGCCGACGCGGCGCCGTAGCCGAGGACGGCGAGCGCCCCCGTGACGTCGAGGCGCGGCGGGACCCGGCGGGCGAGCCGCACGTCGGCGGGGGTGAGCGCCATCCACAGGCGGACGAGCGGGGGCGAGGTGCGCCGCTCCCGGGCCAGCTCCACGAAGATGAGCGCCGCGAGCACCGACACCATCGCCATCCAGAAGCGCAGGCCCACGTGGTCGGGCGCGAGCCAGGGGAGGGCGAGCGCGGCGGCCAGCACCCCGGCCCCGACCAGCGCCCGAGGGCCGCGGGTCGTCACCAGCCCGAGCGCCACCGACAGCCCGAGCTGTCCGGCGAGCCAGGCGGCGAAGGAGAGCGGCGACACGCTGCAGGGTAACGCGGTTGCCACGAGGCCGGGCGCCGGGTAAGGCAGCGGCGATTCCCAACCGCAGCGAAGGAGCGACGATGGCCACCCGCACCGAGTCCGACACCATGGGCAAGCTCGAGGTCCCCGCCGACGCCTACTACGGCGCCCAGACCGAGCGCTCGAAGATGAACTTCCCCATCGGCGAGGAGCGGATGCCGAGCGAGATCGTGCGCGCCTTCGGCGTCCTCAAGAAGGCGGCGGCGCTGACCAACCACGAGCTCGGCAACCTCGAGGCGGAGGTGAAGGACCTCATCGTGAGGGCGGCCGACGAGGTCATCGACGGCAAGCTCGACGCGCACTTCCCGCTCGTCGTCTGGCAGACCGGCTCCGGCACCCAGTCGAACATGAACGTCAACGAGGTCATCGCGAACCGCGCGATCCAGATCGCGGGCGGCGAGATGGGCAGCAAGAGCCCGGTGCACCCCAACGACCACGTCAACCGCAGCCAGAGCTCCAACGACACCTTCCCGACCGCGATGCACATCGCCGCGGTCACCCAGATCGAGGAGCGCCTGCTCCCGAGCGTGAAGCAGCTGCGGGACACCCTGCACGACAAGGCCGAGGCCTACGCCGACATCGTCAAGATCGGCCGCACCCACCTGCAGGACGCGACGCCGCTCACCCTCGGCCAGGAGATCAGCGGCTGGGTCGCGCAGCTCGACCACGCCACCGCCGCCATCCGCATGAGCCTCACCCAGCTGCGCGAGCTGGCCCTCGGCGGCACCGCGGTCGGCACCGGGCTGAACACCCACCCCGACTACGCGCGCCACGTGGCCCAGAAGATCGCGGAGCTGACCGGCTTCGACTTCGTGACCGCGCCCAACAAGTTCGCCGGCCTCGCCGCGCACGACGCCTTCGTGCTCGCGAGCGGCGCGCTCAAGCAGCTCGCGTCCGCCTGCATGAAGATCGCCAACGACGTGCGCTGGCTCGCGTCGGGCCCGCGCTGCGGCATCGGCGAGCTGCTCATCCCGGCCAACGAGCCCGGCTCGTCGATCATGCCCGGCAAGGTGAACCCCACCCAGTCCGAGGCGATGACGATGGTGTGCGCCCAGGTGATGGGCAACGACGCGACCATCGGCTTCGCGTGCAGCCAGGGCAACTTCGAGCTCAACGTCTTCAAGCCGGTCATCGCCTACAACCTGCTGCAGTCGGTGCGGCTCCTCGCCGACGCCTGCGCGAGCTTCGAGGAGCGCTGCGCCCGCGGGCTCGAGCCGAACCGGCCGACGATCGAGAAGAACCTGAAGAACAGCCTGATGCTCGTGACCGCGCTCAACCCGGTCATCGGCTACGACAAGGCGGCCAAGATCGCGAAGACCGCGTACGAGAAGGGCCAGACCCTGAAGGAGACCGCGGTCGAGCTCGGCTTCCTCACCGCCGAGGAGTTCGAGGCGGCGGTGAAGCCGGGCGAGATGGTCGGCCCGAAGCCGTGACCATGTAGGTGTCGGCCTTCCCCTGACAGACGTCTGTCGCGCTGCAGGGCAAGCTCGTCCAGGTGGGCGGCATCAGGGTGATGGTGGTGGACGACTCCGAGCTCGTCTGCCGGGCACTTTCACGGGCGCTGGGTGCGGAGGGGTTCGAGGTCGTCACGCGGCTGAACCCCATCGGCACCGGCGCCGCCATCGCCAGGGAGCGGCCCGACGTCGTCCTGCTCGACGTGTCGATGCCGGCCCTCGACGGGGCGGAGGTGCTGCGGTCGCTGGCCCGCGCGGCGCGGCGACCGCGGATCTTCCTCCACTCCGACCGGGACCCCGCCGAGCTCGAGGCGCTCGCCCGGGCCCACGGGGCCGACGGGACCATCGCCAAGGGCACCCCGATCTCCGAGATCGCGGCGCGCCTGCGTCGGGCGGCGCGGGCGCCCTCGGGGCGCCGCCGCTCGCTCCTGGTGGTCGAGCCGGAGCCCATCCGCCGGGCCCGGGTCGCCGACGCGCTCGCCGCGGTGGCCCACGTGACCTCCTCCGACTCGGGGACCGAGGCGCTGCTGATGGTGATGGGCCCGCGGCCGCCCGAGGTGGTGGTGGCGAGCACCGAGCTCGAGGACCTGCCGCTCACGAAGCTCGCGCGCGAGGCGATCCGCGTGGACGCCGGCTTCCGGGATCGCTTCGTGGTGCTGCGCGGCCCCCGGGCGGCGGAGCTGGAGCGTCTCGAGGGCTTCCACCCGCCGACCCTCGACCGCGACGCGCCCTCGAGCGCGCTCCGGGAGGTGGTCCTCGCGCTGGAGGGGCGGCCGTGAGCGCGCTGCTCGCGATGTCGATCGACGCGCTGCGGCTCGGGCTGCCGGTGGAGGTGATCTCCGAGATCGCCGACCGCCCGCCGTCGAGGCCGCTGCCGCGCGCGCCCGCGCACCTCGCCGGGCTGGCGAGCCTCCGGGGCGCGCCGCTCCCGCTCGTCGAGCTGGGGGTGCTGCTCGGGGGACGCGCGCTGCCGCCGGGAGAGGGCCGCGCGGTGATCGCGGAGCTCGAGGACGGGCTGCGGGCCGGATTCCTGGTGGAGCGCGTGCACGGGGTCGCCTGGGGACGGCCGGCCGGGCCGGGGGCCACGCCGCTCGACGATGCGCTCCGTCGCGTCACCCGCGGCGAGGTCGAGGGACCGGACGGGGTGCTGCTGGAGCTCGATCCGCGGGCGCTCTTCGAGGTGAGCCGTGCGCGCTGAGCGGGCCGCGCTCATGCGGTTCGGAGAGGTCGAGGTCGCGCTCTCGACCGACGCGCTGCTCGCGTTCCTCGCGCACGACGGCGACCCCGAGGACGACGGCGCGCTCGACCTCGCGGCGTGCCTCGGCGAGGGCGCGATCGGGGAGCCGCGCGAGGTGCTCGTCCGCACCGCCGGCGCGCCGCTCCGGCTCCGGGTGGGCGCGATCCGGGTCGAAGAGGTCCCGGCCGCCCAGCCGGTGCCCGCGCTGCTCACCGGGCTCTGCGCCCGGATCGCGGCCAAGGGGCTGATCCCCCGAGGCGAAGGCTTCGCCCTCCTGCTCGATCCCGACGGGCTCGTGCGGCTCCGATGAGCGGGGCCGATCTCACCGCCGACCTCCGCGCGGTCGCCGCGGAGCGGCTCCAGACGGTCGAGGCGCTGCTCGCGTCGCTGTCGCCGCACGCGCCCGACGACGACCTGCGCGCGCTCGCCCGGGAGCTGCACACCCTGAAGGGCGAGGCGCGGCTCGTCGGCATGATCGACGTGGCCGACCGGGTGCACGCCGCCGAAGGCGCGGCGGCCGCCTTCGCCGCCGACCTGGGCTCGGCCGAGGCGCGCGCCGCGCTCTACGACGCGCTCGACGCCATCGCCGAGCGCCTCGCGGCCAGCGCCGCCCCGGTGGGCGAGGGCGGCCGCCCGAGCGAGGCCCGGATCGCGCGGCTCGCCGACCTCGCGCTGGCGGCCCGGGGTGGAGACGCGGCCCTGCGCGGCATCGCGGCCGAGCTCGGGCAGCTGCGCGAGGAGCTGTCGCACCTGCGCGCGGCCTCGGGCCGGGACGCGGACCCGCACGCGCTCGGCCTTCGCCTGGACCGGGTCGAGCGGCACGCCGCCCACGCCGCCGCCGCCGCCCGCGCGGCCCTCGCCGACGCCCGGGAGCACGCCGACGCGCTCGACGCCGCCGCCCGCGCGCTCGCGCTCGTGCCCCTCGGCGGCCTGCTCGGGGCCCAGCGCGCGGCGGTGCGGCGCATGTCGGCCGAGCAGGGCAAGGAGGTCGAGGTCGCGATCGAGGGCGCGGAGGTCGAGGTCGACGGCGAGGTGCTCGAGGCGCTGCGCGTGCCCCTGGTGCACCTGGTGCGGAACGCGATCGATCACGGGCTCGAGACCCCCGCCGAGCGGGTCCGCGCCGGCAAGCCCGGGCGCGGCCTGCTGCGGCTGGAGGCGTGGGTGGACGGCTCCGAGGTGGAGCTCCAGGTGTCGGATGACGGCCGCGGGATCGACGTGGCCGCGGTCCGGGCGCGCGCGCTCGAGATGGGCGCCATCGGGCCGGACGCGGACGACTCCGAGGCCCTGCGCGCCGTGCTCTGGCCGGGGCTCAGCACCCGCGCCGCGCCGAGCGCCACCTCCGGCCGCGGCGTCGGCCTCGACGCGGTCGCCAGCGCGCTGGCCGCGGTCGGCGGCAAGGTGCACGTCGAGAGCGAGCCCGGGCGCGGCGCGACGGTGCGGCTCCGGGTGCCCGGCGCGCGGGTGGTCTCGCAGGGCGCGGTCCTCGAGGCGGCGGGCAGCGCCTGGGTCGTGCCGGCCCGGTCGGTGCGCGCGGTGCACGATCTGGCCGCGGCGCCGCCCGAGCGGGCGGGAGCCGGCTGGATCGTGCGGCTCGACGACGCGCGCCTCCGCTACGCCCCCCTCGCCGACGCGCTCGGGGCGCCGGCCCGCGCTCGCCCCCGGCGGGTGGTCGTGCTCACGGACGGCCGGGGCACGATCGCGCTCGGGGTCGATCGCTGCCGCGGCGTGCAGCGCATCACCGTGCGACGCGACGCGGGCCTGGTCGCCGATCTCGCGCTGCTGTCGGGCGCCGCGGTGCTGGACGACGGCGAGGTGGTCCCGCTGCTCGATGTGGGCGCGCTGGTCGAGGGGGCGCTGGCCGGGGTCGGGCTGGCCGATGCGACGCCCTCGGGCCCTCGTGAGATCCGGCGTCGCCGGGTGCTGGTGGTGGACGACTCCGAGCTCATGCGGGACGTCGCCGCCTCGGCGCTCCGCGACATGGGGCACGAGGTGCGCGAGGCGGTCGACGGCGAGGACGCCCTGCGGGTCGCGCGCGCCGCGCCGCCCGATCTGGTGGTGACCGACCTCGACATGCCGGTGATGGACGGCTTCGCGCTGCTCGAGGCGCTGCGGGCCGACCCGGACACCGCGCGCACGCCGGTCGTGGTCTTCACCAGCAGCGACGGCGACGCGGCGCTGCGGCGCGCGGGCGCCCTCGGCGCGGACGCCTACGTCGTGAAGTCGCGGCTCTCGCGGGTCGAGCTCGAGCGCGCCGTCCTCGGCTTGCTGTCGCGGGAGGCGGGATGAGGCCGCTGCGCGTGCTGCTCGCCGACGACTCGCCTCTCTTCTTTCGCTGGGTCGAGACCGAGCTGTCGCACGAGACGCTGACGATCGTGGGCCGGGCCCAGAACGGCGCCGACGCCTGCGCGATGGTGGAGCGGCTCGCGCCCGACCTGGTCCTGATGGACGTGCACATGCCGGTGATGGGCGGGCTCGACGCGGTCGCCGCGATCATGGCCCGGCGGCCCACGCCGATCGTGATGGTCACCGGCGACCCACGCGGGGAGGAGGGGGCGCTGGCGTTCGAGGCGCTGCGCCGCGGGGCCCGGGACCTGATCCCGAAGCCGTCGCGCTGGCGGCTCGGGCCGGCGGAGCGGGTGGCCTGGCGCCGAAAGCTCCACGCCCTGGCCGGCCGGGGAGGAGCGACCCGATCGGCCCCCCCGCCGGCGAGGCCGCCGCGCACCGACGCCGCCCGGCCGGCCGAGGTGATCGGGGTGGGCGCGTCGACCGGCGGCCCGGCCGCGCTCGCCGCGTTCCTGGGCGGGCTGCCGTCGACGCTGTCGGTGCCGGTGCTCGTGGTGCAGCACCTCGCGCCCGGCTTCGTCGACGGCCTCGCCCGCTGGCTCGCGCGGGACACCCGGCTGGAGGTGCGGGTCGCGGTCGACGGCGAGCGTCCGTCGGCGGGCGACGTCTTGATCGCGCCGGACGGCGCCCACCTCTCGTGGCCGGGCGCGCGGGTCCGCATCGAGCCGGCGCGCGGCGGGCACGTCCCGTCGATCGACGTGCTCTTCGGGTCCCTCGCGCGCAGCCGGGGCGCCGCGGCGCTCGGGGTGCTGCTCACCGGGATGGGGACCGACGGGGTCGAGGGCATGGCCGCGCTGCACGAGGCCGGCGCGCTCACCCTCGCGCAGGACGCCGAGAGCAGCGTCGTCTGGGGCATCCCCGGCGCGGCCGCGGCCCGGGGCGTGGTCGCGGAGCTCGGGCCACCGGCGAGCCTCGCTCGCCTCGCCGCCCGGGCCACCCGGAGGGTCGCGTGAGCCTCGAGCGCCGCCTGTCCGAGCTCGCCGCGCGCTACGGCCTGCGGCCGCCCGAGTCCCCGCGGGTGCGGCGCGCCCTCGAGCGCGCCCTGGCCGCGCGCGGCGGCCTCGAGGACTGCCTCCCGCTCGTCACCAACCACCACACCTGGTTCCTCCGCGACCGGGCGCAGCTCGAGGGGCTCGTGAGCCGGGCGCGCCCGGGCGCGCGGGTCTGGAGCGCCGGCTGCGCGACCGGCGAGGAGCCGTACTCGATCGCGATGCTCGCCGCGCTCGCCGGCGCCCGCCTCGAGGTGCACGCGACCGACGTGGTGCCGCAGGTGGTGGAGCGCGCCCGGGCCGGTCGTTACGCGGAGCTCGCGCTCCGGGCGGTGGAGCCGGCGCTGCGCGCGCGCTTCTTCGTGACCGACGGAGACGCGCACGCCGTCGCGCCCGGGCTGCGCGCGCGCGTGAGCTTCGGGGTGCACAACCTCTGCGAGCCGCCCCCGAACCCGGGCGGGTGGGACGCGATCGTCTGCCGGAACGTCCTGATCCACTTCGAGCCCGAGGCGGCCCGGAGCGTGGTGGCGCGCCTCTGCTCGGCCCTCGCCCCGGGCGGTCGCCTCGTGCTCAGCGCCGCCGACGCGCTCCTCGCGCCGCCCCCGAGCCGCGCGCCGCGGCCGCGTCCCGCCCCTCGCCCTTCGTCCAGCCCGCCTCCTCGGCCCGCCACGCGTCCGCGGCGGCCTTCGCGACCGCCTGTGGAGTCCGGGCTCGCCCACCTGAACGAGGGGAACGACCGCGCCCGCGCGCGCGATCACGACGGAGCCCTCACCGCCTACGCGAACGCCTGGGAGGATCGAGATCCCCGGCTCGCGGCCGAGGCGCGGCTGCTGGCGGGGGTGGCGCTGCGGCGCCGGGGCGACCTCGACGTGGCGCTGCGCGCGCTCCGCGAGGCGACCTTCCTCGATCCCTCGCTCTGGCAGGCGTGGTGGACCCTCGGCGCGGTCGCGGAGGCGCTGGGCGCCAGCGAGCGCGCGGCCGCCGCCCTCGAGGCCGCGCGGAACGCGCTCGCCGGCCCGCGCCCCCGCCGCCTCGTCTCCGACGTCGTCGGCCTCGCCGGCCTCGATCTCGCCCCCGAGCGCGCGCGCGTCCTGCTCGCGCGGCGCGCCTTTCCCGATCCCGGAGGAGCCTCATGGACACCCACGACCCCCACGTGAGCGCCAGCCTGGAGCGGCGCACGGAAGCCTTCCGCCGCCGCTTCGTCATGACCATCGCCGGCGTGCTCCTGCTGTTCGGCCTCACCGGCGTGCTCGTGTACGCGACGGTCGGCGCGGAGGGCGGCTCGATCGCCACCGTGGCCGTGACCACCGTGACCTGCCTCGTGACCCTGATGCTCTCGTTCGGCGGCCGCGCCGACCTCGGGGCGCGGGTGCTGCTGGCCGGCCTCGTGGGGAGCGCCGCGGTGACCCTCTTCCGAGGGGTCGGCGGCACCTTCGCGATCGGGACCCTGCAGACGCTCTTCCTGGTTGCGTTCCTCGCGCCGTTCCTCCTGCCGCGCGCCTACACCGTCGGCACGGTGGCCGGGGCGATGCTCGTGGTGCTCGGCGCGTACGGGAAGGCGCTGCTCGGCGGCGAGGTGACGTGGGCCGACGCGGGCCCGGTCGGCATGGGCAGCTCCATCCTGCTCGCCGCGGTCGCCGGCATGGGCTTCGTCTTCGTGCGCCACGCGGACGAGAACCTCGGCCTGCTCCGGGCGCGGCTCGACGACATCGAGGTGGTCATGGAGCGCGCCCGCCGGATCGCGGCCGGGGATCTGAGCGGCGACGTGGACGGCGACGGCGACGTGCCCCGCACCGTGCGGGCGATGCTCGGCAGCCTCCGCGAGATGGTCTCGCAGATCCAGGAGACCGCCGCCCAGCTCGCCTCGGCCACCCAGGAGATCGGCGCGATGGCCCGCCAGCAGGAGGAGAGCGCGGTCGAGCAGTCGAGCGCGGTCGAGGAGACGCGTCGGACCATCGAGGCGATGCTCGGCAGCTCTCGCGAGATCGCCGTCTCGGCCCGCGGGGTGGCCGAGAACGCCGAGGCCACCCTCGAGAACGCGCGCACCATCGACGAGAGCCTCGACGGCCTGCGCCGTCACACCGAGCGCATCGCGGAGATCCTCGACGTCATCAAGGACATCGCGAACAAGTCGGAGCTGCTCGCGCTCAACGCGGCGCTCGAGGGGGCGAAGGCCGAGGAGGCCGGCCGCGGCTTCTCGCTGGTGGCGGCGCGCATGCAGCGGCTGGCCGAGGACGTCATGGCGAGCGTGCGCGACGTCAAGACGCTCACCGACGACATCCGCGGGGCCACCCGCGCCACCACCGAGGCGACCGCCGGCGCGACCCGGATCGCGGCCGACACCACCGACGCCGCGCACCGGATCAGCGCGGTCACCCGCGACCAGGAGCGCAGCACCGAGGAGGTCACCCGGGCGATGAACGACATCGCGAGCGCGGCCACCCAGACGACGGCCGGCACCAACCAGACGCTGCAGGCGGCCCGGGATCTCTCGCAGCTGGCCGAGCGCCTCGGCGGGCTCGTCCAGCGCTTCCAGATCTGAGGTCGTTCAGGGCTCGAGGAAGACCGGGTTGCTGACCGCGAACGGGCGGCGGCCCGGGTGCACCGGCGCGAGGTCGCCTTCGGCCGAGACGTGGAACACGACCCAGGAGCCGCTCGCCGCGACCGGGGCCTCGAGGCCGCTGGCCCGGAGCCGGACGACCGGGTTGGTCGGGTCGCGGTCCGCCTCGCGCAGCGCGATGGTCTCGGTCGTCACGCCGTCGACGATGACCTCGAGCGTCATCGCGCCCTCGATCCAAGAGGCCGCCTGCACGACCAGCTCGAACGCGGCCGACGCGCCCACGCCGGTGGCCGTCTCGCCGGGGCCGACGCCGCCCGGGCCCACGACGTCGAGGTAGATGCCGCCGCTGATCACGCTGTCGCCGGCCTCGGTCACGTCCCGGACCAGGTTCGGGTCGAGCGCGCGCGGGTCGTCGGTGCCGAGGTCGAGGCAGGTGCGCGGGTAGCCCACCGGCGAGCCGTAGATGTCGTGGCTGTCCGACGAGCCCACCGCGAACACCCGGCGGCCGCTCGAGAGGAGGGCGAACCAGTCGGCGACCTCGTCGGCCGCCTGCTCGAACGAGTCGTCGTTGAAGACCTCGACCAGCGAGAAGTCCTCGTCCCAGTGATCGGCGCGGGCCACGGTGCCGGTGTCCCGGTCGAAGCCGGCGGCGTTGAAGTAGCCGCCGAAGGTGCCGCCGCTGCGGGGGTGATGGATGATCAGCGCCGGCTCCTCCGGTCGCGCGCGCACGTCGGCGAAGACCGCCGGCGGCAGCCGGCCGATCCACGAGATCGCGCTCCCGCTCTGCTGCGCGCGATCCTCGACGAGCGGGAAGACCCCGAAGTGGCCCCACGCGAAGGTCGTCAGCTCCTCGCCGCCGATGCCGAACGCGTGGTCGGCGAGGCCCATGTCCTCGATGACCGGCTGGAAGTCGTTGACCCACTCGTGGTCCGCGCGCACCGCGATCTCGAGGCCGTCGGCGATGAGCCCGGCGAGCTTGAGCCGCGGCGAGTCCGGCGAGTCGGGGCTGCGGTGGGTGTGGATGTGATAGTCGGCGCACATCACGCCGGTCGTGTCGACCACGCGCTCGAGGGCGGCGCCGACCACCAGCGTCTCGCCGCCGGTCGCGGTGACCCGCTGGCTGAAGAGCTCCCACTCGAAGCCGCGCGAGACGTAGACGTCGTGCTCCCCGGCCGCGACGGTCAGCTCGACCGCGCCGTCGGTGGAGAAGGCGACGTGCGCCCGCCCGTTCCTGGGGTCGCGCTCGCCGAAGTCGGCCGGCACCGCGGGCGCGCCGCCGACCGGGGCCACCTGCACGCGCGCCGGGATGCTCTCGCCGGTGGCCACGTCGGTCACCTCGACCCGCAGCGTCGCGAGCGCGGGGAGGGTGAGGTCGACCGCCTCGTCGGCGGTCGCCACCTCCACCGGGCCGAGCGGCGCCGCGCCGAGCACGTGGGCGAAGAGCTGCACGTCCTCCTCGGGCACGTCCACCGAGAACGCGCCGTCGGCCCCCACCAGGGTGCGCGCGAAGTGTCGGCCGTCGGCGCGCCGCACGTGGACCCGCGCCTCCGGGGCCGGTGAGCCGTCGGCGTGGCGTACGACCCCGGTGACCGTGCGGAGCGTCTCTCCGCGGTGGTCGGCGAGCGCGGTCTGCAGCCCGGAGAGCCCCGGGCCGCCCAGGACCATGGTCGCCATCGGGATGGCGGCGACCGAGCAGCCCTCGACGATCTGCCGGCCGGTGTTGAACACCATCACCCCGCTCTGCTCGAGCAGGGGCGCGAGCTCCACGCCCTCGGGCGCGAGGTAGGCGTAGCTGGTGCCGGCGTCGTCGACGAAGGCGGCCATCGGCACCGCCGCGTCGGGCCGCACGAAGCCGCCGTCCTCGGTCCAGAGGGGCATGCGGTAGTGCTGGAAGAAGGCGTGCACCATGAAGGGGGCGCGCGCGCCGCGGGGCGAGGGCTGGCCCACGTGCATCACGATCTCGACCGCGTTCGAGCCGGGCTGCATCACGTAGTCCATCGCGCCCGGCAGCCCCGAGTAGTCCTCTCCGGGCAGGAGATCCTCGAGGAGGTCGCCGGCGAACTCGAGGCGACCGAGCGGCCCGATCGCGCGGATCACCGCCGCCTCGCCGTCGGAGCCGTCGTTCAGCACGGTGACCGACTCGGTCTCGACCAGGAAGGCGCCGAAGCCGAAGAGGATCTCGTTGAAGTCGCCCGCCTCGACCAGCCGTCCGTCCTCGACCCGCGCGATCCCCACCGGGCGCCCGCCGTGGCGGTCGTACATGTCCGAGAGGCCGGTGTCCTCGATGAGCAGCGCGACCTCGCCGTTGGTGATCACGAAGTCGTCTTCGGCCCACACCGCGAGCCCGAGCCGATCCTCGGGCAGCTGCGCCGCCGTGATCCGCCCCGCCCGCGACTGCCCCGCGGGCACGGTCAGCGGGTCGGCGGCGCCGTCGTCGCCCGCCTCGAAGTCGGGGAGGGCGTCGCAGCTGGGCGGCGGCCCGGTGTCCTCGGGCACCCGGGCGTCGTCGGGCGCCGGGTCACCGTCGCAGGCGAGGAGGACGAGCGTGGCGAGGAGGAGTCGAAGGCGTGACACGCGGACCAGCCTACCGCTGGTTCAACCAACCGAACAGGGGCGCGGGGAGCGTTTGGAGGGCCTCGGACCGCGTGCTACTGCGGCGCGTCATGACCATCGAGATCCGCGAGCACACGCCTGGCGCCGACATCGACGACTTCGTCCGCGCGGGGCGCGTGGTGTTCGAGGGCGATCCCGCGTGGGTGCCGCCCCTCGACTTCGACTTCCGGGCGCGGCTGACCCCGGCGAAGAACCCCTTCTTCCAGCGCGGCGAGGTCACGCTCTTCACCGCGTGGAAGGACGGTCGCCTGGTCGGGCGCACCTCGGCCCAGATCGATCACGAGCACCTGCGGCTGCACGACGACGCGACCGGCTTCTTCGGCTTCTTCGACACCATCGACGACGACGAGGTGGGCGCGGCGCTGATCGACGCGGCGGCCGCGTGGCTCCAGCGTCGCGGCATGAAGAAGATGCGTGGGCCGCTCTCGCTCAACATGAACGAAGAGGTCGGCGTGCTCATCGAGGGCCACGAGCACCCGCCCGTCGTCCTCATGGGCCACTCGCGGGTGTGGCAGGACCGCGTGGCCGGTGCGGCGGGCCTCGAGAAGGAAAAGGACTTCTTCGCCTGGCGGTTCGAGACCGGCAAGATCCCGAAGCGGGCCGAGCGCGCCTGGGAGAACGTGCAGGGCCTCCCCGAGGTGAAGCTCCGCACGGTGGAGCCGCGCAAGATGGATCGCGAGCTGGCGATCATCATGGAGATCTTCAACGACGCCTGGAAGGAGAACTGGGGCTGGGTCCCGGCGACGGAGACGGAGGTGAAGAAGATGGGCGAGGAGCTGCGCTTGATCCTCGACCGCGACCTCGCGTTCATCGCCGAGATCGACCACGAGCCGGTCGCGATGTGCATCGCGCTGCCCAACCTCAACGAGGTCATCCGTGACTTCGACGGCAAGCTCGGCCCGGTCCAGCTCGCCAAGATGCTCTGGCGCCTCAAGGTGAAGCGGCCCAAGAGCGCGCGCCTGATGATGCTCGGCATCCGCTCGAAGCTCCGGGGCAGCAAGAAGTACGGCGGCCTGAGCCACGCGCTCTACGTCGAGATCGCGCGCCGCGGCGAGGCGGCCGGCTACCAGTGGGGCGAGCTCAGCTGGACCCTCGAGGACAACGCCCCGGTCAACCTCGGCATCCGCTCGATGGGCGCGAAGATCTACAAGAAGTACCGGGTGTACGAGCGGGAGCTGGCCCAGTGATGGAGACGCGCGAGCTGGCGCTGGTGGCGCACTTCCTCGGGCTGATCTTCTGGATCGGCGGCAGCGTCGTGGCCGGCACCGTGGCCGCCTACGCCGCCCGCGACGACAACGGTCCCGGGATGGTGGCGGCCCGCAAGGCGATGGTGTTCTGGGCGACGCCGGGCATGCTGCTCGCCTGGGGCGGCGGCCTCAGCGTGCTCCTTCCGTCGTTCGGCGAGCTCTACGCGCGCGCCGGCTGGATGCACGCCAAGATCACCGTGCTCCTGGTCCTGACCGCGCTCACCGGGGTGATGTCCGGGCGAGTGCGCAAGGCCGCGGCCGGCATCAAGCCCGCGCCGCCCAAGCTCCTCGACGGCGTGGCGATCGGCCTCGCGGTCGGCGCGCTCCTCGTCCTGGTGCTGGCGAAGCTCAAGCCGTTCTGAAGCCGCGCGTTCACGCCCCGTCGGCTCGACCCTGTGAACCGTGGGGTCCAGCCGACGTGCTTCGGGCGTCGATCGCGCCTCTCGCGGGCTTGGCATGCATCTGGCTGCCCTGGAATGACGTGATGATCCGACGAACCGCCTTCGTGTCCCTCCTCGGCTCGGTCCTCTTCCTCGTCGGCTGCGGCGGCGACCACGGGCTCACCGCCCGCGGATCCGTCACCGCCGAGGCGGACGGCCGCACGACCGGGTTCACCTTCCCCTCCGACACCCGCATCGACGTGGCCGGGGACGGGGCGGCGGGCCTGGTCACCGGGGAGTGCGAGATGGCCCAGGTCGGAGAGGACGCCTGGGGGCTCGTCGTGACGATCCGTCGCGGCGCCACCGTCGACGACCTCGGGCTCTCGAGCGTCACCCTCATGCAGCGCACCGACGCCGAGCCGAGCGCTGGCCGGGTCGAGGCCGAGCTCGGCACCACCAGCTACGGCGGCGCGTGCGAGATCGACGTCCCCTACGCGGTCGAGGACGGCGGCATGGTCGGCCTGACCGGCAGCTGCGAGGTCGCCGACGCGGACGGCCAGACCGCCCGCGTCGAGCTCGAGCTCGACCTCGTGGGCTGCACCGTCATCTGACGCGCCCTCCTCGGGTGGTCTCGACCTGGAGGCGGTGGCCGTCGCTGCGCACGGTGACCGCGCCGTCGCGATCGGTGCGGAGCGCGCGGGGCACGAGGGCGGTGAGCCGCGCCCACACCTCCGGGTGAGGGTGGCCGAAGCGGTTCTGGCGGCCGGCGCTGACCACCGCCACCCGGGGGCGGAGGCGTGAGAGCAGGGCCTCGCCCGACGACGTGCGCGAGCCGTGGTGGGCGACCTTCAGCACGTCGACCGGCCGCACCCGGCGGACGAGCCCCTCCTCTCCGTGCGCCTCGACGTCGCCGGTGAACAGGAACCGGTGGACGCCGAAGGAGATCTCGAGGACCAGCGAGTTGTCGTTCGGGCCCCAGCCGGCGTCGAAGTCGGGGCAGGGCCAGAGCACCCGCACGATCGCGCCCCCGAACGCCCGGGGCCCCGTGCAGAGCTCGGGCGGATGGCGCACCCGGCGGCCGGCGAGCAGGGCCGCCACCGCGCCCTCGGGCTGCTCGACCTCGGCCTGGCCGCTGTCCCAGATCTCCCCGACCTCGGCCACCCCGAGCAGGGCCGCCGCGCCGCCGTAGTGATCGGGGTGGGGGTGGGAGAGCGCGAAGACGTCGACCCGGTCCCGGCGGCGCGCCCGGAGCAAGGGCGCGAGGACCCGCTCGCCCGGATCGGGGCCGCCCCCGGCTGCGCCGCCGGCGTCGATCACCATGAGCGAGCCGTCCGGGAGGTCGACGAGGGCCGCGTCCCCCTGGCCGACGTCGAGGAAGGTGACCCGCAGCGCGCCCGTCGGCTGCTCTCGGTGCCGGAGGTGCAGCTCCGCGCCGGCCAGGGTCAGGCAGAGCAGCGCGCAGATCCCGAGTCGCCGTGGCCAGGTGCGCGCCGCGAGCAGCGCGAGGCAGGCCGCGCCGAGCAGGGTCCCCTGGGCCACGTCGAGGGGAGGGAGGTCGCGGCCGAGGGGCACGCTCGAGAACACCTCCGAGGTCGCGAAGAAGGCGCTCGCGCAGGCCTCGACCAGCGGCGCGGTGACGCCTCCCGCGCCGGGGGCGACGGCCGCGATCGCGCCGTGGGCGGCGATCGAGGGCAGGACGAGCACCGCGGCCACCGGGACCACCACGAGGTTCGCGAGCAGGCCGACCAGCGGCAGGTCGCCGAAGAGCCAGACGACGATCGGCGCGGTGGCGACCATCGTGCGCGCGGCGACGACGAGCCCGGCCCGCACGAACCCGCGGGCGGCGGGCGCGCCGGTCACGAGCGCGGCGGTGGCCACGATCGAGAGGGCGAACCCGGGGCGCGCCAGATCGTCGGGCCTCGACACCCCCAGCGCGAGGGCCGCGGCCGCGGTGACGGCGACCGGCCGAGGGCGGCGACCCGAGGCGGTGAGGCCCCACGCGATCGACGCGGTCACGGCGGCCCGCCAGGCGCTCGGGGCGTCGCCGACGAGGGTGGCGTAGGCGAGTGCGACCGGGATGCCGAGCGCGTGGGCCAGGCGGCGGGTGTCGATCCGCGCGGCCAGCGGCTCGAGGCGCGCGAGCGTGAAGCCGAGGAGCAGCACCACCGCGCCCGCGAGCAGGGTCACGTGGAGCCCGCTCACCGCCAGGACGTGGGACAGCCCAGCCCCGCGGACCGCGTCCCGGTGGTCGTCGTCGAGCGCGCGGGTCTCGCCGAGCAGCAGGGTGCGCCCGAGCCCGGCCGCGGTGCGCGAGAGGGTCGCCTCGAGCCCGTCGCGAATGCGCGCGCGCAGGGCGTGTCCGAGCCGATGCCAGGGAGGCGGAGCGCGCGAGATCCGCACCGGGCCGACGACCCGGCCGCCCCCGTCGGTCGCCCGCGCGCTCGGCCAGTCCGGGTGGGGGCTCGGGTTGAAGAAGCGCGCGCGCGGGCTGATCCGCGCGATCGCGGCGACGTGCGCGCCCTCCGGCGCGTCGAGCCCGGCGACCGCCAGCCGGATCCCGGCGAGCGGCTGCCCGGTCTCGAGCACCCGACCCTCGCGAACCCGCAGCACCGCCACCGGCCGGCGCCCGGTCCACGCCCGCTCGACCACCCCCTCGACGCGCGCCGCGCCGGTCGGGACCTCGCGAGGCGCCGTCGGCGTCGCGGCCGTCGCCTGCCCCGCGAGCAGCGCCAGCGCGAAGAACACCCACCGCCCGGCCTTGCCCGGCCACGCCGCCGCGCCGTGGGTGGAGCCCACGATCAGGAGCCCGCCGCCCAGCACCGCCGCGCACGCCATCCACGCGAACGGCAGCCGCGCGCCGAGCGCCGCGCCCCAGGCGCCCACCAGGAACCCCACCGCCAGCCAGCTCAGCGCACCCATGCACCGAAGCAAAACAAACTTCGTGCCGGGAGGCGCTCGACGGAATCACGCGGCTTTTCACCGCTCCGGGGTGGCGGCCGCCACCCGCCCGCCGGCGGTCCGCCACCCTCCCGGGATGGCGACTACCAGTCGACCTCGACGCCGCGCTCGGCCAGGCGGTAGGCCGGGTTGAGCGCGCGGAGGCGCCGGACCTCGGCGATCACCCGCTCCGCCACCGCGTCCACCTCTGCTTCGGTGTTGATGCGCCCGAGGCCGAACCGGAGCGACGCGTGCGCTCGCTCCTCTTCGACGCCCATCGCCCGGAGCACGTAGCTCGGCTCGAGGCTGGCGCTGGTGCACGCGCTCCCGCTGCTCACCGCCACCGTCTCCTTGAGGGCGAGCATCAGCGCCTCGGCCTCGACGAAGGGGAAGCTCACGTTGAGGTTTCCCGGGTGGCGGCCCGCGTCGAGCGGCGGCCCGTTGAGCTGCGCGTCGAGCGCGCCGGAGAGCGTCGCCCAGAGCCGGTCCCGGAGCGCGCGGGCGTGCGCGGCGTTCGCGTCGCGCTCCTCTCTCGCGATCCGCGCCGCCTCGCCCATGCCGACGATCGCGGGGACGTTGAGGGTGCCCGAGCGCATGCCCCGCTCGTGCCCGCCGCCGTCGATCTGCCCGACCAGCCGCACCCGCGGGCCCCGTCGCCGGACCCACAGCGCGCCGACGCCCTTGGGCCCGTACATCTTGTGGGCGCTGAGGCTCACGAGGTCGACGCCCATCGCGTCCACGTCGAAGGGGAGGGTGGCGAGCCCCTGCACGGCGTCGCAGTGGAAGAGCACGCCGCGCGCCTTCGCGACCTGGCCGATCTCCGCGATGGGCTGCACGGCGCCGACCTCGTTGTTCACCCACATCACGCTGATCAGGGTGGTGTCCTCGCGGATCGCGCCGGCGACCGCCTCCGCCGAGACGCGCCCGTCCGCGTCGACGTCGAGGTAGGTGACCTCGGCTCCGCCTCGCTCGAGGCGCTTGCAGGTGTCGAGCACCGCCTTGTGCTCGATCCGCGTGGTGATCACGTGGCCGGGCGTCGCGTCGGCCACGCCCTTGATCGCGAGGTTGTCGCTCTCGGTCGCGCCGCTGGTCCACACGACCTCGCGCGCGCTTCCGCCGATCAGCGCTGCCACCTGCTCGCGGGCGCGCTCGACCGCCTCCTCGGCCTCCCAGCCGAAGGCGTGGCTGCGGCTCGCGGCGTTGCCGAAGCGCTCGGTCAGCCACGGCATCATCGCCTCCAGCACCCTCGGCTCGAGCGGGGTGGTGGAGTGATGGTCCATGTAGACCGGCCGCGTCACAGCAGGCCGAGCTCGAGCTTCGCCTCGTCGGTCATCCGGTCCTTGGTCCACGGGGGGCTCCAGGTGAGCTTCACGTGGGAGGTGCGCACGCCGCTCACGCCGCCCACCTTCTCCGCCACCTCGCGCACCAGCGTCCCGGCCACCGGGCAGCCCGGCGCGGTCAGGGTCATCTCGATCTCGACGTTCTTCTCGTCGTCGATCTCCACCCCGTAGATGAGCCCGAGGTCGTAGAGGTTGAGCGGGATCTCCGGGTCGTAGACGGTCTTGAGCGCCTCGACGATCCGCTCCTCGAGCTCCGCGTTCGGGACCTCCTCCGAGACCTCGCCGCTGCCGGCCGAGAACTCGTCGACCCGCTCGCTCTCCGGGCGCTGCCCCACCACCCCGAGCGACACCTTGCCGTGCTCACGCCTGATGAGCTCCGGGTCGATGCGCTTGGTCTTGAGGTGCTCGATGTCGTCGGCCACGCTCACCGCCTTCACTCGGTCGAGACCTCGTCCTGGCCCTCGAGCGCCGCGGTCAGCGTGTGCCAGGCGAGGGTCGCGCACTTCACGCGCATCGGGAACTCGGCCACGCCGGCGAACACGCTCAGCGTCTCGAGCTCCTCGTCGAGGAGGTCGGGCTCGGCCTCGCCCTTCACCATGGCGAGGAAGGTGTCGAAGTACTGCTTCGCCTCGGCGAGCGTCTTGCCCTTCACCGCCTCGGTCATCGTCGAGGCGCTCGCGGTGCTGATCGCGCAGCCCTGGCCCTGGAAGCCGACGTCGCGGATCACGTCGCCCTCGACCTCGATCTTCACGGTGATCTTGTCGCCGCAGAGCGGGTTGTAGCCGTCGGCCTCGTGGGTGGCGCCGTCGGGGAACCGGAAGTTCCGCGGGTTCTTCCCGTGGTCCAGCACGTACTCCTGGTACAGCTCGCGCAGCTCGCTCACGAGAACATCTCCTGAACCTTCACCAGCGCCTTCACCAGCGCGTCGAGGTCGGCCTCGGTGTTGTAGACGCCCAGCGAGGCGCGCGCGGTGGCGGGGATGCCGAAGCGCTCCATCACCGGCTGCGTGCAGTGGTGCCCGGTGCGGATGGCCACGCCCTCCGCGTCGACGATGGTGCCGATGTCGTGCGGGTGCGCGTCGTCCATCACGAACGAGAGCACGCCGATCTTCTCGGGCGCGGTGCCCACGAGCCGGAGGCCCTTCACCGTCTTCAGCGCCTCGGTGCCGTAGGCGAGCAGCTCCTGCTCGCGCCGGGCCACGTTCTCGCGGCCGAGCGCCTCGAGGTAGTCGATCGCCGCCCCGAGCCCGATCGCGCCCGCGATGTTCGGCGTGCCCGCCTCGAACTTCGTCGGCGTCGAGGCGTAGGTGGTCTTCTCGAAGGTGACCGAGCGGATCATGTCGCCGCCGCCCTGGTACGGCTCCGCCTCGTTCAGCAGCTCCGCGCGGCCCCAGAGGGCGCCGACGCCGGTCGGCCCGTAGACCTTGTGACCGCTGAACACGTAGAAGTCGCAGCCGATCGCCTGCACGTCGACCGGCACGTGCGGCGCCGCCTGCGCGCCGTCGAGCAGCACCTTGGCGCCCACCGCGTGGGCTCGCTCGGTGATCTCGCGGACCGGGAGCACCGTGCCGAGGCTGTTCGACACGTGGCTGCACGCGACGAGCTTCACGCGCTCGTCGAGCTTGGCCTCCACGTCCTCGAGCCGGACCTCGCCGGCGTCGGTGATCGGCACCACCGACAGCTCCGCGCCGGTCTGCTGGCAGAGGATCTGCCAGGGCACGATGTTGCTGTGGTGCTCGAGCCCGGTGATCAGGATCCGGTCCCCGGCGCCGAGCCGCGGTCGCGCCCACGCCTGGGCGACGAGGTTGACGCCCTCGGTGCAGCCGCGGACGAAGACGACCTCCTTCTTCTGCGGCGCGTTGAGGAAGGCCTGCACCTTCCCCCTGGCCGCTTCGTAGGCGATCGTCGCGCGCTGGCTCAGCATGTGGACGGCGCGGTGGATGTTGGCGCAGTCCTCGGCGTAGACCTTGGTGACCGCGTCGATCACCGCCTGCGGCTTGAGCGCGGTCGCCGCGCTGTCGAGGTAGACGAGCGGCTTGCCGTGCACCTGCTGGTGCAGGGCCGGGAAGTCGCGCCGCACGCGCTCGGCGTCGACGGCGGGCGAGGTGGCCGCGGAGGGCTGCGTGGCGAGCTCGGTCATTCGGTCAGCTCCCGGATGGCGTCCCCGTGGGGCAGCCGGTCGAGCACCCGATCGCTCGCGCGCTTCACGAGCGGCGCGTGCGCGATGCGGTCGATCAGCTCCCGCACGAAGGCGAAGGTCAGGATGTCCCGCGCCTGGCTCTCGGGGACGCCGCGCGAGCGCATGTAGAAGAGCGAGCTCTCGTCGACGGTCCCGATGGTCGCGCCGTGGCTCGCCGAGATGTCGTCCGCGTCGATCTCGAGGTGCGGCTTGGTGTCGATGGTCGCGTCGTCGCTGAGCAGGAGGTTGCGGTTCTCCTGGTGCGCGGCCGACTGCTGCGCGTCGCGCTGTACGATGCCCATCGCGTTGAACACGGCGTGGCCGCGCCCGTCGAGCAGCCCGCGGTAGCGCACGTGGCTCGTGCAGTGACCGGCCGCGTGCTCGACCCGGACCTGGTGGTCCACGTGCTCGGATCCGTCGACGTGGTAGACGCCGTCGAGGTGGGCCTCGCTGCCGGGCCCGATGAAGCGGGTGGTCAGCTCGAGCCGCGTCAGCCCGCCGCCGAGGCTCACCACCCGCGAGCCGTAGAAGGCGTCGCGGTCGAGCGCCACGCTGAGGTAGGCGAGCTGCAGCGCCCGCGGCGTGCCGTCGGTGATCCGCGCGTGATCCAGCCGCGCGTTCGCGCCGACCTGCACCTCACAGACCGTGTTGGTCAGGTGCTTGGCCTCGCCGTCGCGCGTCAGGAAGCTCTCCACCAGGGTCGCCTGGCTGCCCTCGCGAGCCAGCACGACGACCCGCGGATAGCTGGCCTTCGGCGCCGCGCCCGGGCTCGCCACGTGCACCAGGTGCACCGGCGTCTCGACCACGGCGTTCTTCTCGAACACCACCACGGCGCCGTCCTCGAAGAGCGCCGAGCTCAGGGCCGCGAAGTGCTCGGCCGGCGCGAGCTTGCCGAGCACCGGCTCCACCAGCGACGGCTCGTTCTCGAGGACCTCGGCGAGGGAGCGCACGCTGACGCCCGCGGGGGCGCCGCTGGCGGCGGCGAGCCGGCCCTCCGCCAGGACCAGGCGGAACGTGCCGTCATCGCCGAGCGTCTCGTCCACGAACGCCTGCGCGCCGTCGTCGGCCTCCGCGGTCTCGTAGGTCGTCCCGACCACGTCGCGGACCGACGTGAAGCGCCACGCCTCGTGCTTCTTGCCGGGGAAGCCCGTGCTCCGCAGCGTCGCCGTCGCCTCTCGGCGCAGCCCTTGGAGCCACTCCGGGCCCTCGCCCCGCGGCTCGGCGGGCACCGCCGCCATCAACCCTTCCACGCGATCCGTCATGCCTGCGCCTGGATCTCCGCGTAGCCGGTCGACTCGAGCTCCTTCGCGAGCTCCTTGTCGCCCGACTTCGCGATCTTGCCGCCGACGAGCACGTGCACCTTGTCGGGCACGATGTAGTCGAGCAGCCGCTGGTAGTGGGTGATGACCAGCATCGCGCGCTCCTCGGACCGCAGCGCGTTGACGCCGTCGGAGACGATGCGCAGCGCGTCGATGTCGAGGCCGGAGTCGGTCTCGTCGAGGATGGCGAGCTTCGGCTCGAGCGCGGCCATCTGGAAGATCTCGTTGCGCTTCTTCTCGCCGCCCGAGAAGCCGCTGTTGACCGCGCGCTTGAGCAGCTCCTGCGGGAGCTGGACCGTCTTGGCCTTCTCTCGCGCGTACTTCATGAACTGGATCGCGTCGAGCTCGGCCTCGCCGCGCGCCCGGCGGATCGCGTTCACCGCGGCCTTGAGGAAGTAGACGTTGTTCACGCCTGGGATCTCGACCGGGTACTGGAACGCGAGGAACACGCCCTTCGCGGCGCGCGCCTCGGGATCCATCTCCATCAGATCCTCGCCCTCGAAGAGCACGCGGCCCTTCGTGACCTCGTAGCCCTCGCGGCCGGCGAGCACGTAGCTCAGCGTGCTCTTGCCCGAGCCGTTGGGGCCCATGATGGCGTGCACTTCACCGGGCGCGATCTCGAGGTCGATGCCCTTGAGGATGGCCTTGCCATCCACGCTCACGTGGAGGTTCTCGATCTTCAGCATTGTTCTCTCTCGTGATCGCGGTCAGCCGACCGCGCCTTCCAGGCTGATGCCGAGCAGCTTCTGCGCCTCGACCGCGAACTCCATCGGGAGCTCGCTGAGGACTTCCTTGCAGAAGCCGTTGACGATCAGGTTCACCGCGTCCTCCTCGCTGAGGCCGCGCTGACGGCAGTAGAAGAGCTGGTCGTCGCCGATCCGGGTCGTCGTCGCCTCGTGCTCGATCTGGGCCGTCTTGTTCTTCACCTCGATGTACGGGATCGTGTGTGCCCCGCACTCGCTGCCGATCAGCAGCGAATCGCACTGCGTGTAGTTGCGAGCGTTGGTCGCGCCCTTGGCCACGCTGACGCCGCCTCGGTAGGTCTGCTGGCCGTGGCCGGCGCTGATGCCCTTGCTGATGATGGTCGACCGCGTGTCCTTGCCGATGTGCACCATCTTCGTGCCGGTGTCGGCCTGCTGGTAGTTGTTGCTCAGGGCCACCGAGTAGAACTCGCCGACCGAGCCGTCGCCCTCGAGCACGCAGCTCGGGTACTTCCAGGTGATCGCGGAGCCGGTCTCGACCTGCGTCCAGCTGATCTTCGATCGCGCGCCGGCGCACTTGCCGCGCTTGGTCACGAAGTTGTAGATGCCGCCGACCCCGTTCTCGTCGCCGGGGTACCAGTTCTGGACGGTGGAGTACTTGATCTCCGCGTCGTCGTGCGCGACCAGCTCGACCACCGCGGCGTGAAGCTGGTTCTCGTCCCGCATCGGCGCGGTGCAGCCCTCGAGGTAGCTGACGTAGCTGCCCTCGTCGGCGATGATGAGCGTGCGCTCGAACTGCCCGGTGTTGGACGCGTTGATGCGGAAGTAGGTGCTCAGCTCCATCGGGCAGCGGACGCCCTTGGGCACGTAGACGAAGCTCCCGTCGGTGAAGACGGCGCTGTTGAGCGTGGCGAAGAAGTTGTCGGTCGTCGGCACGACCGAGCCGAGGTACTTCTTCACCAGCTCGGGGTGCTTCTTCACCGCCTCGCTGATCGAGCAGAAGATCACGCCGGCCTCGGCCAGCTTCCCCTTGAAGGTCGTCGCCACCGAGACCGAGTCGAAGACCGCGTCGACGGCCACCCCGGCGAGCATCTTCTGCTCGTGGAGCGGGATGCCGAGCTTCTCGTAGGTCTCGAGCAGCTTGGGATCGACCTCGTCGAGGCTCTCCAGCTTCGGCTTCTGCTTGGGCGCCGCGTAGTAGCTGATCGCCTGGTAGTCGATCGCCGGGTAGTCGACCTTGGCCCAGGTCGGCTCCTTCATGCGCTGCCAGTGGCGGAACGCCTTGAGGCGCCAGGCCAGCAGCCACTCCGGCTCCTCCTTCTTGGAGGAGATGAGGCGGATCGTGTCCTCGGTCAGCCCGGGCGGCGCGAACTCCTGCTCGATGTCCGTGACGAAGCCGGCCTCGTACTTCTTGTCGAGGAGCTGGTCGATCTGTTCGGTGCTGCTCATGACTCGATGACCTCTGGACGGGGCTCCGTCCGCTTGCGACCGAGGTTGACGAGGACCGGCGGCGCCGGCCTCGCCATCTCGGCGAGAGAGATCCCCTCGAGGGCCGAGAGGATCGCTTGGTTGATGAGCTGCCAGTTGCCGCGCACGTCGCACTGGCCGCTGAGGGAGCAGTCGTGGTGCTCCTCGATCCCGCACTCGGTGACGCCGATCGGCCCCTCGAGGGTGGCGATGATCTCGGCCACCGAGATCTCGCCCGGGGTCCGCGCGAGCCGGTAGCCGCCGTGCGCGCCCCGGACGCTGTCGACGAGCTCGGCCCGCCCGAGGACCTTGAGGATCTTGCTCACCGTGGGCTGGGGGATGCCGGTCTCGCTCGCCAGATCGCTCGCGCTCCGGAGGTGACCCTCCTCGAGCGCGGCCAGCCGCGTGCCGAGCACGACGCCGTAGTCTGCAATCCGGGAGATTCGAAGCATTTCGGGGGCCTTCGCCGATACCGTACCGTGTGGGTCCGGTATAGGGCCCCGGGGGCCCCGCGTCCATCACGGACCGGCGTGGTCCCCTATACCGCTCCCCGGATGGGGGTCAAGCCTGGTCCTCGCGGGGCGTGAACGAGGTGCCGCAGCCGCAGTCCTTGGCCGCGTTGGGGTTCTTCCAGCGGAAGCCGTACTCGACGAGGCTGTCGTTCCAGTCGAGCACCGAGCCGGCGAGGTACTTGAGGCTGCGTCGGTCCACGAGCAGGGTCAGGCCGTCGATCTTGGCCACCAGATCGCGCTTCTCGCGCACGTCGTCGGCGAACTCGAAGTGGTAGAGCAGCCCCGAGCAGCCGCCGCCCTTCACGCCGACACGGATTCCGAGGTGGCCGCCGCCGGCCTCCTCGAGCTTCTGCTTGCCCATCTCGATCGCGCGCGTGGTGACCGAGATCGGGATCTCGTCGCTGACGGGGGAGAGCTCGCTCATGCCCAGACCATAGGTCGCGGGGACCTCAGCGTCACTAGGGAGGCCGACCCGACAGGCCGTCGGCTGACCCTCACAGATCCTGAACAAGGATTCTCGGGTTGTCAGACATTCGCAAGTCTGCAAGCGTCCGTCCCGCTGGACGTGAGGGAATCGCGGTGTTCGCGGAAACCTCGGGCCGCTCGTGACGATGGGGGTGCGCTTTCCGAGACGGAGAGCGCTGGAGGGACGAATGTACGAGTATCGACGGTGGGTGCTGGCGGTGGGGGTGATCCTCGCGGTCGGCGGGTGTGATGGGGACGCGGACGGCGGCGACGCCGGCCCGGTCGAGGACGCGCGGGTCGTCATGGACGGCGAGCCGATGGGCCCCGAGGACGCGGGGCTCCTCTGCGAGTCGGACCGTGACTGCGACGACGGCGACTTCTGCAACGGCGCCGAGCGCTGCGCGCCTTCGAACATGGAGGCCGGGAGCGACGGATGCGTGGCCGGCGAGCCGCCCTGCGACGCCGAGACCGAGATCTGCGACGAGACCGCCGACCGCTGCGACCTCGACGAGTGCTCCGACGGCGGCGACGCGGACGGCGACGGGGACGCGAGGCCGGCTTGCGGAGGCCAGGACTGCGACGACTCGCAGGCGGCCGTGAGCTCGCTCAACAACGAGGTCTGCGACGAGCTGGGGGTCGACGAGGACTGCGACCCGTCGACCATTCACAGCGAGGCCGCGGGCGCCGAGGACGGCGACGTGGATGGGGACGGCGCGATCGACGCGATGTGCTTCAACCCCCGGCCCGACGGCACCGAGAACCGGGGCCTGGACTGCAATGACCGCAGCGCCGACGTGCGCCCCGGCGTGCTCGACGGCTGCGATGGCGTCGACACCGACTGCGACGGGGTGATCGACGAGGACCCCGACCGCGTCTTCTACGAAGACGTCGACGGCGACGGCTACGGGGTCGTCTCCAGCACGCTCCGCGCGTGTGAGGCCCCTCCGGGCTGGGCGGTGGCCTCGGGCGACTGCAACGACGCCAACCGGAACATCAACCCTGGCAACCCCGAGATCTGCAACGGCATCGACGACGACTGCAGCGGGGTCGTGGACGACCCTGCCGCTCCGGCCACCTGCGACTGCGTGGACGGAACGACCCAGGCCTGCGGGCCCAGCACCGACGTCGGCGCCTGCACCTTCGGCACCTCCACCTGTGTCGGCGGCGCCTGGGGCCCCTGCGTGGGCGCGGTGAGCCCGACGGCCGAGACCTGCAACGGCGCCGACGACGACTGCGACGGCCGCACCGACGACGCGGACGGAGACATCGCGGCCGGCGACCCCGGGACGACCGGCGCCATCACCTACTACCGGGACGTGGACGGCGACGGCTACGGCGACCCGGCGACGAGCGAGAACCGCTGCACGCCTCGCACCGGCTGGGTGCTGCGGGCCGGGGACTGCGACGACCTCGTCGGCACGACCCACGAGATGGCGGCCGAGCGATGTGACGGCACCGTCGACGACGACTGCGACGGAGTGGTCGACGAGGGCTGCGACTGCACGAACGGCGCGACCCGACGCTGCGGCACCACCGACGTGGGCCGCTGTCAGTACGGGACCGAGACCTGCACCATGGGCCGGTGGGGCGCTTGCTCCGGCAACATCGAGCCCGCCCCTTCGGAGACCTGTGACGCGGCCGACGAGGACTGCGACGGGCTCACCAACGACGCCGATCCGGACATCGCGATGGGTGACGTCTCGGTCACCGGCGCGACGATCTATTACCGCGACAGGGACGGCGACACCTACGGCGACGCGACCCCGGTCCGGCGCTGCGCGGCGAGCTCGGGGTGGGTCCTGGTCTCGGGAGACTGCGACGACACCAGAAATCACGTGAACCCGGCCGCGGCCGAGGTCTGCGACATGGCCATGTTGAACGAGGACTGCGACATGGACGTGAACGAGGGCTGCATGTGCACCGACGGAGAGACGGTGACCTGCGGGACGAGCGACGTCGGCAACTGCACGACCGCCGAGCTCACGTGCATGTCCGGCGCCTACCCGTCGTGCCCCGCGGTCCAGCCCGAGACGGAGGTCTGCGGCGGAGGCGACGAGGACTGCGACGGCCTGACGGACGACGCCGACCCGAGCATCGCCACCGGGGACCCGAGCGTCACCGGCGCGACCCTCTACTACCGGGACATGGACGGCGACGGTCGAGGCGACCCCGCGGTGACCCGGCGCCGCTGCAGCCCGGCGGCGGGATGGGTGACCTACGGCGACGACTGTGACGACGGCAACTCCGCCCGGTCCCCCCAGATCGTCGAGGCCGACCGGCCGTGCGACGGCGTCGACAACGACTGCGATGGGGCGGTGGACGAAGCCGGCAGCACCGAGGTCGTCTGCTATCGTGACCTGGACGGCGATGGGTTCGGCCGCTCCGGCATGACCCACCCGGACGGTACCCACTGCGCCTGCCCCTCCGGCTGGGCCGCTCCTTCGGGCGACTGCCACGACGGCAACGCTGACGTGTTCCCGGGCCAAACCCGCTACTTCACCATGAACCACGTGGGCCGAGCCCCTGGCCCGGCGGTGAACTGCACAACGAGCGGTTTCCCCCCGATCACGATCTGCACGTCCTGGGACTTCGACTGCTCCGGGACCGTCGAGACAGCTCCGGTGGGGACCGCGTGCAGCGGGGGCCCGGGCGCCTGTACAGGTCGCAGGGGACCCGCGTCGAGCCAAAGCGCATCGGCCTGCGGTACATCCGTGCCCCACTACGGAGGGTGTTCCGGTGGCGTGACCTGCTCGACGAGGGCATCGGCGAACGAAACTCTCGCGTGTCGCTAGGTTAGCAGTTGCGCCGAGGGGCCCGCTGGACTACACCAGCGGGCCTTTCGGGCTCTTAGCTCAGCTGGATAGAGCGTCGGCCTCCGGAGCCGAAGGTCACAGGTTCGAATCCTGTAGAGCCCGCTTCCCCGCCCCCCGCAGCGACACCTCAGGTAAGCTCCCGAGCGTGGACCTCGAGCAGCTGCTGGTGCAGGAGGGCGTGGCCGCGCCGCCCGAGGAGCTGCGCGGCGCGCTCGCGCACGCGTCGGCCCACGGGCTGGACCCGGTGGTCGCCCTGGTCGAGCGCCGGGTCGTGGTCGAGGACGTGCTCGCCGAGGTCCTGGCCCGGGCCTCGGGCACCGTCGTCGTCGATCTCGATCGGCCGATCGACGTCGACGCGCCCGGCGTCATCAGCTCGGCGCTCGCCCGTCGCCTCCTCGCGCTCCCGATCGCGCGCCCCTCCAGCGGCCGGATCCGGGTCGCGTTCGCGAACCCGCTCGACGAAGGCGCCCGACGCGCGGTGGAGGAGGCCAGCGGTCTGACCGTCCAGCCGCTCGTCGGCACGGTCAGCGCGCTCCGGGCCCGGATCGAGGAGGCCTACCCGGGGCGCACCACCCGGGTGATCGCGGGGCTGCGGGGCTCCGCCTCGTCCTCGTCGCGGAGCGAGATGCCGGCGGAGAACACCCGGCGGCTCGTCGTCCCGGCCTCCGAGCTGCCCAGCGCCGACACCGCGCCCCTCCACAGGCTGGAGCAGCGCGCGACCATCGAGCAGCGACACGAGGCGCTGCTCCTCGCGCTGATCGAGAAGGGCCTGCTCACCCGGTCCGACTACGTCGAGTCGCTCTCGCGGCTGCTCTCCCGCAACGGCGAAGAAGAGGACTGACACCCGGTCGCGATCTCGAGGCCGAGGCGTGCCGAGGAGCGCCCGTCGACCGTTGATTTTCTTACGCCCCCCTGACGCCGGTGTCCGGGGTGGTCCCGTCCGCACGGTCGGGGAGGGCGGCTCGAGGGCCTGCTGGGCCGATAATCGGCCTGGCGCGCTCGCTGCATGAGCACTCGGAGTCGATCCTCGTGGGTGGTGCGAGGTCGGCGGCTGGGCACGTGTCGGCGCGGCGGAGGCGTGGTGTCTCCGGTGTGTCGGGGTGAGCCTGGTGACCTTGACACTGTCCGGGCGGACCGCTAGCGTCCGCGCGTTTTCGCGCCGGGGCCACTGCTTCGGCGCTCGAGGCGAGACCGCTCCCCTTTTTCGGGTGGGGCGCGTTGGCGCGGAGGAGCGAGATGAACGAGCGGTTGGTCTTTAATTCGATTATGGCGGCGCTGCTGATCGGCGGCGTGGCCACGGGCTGCGACGGTGACGGGGGCACGGATGGCGGCACCATCGTGCTCGACGACGCCGACATCGACACCGGCACCGGCGACGACGACTCGGGCACGGAGCCCGACACCGGCGTGAGCACGGGCATGTGCACCCTCCCGGCTCGGGTGGGCGCGCCCGGCGGCGCTTGCCGCTCGGGCACCGCGTGTCTGCCCGGCAACGACTGCCTGGAAGAGGGTGGCGGACCGGTCATGACCCGCAACGTCGACGGGACGAACGGCGCCCCCATCATGGTCACGTTCAACCCCGGTGGCGTCTGCTCGCCGGCCTGCGAGACCGACGCCGACTGCGACGACTGCACCTCGTGCGTAGGCGCGAGCGCCGGTGACCCCGGCACCTGCGCCTCGAACTGCACCCCGACCGCGACCGACAACGGCATGTGCCGCGACGGCTACGCGTGCGGCTTCGGCGGCACCTGCGGTCTGGCCTGTCAGAGCGACGACTTCTGCAAGATCCAGGACGTCATCGACTTCGACGGCGACGGCACCCTCGACGGCTACCTCATCGACCCCGACAGCCCCCAGGCCTGCGACACGACCACCGGTCGCTGCGGGCACCCCGGCACCGCGGGCGCGGTCGCCGGCGACAACTGCGAGAACGACTGGGACTGCGAAGCCAACGGCATCTGCATCACCGGTGAAGGCTGGCCGGGCGGCTACTGCGCCCGCCTCGGCTGCGAGTACCCCGGCTTCGAGTGTGACGGCGCGGGCGAGACCTGCGACGTCGGCAACTTCGGCATCTCGATCTGCACCCAGGGCTGCCAGGTCGGCGCCGAGGACGCGTCGGCCCAGGCCGGCGTGGGCGGCGGCGGCGCGGGCTGCCCGACCGAGTTCGGCTGCTTCTGGAACGGCACCGGCGCGGCCGACGCCAACCCGAACGGCAGCTGCATCCCGGCCGAGTACAACGACATCGCTGCCCCGAACATCGGCACCCGCTGCGCGAACAGCGGCGACTGCTACAGCCCGCTGGGCCGTGGCCGCTGCCTCTTCGCCGACGAGGAAGAGGGCCTGGCCGGCTACTGCGTGGTCAGCGGCTGCGTTGGCATGGAGGTCCGCCAGGTCATGCCGGGCGTCGCGGTCGACGTCGACATCTGCCCCGAGACCGCGCTCTGCGTGAACTTCGGCAGCGCCGACGCGCCGAACCCGCTCTGCGTGCAGAACTGCGACACCGGCGACGACTGCCCGACCGGCTTCGCCTGCGCGAACCTCCTCTCGGGCGGCGGCGGCCTCTGCTGGCCGAACTGCTTCGAGGCCGACGACTGCCCCGGCAGCGAGATGTGTGTCACCCAGGGCACCACGCGCGCCTGCGACGCCGACGGCCCGGACAACATGCCGAACACCGACGACGACGAGATCTGTGAGTGCACCGGGCGCGGTGCCGCGCCGCCGGACAGCGGCGTCATGGACACCGACGCGGGCGCGGGCGACGCGGGCGTCTGAGCCCCGACCCAGCCCACACCGGAGAGCCCCGGCGCGCATGTCGCGTCGGGGCTCTTTCACGTCCGTCGACCCTTGACCGGGGCCGACTTTCGTCTAGTCTCCGGCTCCTTCGAAGAGGAACGATTCAGTCATGTACCTGCCCATCTCCAAGCAGCCCCGGAAGAAGAACCGCGGCAAGACCAACCGTCGCAAGGCCAAGCTCAAGGCCAAGAACCGTCGTCGCGTCCAGCGCATGCGCCGCGCGAAGACCGGTCGTCGCCTCGCCAAGAAGTGGTGACCCGGGGAGCCCCCCGGTCGTGGTAGGTTGAGGACGCGGCGTGACGCAATCGAGCGTCACGCCGCTCGCTTCACGGGAGGAGCGGATGGAACGCCCGACGATCTTCGTGGTCAGCGACTCCACCGGCGAGACGGCCGAGCGGGTCGTGCGCGCCGCGCTCCTCCAGTTCCCCGACCAGCGGGTCCGGATTCGCCTCTTCACGCGCGTGCGTGACCCCGAGGCGGTCGCAGAGGTCCTCAAGAAGGCGAACGACGCCGGGGCGATGGTGGTCTTCACCCTCGTGTCGCCGGACCTGCGCGAGTACTTCCACGAGGTCGCGGCGCAGGAGCACATCGAGAGCGTCGACGTCATCGGCCAGCTCATCCACAAGGTGGCCAACTACCTCGAGGCCACCCCGCTGAACCGCCCGACGGCGACGATGCCCTTGAGCGAGGAGTACTTCCGTCGCGTCGAGGCCATCGAGTTCGCGGTCAAGAGCGACGACGGCAAGGAGCCGCGCAACCTGCGCAAGGCGGACCTGGTGCTCACCGGCGTCAGCCGTACGAGCAAGACGCCGCTCTCCACCTACCTCGCCGGCCGCGGCCTGAAGGTCGCCAACGTGCCGCTGGTGCTCGGCGTCCCGCCGCCCCCGGAGCTCGAGGAGGTCGCGCCGGAGAAGGTCATCGGCCTGACCCTCGCGATCGAGAAGCTGCTCGAGATCCGCAAGGCGCGCCTCATCCAGCTCGGCATGCCGGCGGACGCCAACTACGGCCTGCGCGAGCACGTCGCGGCGGAGCTCGAGTACGCCGACGAGATCTTCAACAGCCACCCCGGCTGGATGGTGATCGACGTCAGCGGCCGCGCGATCGAGGAGACGGCGACGATCATCCTCGAGGCCCTGAAGGACCGGGAAGATCTCCCGACGATGGCCTCCTCGATCGTGATCTGAGCGTCTCGGACGGGGGAGGGCCGCTCGGCCCTCACCCCGTCAGCCCTCACTCGGTCGGGGGCTTCATGTACTGGTCGGTGACCGAGCCGACGAACTGGCTGAGGATGCCGTCGGCGACCCGGAGACGGCGCGACAGCTCGCGGGCGATGTTCATCACCAGCAGCGCGTAGGCCTTCAGGTCGCGCCGGTAGAGCAGCTGGTCGACGTGCTCCGCGCTCATGCGGAGCAGGGTGCTCGGGGCGAGCGCGCGCACGGTGGCCGAGCGGGGCTGCACGTCGACGATCGCCATCTCCCCGAACCAGTCGCCGGGGCCGAGCATCGCGACGCGGACCTCGCTCCCGCCCGGGCTCTTCTTGAGCACCTCGAGCTCTCCGCCCACGACGACGTACATCTCGCGGGCCGGGTCGCCCTCGGCGACCACCCGGGTCCCGACGACCACCTGCTCGAGGGGCAGCTCCTTGGCGAGGAGGTCGAGGGTCGCCTCGTCGAGGCCACCGAAGAGCCCGATTTCACGCAAGATCGAGGTGTTGACCGGCTTCGGGGCCGGGGGCGACGCGTTCTCAGTCATGGCCTCTCGTCCCTCCGCTCGAAAGCGACGAACGGACGCGACGGACCATTCCATCAGCCGAGGCCCGGGAGCAAGGCTCATGTGCCTTTACCGGCCGCGAGCGCACCGGCTATGCTTTCGGCGCGTCGGTCGGAGTGGCCGACTGCGCGAATTTCGACACGAAATCGACCTCGACCCTGCTCAGCGACGCCCTCGATCTGCCGAAGCCCTTCGGCCCCTACACGCTGCTGAGGCGCCTCGCCGTCGGTGGCATGGCCGAGGTGTACGTCGCGAAGACCAAGGGCATCGGCGGCTTCGAGAAGCTCGTCGCCATCAAGGTCATCCACCCGCGGTTCAGCGAGGACGACCACTTCATCACGATGCTGGTCGAAGAGGCGAAGATCTCCGTGCAGCTCACGCACGTGAACATCGCCCAGACCTTCGACCTCGGCTGCATCGACGACACCTATTACATCTCGATGGAGTACATCGAGGGCGCGGACACCTTCCGTGTGCAGAAGCGAGCCCGCGACCAGAAGCTCGCGCTCCCCCTCGACATCGCCTGCTTCATCGCGGTCGAGGTGCTCAACGGCCTCGCCTACGCGCACCGCAAGCGCGACCACACCGGCGAGCCGATGGGCATCGTGCACCGGGACATCTCGCCGCAGAACGTGCTGGTCAGCTACTCGGGCGAGGTGAAGCTGGTCGACTTCGGGATCGCCAAGGCCGCGCTGCGCGGCGGGCAGACCGAGGTCGGGGTCATCAAGGGCAAGTACTACTACATGTCGCCGGAGCAGGCCTGGGGCGACCCGGTCGATCCGCGCACCGACATCTTCGCGACCGGGCTGCTGCTCCACGAGCTGCTGACCGGCGAGATGGTCTACCAGGAGGACAACGTCCCCGCGCTCCTCGACCGGGTGCGCAAGGCCGAGGTGCCCGACCCGCGCGAGAAGCGCCGCGACGTGCCCGAGGCGCTCTCGCGCATCGTGCTGAAGGCGTGCGCGAAGGAGCCCGACGATCGCTTCCAGAACGCGATCGACATGAGCCAGGCGCTCTCGGAGCTCCTGTACCGCACCAACCCGACCTTCTCGTCCTCGCGGATGGCCCAGCTGATGGGCACGCTCTTCCCCGAGGAGGTCAAGCGGCACAGCCAGGTGCTGAAGCTGCCGACCGCCGAGGAGGAGGCGGCGCGCAAGGCGCCCGATCCGAGCGAGGAGCACTCGCTCCCGGCCATGTCGCGGGCGGAGTTCGGCCCGGCGGCGGAGGCCAGCGTCATCTTCGACCTCGACGACGTCGAGGACATGACCCGGAACGACATCCTCCCGTTCCGGAGGAAGCCCGCGCCGACGACCGGCCGGAAGGCCGAGGAGCCCACCCGCGAGGTCGACGACGGCCCGACCGTCACCGCCGGCCGCTCGTTCGACGACTGGGAGGAGGAGACGAAGCTCAAGCCCCCGGGGGCGTGGGACGAGTCCACGCTCGTCGACGACGACGGCGAGACGATGGCCCAGGTCCATCAGCTGATCGCGAAGAACCGGCAGGCGGCGGAGATGCAGCCGGAGAAGACGGTGGCGATGGCCTCGTTCCCCAAGCCCGCCGGGCTGCGGGCTCCGTCGGCCCGGCCGGCCGCGCCCCCCAAGCCGCCGTCGATGCCGCCGCCGGGGCGCCTGCCCCCGTCCAAGCTGCCGCCGCGCCCGCCCGCCGCGCCGCTGCCGGCCGAGAACACGGTCGCGATGGCGGACGGGCCCGAGACCTCGGACGTGACCCTCGACGACGAGCTGAAGCCCGAGAAGACGATGGCGTGGTCGGAGGACACGGCGACGTCGCGCCCGCGCACCGGCAGCCTCGCGAACCCGTCCAAGGGCGTGCGTCTCTCCGCCGACGCCGAGCGCTTCTTCGCCCCGCCCAGCGGGCAGCAGCCGCTCCCGCCCGAGCCCCCGGCGTCGCGGCCCGCGAGCGGATCGTTCGATCCCTTCGGTGGCGCCCCGGTGATCAGCGAGACGCCGCCGGCGCCGCTCGCCGATCCCTTCGCCGCGCAGCCGCCCCCGGTGGCCCGAGAGAGCGCGGAGGAGCTCGGCAAGCCGCAGCCGCGCCGGTGGATCCTCCCCATCGTGCTCGTGTCGATCATCGCCTTCCTGGTCGCCGGGCTCGGGACGTGGCTCGCGGCGCGCCCGAAGCCGACGAGCCTCGAGGTGATGACGGTGCCCGAGGGCGCGACCGTGGTGTACGGCGGCCGGGAGCTCGGCGCGGCGCCGGTGGTCATCGAGACGGTGGAGCCGGAGCAGACGGTCACCGTCGAGGTGCGCCTCGCCGGCTACGAGCCGCGCTCGCAGGAGATCCGGATCACCGAGGGGCTGAACCGGACCGCGGTGATCCTCAACCCCATCCGGGTGACCCTGCACGTGACCTCCGACCCGGCGGGGGCGCAGATCTACGTCGACGGAGTGCTGCGGGGCAGCGCGCCGCTCGACGTCCCCGGCCTCAGCGCCGGTCAGACGGTGCGAGTGCGCGCCGCCGCGCCCGGGCGGCAGGAGGCCAGCCAGGAGATCACCCTCGCCGCCGACGCGCGCGAGGCCTCCGTCGCCCTGGAGCTGCCGGCCGCGGAGTAGGGCGCCCCGGAACCTCCCCGGGCCGCCGTTGTCGGCCCCTTCGATGGGCGCTACCACACTCACCGAACCCAGCGTGACCGACCCCATGGCGAGCACCGTGCAGTCCGATCCCGGGCAGTCCGATCCCGGCGACGGGCGCATCCTCTTCTGCCCCTTCTGCCGCGAGTGCTACGAGGGGGAGCGGGTGTGCCCGGTCCACGAGCTGGAGCTGGTCGAGTTCCAGGACCTGCCTCGCCAGGCCCACGAGACGAACCTCCCGGCGTGGGACGAGCCCGTCCTGCCCTGGGACGTGCGCTTCGGGCGCGGCCTGCTCGGGCTCGGCGCGGTGCTGCTCCTGGTCGCCTTCTTCATGCCGATGGTCGTCGGCACCTTCGACGACGAGGCCTTCCGCTGGACCGGCCTCGATCTCGCTACGGACCGGGCGAAGAACCTGTGGACGGTGCCCTTCGTCGCCGTCCTGTACTTCTGGATCCTGCTCCGGCGGCGCACCCCGGTGGAGATGCTCGGCACCCGCCTCGTCGCGGTGCTGCTCGCCATCATGCCGGCGTTCTCGACCGCCTACACGTGGCTCAACGTCCGCCGCGGCGTCGAGGCCGCCCACGGCGCCATCGCCGCCGACCTGGGCGCCGGCGTCTGGGTGGTGGCCGCGGGCACGGTGCTGCTCCTCGTCGGCGGCGTGCGCTTCGGCGTCATGCCCGGGATGAAGGACGAGCGCGAGCCCCCGGGCGCGGCCCCCGAAGAGGGCAGCCGGATCCGGCGCGAGTAGCCCCTACATCCCGGCGTCGGCGAGCGTCTTGAGGAACGCACGCTCGAGCGTCTGGACGAGGGGCGCGAGGTGGCGCAGCTGGTGGCCGCCGTCGAGGGCGAGCTTCAGCACGTAGGTCGCGTCTTTGCCCTTGGGCACCTTGACCTCGAGGGTCGAGCCCTCGCGCTCCACGATGCAGGAGCCGAGCTCCAGGGTCTTCTTCAGCTTCTTCAGGCTGCCCTTGGCGCGGACCTCGTAGACGTTCTGGTCCGGCCGGACGAGCGGCTCGATGTCGCCGGAGTAGAGCACCTCGCCGCCGGCGATCACGAGCACCTGATCGCAGGTCTTCTCGACGTCCGGCAGGATGTGGGTCGAGAGCAGCACGCTCGCCCCGGTGCGCTCGGGGATGTCGAGGATGAGCGCGAGCATCTCCTCGCGGCCGCGCGGGTCGAGGCCGCTCGTCGGCTCGTCGAGCAGCAGGAGCTTCGGGTCGCCCACCAGCGCCTGGGCGAGCCGCGCGCGCTGCCGCATGCCGGTGGAGAACGACCCCAGCCGCCGGTAGCGGGCCTCGCCGAGGCCGACGTAGTGCAGCACCTGGTGCGATCGCGCGATCGCCTCGGCCCGCGGCAGCCCGCAGAGCTCCGCCGCGAGCGTCGTGAACTGGAGCGCGGTCAGCTCCGGCAGCACCGAGTCGCCCTCCGGCATGTAGCCGACGAGGGCGCGGACGCCGAAGGGCTCGCGGGTGACGTCCTTGTCGAAGACCTTCACCGTGCCGTGGTCGTGCTGCACCAGGCCCAGCAAGGTCTTGAGCAGGGTGCTCTTGCCGGCGCCGTTCGGGCCGAGCAGGCCGATGCGGCCGGGCTCCACGCTCAGGTCGACGTCCTTGAGCGCCCGCAGCTCGCCGTAGCGTTTCTCGACCCCGGTCAGCTCGCACAGCGGCACGGCGCGCACGCTACGATGCGCGTCGGATCCGAGCAAGCGGGGGCCTCAATCCGGCGTGTAGATGTAGGCGGGGTCCTGGAAGACGCAGATGCGGTTCCGACCCGCCTCTTTCGCCCGATAGAGGGCCCGGTCGGCGGCCTTCACGAGCCCGTCCCGGCTGGTGACCCCGCGGCTCGGGTAGAGCGCCACGCCCAGGGAGACGTGGATGGGCTCGGTGCGGCCCTCGGTGGTCTCGAAGGGGCGCGAGCCGATCGAGCGCCAGACCCGGTCGGCGACGGTGAGCGCGCCCGCGAGGTGGGTGCTGGGCAGCACGAGCAGGAACTCCTCGCCGCCGTAGCGGGCGACCACGTCGACCTCGCGGACCGCCTCGGTCAGGCGCATCGCCACCAGCTGGAGCACCCGGTCGCCGACGTCGTGGCCGAAGCGATCGTTGAAGCTCTTGAAGTGGTCGATGTCGAGCATCGCGCAGCTGAGCGGCTCCCGGTAGCGCTCGGCGCGCTTGAACTCCTCGTTCAGGCGCGACTGCAGGTAGCGGTAGTTGTAGAGGCCGGTCAGCTCGTCCCGGATCGCCAGCTTCTCGAGGCGGTCCCGGGCGTCGTTCACCTCGTCGTGCATCTGCTTGATGCGGACCATGTTCGACACGCGGGCGAGCAGCTCGCGCTCGTCGAAGGGCTTGCAGATGTAGTCGTCGGCCCCGATGCGGAGGCCCTCCACCCGGCTGTCGGTGTCGGTGCGCGCGGTCAGGAGCATCACCGGCAGGAACCCGCCGTGCTTCTGCGGGTTGGCCTTGAGGGTGCGGCAGGCGTCGATGCCGCTCAGCCCGCCCTCCATCACGACGTCGAGGAGCGCCAGTGTCACGCCCGGACGCCGGCACTCCTCGAGGGCGCGTTGGCCGCTGTCGACGGCGACGACGTCGAAGCCGTTGCCGCGCAGCAGCCCGGCCACGTACTCACGGGTCACGCGATCGTCGTCGGCCACGACGATCTTCGCGGCCTTGGGTACGTCGGACTGCATTCCCGCCTCAGTGTACGAGGCGGCCGACGTGATGGCGAGTGCCGTCTCCGCTCGCCCCGTGTACCCTCCGCGAGACCGCATGAGCTTGCTGGACCGCGCGGCGCGCTTCATCGACGACGTCCTCCTCCTGCCGGAGGACGTGCGGGAGATCATCGAGCGCGCGGAGGAGGCCCTCGAGGGCGGCGACGCCCGGCTGGCCGAGCGGCTGCTGCGCGACGTGCTCGCCGACCGACCGAGCCTGCTGCGGGCCCGCCAGGGCCTCGCGATGGCCCTCGCCGCCCAGGGCGAGCTCGAGGCGGCCCGCGCGGTGATCGCGGTCTCGCGACAGCTCGACCCCGACGAGCCGGAGGTCGCGCTGCTGAGCGCGCGCCTGGCGCTCGAGGCGGGGGACGTCCCGGCGGCGGTCGAGGAGTCGCGGGACGCGGCCCGTCGGCTCGCGCGGGACGGCGGAGCGGCCTTCGCGGAGGCCTGCGTCGTGCGCGCCCGGGCCGAGCGCGCGCGCGGGCGTCCCGACCGGGCGGCCCGGGAGCTCCGCAAGGCCATCGCCGCCGATCCCGACGCCCCCGCGCTCCGGGTGGAGCTCGCCGAGGCCCTCGCGGCCGCCGATCGGGGCGCCGCCGCCGCCGCCGCGCTCCGGGGCTTCGACCCTTCGAGCGTGGAGCCGGAGGTCGCCGGGCGGCTCGGGCTCGCGCTCCACGCGGTGGGGGAGGGCGCGCGCGCTCGCCCCCTCCTCCAGCGCGCGGCCGACGCGGGCGACCCGGCGGCGTCCCGGGCGCTGGCCGAGCTGGCGCTCGCGAGCGGGGACGCCGAGGGCGCGGAGTCGTTCGCCCGCACCGCGGTGGCGCGGGGCGGCGGGAGCGAGGCGCTGGCGGTGCTCGCCGAGGTGCTGCGGGTGGAGGGCCGGCTCGGCGAGGCGTCCCGGGCCCTGTCCACCGCGGCCGAGGCGGAGGGCGGCGATCCCGAGCTGCTGCGGCGCGCGGTCCGGCTGACCCCGCTCGACGACGCGGCGGAGCTGTCCCGGCTCGCCGATCGGCTCGACGCGCTGGTCGAAGGCGACGAGGCGGCCCGCGCGGCTCGCGCGTGGGCGGAGCTGGGGCGCGGCCACCCGGGCGCGGTGGCCCCGCTCGCGCTCGAGGTGATCCGGGAGCCGCGGCTCGCGCTCGCCGCCGCCCGGCTCGCCATCGACACCGGGCGCGCGCAGGAGGCGCTGGAGCAGCTCGACCGGGGCTGGGTCTGGGCGGACGTGGATCTCCCCACCGCCCGCGCGCTGCGGCGAGACGCGCTCCGTCACCTGTGGCGGGGCCCGACCGGCGAGGTCGATCTCGCGGCCGCGATCGACGAGGTGGCCCGCTTCGCCCGCGAGCAGCGCCTCGACGAGGCGCACCGCCGGGCCGCGGCGCTCCGGGACGAGCTCGACCGCCCGCTCCTGCTCGCCATCCTGGGCGAGTTCAACGCCGGCAAGAGCACGCTGGTGAACGCCTTCGTCGGCGCCGACGTGGCGCCGACCGGCATCCTGCCCACCACCGCGACCCTCAACGTGCTGCGCGGAGGGGCGGAGCGGCGGGTGCGCGTGGTGCTCAAGGACGGGACGACCCGGGAGGGCGAGTACGGCCAGCTCCGCGCGCTGCTCGAGGAGGCGGAGGCCGCCGACGAGGCCGGCCAGCACGTCGACCACGTGGAGATCGTGCTCCCGAGCGAGGTGCTCGAGCGCGTCTGGATCCTGGACACGCCGGGGAGCAACGCCCCGGTGCCGGAGCACGAGGCCCTGGCCCGGGAGGCGCTGCGGCGGGCCGACGCGGCGCTCTGGATCTTCGACGCCGGGCAGGCGGGCAAGGCCACCGAGGGCAAGGTGCTGGGCGCGATCCGGGCCTCGCGCCGGCACGTGGTCGGGGCGCTCAACAAGGTCGATCGGCTCAGCGAGCCCCAGCTCGAGAAGGTGCGGGCGTCGCTCAAGACCGAGCTGCCCGACATCGGCGAGGTCGTGGCCCTCAGCGCGAAGAAGGCGCTGAAGGCCAGGCTCGCCGAGGACGAGGGGGCGTGGGACGACAGCGGCTTCCCGCGGCTCCTCGACCGGCTGGAGCGCGACGTCTTCGGGCGATCGCGCCTCCTGAAGCGGCGCGCCTGCGGCGGGCGCCTGCTCGCGCTGCTCGACGACGCGCTCTCGACCGAGAGCGAGGCGGCCAAGGCCGAGGAGGCGCGGGCCGCCGCGCTGACCGCGCTCGAGGATCCCCTGCGGGCGGCCGTGGCGAAGCTCCCGGACGCGGTGGACGAGGCCCTCGGCAGCCTGGAGACCGCGCAGCGACAGGCCTTCGTGGCCGCCGCCGAGGAGGTCCTGGCCTTCGTGCGCCCGCGCACGAACCGCTTCGCCAAGCACGGCGCGGACCTCGAGGACCGCGCGTTCCTCGCCGAGGTCATCGAGCAGCGCCTCCGCGCCGCCACCGACGCCTGCGAGGCCCGCCTGATCGCCCGGGCCCGCGGGGTGCTCGCCGAGCCTGCCGGCGGCCTCGGCCTCGACGCCGAGACCCTCGATCGCCGCGTGCGCGCGGCCGTGGCCCCGGCGATGGCGCGGTTCGCTGGCTTCCAGAGCGGCATGCTGGCCGGCGGCGCGCTCCGGCGCTTCTTCGAGGACGATCTGCCGCGGGCGGAGCTGGCGGTGGAGCCGCTGGCCGAGGCCCTCGCCGTCGCCCGGGCCCATCCGCGCGAGAGCCTGCGGCCGCACCTCCAGGACGCCCTCGGGGACCTCGGGGCCGACCTCGAGCGGGCCCGGCAGCAGGCGATCGCCGGCTCGCGGCGGGCCCGGGAGCAGCTCCGCGATCGTGTGTACGAGCCGCTCCGCGCCCTCCGCGAGGTGCTCGAAGAGCTGGTCGATTGACCGCCCGCGCTCGCGAATCCTCCGATCGGGGCTAGCTCCGCCGACGCGAAGAGGGGGACCCGAGGCCACTTCTCGAGAATCGATATGCAATATCGGTTCCCAAGGTCGCCATCCCCCATTATACTGGACCGGCGTCGCGTGACACCGACGGCGCGACCCATCCCCGAAACCAGGAGACCCGATGGAGATCAAGCAGCAGCTACGACTGTCGCAGCAGCTCGTCATGACGCCGCAGCTGCAGCAGGCCATCAAGCTGCTCCAGATGTCCCGGCTCGAGCTGGAGACCCTCGTCCGCGAGGAGATGCTCGAGAACCCGGTGCTCGAGGACCAGCACGAGACCGGCGAGACGACCGACCGTGACGGCACCGTCAACGGCGACGACCGGGTCGAGGTCTCGACGATCGACAAGCAGGTCGCGCAGGACGACAAGGTGAAGGGCGAGGTCGGCAAGGAGACCGAGAAGAAGGCCGACGAGATCGACTGGGAGCGCTACCTGGAGAACCACTCGCTCCAGGCGCCGATGCCCTCCTTCCGCCGCGGCAACGAGGACGAGCTGCCCGGCTACGAGGCCACGCTGAGCGACGGGGAGGACCTCGTCGATCACATGTGGTGGCAGGTCCGGATGAGCGACCTGGTCGAGGACGAGATGCGCTTCGCGGCGCTGGTGCTCGGCAACCTCGACGACTCCGGCATGCTCAAGATGGAGGGCGTGCCGCCGGAGGAGGTGGTCCCGAAGCTCGCCGACGAGTCGGACCTCCACCCCGAGGACGCCGAAGAGGTCCTCAAGATCATCCAGAAGATGGACCCGCTCGGGGTCGCGACGCGGACCCTGCAGGAGTGCCTGCACGTCCAGGCCGAGCACTTCGGCATGGACGAGCTCACGATGAAGGTCATCGACGAGCACCTCGACAACCTCGAGCGCAAGAACTACCAGGCGATCGCCAAGGACCTCGACGTCCCCGTGGAGGAGATCTACGACGTCGCGCAGGTCATCGCCGAGCTCGAGCCGCGGCCCGGTCGGAACTACATCACCGAGGAGCCGCGTTACATCGTCCCGGACGTGCACGTGCACAAGGTCGGCGACGAGTACTTCGTGGTGGCGAACGACGACGGCATGCCGAAGCTGAAGATCAGCGGCTTCTATCGCTCCGCGATGGCCGGCGATCCGAAGGCCAAGGAGTACATCCAGAACAAGCTGCGCAGCGCGCAGTGGCTCATCCGCAGCATCGACCAGCGCCGCAAGACCATCGTCAAGGTCACCGAGTGCATCGTCGAGAAGCAGCGCGACTTCTTCGACAAGGGCATCGAGCACCTCAAGCCGATGATCCTCCGTGACGTCGCCGAGTCGGTCGGCATGCACGAGTCGACGATCAGCCGCGTCACGAGCAACAAGTACGTCGCCACGCCGCGCGGCGTCTACGAGCTGAAGTTCTTCTTCAACAGCGCCATCAAGCGGGAGGGCGCGAAGGAGGACATCGCCTCGGAGGCGGTGAAGCAGGCCATCAAGAAGATCATCGACGCCGAGGACTCGCAGAACCCGTACAGCGATCAGAAGATCGTGGAGATCCTCGCTCAGCGCGACATCAAGATCGCGCGGCGAACGGTCGCCAAGTACCGCGAGATGCTCGGTATCCTCAGCTCGTCCAAGCGAAAGAAGTACTTCTAGAGGGAGGTCGCGTTCGATGCAGATCAGCTTCACGTTCCGCAACGTCGAGTCGTCGGAGGCCGTCAAGGGATACGCCCGAGAGAAGATCGGGAAGATGCAGAAGTACTTGCGGTCCCCACTCGAAGCGGACGTGATCCTGTCCATCGAGCGGCACCTCCACACCGTGGAGCTGTCGGTGCGGGCCGAGGGCGAGCGCTACGCCGCCACCGTCGAGTCCGAGGACATGTACGCCTCGATCGATCTCGTGGTGGACAAGGTCGACCGGCAGGTCCGCGACGCCAAGGACGCCGCGACCGCTCGCGTCAAGAGCTCCGGCGGCGTGTCGCAGCTGAGCGGCAAGCGCGGCCCGGTGCCGCGGTAGCGCGCCGTCCGGGATCGAAGTTGAAAGGGCGGCCGTTCTGCGGTACCCGCGCCCTGGGCGTCGCATCGGGCGTCGCCGTCGCCCCTCGTGGAGCAATCGCGTGCGCCTCAAAGGCATCCTGACCGTCGAGAGGGTCACCGTCGCGCTCGCCGCGACGAGCAAGGCGGACGCGCTCGCCGAGCTCGCCGACCTCTTCGTCGAGGGGGTGACCGACGTCGAGCTCGATCGCGACGAGGTGGTGCGGGTCTTCGAGGAGCGGGAGTCCCTCGCGAGCACCGGGGTCGGGAGCGGCGTCGCCATCCCCCACGGCCGGCTGTCGTCGGTCCCGAGCCTGGTGGCCGCCGTGGGGCTCTCGAAGGCGGGCGTCGAGTTCGAGGCCATCGACGGGCGCCCGGCGCACATCCTCGTCGCGGTGCTCGGGCCGGAGCGTCAGACGGGCGAGCACCTCAAGGCGCTCGCCCGCTTCTCCAAGCTCCTCCGCAACGGGATCGTCCGGCAGAAGCTCCTGGCCGCGCCCGACGCCCGCGCCGCCTTCGATCTCCTGATCGAAGAGGACGAGCGGCGCTCCTGATCAGACCGCGTCCGGGTCTCTCAAGCCGAGCTGACGCGAGAGGCGCCGGGCGAAGTCGCGGGCGGAGTGGTGGCCCGCCTCCTTGAGCAGCTCGTTGCGGGCCGCGACCTCGAGGATGACGCCCATGTCCCGGCCGGGCCGCACGGGGATGCGCAGCTTCGGCAGCTCGACGCCGAGGATCGTCTCGGTCAGCTCGTCGAGCCCGAGCCGCTCGTACTCCTCCTCTTCGTCCCAGGGGCAGAGCTCGGCCACCAGATCGACGACCGCCTCGTCCCAGACGCTGGTGGCCCCGAAGAGATCGCGCACGTTGAGGATGCCGAGGCCGCGGATCTCGAGGTGATGCTTGAGGAGCGGCGCGGGGGCCGCGGTGACCTGGTTGTTGGGCAGCCGGGTGAGGTGGACCTGGTCGTCGGCCACCAGCCGATGGCCGCGCTCGACGAGGAAGAGGGCGCACTCGCTCTTGCCGATCCCGCTCGGCCCGAGCAGGAGCGTGCCGATGCCGTGCACCTCGACCATGACCCCGTGCCGCTGCTCCTTGGGCGCGAGCAGCCGATCGAGCGCCTGATGGATCGTGGCGATGGTCGCGCTCGAGCGGGGCGCGGCGACCACGAGCGGGGTGCCGGTCTCGCGCGCCTGCTCGGCGAGCGCGCTCGGCGGCTCGACGCCGCGGGTCACGACGACGCAGCTCAGCCCGAGCGCGAAGAAGCCGGCGACGCGCTCGGCGCAGACGTCCGGCGGCAGGGTCTCGAGGAAGCTGATCTCGGTCTCCCCGAGGATCTGCACCCGGGTCGGCACGATGCCGTGGCTGTGCCCCGCGAGCACCAGCCCCGACTTCTGGATGCGCGGGTGCTCGATCGGTCGGTCGAGCCCGTCGTCCCCGGCGACGATCCGGGTGATGACCCCGACCCCCTCCCGGGCGAGGAGCGCGCGCACGGTGGTCGGCGGCGCGGGGGGCGGTAAGCTGTCCAGAGCGGCCACGTCCGTACGATACCCCGCGAGCCGCGCGCGGCGAAGATGGCTGCGCGCGCTGCCTCGGCGGGACGATCCATCACGCGCATCTTCGCCGCACGCTGCTACAGCTCCTCCGTGGCACTCCGCGCCCTGTCCCTGCTGTCGTTCCTGCTCGCCGGCTGCGGTCACGCCGAGGAGCCCCCGTCGCCGCCCGAGCGCGTCGCCCAACCGGATTCGGACTCGGACTCGGCTTCGGCCTCGGACTCGGACTCGGACTCGGACTCGGACTCGGACTCGGAGTCTCGCGGGCAGGGGCACGGGCACGGGCAGGGGCACGGGGCGGGGCAGGGGCACCGTGCGGGGCACGGGGCGGGGGAGGGGCACCGCGCGGGGCAGACGATCGGGGCGGGGCCTTGGATCGTCCGCCGGACGCTCGAGCACGCGCCGTTTCCGCGCGACGACGTCCCCTCCGCGATCGTGCGCGCGCCGGCCAGCTACGACGGCACCGGGCCGCTCCATGTGGTGGTCTTCCTGCACGGCTGGCGGGGCTGCGCGTCGGCGCTCGCGCTCTCCGGGCCGCAGCCCTGCGGCGGGACGACCCTCGAGGGCTGGGACCTCGCGGGGCGTTTCGACGAGGCGGAGGTCGACGCGATCTTCGTCGTCGCTCAGCTCGCCTTCCTCGAGCGGGACGGCAGCCCCGGTCGCTTCTCCGAGGAGGGTCGGTTCCGCGCCTGGCTCGAGGAGCTGCGCGCCTCGCTGGCGCTGCCGGAGCCCGCCTCGATCACCCTGGCCGCGCACAGCGCCGGCTTCGAGACCGCGCTGGCGATCCTGGCCCGCGGCGGGGTCGAGGTGCGGAGCGTGGTGCTCTTCGACGCGCTCTACCGCGGGTTCCAGCCCTTCGCGGACTGGGCGGCGGCGGCGCCGGAGCGGCGGCTGATCTCGCTGCACACCGGGGGCGGTCGGACGGCGAGCCAGAGCGCGATGCTGGCCCGCCGGGCGCGGCAGGCCCTCGGCGCGGACGCGGTCTCGGTCGACCCGGAGTCACCGGCCGAGGCGGCCCTCGCGCACCAGGTCGTCGTCGCCCGCTCGCCGGTACGTCACGGCGACGTCCCGGCCCGACACCTCGCGGAGCTGTCGAGGGTGTTGCTCGGAGGGGGGAGGCGGTGACTACACTCCGAGGGGTGAGCGAAGGCCTGCACATCGTCGTGGTCACCGGGATGAGCGGCGCGGGTCGCTCGAGCGCGCTCCGTGTCCTCGAGGACCTCGGCTACTTCTGCGTCGACAACCTGCCGCCGGCGCTCGCGCCCCAGCTGGTGCAGCTGCTCGAGGGCGAGCTGTCCCGGGTCGGCTTCGGCGTCGACGTGCGGACGGGGACCTTCCTCGAGGGGGCGGAGACCACCTTCCAGGAGCTCGAGGCGCTCGGCCACGAGACCGAGGTGATCTTCCTCGACTGCGCCGACGAGGTGCTCGTGCGGCGCTTCAGCGAGACCCGCCGCCCGCACCCCCTCGCGCCGGGCGCGGACGTGCTCGCCGGCATCAAGGCCGAGCGCGAGCGGCTGGCCGCGCTCCGCAAGCGCGCGCGCCACGTCTTCGACACCACCAGCACCTCGGTGCACGACCTCCGGCGCAACCTCATCGACTACATCGCGCGGGGCGGCAGCAAGCCGCGCATGGCCATCCGCGTGGTCTCGTTCGGCTTCAAGTACGGCCTCCCGGTCGACGCCGATCTCGTGTTCGATCTGCGGTTCCTGCCGAACCCGCACTTCGTGCCCCACCTCAAGCCGCGCACCGGGCGCGAGGCGGACGTCGCCGAGTACGTGCTGAGCGCCGAGCCGACCAAGGAGCTGCTCGCCGACGTGAAGACGCTCCTCGGGCACACCGTCCCGCGCTACGAGCAGGAGGGGAAGGCCTACCTGACGATCGCGGTGGGCTGCACCGGCGGCCGACACCGCTCGGTCGCGGTCGCCGAGGAGCTGGGCCGCTGGCTCCGCGAGGGCGGACGCGACGCGGTGGTCGATCATCGGGACGTCGAGCGCTGATGGCGGACGGCACGTTCGAGATCGTCAACGAGCTGGGGCTGCACGCGCGGGCCGCCACCAAGCTCGTGCAGCTCGCGAGCCGGTTCGACGCGCGGGTGGAGCTCGAGAAGGACGGTCAGCGCGCCAACGCCAAGAGCGTCATGGGCGTGCTCCTCCTCTGCGGCGCCAAGGGCACACAGGTCACCGTGCACGCCGACGGGAGCGACGCCGACGCGGCGGTCGACGCGATCGGCGCCCTGATCGCGAGCCGCTTCGGGGAGGACAAGTGAAGCTCGAGCGGCAGGCGCTGCTCGGCATCGGCGCCTCGCCCGGCGTCGCGATCGGCCCGGTCACCGTCTACGACCGCCGCAGCGTCCCGGTCCCACGCCGCCGCATCTCCGAGGACGCGGTGCCGGCCGAGGTCGAGCGGCTCGAGCGGGCCATCGAGGACGCGCGCCGCGAGGTGGAGGAGGTGCGCGACGCCTTGCCCGAGGACGCGGGCGCGGACCACCGGCTCCTGCTCGAGACCCAGCTGATGATGCACGGCGACGAGCTGCTGCTGTCGGGCGCCCGGGCCTCGATCGAGGATCACCAGCTCAACGCCGAGTGGGCGCTCCGCCGAACGGTGGACGCGATGCGGGCCAAGCTGCGCGCCTCGCCCTCTCCCTACTTCCGGGAGCGCGCCGACGACGTCTCGATGGTCGGCGAGCACGTGCTGCGCGTGCTCACCGGGGCGCCGCGCGCGCTGCCGCACCTCGAGCCCGGCGCGATCCTGGTGGCCACCGACCTGAGCCCGGCCGAGGCGGCGCAGCTGTCGACGATGGACGTCCGGGCCCTCGTCACCGACGGCGGCAGCGCCAGCAGCCACACCGCCATCCTCGCCCGCGCGCTCCAGATCCCCGCCGTGGTCGGCGTCACCGACGTGACCCGCCTCGTGGGCCCGGGCGACACCCTCGTCGTCGACGCGCTCCGGGGCGAGGTGGTGATCTTCCCCGACGAAGAGGAGCAGGAGGAGGCCCGCGAGCGCGCCGACCGGTTCCGCGCTTTCAAGGGCCGGCTGCGCGACTCGGAGCGGAGCGCGGCCGAGACGATCGACGGGCTCCGGGTCTCCTTGCTGGCGAACGTGGAGCTCGAGCTCGACGTGCCGCACGCGAAGGGGGAGGGCGCCGACGGGATCGGGCTCTACCGCACCGAGTACCTCTACCTCGACCGGGACGAGGCGCCGCCCGAGGAGGAGCAGGCCGCGATCTACCGGCGGGTGGCCCGCCGCATCGCGCCGCAGCCGGTGATCTTTCGGACCTTCGACCTCGGCGCCGACAAGATGCCGCACGGCATGCGGCGCGGGCCCAACCCGGCGCTCGGCCTGCGCGCGCTCCGGGTCGCCTTCGAGCGGCCGGAGCTGCTCGTGACCCAGCTGCGGGCGCTGCTCCGGGCCTCGGTCGAGGGGAACGTGCAGGTGATGTTCCCCATGGTCTCGAGCGTGGGCGACCTGCGCCGGGCCAAGGTGCTGCTGGAGCGGGCCCGCGAGGATCTCGAGGCGGAGGGCGCGGCCTACGGGCCGGTGGCGATCGGCTCGATGCTCGAGGTCCCGTCCGCGATCCTGGTGGCCGACCGCCTCGCCAAGGAGTGCGACTTCTTCAGCATCGGGACCAACGATCTGACGCAGTACACGCTCGCGGTGGATCGCTTCGATCCCCGGGTCGCGCACCTCGCGCGGCCGCTGGATCCGGCCATCCTCCGCATGCTGTCGCAGGCCCGCGCGTCGGCGGCCGAGGCGGGGCTCCCGATCAGCGTGTGCGGCGACCTCGCCGCCGATCCGGCCGCGGTGCCGGTGCTCATCGGCCTCGGCTTCGAGCGCCTGTCGATGCCCATGGTCGCCATCCCGCTCGTGCGCGAGGTGGTGAGTCGAATCGAGCGCAGCGCCTGCGAGGAGGTCGCGCGCGAGGCGCTGGATCTCGACGGCGCCGACGACGTCGAGCGCCTCGTCGCGGCCCGCTTCGGTGACGCCCTCGGCGAGCTCTGGCGCGAGCAGGGCCTCTACCTCCCTCGCGCTTGATCTATCGACCCAGTCTCACGCAGAGGCGCAGAGACGCAGAGGGCTGCGGGGTGGTCCGAGGCCGCCGGGTACCGAGCGCGCGGCGGTCGCGCCGTCTGCGCGAGGCCGGGCGAGCCTCCATCCCGACGCCAGCTCTGCGTCTCTGCGGCTCTGCGAGAGAAAAGCCGCCGTCGCCGGTGGCGTCACCGCGAGGCGGAGAGCATGGACTCGAGGTCGGCGGTCTCGAGGTAGCCGTAGCGGCGGCTGACGACGACGCCGCGAGCGTCGAGCAGGACGACGGCGGGGATCGCCTCGATGGGGCCGAGGACCTCGGGATCGGCGGGGAGCGCCTCTTCGGGGTCGTAGGTGATGGGGAAGGGCGGGCTGAGCGCGTGCACGTAGGCGTCGACCAGCAGCCGCGCGTCGGGCTGGGCCGCGACGCCGAGCACGACGACCTCGGGGTGCGCGCGCTGAAAGGCCTCGAGCGGGCGGAGCATCATCTGGCTGGGGGCGTCGAAGGTCGCGAAGAGGAAGAGCAGGACCTCGCGGCCGCGGAGCTCGCCGATGTCGATGAAGGACCCGTCGGGGCGACGCAGCGCCAGCTCCACCGAGCCCTCGACCGCGGGCGTGGCCTCGGCCTCGGCGCCGCTCGAGGGATCGCTCATGCCGATCGGGGTGCCGTCGTCGGCGGCGGGGCGTGAGTCCCCGCCGCAGGCGGCGAGCAGCGCGGCGGTCAGCGCGATGATGCGGCCCATGGAGGGCGAGGTATACCGCAGCGATGGCCCCCCGGCTCAACCGCTTCGATCGGCTCGGGCAGCGGCTCGACGCGCTGGTCGCGTCGCACGACGCCGCGGCCCGGCTCGACTCCGATCCGGTGGGCCTCGTGCATCGGGCGCCGCGCGCCGACCAGGAGGTGGTGGGGCTCGTCGCCGCGCTCCTCGCCTTCGGCAACGTGGTGGCGATCCGGGCCTCGGTGACGCGCGCCCTCGCCGCGCTCGGGCCCGACCCGTCGCGGGTGATCGAGGCCGAGCGCGAGGCGAAGCTGCGGCGCCGGCTCGACGGCTTCGTGCACCGGGTCTACCGCGGCGAGCACCTCGCGCGGCTCCTCGCCAACGCCGGGCGCATCCGGCGCGAGGAGGGCTCGCTCGGCGCGTCGTTCGCGCGGCGGCTCGAGGCGCGGGGCGACTTCCGGGAGGCGCTCGCCGAGCTCGCCGAGACGCTGCGGGGCCCCGATCCGGATCGCGGGCTGGCCCACCTGGTGCCCGACCCGCGGGCCGGGAGCGCCTGCAAGCGCCTGCTGCTCTACCTGCGGTGGATGGTCCGGCCGGCCGACGGCGTCGATCTCGGCCTCTGGCCCGTCTCCCCCGCGCACCTGGTCATCCCGGTCGACACGCACATCCAGCGGATCGCCCGCAACGTGCGCCTCACCGAGCGCAAGACCGCGAGCTGGAAGACCGCCGAGGAGATCACCGAGAAGCTCCGGCGCTTCGATCCCGACGATCCGGTGAAGTACGACTTCGCCCTCTGCCACCTCGGCGTCTCGCGACAGTGCCCGTCGAAGCGCGACCCCGAGAAGTGCGGGGCCTGCGTGCTCCGCGACGTCTGCCGCCATCAGCGCAGGTAGGACGCGAGCCGGCGATCGTAGGTGCCGATGATCTCGGCGTCCGCCAGCGCCGCGCCGCGCTCGACCGAGTCCCGGGTGACCCGCACGAGCCCGAGATCGTGGAACGCGCTCAGGGCGTTCTCGATCTTCTGCCGCGACAGCGCCTCCTCGAGCTCCACCTCGCCGGTGGCGAAGAGGCGGCGGCCGCGGGCCAGGGTCTGCTTGACCCAGTCCTTCTTCTTCACCTCGCCCTCGGGCAGGGCGTCGAGCGCGCGAACCGTCAGCCGGTAGGCCTCGAAGTAGCTGCGGAGCAGCGACGCGTAGACGGGCACGAGCGAGCCCTCGACCGGGCGCAGCACGCCGTCGTCGCGCTCGACCTCGCCGGCCTCGATCATGCCGCGGAGCGCGTCGTCGAAGATCTCGTCGAAGGTCGCGTCCGCCCGGTACATGAACTCGTACTTGAAGAGGCGGGAGAGGTTGGCGACCCGCTCCCGGAGCCGATCCTCGATGGGGCCGCGCTCCTCGCCGTTCGAGAGCGAGAGCAGGCCGGCGGAGATCAGCGCGCTGGGCACGAAGAAGCTGATCAGCGTGTTCTCGTGGTACTCGAGCGCGATCCTCCGATCGCTCGGCACGGTCAGCACGCGCTCCCCCTCCACCTTGTCGAGGGTCAGGAGCTTCGCGTCGGCGAAGAGCGCGATCGTCTCTTCGATCGCGTCGTCCCGGAGCAGGGCGCGCGCCTCGGCCGCGCTCAGGGCCTGCCCCGGGCGGTAGTCCGACTCGTCGTCGATCACCGGGCGGGCGATCCGGGCGCCGAAGCGGGAGAGCGCCGCGAGCAGGTGCGCCGCGCGCTCGACGAGGTCGGCCTTGGACATGCCGCGCTTGCGGTGGCTCATCAGCGCGGTGGCGACGAGCGAGGCGGGCGTCACCGTGGTGACCCGGTCGATCTCGTGGGTGACGCGGTGGGCGATGCGGTTGATGAGGGCGCGCCGCTCGGCCGGCCGGAGCTCGCGCAGATCTTCGGGCTCCTCGTCGCCGCGGAGGCGCGCGGACTCGGCCAGGAGCTCGTCGAGCTCGAAGATCTCGCCGAACTGGATGTAGAGCCGGCCGTAGCGCGAGCGGAGCACGGTGGAGGTGCGGAGCAGGCCGCCGACGCTCTCCGGCTCCTTCTCGCCGCCCCCGAGCTCGTGCGCGTAGGCTCCCTGCTCGATGACGCGCTCGTAGCCGACCGAGATCGGCACGAAGCTCACCTGGGTCGAGGGCAGCTTGAGGCCGGCGTCGACCACCATCGACAGCAGCCCGAGCTTCGGCGGGAGGAGCTTGCCGGTGCGGGAGCGCCCGCCCTCCATGAAGAACTCGACGTTCCAGCCCTCCACCAGGATCTTGCGGAGGTAGGCGTCGACCAGCGCGGTGTAGAGCCTCCGGCCCTTGAACGACCGGCGGATGAAGAAGGCGCCCGAGCGCCGCAGGAACGGGCCGAGCGGGAAGAAGGAGAGGTTGTCCCCCGCGGCGATGAGCGGCGGCGACACCGCGTTCTGGGCCATCACGTAGCTCAGGACGAGGTAGTCCACGTGGCTCTTGTGGGACGGCAGGAGGATCAGCGGCCCCCGCCGGGCCGCCTCCCGCACCCGCTCGAGCCCCTCCTGGTCGAGCACGAACCCGTCGTAGATGCGGGTGAAGACCCAGGTGAGGATCCGGGCGAAGAGGTTGATCGCGTTCGGATCCATCATCGCGCAGAGCTTGCGGAGCTCCTTGTCGGCCTCCTTCTCGGCCTTCTCGATGGAGATCCCGCGCTCGCGCGCGTGCCGCTCGATGTGGGTGCGGACCCGGGGGCTCCGGATGAGCTCCTCGCGGATCCGGCCGGCCGTCTTCTTCGCCGGCCCGAGCACGATCTGGCGCTCTCGCTCCATGCGCCGCAACACCGCGTAGCGGATGCGATCGGCCGCCTCGGCGTCGGTCAGATCCTGGTGCTCGTCCAGGAACGCGGAGAGATCGAAGGGCTCCCCGCTCCGCAGCTGCGCGTTCCGGTAGTTGAGCAGGAAGCGGAGGAAGACCCGCAGCCGGCCCGGCCACTCGCTCGGGCCGAAGACGAGATCCACCAGCGTCGGCTTCTTGCTCGGCGGCCGCTTGGTCCAGACGAAGGTCTGAGGGACGAGCAGGATCGGGCGGTCGACCTTGCGCGCCTGCTCGATGAGCGTGCGGATGAGATCGACGTCGAGCCCCTGACCGGTGCGCTTCTCGCCGAGGCCGGGCGGCCGCCGCAGGAAGAGCAGGGCGCTCTCGTGCTCGTGAATGACCTTGGCGAGCGCCTCCTCCTGCGGGATCTGCCGCCGGAGGCGCAGGCGTCGCCCGCCGCGGCCGAACGGCTCGAGGATCCAGAGCCCGAGATCGTTGACGAAGCGGACGAGCGGGAGCCGGAAGCGCTTCACCAGGTAGTCGAGGCAGAGGAAGTCGAGCACCGAGATCGACCGCATCACGTAGACGACGATCCCCTGGGCCGCCGACTCGCGGACGTGGTGGCTCCACTTCTCGTCGATCCGCATGTGGCGGAAGAAGCGGGTATAGAGCCACCGGAGCCAGCGATTGGGCTCGAACGTGCCGGGCTCCGGCTGCTCCAGGGTGGAGAGGCCGGGGTCTTCCACCGTGGGCCGGGGCGCCTCGCTCGGGCGCTGGCTGTGCGTGCGGGCTTCGGTCATGGGCGGGCCGCGCCAGAGGAGCCGACCGTAGCAACGTAGACCCGAGGCCGGCCAGCCCCATCGGGGAAGCTGTGTTCGCTTGACAGCCCTCGGGGCCACCGCTAAACCACGCCGCCCATGCGCGCCGGGTCGTGCGCGCCCCATTCGAGGCTTTTCGATGCTCACGCATACTACGCGCGCCGTGAAGACGGCCGAGGTCGAGCGGAAGTGGCACGTGGTGGACGCCACGGACAAGCCGCTCGGTCGGCTCGCTTCCGAGATTGCCAAGGTCATCCGCGGCAAGCACAACCCCGCCTTCACCCCCAACACCGACACGGGTGATTTCGTGGTGGTGGTCAACGCCGAGAAGGTTCGGCTGACCGGCAACAAGCTCACCCAGAAGCACCTCCACACCCACTCGGGCATCCCGGGCGGGTTCAAGTCGGAGCCCTACCGGCTGCTGCTCCAGCGCAAGCCGGAGATCGCCATCGAGAAGGCGGTCCGTGGGATGCTTCCCAAGACGAAGCTCGGGCGGAAGCTCCGCGCCAAGCTCAAGGTCTACGCGGGGCCGACGCACCCGCACGCGGCGCAGAAGCCCGAGCCGCTGAAGCTCTGAGAGGATTTCGACAGTCATGCCCCAGGCGACGATCCACGGCCGTCCGTACGGCACCGGCAAGCGCAAGAACGCGATCGCGCGCGTCTTCCTCAGCCCCGGCGAGGGCAACGTGACGGTCAACGGCCGCACGTTCGAGGACTACTTCCCCCGCGAGACCCTTCGCATGGTCGTGCAGCAGCCCTTCGACGTGCTCGAGGCGCGCGGCAAGTTCGACGTGCAGGTGACGGTCACGGGGGGCGGCGTCGCGTCCCAGGCCGAGGCGGTGCGTCACGGGATCTCCCGTGCCCTCCTGAACGTCGACGCGGAGCACCGCGGCGCGCTCAAGAAGGCCGGCTTCCTGACCCGCGACTCCCGCAAGAAGGAGCGGAAGAAGCCCGGTCAGCCCGGAGCCCGCAAGAAGTTCCAGTACTCGAAGCGCTGATCCGCGCTCCTGGAATCCCGGAACCCTCCTCGCCTCGCGCGCGGAGGGTTTCTGCATTCCGTCTCCGGCGCGGAGCCGGACCGCGGGCAGAGGGGTTGCGGAGCGGGAGCAAAGAGGGCAGAGACAGGCCGTGCCGAACGTCAAAGTCGCCGTCGTCGGAGCCACCGGATACACGGGCGCCGAGCTCGTCCGCTTGCTCCGAGGCCACCCCGAGGTCGAGCTGGTCTCCCTGGTCGGGAACTCGACCGCGGGTGAGCCGATCGCCTCCGTGCTCCCCAGCCTGATGGGGCTGGTGGACGGGGAGGTGGAAGCCTGGAACCCGGCCGCGATCGCCGAGCGCGCCCAGGCGGTGTTCTGCGCCCTGCCGCACGGGGCGAGCGCCGAGAAGGTCGGAGAGCTGCGGGACGCGGGCCTGGTGGTCCTCGATCTGTCCGCCGACTACCGGCTCTCGAGCCTCGACGTGTACCGGCAGTGGTACGGCGAGCACGGCGATCCCGACCGCGTGGGCCGCGCCGTCTACGGGCTCCCCGAGCTGCACCGGGGCGCGCTCCGGGAGGCCGATCTGATCGCGGTGCCCGGCTGCTACCCGACCGCCAGCATCCTGCCGATCGCGCCGCTGCTGCGCGAGGGGGCGGTCACGGTGGACGGCCCGATCGTCATCGACGCCAAGAGCGGGGTGAGCGGCGCGGGGCGGGGCGCCAAGCCCCGGACCCACTACCCCGAGACCGCGGAGAGCTTCCGGGCCTACGCGATCGCCGGCCGGCACCGCCACACGCCGGAGATCGAGCAGGAGCTGACGCAGCTCGCCGGGCAGGCGGTGCGGGTGATCTTCTCGCCCCACCTGGTGCCGATGACCCGGGGCATCCTCTCGACGATCTACCTCCGGCCGAGCGCGGGCGTGAACGCGGTCCGCTGCACCGAGCTGGCGCGGGCCTTCTACGAAGGATCACCCTCGGTGCACGTGCTCGACCCCGATAGCTACCCCGATACCCTCTGGGTGCGGGGCTCGAACCGGGCGATGATCTCCTACACCGACGACGCGCGCAGCGGCTGGGTGGTCGCGCAGGGCGCGATCGACAACCTGGTGAAGGGCGCGAGCGGGCAGGCGATCCAGTGCCTCAACGTGCGCTTCGGGCTCGACGAGGGGGCCGGCCTCCGCGGCTCCGCCACCTGGCCCTGAACGATGGACAAGCCCGAAGGCGCCGTCCGCGTCCTCCACGTCTCGGACATCCACGTCGACGTCCCGCTCCGCCACGTGCCGCTCGGCGGCTGGGCGGGCAAGCGGCTGATGGGCGGCGCGAACCTGGTGCTCCGCCGGGGGAAGCACTTCCGCCGCGTCCGCGAAAAGGTGAAGGTTCTCGATCGCTTCTGGCGCGAACGTGGAGTCGACCTCGTTCTCTGCACCGGCGACTACACGGTGCTGGGCACCGAGGCGGAGCTCGCCGCGGCCCGCGACGTGATCGCGCCGCTCACCGAGGCGCCGCTCGGCTTCGTCACCGTGCCCGGCAACCACGACGTCTACGTGCCCGACGCGGTGGGGCGGTTCGAGCGCTTCTTCGGCGATCTGCTCGAGACCGATCTGCCGGAGCTCCGGACCGACGGGGACTGGCCGATCGTGCGTCTCGTCGGTGACACGATCGCGGTCGTCGCCGTGAACTCGGCCCGGCCCAACCCACATCCCTGGCGATCGAGCGGTCGCATCCCCGATCCGCAGATCGATGGGCTCGGTCGTATCCTGAATGATTCGAGGCTCGCGGGGCGCTTCGTCTTCGTGATCACCCACTACGCGCCGCGGCTCGCCTCCGGCAAGCCCGACTCGTTCACCCACGGCCTGGTCAACGCCGAGGCGTTCCTGGCGAAGTGCGCGACCCTCGAGCGCGGCGCCATCCTCCACGGCCACGTGCACCACTGCTTCCACGTGAAGGTCGACGGGCTGCGCGCCTCGCTCTTCGGGGCGGGCAGCACGACCCAGGACGATCGGGAGGGGCTCTGGCTCTTCGACATCGAGCCGGACAAGGTCACCGCGGCCCGCGGCGGCTGGGTCGGAGATCGCTACGCGCTCACCGGCTCGCCGTTCGAGGTCCGATAGCGGCGGCTTTCTTGGACCATGTGGGATGAGTCGGCACAGTGTGGGCTCGCCTCAGGAGGTCCCCATGCTGCAGCCCGCCACCGTGCTCCCCGGCTCCCGTCGTTCCCTGCGTCGCGCCGTCCGTCTCGAAGCGGAGCTGGCCTCGACCGAGTGGGAGCACGTCCGCCCGCACCGGGTGCTCGATCTCTCGCCGGAGGGCATGCAGGTCGCGGCGGGTACCCGGCTCGGCCGTGGCGAGAGCCTCGTGGTCTCCTTCACGCCGCCGGGGTGGTGGCTGCACGGCGAGCTGAGCCTCTTCGCCGAGGTCGTCCGCAGCACTCCGCGGATCGGCGAGGAGCCGGCGAGCATGGGCCTCTCGTTCCTCGACATGCCGCACGGCGCCCGCGAGGAGCTCGCGCGCTGCCTCCGCGGCCGGCCGCCGCCCCTCCCGCGGCGCCGTCACCGGCCGCGGCGCGAGCTGGTCTGGGTGGACTGCCTCGTCACCTGGGAGGAGGACCTCGGCGATCGCGTCAACGTCGTCGAGTGGAGCGAGACGGTCGCCGCCGAGGAGATCGAGGCCGCGATCGATCCGACGCCGATCGGCGGGCTGCTCACCGGCGGCCGGCGCCCCTATCGCTGGCGCCACGCCGCCTGAAAGACGCTTCAGCTCTCCGGCTCGTCGTCCTGCAGGTAGGCGATGGTCTTCACCATCGTCACCACCCGCTCGCGCTGCTCGGGCGAGAGGCTGGTGAAGCGCACGCCCATGCCGGGGTTGAGGTTGTCGCCGCCCTGGCGCACCGGGTTGATCCACACGACCTCGCCGTCGAGATCGAGCGGATCCTGGTCGCTCAGCCCGAAGCGCAGGCTCAGGCGCGTCCCCACCACCGCCGGCTCGTCCGTGCGGATGAAGATGCCCATCTCGCTGATGTTCGTGATGTACGAGAAGAGGAAGTGGTCCTCGCTCGCCCAGTCCACGCTCAGCTCGGTGTCGAAGCGCTCGTAGGTGCGGCGATCGGCGCCCCCGCCATCGGTCCCCTCGTCCGCCATGGGCTCGTCCCTATCACCGACGAGGCGCCGCGGGAAGGGGAGGACCGCACTAGCGGATGGGGAGCACGCCGGCGCGGGCCCGGTCCTCTTCGTCCGCCGGGCCCCGCTTCACCTCGAGGCGGGACTCGCCGGCGTAGAAGCCCATGTAGATCGTGAGGTTCCCGCGGCGGTAGTTCGCCGGGACGGTGAGCTCCTGACGGTCGACCACGATGTCGCCCGGCTCCCAGAGCCGCACCGGGTAGCGCCCGTCCACCGGGACGTGATCGCCGTTGATGCGCATGCCCGGGCCGTCGATGTGCACGAAGGGCTGGTAGCTGCCGGGCACCGGCGCGAGCACCCGGAAGTACCAGGTGATCGTGAAGGTCTCGCCGGGGCCGACGTAGCTCTCGTGCGGGAGATCGAGGTCGATCCCGAGCAGCTCGATGCGGTCGTCGAAGCTCACGTCGACCGGGTGCTGGATGGCGGGGGGCTCGTCCCGCACCGCGTCGGCCAGATAGTTCTGGTTCTCGACGCCCTCGACCGGGCGGTTGGTCGCCAGCAGCATCCGGGCGCTGCGGGCGTCGGCGACGAAGACGTGGTCGCCGCTCCGGCGGCGGAAGTCGCGGTCGATCGAGGCCAGGTCGTCGGCCCGGAAGGCGGCCCACACCCGCTCGTCGCGCTGGAGGAACTGGATGAGCTCCGCCTGGCTGTCGAGCTCCACGATCTCGCCGGACGCGTAGTAGGCGGCCGCGCGGCCCCCGACCCGGAACTCGCCGAGGGGCTCGCCCTCCGAGGCCAGCTGGTTGTAGGTGTCGTAGACCTCGCGCGGCGAGAAGTGGCTGCTGAGCTGCGGCTGGAACACCAGCGCCGCGTAGGCGCCCACCGCCACGCCGGCCGCGATGCCGGGGAGGAGGCGGTAGCTGCCGAGCCGCGCGAAGAGGAACAGCAGGAGGCGCACCGCGCCGATCGCGAGCGCGATCCCGGGGAGGATGAAGAGGAAGGCGCGGCCGACGCGGATGGCCAGCGTGGTCATCTGGAAGGGCTGGGCGATCGCCTCGGGCGCGACCCAAGCGGCGGCGCCGAAGGCGAAGATCGCCAGGCCGATCAGCCCGATCACGACGATCCAGATCTTGAAGCCGACCCCGCGGTCCCACTGCTCGCGGATGAGGCGGGCCGGGACGAAGAGGCGCCACACGCCGCGCGCGTCGTCGCGGAAGGCGCGGTGCTCGCTCGAGGGATCGGCCGCGAGCCCGAGCGCCATCAGGCCACCGAAGGCCATCAGGACCGCGGCCCAGACGTACCGGGGGTTGAACACCTCCGGCACCTCGATGCCGTCGACCGGCAGCCCCTCGATGGGCCCGGCCGGGTAGGCGCGGAAGTCGCGCACGATCAGGCCGACGAAGAGGAAGGTGACCACCGCGGTGCCCCACCAGCCGCGCGGCGTGCGCTCGACGTCGTGGAGCACGATCGCCACCGCGGCCGCGGCGCCGACGAGCGGGAGGAAGGTGGCCGGCCCGAAGCGGGCGGCGAAGAGCGTCTGGGCGAGGAAGCCGAAGGCCACCCAGGCGACGAGCGCGAGCCGGAGCGCGTTCTCCTCCGGGAAGGAGATCGCCGGCGTCTTGCGGATCGGCCCGAGGAGCCGGGGCTCGCTCCGATCGGCGTCCTGCTCGACCGCGTTCGGCGTGCCCATCAGCAGGCGCGCGAGCGCGAGCGGCAGCAGCGCGCTCCAGGGCGCGAAGCCGTGGAAGATCCGCTCGATGCCGACCTCCCAGGTGGGCGGATCGCCGCCGCGCGGGACGCCGCCGGTCCAGAGGCCGAAGTCGGCGTAGTCGGCCCAGATCGCCCGGCCGGTCAGGGCGAGCACGACCAGCGCGAGCGCGAGCACCCCGCCGGCCACGTAGTAGCGGCGCGCGTCGGCGAACGGGCGCTTCAGCTCTCCGCGCGCGGCGATCGCCACGCCGACGGCCAGCAGGGGAGGGGCCACGCCGAGCAGCACGCCGCTCGCGAGGGCGGCGAGCACCACGCTGACCGCGAGCCCGGCCAGCCAGAGCCCGAGCGCGATCTTGCGGCGCTTCTCCTCCGCCGCCGGGGCGACCGGGAGGAACACCGCGCTCATCGCGCAGAGGAACACCGCGCCCGAGGTGAGGAACGCCGGCGACGCGCCGAGCATCTGCCGCGCGTTGAACAGGAACAGGGGGCTCGAGCCGGCGACGAGCGCGGCCCAGGTGCCGGCGCGGCGCCCGGCGAAGCGGGACACGAGCCAGAAGCAGAGCGCCACCGCCCCGAGCCCGCTCAGGGCCATCGGCAGCCGGCCCGACCACTCGTGAATGCCGAAGAGCGTGAAGCCCCGCGCGATCAGCCACGGGGTCAGCGGCGGCCGATCGAGCGCCTCGGCCTCTCCCGAGGCGAGCTGACGCGCGAGGTCGGCGACCGACAGCTCCCAGGGATCCCAGATCCCGAAGGCGTTCAGTCGCGCGAACGCGAGGACCGCGATGATCCCGAGCGCCGCGCCCGCGGCGATGCGCCCCTGTCGTCGGCTCCACTCCATGAAAAGCGAGCGCGGGCGCTGGGCCCGCGGCGCCCGGAGACTAGCAGACCGACGCGAAGCGGCTAGGGCACGGTGGATTGTGTCCGGAGACGCGCGCCGGTAGCGTCCTGCGCATGCGGCGAGGCTACGGCTGGGCGGTCTTCTTCTCCCGGATCTCGGCGACGGGGGTGCTGGCCCTCGCGGGGTGCGGCGGCACAGGCGACGGGCCGACCGACGGGGGGCGACGCGACGCCGCGACGATCGACGCGGCCCGACCCGATGGCGGGCGAGATGACGCGGGGCCCGGGGACGGCGGGCCGGGGGACGGCGGGCGTGACACGGTGGACGTCCCGTTCGGCGCGTTCCCGACCGCCGAGGGGTTCGGCGCCGAGGCCGTCGGCGGCCGCGGCGGCCGCGTCATCCAGGTGACGAGCCTCGACGACGCCGGGCCGGGCAGCCTGCGCGCCGCCTGCGAGGCCGAAGGTCCGCGCACCGTGGTGTTCCGGGTCGGGGGCACGATCACGGTGAGCACGCCGATCGTCATCGACGATCCCTTCATCACCATCGCCGGCCACACCGCGCCCGGCGACGGGATCCTCGTGCGGGGCAACGGCGCCCGCAGCCTGAGCCTGTTCCGGATCCGCACCCACGACGTGATCCTCCGCCACCTCCGGCTCCGCCGCGGCCCGAGCACCGAGGGCGGGGAGTGCGTGGGGGACGCGATCCAGGTCGACGGGGAGCTCGTGATGATCGACCACGTGAGCGCCAGCTGGACCACCGACCAGCTGCTCACGTTCTGGCCGGCGCGCCGGACGACGGTGCAGCACTCGATCCTCGCCGAGGCGCTGCACGACAGCACCCACAGCGACGACTGCACGGCCGACGGCCCGCTCGAGCCCCACGCGCTGGGCCCGATCATCGGGGCCGGCTCCGACCGGGTCACGTTCTACCGCAACGTCTTCGCCAACAACGTCGGCCGCAACCCGGCCTTCCTCAACGAGGGCGGCGGCGTCATGGAGGCGGTGAACAACCTCGTCTACAACGTCTGCTACGCGATGCAGTTCAACGGCCGCGGCGACGCGACCCTGCGAGGCAACGCGATCGGGAACCTGATCATGCAGGGCCCCCACTCCTGCGACGGCCACCGCAACAACGTGCTCGTCTCCGGGAACGTCGAGATGTTCGTGCGGGACAACCTCACGCCGGCGCGGGACGAAGGCGACGACGAGTGGATGGCCACGTCCGAGTTCCTCAGCCGGACCCCCGCCGACCCCGCGTTCCAGGTCACCACGCCGGCCGAGACGCCGACCACCCGGATCATGGCGGCCTCCGAGGTCTTCGCGCGCGTCCCCGAGGACGCCGGCGCCCGCCTCGCCGCCGCGCCCGACGGGAGCTTCCGGGTCGCGATCGACGCCGTCGACGCCCGGGTGCTCGCCGACGTGCGCAGCGGGACCGATCGCGAGGGCACGACCGGGCGGCGCCTCGACCACCCGGACGACGTGGGCGGCTGGCCGACCCTCGCCGATGGGACGCCCTACGAGGACGCGGACGCCGACGGCATGGCCGACGTGTGGGAGACGGCGCACGGCCTCTCGCCCAGCGATCCCGAGGACCGCAACGCGGACCCCGACGAGGACGGCTACACGAACCTCGAGGAGTACCTCAACGGCACCCTGCCGGGCTGAGGCCTCGAGGTCTGGCAAACAATGGCGCCGAGGCACCCCCGCCCGCTTCCACCACACTGACCCGAGACGACGGCAGGCGACGAGCGCAGCGAGGTCGCCGCACGGACCACCACCACCTGTGTTCGAGCCCGCGGCAGCGGGCGGCCAGCGAGCGCGCAGCGCGAGCGCGAGCCGCAGGGCCCCCAGCGCCCCG